>Ga0207648_10005405_pt1 | contig 12878 bp, 12 predicted proteins | sample KBSMisM32_FD_184310 | JGI IMG/M metagenome (GOLD analysis project Ga0207648, IMG submission 184310) | Miscanthus rhizosphere microbial communities from Kellogg Biological Station, Michigan, USA - KBS Miscanthus M3-2 (SPAdes) (version 2) | ecosystem: Host-associated > Plants > Roots >...
CCGCCGTTTCCGCGTGAGCGTGGCGTTGGCCGTGCCGGTCCTCGCGCTGTCGATGCTCGAGCGGCTGCCGTGGGTCCAGCTCGTTCTCGCCACGCCGGTTGTGCTGTGGGGCGGCGCGCCGTTCTTCGCGCGCGGCTGGCAGTCGATTGTCAACCGAAGCGCCAACATGTTCACGCTCATCGCGCTCGGCGTGGGCGTGGCGTGGGTCTACAGCGTCGTGGCGACGCTCGCCCCCGGGGTCTTCCCGCCGTCGTTCCGCATGCACGACGGCAGCGTGGCCGTCTACTTCGAGGCGGCGGCGGTGATCGTGGTTCTCGTGCAGCTCGGTCAGGTGCTGGAGTTGCGGGCGCGCAGCAAGACGGGTGCGGCGATTCGCGCGCTGCTGGGGCTGGCGCCGAAGACGGCGCGCCGGCTGCGTCCAGACGGCAGCGACGAAGATGTGCCTCTCGAACACATTCACCCCGGCGATCGCCTGCGCGTGCGCCCCGGCGAGAAGGTGCCGGTGGACGGTGTGGTGCTCGAGGGGGCGAGCGCGGTGGACGAGTCGATGGTCACCGGCGAACCGATGCCGGTGGAAAAGCACGCTGGCGACGCCGTGATCGGCGCGACGGTCAATGCCACCGGATCGTTCGTCATGCGTGCCGAGAAGGTGGGTGCAGGCACGCTGCTGGCGCGTATCGTCGCGATGGTGGCGCAGGCGCAGCGCAGCCGCGCGCCGATTCAGAAGCTCGCCGACGTGGTGTCGAGCTACTTCGTTCCGGCCGTCGTGGCGGTCGCGGCCGTGACCGCCGTCGTGTGGGCGCTCGTTGGACCAGAGCCGCGCACAGCGCACGCCATCGTCAACGCCGTCGCGGTGCTGATCATCGCCTGCCCCTGCGCGCTAGGGCTGGCCACGCCGATGTCGATCATGGTGGCGACGGGACGCGGCGCCACCGCCGGCGTGCTCTTCAAGAACGCAGAGGCGATCGAGGTGCTGCGCCGCGTGGACACGCTGGTGGTGGACAAGACCGGGACGCTCACGCGGGGCAAGCCGGCGCTGGCCGCGGTGGTGCCGATAGGCGCTTCCGGTGAATCGGAGGTGCTGCGCGTTGCCGCGGCGCTCGAGCGGGGCAGTGAGCATCCGCTGGCGGCCGCCATCCTCGAGGGCGCCGGCGCGCGAGGCGTGCCAATCGAATCGGCGGACGCGTTCGAGTCGCGCACGGGAAAAGGCGTGGTGGGGCGCGTGGGCGGACGGGCCGCGGCGCTCGGCAACCTGCGCCTGCTCGAGGAACTCGGCGTGTTGGCCGGCGACGCGGCCGCTCGCGCCGAGGAGATGCGGCGCGAAGGGCAGACCGTGATGTTCGTGGTCGTCGACGGCGCGGTCGCGGGCCTGGTCGGCGTCGCCGATCCGATCAAGGACACGACGCCGGACGCCATCGCGCAGCTGCACGCCGAAGGGGTGCGCATCGTGATGCTGACGGGAGACAGCCGGACCACCGCGGAGGCCGTCGCGCGCCGACTGTCGATCGACGAGGTGATTCCGGACGTGCTTCCGGATCAGAAGGCCGCGGTGATCGAACGGTTGCAGCGCGAAGGCCGCGTGGTGGCCATGGCCGGAGACGGCATCAACGACGCGCCGGCGCTGGCGCAGGCGCAGGTGGGCATTGCGATGGGCACTGGCACCGACGTGGCGATGGAGAGCGCCGGCGTGACGCTCGTGAAGGGCGATCTGCGCGGCATCGTCCGCGCGCGGCGCCTGAGCCGCGCCACCATGAGCAACATCCGCCAGAACCTGTTCTTCGCGTTCGTCTACAACGCGCTCGGCGTGCCGCTGGCTGCCGGCGTGCTGTATCCGGCGTTCGGGCTGCTGCTCAGCCCGATGATTGCCGCCGCGGCCATGAGCCTGAGCTCGGTGTCGGTGATCGGCAACGCGCTCAGACTGCGGCGCGCCGCGCTCTGAACAGCGATTGCTATACTGAACTCGCCATGCTGCGCCGGATATTCGCGCTCGCGCTGACCGCCGCCATGATGTCGGCGCCGCTCTCGCTGGCGTTGTGCCGCGTGGAATGCGCGGACGCCACCGCCAGGCGCGATCAGCCGGCCCACCACTCGTGTCACGAGTCGAGCGCGCCTGCCGCGGTGGCGATGACCGCCGTGCCGCACGCTTGCGGACACGCGGACGAAGCGCTCGCCGGTTTCGAGCTCGCGCAGCAGGCCGTCACTGCGCCGGTCGCGGTCGTACCGCTCGCGCTGTGGGCGCCGCCGTCGTCCGCCGTCGCCCGGATCGCCGCCCTCGACATCCAGTACAGTCCGCCCGGTTCGTTCCAGCTCGTTTCCCAACTTCGCGTCTAGCCGTTTCTTGCGCTTTCGATGAGGCGGGTCTGAAGACCCGCGGCCACGAAAACACAGGAGACGACTATGCACGTTCGAGACGTTGCCGCGCACGCAATGGGCGCGGCGCTGCTGGTGTGCGTGAGCCTGGCTCGCGCTGCCGCGCAGGAGGCGCCCGCCGACCCGCATGCGGGCCATCAGATGCCGCACGCCGGCCACGAGGGTCACGAGGGTCACGAGATGGCCGCGGTGCCACGCGACGGCTCAGGCACGAGCTGGCAACCAGACGCGACGCCGATGTACGCCTTTCACGCCTCGCGCGACGGTTGGCAGCTGATGGGGCACGAGAACCTGTTCGTGCAGTATCTGCACGAGTCGGGCGATCGCGGCGCCGATCAGGGCGGCAGCATCAACTGGTTCATGGGGATGGCGCAGCGGCCGCTGGGACGGGGCCGCCTGCAGCTGAACGGCATGGTGAGCCTGGAGCCGTTCACCATCCCCGGCTGCGGCTACCCCGATCTGCTGGCGTCGGGCGAGCAGTGCGACGGCGAGGCGATTCACGATCGTCAGCACCCGCACGATCTGTTCATGGAGCTGTCGGCGCGCTACGACGCCCCGCTCGGGCGCGGGCTCCGCTGGGAGCTGTATGGCGGTCCGGCGGCGGAGCCGGCACTCGGTCCGGTCGCGTTTCCGCATCGCCTGTCGGCGATGCCGAATCCGCTGGCGCCGATCGCGCACCACTGGCTCGACGCGACGCACGTCTCGTTTGGCGTCGTGACCGGCGGCGTCTACGGCGCCAAATGGAAGGCGGAGGCGTCAGTGTTCAACGGGCGGGAGCCCGACGAACATCGCACCGGCTTCGACTTCGGCGCGCTCGACTCGGTGTCGGCTCGCGTCACGTATCTCCCCGTCAGGGCCGTGGCGCTGCAGCTGTCGGCCGGCCGTCTGGAAGAGGCCGAGGCTGGCGAGGGCGGCGGCCCCCGGGTGGACCTGTCGCGCGTGACGGCGTCGGCGACGGTTCACAAGGGCGTGGGCATGGACGGCGTGTGGGCGACCACGCTGGCGTGGGGCCGAAACGCCGAGAGCGCTCACACGAGCGATGCATTTCTGGCTGAGACGAGCGTCACGCTGCGCGACCGCGACACGTGGTTTGGCCGGTTCGAGACCACCGGCAAGACCGGTCACGATCTGCAACTGACGCCCGAGGACGCGCGCTTCACGGTCGCCAAACTACAAGGGGGATATACGCGCTACCTGCCGCCGCGTCGAGGGTTCGCCCCCGGCCTGGGCGCGGCGCTGTCTGCCGCGGCCGTGCCCGAGAGCATCCAGGCGGCCTACGGAAGCCGGGTCAATCTTGGCGCCGCCATCTTCGTCACCGTGCGGCCGGCCCGGGCGAGGTAATTTAGAGGCACGAGGAATCTGTCATGAAGAGTCGGATTGCCGCTGTCCTGATGCTGCTCGCGATCGCTGCGCTTCCCGTGCAGGCCAAGGACGGGCAGCAGGAGAAGGTGGTCGGCATCGTTGCCGATGTGGACTACCCGCACATCGAGGTGACCACCGCCGACAAGAAGTCGGTCCTCATCATGCTCGACTCCGACACGGTGGTGATGCGCGACGGCAAGAAGGTGCCCGACACGGACATCAATGTCGGAGATCGCCTCACCGCCGAGACCACCGAGAGGGGCGGGATGATGATGGTGCGCACGCTCACGGTGAGCACGCCGAAGAAGTAGGGACTGAAAGGAAAGGCCAGGGGGTGAAGGCCCTGGCCCTTCCGCCGTCCGGCCCCGCGAGCCGACACGATCGCGGGCCGTGCGGTCTCGATCTTTACGAGTGACGCGCCGCGGCCGGCGAGGCTGACGGCATCGTCACGGAGTGCGAAGCCATCGGAATGTTGTGCAGGCTCGGGCTGAATGCGGTCGGGAATTCCGGGTAGGCCGTCATGCCGTGCTCGTGCAGGTCCAGACCCTCGAGCTCGCCTTCCCTCGAGACCCGCAGCGTGCCGGTGGCCTTGACGGCATACATCAGGACGAACGCCACCGCGAGCGTGGCGATCGTCACGGCGCCGCTGCCGATCACTTGCGACACGAGCTGCGTGGTGCCGCCGCCGTAGAAGAGGCCCTTGACGACCGTGCTCACGTCGGCTCCCGTCGGCGTCGGCAAGCCGTACTGTCCGGTGGCGAAGAGACCGAGCGAGAGCGTGCCCCAGATGCCGCAGAACATGTGCACGGGCACCGCGCCAATCGGATCGTCCACGCGCACGTACTCGAGTACGTCGATGCCGTAGACGACCACGAATGCCGCGACGATGCCGATGAAGAAGGCGCCCGTTGGGCTGACCCAGTAGCACGGGCAGGTGATGGCGACCAGCCCGGCGAGGAAACCGTTGGTCGTGATCCCAAGATCCCACTTCTTGGTCCGGGCATACGCGATGAAGAGCGCCATCAGGCCGGCGGAGCAGGCGGCCATCGTGGTGTTGAACGACACGCGCGCAATGCCCTGGAGGTCCATCGCGGAGAGGGTGCTGCCCGGGTTGAAGCCGTACCAGCCAAACCACAGGATCAGGCCGCCCACCGCGCCCAGGATGATGTTGTGGGGCAGCATCGGGCCGCCGCCGTCGCGCGCGAACACGCGGCCGAGGCGCGGGCCGAGCGCAATCGCGCCCGCAAGCGAGATGGCGCCTCCGATGGTGTGGACGACCGTCGAGCCGGCAAAGTCGCGGAACGGCGTGCCCATGACGGCCAGCCAGCCATCCGGTCCCCAGGCCCAGTGGCCGATGATCGGGTAGATGAACCCGGTGACGCCGATGCTGTAGAGGATGTCACCCCAGAAGCCGCAGCGGCCGACCATGGCGCCCGACGTGATCGTCGAGCAGGTGTCGGCGAAGGCGAACTGGAACACCCAGTAGGCGAGCAGCGGCACGCCGGTCGTCAAATAGGTGTCGGGGATGCCGTTGAGGAAGAAGCCGTGCGTGCCGATCCAGGGGGTTCCGTCCATGAACATGAACGCGAAGCCCCACGCCCAGAAGGTCACGCCGCAGATGCACGTGTCGACGATGCCCTCGACGAGGATGTTGATCGACTCGCGCGACCGCGCGAAGCCGGCCTCGAGCATCACGAAGCCGACCTGCATACAGAAGACGAGGAAGGCCGCGAGCAGCACCCACACCGTGTTGAGGGCGTTGATCTCGGGCGTCGGCCCGTCGGCGGCGTAGACGGGCGGGGCGACGAACACCCGCATCGCCGACAGGAGCAGGATCAAGCCGATGGCTTTGCCGCCCATGAGGGCGAGCGCTTTCCCTCTGAAAACAGGGTCGTTCAGGTTTTCGCGCAGTCGGGACCACATACCGTTCACCATCGGTGTCTCCTCACGTGCACAGGGCACAAGTCCATGGGCGCGGGCGTACGAACGCCCGCCCATGCTGGGTGCTGGGATGTCGAGTTCGGGGGAAGCGGAGAAAAGGGAGGACTACACGCGCAGCACGACGAGGCGCAGCGGCGGGCAGTCGGCGGCCGTCGAGAAGTACACGAGCGGCACGAGTTCGCTGCCGTCGAACGTGTCGCCGCTGGCCAGGCGGCTGTCGAGGAGCACATCACCGTCCTTCATCTGTTCTTCGACGAGGACGGTGCCTGCTCCCGCCGGCGCCACGGAGGCGTCGGAGGACGTGACCACGATTGCCGCGTGCGTGTCCGCCTGGTGCGTCAGCAGGGCCGACAGCGGAAACGACGCAAACGGAGCCGTCACTGGCGACAGGATCATCAGCACCAGGAAGGTCGCCGCGGACTTGGTCACGTACGACACGCGATCGTGATATCTACAAGCAACGTGCCAGACGGTGTCGCGCGTGATTCGCAGCTTCCTTAGGAAAATCGCGCGGACCGCGATGTTCGCGCGCTGCGCTGAATCAACATAATTGGGTCGTCGAGTGATCGCATGAACAAAAGAGTAGGAACCAGGGGAGCGCTGGGCGTGTTGTTCGCTGTAACCGGGCTCGTGCTCGTGCGTCCGGCTGCCGGGCAGTCCCCGGTCAAGGCCGTGGTGCCCGTCAGCATGCCGGCGTGGAGCAAGGGCATCCAGCCCCTCACGCGCGACAGCTACTACCACGCGATCGAGTGCGGCAAGCAGGGCGCCGCGCAGCCGTCGTGCGTCTTCTACGACGCCGGCCTCTGCAAGAACGACGATTTTGTCCTGTCGTTCTACTCGCCCTACAAGCAGGTGGCCTACGAGGTGTGGGGCGCGGTCAGCCGCAAGCGGCCGGCGCCGACGCCGAACTATGCCGCGGCACAGCAGACGCGCGTCGTCATCGGCATCACGCCGGTCCGCGGCGCGAAGAATCAGATCGCCAACGTCGTGGTCAAGCGCGCGGGCAAGAGCGTCGAGCCAGACACCCGGACCATCGACGGCACGTCCGGCAATTTCATCTTCGGCTTCCCGCCGTTTGCCCCCACGGCCACCATCACGATCGACATGGTGGGCAAGACCCGGACGCAGTCCTGCGTCCTCGACCGCACCGCCCTCTCCCGGCTGCGCTAGTTCGTGGCTGCCGGTCTTCGACCGGGCTCGATGTCGTCGTGGCTGCCGGTCTTCAGACCGGCCCGCGGTCCCGCGATTGCCTTTCCAGCTGCATGTGGCAGAACCGCGTGCGGCGTGCGAAGGGATTCGACTACCTAGGCTATCAACGCTATCTGATTACCCTGACAACGCGTCTCAGGGCGCGATCGTTTGCCGACCCACAAGAGGCAGGCGCGTTATCCGCGCAGATCGGGCCATTCTTTGCTGCGCGCCATTTCGACGTTCTTGCGTACTGTGTGATGCCAGATCACGTCCATCTACTGCTCGAGGGCACCTCGGACGACGCCGATCTCCGGGAAGCGGTTCGCAGCTGGAAGCAGCGCACGGGCTACGACTGGAAGCAGCGGACGGGGATGCAGTTGTGGCAACCAGGCTTCCACGATCGCGTCATGCGCGAGGGCGACGATACACGGCTGGTCGTGCGTTACATCCTCCACAATCCGGTCCGTGCCGGGCTGGTGATGGACGCCCGTAGATATCCGTGGTCAGGTTCATCGCAATACACGTTTGAGGAGCTTCTAGAGCACGCTGGTGACTGGGCGCCGGAGTGGAAGAGCTGAATCGCGGGCCGGTCTGAAGACCGGCAGCCACGACGACGGCCGGTCTGAAAGACCGGCAGCCACGAGTTGTGAACCATCGGCTACGCCGCGCGTAACAGGCGGGCATGAGGATTACCGCGCTCACTGTGGCCCTGACCCTGCTCGCGGCCGGTGTTCCAGGAGCGCAGGCACCGGCCCCCGCCCCGGCGTTCGACGTGGCGTCGGTGAAGCAGAACAAGGACGGCGGGCCCTCGTCGGTGCGCGTGCTGCCCGGAGGCATGCTCACCGTCACCAACAACAACCTGCGCAACATCATCCGCAACGCCTGGAACATCACCAACGACCAGATCGTGGGCGGACCCGACTGGCTCGACTCCGATCGATTCGATATCACGGCCAAGGCGTCACAGCCGTTCGGACAGGACCAGGCCAGAGCGATGCTGCAGGCGCTGCTGGCCGACCGCTTCGGGCTCGCGACGCACAACGAAACACGCGAGGTTCCTGTTTATCTCCTCGTGCTGGCCCGCAAGGACGGCGCCCTCGGCCCGCAGATGAAGAAGGCCGACGTCGATTGCGCCGCGCTCTTTGCGTCGGTCGCGGCGGGCGGGAAGATGCCGGAGCGCCTGCCGAACGGCAACCTGCCGTGCGGCATCAGCGTGCGCCTCAATCAGGGGCAGGGCGTCGTGACCGGCAACGGCGTGGCGATGGAGCAGCTGGCGCGCAACCTGGTGGGCGGCGTCGGCCGGATCGTCGTGGACAAGACGGGGCTGGCCGGCTACTACGACATCAACGTGACGTTTGCCGCAGACGGCCCGCCGTCAGCGGGCGCGCCCGCGGCACCCGCGCCGGATCCGGGCGGCGCCTCACTCTTTACCGCGATGCAGGAGCAGCTCGGGCTGAAGCTCGAGCCCGGCCGGGCGCCGATCTCCGTCCTGGTGATCGATCGCGCCACCCGGCCCGCCGCCGACTGAGTCGACCCTCGCGAGTCGCACGGAGAACGCGAACATCGATCCGGCCCCCGGCTCGCTGGCCACCGAGATCGTGCCACCCATCATCGCCACCAGCCGGGCGCAGATGGTGAGCCCCAGCCCGGTGCCGCCGTAGCGGCGCGTGCTGGATCCATCCGCCTGCACGAAGGGGTCGAAGATGGCCCCTTGCCGATCCTTCGGGATGCCGATGCCGGTGTCGATCACCTCGACACGCAGCACCGCGACGTCGCCGGACCCGTCAGGGTCGGCCGATGCGCGCACACAAACATGCACGTGCCCGGCAGGCGTGAACTTGATGGCGTTGCCTGCCAGGTTGAGGACGATCTGCCGCAGCCGCGTCTCGTCACCCACGAGCTGCGCCGGCAGCGCCCCGTCGATGTCGTATACCAGCTCCAGCGACCGGGCGTTTGCCAGCGGCCACAGCAGCGCCCGCGTGTGCTCGAAGCAGGCCCGCGGATCGAACGGCGCCGGTTCGAGCGTCAACGCCTCGGCGTCGATTTTCGCGAAGTCGAGGACGTCGTTGACGATCGCCAGGAGGCCCCGCGCGCTGGTGTCGATGATCGACATGTACTCCCGCTGCTCGTCGGAGATCGGCGTGTCGAGCACCACCGTGGTCATGCCCATGATGCCGTTGAGCGGGGTGCGAAGCTCGTGGCTGACGTTGGCCAGGAACTGGTCCTTGGCCTTGCTGGCGCCCTCGGCGCGATCCTTGGCGGTCTTGAGCTCGGTGTTCAGCGTGGTGAGCGTGGCGGTCATCTCGTTGAACGCCACCGCCATCGCGGCGGCCTCCGAGCTGCCGCGCACCGGCACGCGCCGGGTCCACTCGCCGCGGGTGATCTCGCGGGCCGCGTCCACGACATCGCGCAGCGGCCGGGCGGCCCGGCGGCTGAACACGGTGGCGCCCGCCACTGCGAGCAGAAACGCCGCCACGCCGATCCAGATCAGCCGCGTCTCCACCTCGTCGAGCACCAGCTGTGTCGGCGTCCAGTCGATGAGCAGAATCAGCGACGCACTGCCGGCGCCGTTCGCCGTGTCGAGCCGATAGTGGCGGCTCGAGTAGCGCGTGGCGCCGACATCCATCCAGTCGCCCGCGACCGGTCCGGCCGCGACGGTCGCCGTCATGGCGCGACGGGGGCCCTCGGTGAGGCTGCTGCTCCACAGGTGTCCGCCGCCCACGATGTTCACGTCGGCGCGGGTGATGCCGGCCAGTTCCAGCGCCAGGCGATCGTCGAGGCGATAGCCGATGGCCATCCACCCGAGCACTTCGTCCACGAACCGCGCGGGCTCCAGCACGACGAGATAGATGCCGTCGGGCAGCGCCACCAGGCCACGCCGCCCATTCCATCCGGAAGGGCGGGGCGCGCCGCTCAACGTCGTCCAATCGGGCGGTGTGGCGCCGGCCCAGTGCGAGAGGCCGAGCCAGCGGCCGTCGGCTGCGGCCACCAGGAGAAAGTCGGCGTCGACGCTGGCGCGGTACTGATCGGCGAGCGCCTGCATGGTCGCCTCGTCTGCGGCAACGCGCGGATCCGAGAGGTGCGCGCGAAAGACCGGCAGCTCGGTGATCAGCCGGCTCTGGCTGGTGGCGAACTCGCCGCGCCGCTCGAGCAGGCGGTCGAACGCCTGCTTGGCCGCGTCCTGATCCTCGTGCGTGCGTTCGACGGCGCCGGCCGTGATGATGCGATTGGCCGCCACCAGCATGGCCACCACGGCCGCTCCAGTCACCAGGGTGACGAAGAGCAGCAGCCGCGTCTCGAGCCGCGCACGCCAGGGCGTTGAGATCGGGGTAGCCACGCGGGGGAGCGGCTAGTGCCGCAGCGAAAACGTGAGCGCCACGTCGAGCGCCGTTTCGGCGCCCTCGTCGTCGTAGGGCGGCTCGTGCAGCACGTTGACATGGGCGACGAGCAGGCTGGAGAGCCGCACCTTGGCTCCCGCGGTGTAGCGCCGCGGATAGCTGGAGAAGCGCCCGGCCTCGTAGTCGAGCCGCTCGGCGCGCAGCACCGCGGTGATCGGGCCCATGAACTGCCGATGCACCATCACGTCGGCATAGCCGCCGAACGTCTTCGTTCCGGCGAACGGGTGGCCGTTCAGCCACTCGCCTCGCAGCTGGACGCCGCCGCGCATCCAGCGCGCATCGACGCCCGAGAACTCGGTGTCGCCCTGCGCCCAGAACTGCTCCTTGAACGGCTGCGTGTGGATGTAGCTGGCGCCGACGATCACGTCGCCCACGCTGGCCTGCACGCGCCCCACGCGATCGAAGCCGCGAGCGCGATGGAGGTCGTCTTCGTCCTGCGGGATGCCGAGGCTGACTTCGGCGAACACCCGCGGTGTCCCGGCCACCACGCTGGCGCCGGTTTCGAGGAAGTTGTTCGACACCGCCCAGTAGCCGCCGTAGCGGATCAGCGGCGCGCGGAGAAAGCCCGTGTAGGCGTGATCGCTCCGGTTGTAGAGCCCGAACGGCGCGCGGTAGCGCCCCACGCGCGTGCCCCAGAGCGATCGCGGCGACGTCGATGTCCGCTCGACGTAGAGTTCCATCGGCCGCACGCGGCGGTTGTACGGATAGGCGGAGCCGAACGCGTCGGAGCGCTCGTCGGGCTCCCCACCCCAGGTGTCGGCCCACGTGGCCTCGGCGTAGAAGCGCCACTCGCGCGGCAGCGCGCCGAAGATGCGCAGTTGGGTGCCCGCGGCGCGCACGTCTTCGGTCGACGTTCCGACGGTCACATCCGCTTCCGTGGAGACATCGACGTCCTGCGCGGCCGCCAGCTGCGGCGTCGCGAGCACGGACAGGAGCAGGAGCACGCGGCCCGTGTGCGTGGTCACCACGAGATCTCCAATGGCTGGCCGTCGCCGACCGCCACGGTCGCGCTCAGCGTCTCGGCGCCGGAGCGCCACGCGTGGTAGGTGTAGCGGCCCGCCGGCACGTCGGCGATGCTGAAGCTGCCGCTGCGATCGCTGGATGCGTAGTAGGGGCTGTCCACCGCCACGATGTACGCGGCCATGTGCGGATGGATGTTGCAATAGAGCCGGTTCACGGCGGCCCGGTCGAGCGTGATCCGCTTGCTCGCGCCGGTGGGATAGAGGCCGAGATCGAACGGCTTGCCGTTGGTGAACGAGAAGACGTTGTGAAAGACGCGGTCGTTGTTCGGGAGCTCTACCGTCGAGCCCACCGGCGCCACGAGCACGCGCGGCTCGAACTGCATGTTGCGCTGGTGCACGACGAAGCGCCGTTCGCGCGGGCGCGGCGCCGACGGCGCGTCGAGCCAGACGACCGCGTCGGCGATCGGCTTGCCGCCGGCCATCGCGTGGCCGTTCAGGGCCTCGAATTCCGGCCCGGCAGCGGCGTGCGGTCCCGCCAACGCCAGGGCGACGGCCAGTACGAACGCGACACGCGCGGTTCTGATCATGACGGCTGATTTCTCCCGGTATTCCCCCTGGGCAATCGGCCGCCCCTCGGACGTGCTTGAACCCCAGTGCTGATTCGGGAAAGATTGAGACGTGGCGGTGCGGCTGTCGTCGTGGTTCGTGCGCCCCAGTGTGATGGGCACGGTGTTCGCCGAGCTTCGGCTCGCGTGGCGGCTGATGCGCGAACCGCGGGTGGCGCTCGTCGCCAAGGCGTTGCCGGTGCTGGCGGCGCTCTACGTCGTGTCGCCGCTGGACTTCATTCCCGACGTCCTGCCCGTGCTCGGGCAGATGGACGACCTCGGCATCCTCATCCTGTCCGTCAAGCTGTTCCTGCGGATGTGCCCGCCGGCGGCCGCGTCGTTCCACGCCGAGGCCATCACGTCGGGCCGGCGCTTCGCGCCGATGAATCCGGCCGACGTCGTGATCGACGCGACGTATAGACGCGATTAACGGGCCGCCTGAAGGCGGCCCCTACGAATCCCCCTACGATCCTGGGCGGGCGGCCATCGCGGCCGTCAGCGCCGGCATCAGCTCGTGCATCCGCATCAGCGGCGCCCGCCGCGGGTGCATGCCTCGCATGAACCCCTGCGCGACCAGCGCGTCGAGCATCGCGCCCCGGTTCGACACCACGTGCACCGGTACGTCCCACGGCGCGCCCTCGCCGCTCACCACGGCCGGCGGCTGGTGATCGCCGATGAGGACCAGCACCACGTCACGCGTTCGCGGCAGGCCGACGAAGCCGCCGAGCGTCGCCAGCGCGTAGTCGATCGAGTGCACGTAGCTCGGGCCGAGATTCAGCCAGTCGGGCGGCTCGGCCCACGCCTTCTGATAGTCCGCCTCGTCGTACGGCTGCGGCGTGAACATGCGCGCCCACGACGCCTGATACGGCGGCGTCGGGCTGAACGGCGTGTGCGTGCTCGTGGTCGGCAGGAAGGCAAACACCGGCGCGCGGTCCTTGCGCGCGAGCTCCAGGTGATCGAGCTGCGCCAGCGCGAACTGATCGGGAATCGGCCACCAGCCGAAGCTCGGGCCAGTGTAGGCGAGCTGCTGCGTGTCGTAGATGCGATCG
>Ga0207648_10005406_pt1 | contig 12872 bp, 12 predicted proteins | sample KBSMisM32_FD_184310 | JGI IMG/M metagenome (GOLD analysis project Ga0207648, IMG submission 184310) | Miscanthus rhizosphere microbial communities from Kellogg Biological Station, Michigan, USA - KBS Miscanthus M3-2 (SPAdes) (version 2) | ecosystem: Host-associated > Plants > Roots >...
CGTGATGCGCGATTTGCCGATGCCGGCCTCGACGGACAGCATCACCGCCTGCCCCTCGCCGTCGCGCGCCAGGGCCCAGCGCTCGAGCAGCAGCGCGACCTCGCTGTCGCGGCCGATCAGGTCGGTCAGCTCGTGCTCGTGCTGGGCCTCGAAACGGCTTGCGACGCTGCGCGCGCCGACCACGAGCCAGGCCTCGACCGGCGCCGCGAAACCTTTCAGCGCGAGCGCGCCGAGCGATGCGACCTCGAAGGCCGCGCCGACCAGGTGCCGGGTCTCGTCCGACATCACGATCTGGCCCGGGCCGGCGTGACCCTGCAGGCGCGCCGCGAGATTCGGCGTCTCGCCGCTCGCGGTCTGTTCGGCCGCCGACGTGCCGCCGCCGACCTCGCCGACGACCACTAGACCGGTCGCGATGCCGATCCGGGTCTGCAGCGCGATGTCGTCGACCGGGCGCAGGCGCGCCACGGCATCGAGCGCGGCAAGCGCAGCGTGGATCGCGCGCTCGGCATCGTCCTCATGGGCACGCGGGTAGCCGAAGTAGACCAGCACGCCGTCGCCGAGCAGTTGCGCAACGTGGCCGTCGAACGCGCCGACGGCCGCGGCGATCGCCTCGTGGAAGCGGCGGACGACGTTCTGCAGATCCTCCGGATCGAGGCGGCCCGACAGCTGCGTCGATCCGACCATGTCGCAGAACATCACCGTCAGCTGGCGCCGCTCGGCGTCGTGGAACGGGGGTGCCACGATGGAGGCGCTCGATGGCGAACCGGTGTTGGCCCAGGCCGGTGCGACCAGTCCCGCGAGCGCCTTCAGCAGGCGTTTGCGCTCGCCGAGGGTCGCGACCCCGAGCTCCTTCAGGTCGGCGTCGTCGAGGTCTGACAGGACATCGAGCGTGATGTCTTGGGCGGCGAATGCTTCTGCATAGCGCTCGAAACCGAGGCGCTTCAGGCAGGCCGATACGTCGTTGATTGGAGGCGACACGAGTCGGTGGATGTCAGGCCGCGCGCACTTCGAGTGGAAGCGTCCACTGCGGGTTCGCCCGGGAGCCTGCATTGTGCGGGCAAGCGTCCGGAGACAAATCGAGGCCGTCGAGGGGACCGCCGGGCCATCGTCCGGTGCCGGGCATCCGGCATCATCGGCGCCGAGAACCTCTGCCGACCCGTCGTGACCATCCCCACCCAACCCCGGCGAATCCTGATCGTCGTGATGCGCCGCCTTGGCGACGTACTGCTCGCGACCGCCTTGATCCGCAGCGTCCGGCGGGCCTGGCCGCAAGCCCGGCTCGAGGTGCTCGTGAATGCCGGATCGGCGGCGGTGCTGGTTGGCAATCCGGACATCGACCGACTCTGGGTTCAGCCCGAGCGCGCCGGCTTCTGGAAGAGCCTGCGCCTCGCTGCGGCGCTGTGGCGACGCTTCGACCTGTCGATCAGCGCCCTCTACAACGACCGTCCGCATCTGTGGGCCTTCATCGCCTCGCCGAATCGTGCCGGCGTGGTCCCGCCGCGCGACCATCCGGGTGCACGCTGGAAGCGCTGGTCGATGGATGCCTGGTGCGAACTCGACCTCGACCATGTCCATGCGGTTGAGCAGTACCTTCGCATCGCCGACGCCCTGGGCATTCCTCGCATCAACGAGGTGGTTCCGCCGCGTCCGCCTGCGAACCCGTTGCCGGTCGACGGCGCTGCCGAGGAAGCCCCGGCCCATGAAACACCTCGCGCGGCCGAAGGCGCCAACGAGTACGTGGTGCTGCATCCGTCACCGCTCTACCGCTACAAGGCATGGACCGTCGAGGGCTGGCGTGCGCTGACCCGCCACCTCATCGATCGCGGCTTCGACGTGCGGCTCACCGGCGGGTCGGCCGAGGCCGAGCGGGCGCTGCTGCAAGCGATCGTCGAAGGTCTCTCCGACGACCAGCGCGCTCATGTCGCCGACCTCGGCGGCGCGCTTCCATTTGCCGCGTTGACGCCGTTGATCGAAGGCGCTCGACTGTTCGTCGGCCCGGACACGTCGGTCACCCATCTGGCCGCGGCGACCGGTACACCGACTGTGGCGCTGTTCGGGCCGTCGCACCCGATCGCCTGGGGACCCTGGCCGGCGCGTCACGCCGGCACCGGTGCCAGTCCTTGGGTGCTGCGTGCGCCTTTGCAGCAGCAAGGCAACGTCTGGCTGATCCAGGGCGAGGCGATCTGCGTGCCGTGCCGCGGCGAGGGCTGCGACAAGCACCCCGGCAGCCGATCCCTGTGTCTCGACGAGATGAGCGCGGAGCGCGTCATCGGTCTGGTCGAGCAAGCCCTCGCCCGGCCGCGCGTCAGCGCTGCAGGCGCAGTCCCCACAAGTACTTGAGGGCGTGGCGAGCGCCGCCCGGCGCGTGCTTCTTGCTTGCGAAGACCAGGCCGCGATGGCGCCAGAGCAGCCCGACGAGCCTCGGCGTGAACGCGCGTTGCGGACGCTCCGCCCAGGCCGCGGCGAGGCTTCGGAAGAACGGCTGCTGAGGACCCTGAAACGACGCCAGCGCGTCGAAGTCGCGCTGCCGCGCGGCCTGTTTCTCGCGTTCCGACGACCGCTCTCGATCTCGCCCGCCGGTGAATGTCGATACGTTGCGCCGGTGCTGGCGAAACTCGACCAGCGGCTCATCCAGGTAGCGGACCGTTCCGATGTTGGCGGCGACGAAGGCAAGCCACCAGTCATGGAACGACACGTCAGGCAACGGCAGCGCGCGGTCAAGCAGTCCACGACGCAGCAACATCGCGTGGCCGGAGACGCAATTCGCCAACGCGAAGAGACGTGGATCGCTGCCGTCGATCATCGTCAGGCGGTCGGACACCCGAGTCTGCAGCGACTTGCCCTCTTCATCGATCAGCGCGGAGTCCGAATAGACCAGCGTCGCGCCGCCGGCGACCCGGAGCATTCGCTCGATCTTGTCAGGGCGCCAGACGTCGTCCTGATCGCACGGCGCGATCCAGGAGCCGCTGCACTGTCGCAATGCCTGCTCGACGTTTCTGCGCACGCCGATGTTGTCCGGGTTGCGCAGCAGGCGCACGCCGGTTCCGCGCGCCTCGAAGCGGGGTGCGAAGCGCTCGAGCACCTGCCAGGTTCCGTCGGTCGATGCGTCGTCGCAGGCGACCAGTTCGAGCGCCGGATGCGACTGCTGCAAGAGCGATTCGAGCTGCGCCGGAAGATGCGTCTCGCCGTTGAAGGTGACGAGCGCGATCGACACGAGCGGCGGGTTCATGGCCCGGCGGCGTCGCGCCGAGGCGCCTCGGCGAGCGCCTCGAACTCCCACAGCAGGTGCGTGAGCTGGCCTTTCAGGCGGCGCCGCCAGCGGCGCTGGATTTGGCGCCAGTCGAGCGGCCCTGCGATCGCCGCATCTCGGGCGACGACCCACTCGACGCGAAGCCCGTCGAAGCGTCCGTGAAAGCCATACATCCGGCCGAGCGGCGCGTCTCCGCAAAAGTACTCATGGGTGCGCTCGGTGATGACGTTGACATGGGTCGGGTCCTGGAATGCCTCCGCCGAGGGATAGGCCGGCGTCAGCGCCCAAAGCCGGCCGCCCGGCTTCAGGATCCGATGGATCTCGTTCATCAGTTCGATGAACGGGAAGCGCGTGCCGCGGCTGTCGGCGGTGCCGAGGACTCTGGGAACATGCTCGAAGAAGTCGAACGCCGAGACCGACTCGAAGCTCGCATCGGCATGCGGAATCGGCTCGACGCTCAGATTGGCGCGTCGGAACAGGCGCTCGTCCAGCCCGGCGGCGAGGGCGATGTCGATTCCGTGCGCCTCGTCGCGCCGATAGGGATTGCGCGGAACGCCGCCGCAGCCGAGGTCGAGATGGCGCGTGACCATGGTGTCAGCGGTACTCGACGCGGCCGGCCTGATGCACCATGTGCAAAGTCATGCCGGTCGCGCTCCGCTCGGCTTCGACCCAGCGGGCCGCCTGCGCCTTGCGCGCCAGCTTGGCCCCCTGCCGACCCCACCAGCCAAGGCCGAGCTTGGAGTAGAAATAACGATGGTCGCCAAACTTCGATACGCCCTGTTCCTTCTTCATCGCCGCCTGAGTGATCGAACCAAAGTGGTGGATCAGACCGGCCCCGACCGTGCCGACGGCGAGGCCGGCGCGCAGGCAGCGCGCGCGAAATTCGGCGTCTTCTCGCCCGAACAGCAGGCGGTCGGTGTCCGGAAAACCGATCCGCTCGAAGACCTGCCTGCGCACCGAGAAACATACGCCGTGGAACCAGTCCCGGCGAAGCGTCGTGCTCATCGTGCGCGTGAATTCGGCGGTGAACGCGTCGAGGTCGTAGTCGAGTTCCATTTCGATCAGCGCCGGGCTGACGACTTGCAGGCCGAGGCGATCGGCGGCATCGATCTGCGCGCCGACGAAGTCGTGGCCGCAGACGATGTCGTTGTTGAGCAGCACCACCCAGTCGCTGTTGGCGAGCAGGGCGCCCTGCGTCCACGCGCCGCCGCAGCCGAGGTTGACCGGGTTGCGCACTGTGCGGATTTCGGGATGCGATGCGAGCCACCGCGGCGTGTCGTCGGTGCTGCCGTTGTCGATGACCAGCAGCGAAGCAGTCGGGATTCCGTGCGCCTGCATGCTCTCGACGCACTGCTGCGTGTAGCGCAACTGGTTCAGGACCGGGATTACGATCGTGTACTTCACGTCAGGGCTTGAACCGTGATCGGCGGTGCTCGAAGGCGGCTGCGACGCGTGTCACACCGGCTTGCAGCGGCGCCGTGACAGCCGCCTCAAGACTTCGGCTTGGGCACGCGCCCGAGCAGGTAGAACTCGTCGTTGGGCCGCATCGAGGTGGCGTTCGCCATCCGGTTCGAGAGGCCGAAGAGGGCGGTGATCGCCGCGATGTCCCAGGCGTCCTCGTCACTGAACCCGTGCTCGCGCAGCGCCGCGTAGTCGTCCTCGCCGACCGCGTTCGATTCGAGGCAGACCTTCATCGCGAACGCCAGCATGGCCTTCTGACGCGGTGTGATGTCGGCCTTGCGGTAGTTGACCGCGACCTGGTCGGCGACCAGCGGGTTCTTCTCGTAGATGCGCAGGATCGCGCCGTGCGCGACCACGCAGTACAGGCAGTTGTTCGCGCCGCTGGTCGCGACCACGATCATTTCCTTCTCGCCCTTAGTCAGACCGGACGGCTTCAGCATCAGCGCATCGTGGTACGCGAAGAACGCGCGGAACTCATCGGGGCGGTGCGAGAACGCGAGGAACACGTTCGGCACGAAGCCCGATTTCTCCTGAACTTCGAGGATGCGCGCGCGCACGTCGTCGGGCAGATCCTCGAGCGGCGGCACCGGGTAGCGACTGATAGGTGGGGTCATGCGGCCATCTCGCTGAACTGAAGCGCATGCAGTTTGGCATACAGCCCTCCGCGCCCGAGCAGCTCGGCGTGGCTGCCCTGCTGGACCACGCGGCCGCCTTCGAGTACGACGATGCGGTCGGCGCGCTCGATGGTCGACAGGCGGTGCGCAATCACGAGGCTGGTGCGGCCGCGCATCAGCGATTCGAGGGCCTGCTGGACCAGCCGCTCCGATTCGGAGTCGAGCGCCGAGGTCGCCTCGTCGAGCAGCAGGATCGGCGCGTCCTTGTAGATCGCGCGCGCGATCGCGAGGCGCTGGCGCTGGCCGCCCGACATCTGGCTGCCGTTGTGGCCGACCAGGCTGTCGATGCCGTCCGGCAGCGCGCGCGCGAAGTCGAGCAGGTTGGCGGCGCGCAGGGCGTCCTCGACGCGCTGGCGATCCGGCACGCCGCCGAGCGCGACGTTCGCGGCAACGCTGTCGTTGAACAGCACCACGTCCTGGCTGACGAGTGCGAACTGGCGCCGCAGCGCCTCGACGTTCCAGTCGGCCAGGTCGCGGCCGTCGAGCAGCACGCTGCCGGCGGTCGGCTCGATGAAGCGCGGCAGCAGGTTGACGAGCGTCGACTTGCCGGCGCCCGACGGTCCGACCAGCGCGACCGACTCACCGACCCACAGCTCGAGGTCGACGTCGCTGAGCGCTGCTTTCTGGTCGCTCGGGTAACGCAACGTTACGCCGCGCAGCTCGACGTGGCCGCGCGCCCGCCCCGGATCGAATCCGCCGTTGCGCTCGACGGGCGTGTCCTCGACCAGCGCAACGCCGCGCTCGATCGCGACCAGGCCGCGCGTGATCGGCCCGGTGACTTCGGACAGGTGCTTGATCGGCGCGATCAGCATCAGCATCGCGGCGACAAAGGCAACGAACGAGCCGACCGAGGTTCCGCTCGTGCTGCTCTGCCAGATCGCCGTGACGATCACGGCTGACAGCGCGCACGCCGACAGCACCTGCGTGATCGGCGTCATCGTCGCGCTGGCGACGACCCCCTTGATCGAGAGGCGGCGCAGCGACTCGCTGACCTTGCGGAAGCGGCTTGCCTGCGTGGCCGCGGCCCCGTGCAGGCGGACCATGCGCCAGGCCAGCACGTTCTCCTCGACGACGTAGGCCAGCTCGTCGGTCGCCTTCTGGCTCTCGACCGAAAGGCGGTGCAGGCGCTTGCCCATCACGCGCATCACGAACGCGAGCGACGGGAACAGGATGCCGACGAAAAGTGTCAGCTGCCAGTTCAGGTAGATCAGGTAGCCGAGCAGCGCGACCAGCGCGAGCGAGTCCTTCACCAGGGTCAGCAGCGAATTGATCAGCAGCGTCGCACCGGTCTGGACCTCGAACGTCAGCGTGTTGGTGAGGCTGCTCGCCGAGTTGCGCGTGAAGAGCGCCGGCGAGGCGTCGAGCAGGCGCGCGAACATCGCGCTGCGCAGCGCCAGGATCGCGCGATTCGCCGACCACGTGAGCCCGTACTGCGCGATAAAGCCGGCGATGCCGCGGATGAAGAAGAGGCCGACGATCGCGACCGGCACCAGCCACAGGTTGATCGCGCCGGCCCTGCTGAACCCGCTGTCGAGCAACGGCTTCAGTAGCGCGGGGATCGCCGGTTCGGTCAATGCCGAAACGATCGCGCCGATCACGACCAGCACGAAGCCGCGCCGGGTTCCTGCGAAGTAAGGCGCGATGCGTTGGATGCGGGCCTTCAGGGTGTTTGTCGCGGCGGCCATGACGGCGCGGATTATCCGTCGGGAGCTCTGCCTACAATCGCACCCGATCCCAAGGCGCACCTTGCGCCGCCGCCGACGGCTGATGCTTCCACCCGCGCCCCGCAACGACCCCGCCAACCCGCCCCGGGTCTCGGTCTACATCATCGCGTTCAACGAGGCCGAGAAGATCCGCGACGCGGTCTCAAGCGTGCTGTGGGCCGACGAGATCGTCGTCGCCGACTCGCACAGCACCGACGGCACGATCGAGATCGCGGAGAGGCTTGGCGCTAGAGTCGTGCAGATCGACTTCAACGGTTTCGGCGAGTTGCGCAACCGGGCGATCGAAGCGTGCCGAGGCGACTGGATCTTCAGCCTCGATTCCGACGAGCGCTGCACGCCGGAAGTCCGCGATGAGATCCTGTCGATCGTCGCGGCCAGCGATTCGCTCGACGTCTACCGCGTGCCGCGCCGCAACTATTTCATGGGCCGCTGGATCCGCCATTCCGGCTGGTACCCGAACTTCCGCCAGCCGCAGCTGTTCCGGCGCGGCGCGATGGCGTACACGCTCGAGCCGGTGCACGAGGGGTACAAGCTGCTGACCGATCGGCCGCTCGGCGTGCTGACCCACTCGATCTGGCAGTTTCCGTTCCGCAACCTAGGCGAGGTCGTCGCGAAGCTGAACCGCTACTCGACGCTCGGTGCCGCGAAGGTCGCGCCGGGTCGTGCGTCGATGTCGCGTGCGCTGACTAGCGCGACCTGGGCCTTCGTCAAGCACCTCGTCTTCAAGCGCGGACTGCTCGACGGCTGGGCCGGCTTCGTGATCGCGTTCGCGTACTTCGAGCAGACCTTCTACCGCTACGCGAAGCGCCACGAGCAGGACCAGGGCTGGGCCTTCCCGACCCAGGCGCCGCTCGGGCGCCTCGCCAAATCAGATTGAACCGACCTTCCCAATCCGGATCACCCACCCTCATGTTGAAGAGAAGAAGCGTCATCGCCTGCGCCGCCGGCGCGCTCGCGGTCCCCGCGTGGGGCCAGTTCCGGGTCGAGATCTCCGGGGTCGGTGCGACCCAGCTGCCGATCTCGATCGTCAAGTTCCGCGATGAAGACCGGGCCGGCCAGGCCATCTCGTCGATCGTGCGGGCCGACCTCGAGCGCAGCGGCGTCTTCCGCATCGTCGAAGGCGGTGGCGCGCTCGACGAGAGCAGCTCGCCGAACTGGGGCGAATGGCGGGGCCGCGGCAGCGATGCGCTCGCCGCCGGCTCGGCGACCCGGCTCGCCGATGGCCGCTTCGACGTGCGCTTCAAGCTCTGGGACACGGTCAAGGGCAGCGAACTGATCGCGCAAGGCAACGCGGTGCAAGCGCCCGACCTGCGCCTGGCCGCACACCGCATCGCTGACACGATCTACGAGAAGCTGACCGGCGAGAAGGGCGTGTTCTCGACCCGCATCGCCTACGTCACGCGCGGCGGCGGCCGCTTCACGTTGCGCGTCGCCGATGCCGACGGCGAGGGCGGGCAGGTTGCGTTGAACAGCGCCGAGCCCATCATCTCGCCGGCCTGGTCGCCGAACGGGCGCGAGCTCGCCTACGTGTCGTTCGAGAGCCAGAAGGCGGTCGTCTACACCCAGGACGTCGCGACCGGCAACCGGCGCGCCGTCGCCAACTTCCGCGGCTCGAACAGCGCGCCGGCCTGGTCGCCCGACAGCCAGACGCTGGCCGTCACGTTGTCGCGCGATTCGGGCTCGCAGCTCTACCTGATCGGCCGCGACGGCGAGAACGTGCGCCGCCTGACGACGAGTCAGGCGATCGACACCGAGCCGGTGTTCGCGCCCGACGGCAAGACGATCTACTTCGTCAGCGACCGCGGCGGCAGCCCACAGATCTACCGCATTGGCATCGGCGGCGGCGCGGTCGAGCGCGTGACCTTCGGCGGCGCCTACAACATCAGCCCGGCGATCAGCCCGGACGGCCGCACCCTGGCGTTCATCTCGCGCTCCGGCAATTCGTTCCGGCTCCACACGCAGGACCTCGGCGCCGGCGGTCAGCCGAACGCGCTGACCGACACCAGCGACGACGAAAGCCCGAGCTTCGCGCCGAACGGGCGACTGATCATCTATGCGACCCGGGCCCAGGGTCGCGATGTTTTGATGACGACCACGCTGGATGGGAAAATCAAGGCTCGTCTCGCTTCGGCAGCCGCCGACGTGCGGGAGCCGGTGTGGGGCCCGTTCGGGCGCTGATTTCGCCCGCCGCCTGTCACCCCGCAGCGACCGCCAGACGTTGAACACAGATCCGCACCGATTCGCAGGAGAGAGAACCATGAAACAAGCAAGCCCATTCCGATACCACCTGGGCGCCATCGTCGCCGCGCTCGCGCTCGCCGGCTGTTCCAGCACCAAGCTCGATACCGACGTGCCGGTCGAGAGCCGCAACACGACGCCGGGCGCCGGTAGCGGCGCCGCCGGCAGCGGGGCGAACTCCGGCGCGACCTCGCAGAGCCAGGTCACGCCGATCGACCTGACCAAGAGCACGATGACCGCGACGTCCAACCTGCCGCGGATCGTCTACTTCGACTTCGACAGCTACGTCGTGAAGGACGAGTACCGGGCAACCGTCGAGGCGAATGCGAAGGCGCTCGCCGCCGACCGCAAGCGCAAGATCGCCGTCGAGGGCCACACCGACGAGCGCGGCGGGCACGAGTACAACCTGGCGCTCGGCCAGAAGCGCGCCGAGGCGGTCGCCAAGTCGATGACCTTGATGGGCGCCAACGACAGCCAGATCGAGGCGGTCAGCTTCGGCAAGGAGCGTCCGGCGGTGCAGGGCAGCGACGAGGCGGCCTGGGCCAAGAACCGGCGCGCCGAGCTGACGCCGCGGTGATGCGCTCGCTCCGGGCCCTGGTCGCGCGGCCGGCATTCGGCGCCTGCCTGGTCGCGGCGCTGGCTGCGCCGGCGGCCCACGCCGGCCTGTTCGACGACGACGAGGCGCGCAAGGCGATCCTCGACCTGCGCCAGAAGCTCGAGCAGAGCAACGAGCAGCAGCGCGCCCGCCAGGCCGAGCAGATCGCCCAGTTCGGGGAGCAGCTCAATCAGCTGAAGCGCAGCCTGGTCGACCTGAACACCCAGCTCGAGCTGCAGCGTGCCGAAAGCGCGAAGCTGCGCGGCCAGAACGAGCAGCTCGCGCGCGACCTGGCCGAGGTGCAGCGCAAGCAGTCGGACATGCAGCAGGGCGTCGAGGACCGCATCCGCAAGATCGAGCCGCAGAAGGTCACGCTCGACGACCGCGAGTTCCTGGCCGAGCCCGACGAGAAGCGGCAGTACGACGAAGCGCTGGCGGCGGTCCGCAAGGGCGAGTTCGACCGCGCGACGGTGCTGCTGACGACGATGCTGCGGCGCTGGCCGAACAGCGGCTACCGCGAATCGACGCTGTTCTGGCTCGGCAATGCGCAGTACGGGAAGCGCGACTACAAGGAAGCGATCAACTCGTTCCGCACCCTCGTCAGTACCCTGCCGGACAGCCCGAAGGCGCCCGAGGCGCTGCTCGCGATCGCCAACTGCCAGGCCGAACTGAAGGACACCAAGGCGGCGCGCAAGACGATCGAGGAGCTGGTCAAGGCGTACCCGAAGTCGGAGGCGGCGCAGGCCGGCCGCGAGCGCCTGGTCTCGATGCGGTAACGCGGTTCGGCCGCGCGGCGCTCCAGGGCTGCACGGGGCCGGCTCTTAAAATGCGCTGATGCAGGACAACGAAATCGGGGCGCTTGCAACGCAGGTGCTCTGGACCGCGTTCGGGCTTTCGGTCGTGCTCGGCGCGATCATGCAGCGCACCCATTTCTGCACCATGGGCGCCGTTTCCGACATCGTCAACATGGGCGACTGGGCCCGCATGCGCATGTGGGTGATGGCGATGGGCGTCGCGATGATCGGCTTCAACGCGATGGTCGCGCTCGGCTGGATCGACGCATCGAAGAGCATCTATGCGGGGCCTCGGCTGATCTGGCTGTCGGCGCTGGTCGGCGGCGCGATGTTCGGCTTCGGCATGGTGCTGGCGTCTGGCTGCGGCAGCAAGACGCTGGTGCGGATCGGCAGCGGCAACCTGAAGTCGGCGGTCGTCTTCGTCGTTCTCGGCATCGCCGCGTTCGCGACGCTGAAGGGCATCACCGCGGTCGCCCGGGTCGACACCGTCGACAGGGCTGCGCTGACGCTCGGCACCGGCACCGACCTGCCTTCGGTGATTGCCGCGACGACCGGCTGGTCAAAGGCAGCGCTGGCGGCTGTTCTCGGCCTCGGGCTCGGCGGTGCGCTGGTCGGCTGGGCCATCGCGCGGCCGGAAGGTCGCTCGCCCGACAACGTGCTGGGCGGCCTCGGCGTCGGCGCGGTGATCGCGCTGATGTGGTGGATCTCGGGGCGCCTCGGGCACGTCGCCGAGGATCCGAACACCTTGCAGGAAGCATTCGTCGCGACCAACTCGCAGCGCATGGAATCGCTGAGCTTCGTCTCGCCGATCGCCTACACGCTCGACTGGCTGATGTTCTTCAGCGACAAGTCGAAGCTGCTGACGATCGGCATCGTCTCGGTCTGCGGCGTCGTGGCCGGCGCCGCGCTGCAGGCGCTGGTCACGCGCAGCTTTCGGTGGGAAGGTTTCCGCGATGCCGGCGACACCGGCCGGCATCTGGTCGGCGCGATGCTGATGGGCGTCGGCGGCGTGACGGCCCTCGGCTGCACGATCGGGCAGGGTCTCTCGGGGCTGTCGACCCTGAGCCTGACGAGCTTCGTCGCGCTGGCTGCGATCATCGTCGGCGCCGTCGCCGCGCTGCGCTACCAGGTCTGGCTGGTCGAGCGCGCCGCCTGAGTCGCCAAGAGGCACTGATGATTGCGATCGAGCCCGCCGCGCTGATGCCGACCGATGCCGACCTCGAGCGCCGCTTCGGCGGGTTGCGGCGCCTGTACGGCGACGTCATCTATGCGCGCATCCGCGCCGCGCACGTCGTCGTGGTCGGCGTCGGCGGGGTCGGATCGTGGTCCGCCGAGGCGCTCGCGCGCAGCGGCGTCGCCGCGCTGACGCTGATCGATCTCGACCAGGTCTCGGAGTCGAACATCAACCGCCAGGTCCAGGCGCTCGGCAGCACCGTCGGGCAGGCCAAGGTCGATGCGTTGCGGCGTCGCGTCGCCGACATCCATCCGGCCTGCGAAGTCGTCACGCTCGAGGAGTTCGTCGAACCCGACAACTGGCCGGCACTGCTTGCGCGGGTAGCGCGACCGGTCGACGTCGTCGTCGATGCCTGCGACCAGGGGCGGGCGAAGGGGGTGCTGGCAGCCTGGGCGCTGGCCACCGGCACGCCGCTCGTGATCGTCGGCGCCGCCGGCGGCAAGCGGAAGGCCGAGGCCGTGGCGGTCGAGGATCTCGGGCTCGTGACCCATGATCCGATGCTGGCGTCGTTGCGTCAGCGCCTGCGCCGGCACCACGGTGCCGGCCGCGGGCGCATCGGGCTGCGCTGCGTGTACTCGCGCGAGCCGGTGCACGCGCCGGTCGATGTCGATGCATGCGATGTCGACAGCACGCTGAACTGCCACGGCTACGGCTCGAGCGTCGCCGTGACCGCGACCTTCGGCATGGTCGCCGCGGGCGTGGCGATAGAATTGCTGGACGACTCCATCAGCAGGGCAGACACACCTGGCCGGATATAATCGAGGGCTTGCCGGGTTGTTAGCTCAGTTGGTAGAGCAGCGGACTTTTAATCCGTAGGTCGTGGGTTCGAGCCCCGCACAACCCACCAGCCAACACGACCGGCAAGTCACAGTTTCGGGCTCTTAGCTCAGTTGGTAGAGCAG
>Ga0207648_10005408_pt1 | contig 12869 bp, 9 predicted proteins | sample KBSMisM32_FD_184310 | JGI IMG/M metagenome (GOLD analysis project Ga0207648, IMG submission 184310) | Miscanthus rhizosphere microbial communities from Kellogg Biological Station, Michigan, USA - KBS Miscanthus M3-2 (SPAdes) (version 2) | ecosystem: Host-associated > Plants > Roots > Rhizosphere...
CCGAGGCAGGCGAACGCCCATTCAATCACGGCCTCGACCCGAGGGTCAACGCGCGGACGAGGCTGCGGTTCACGGCGTGCGTCGCCGCGAGCGGAGGCTATCCGTCCCGGGACGGATTGAGCATGATCCGCTCAACTCGTTCCGGAACGAGTCCGCGGACGCGCCTGCTATACTGACGTTCGGAACCACAAGGAGAGGGAATGGCCTCGCGACCCGTACCGCCGCCCGGGAAGCTTCCGAAGGACTACGACAAGCTGCCCGTGCCGCAGCCCCAGGCGACCTCCGTCCGCAAGCGCGACCCGAAGATGCTCGCCATCATCGATCCCGGCAAGTGCTTCGGCCGCGGGTGCGAGTACTGCGTCGCCGTGTGTCCGGTGCCCGACTGCATCACTCTCCACCCCGATCCCGCCGCGGGCGCGGACACGCTGCACGTCCTGAGCGTCAACCTCGACACCTGCATCGGCTGCATGGCCTGCGAGAAGTGGTGCCCGGACGACTACGACGCGATCCGCATGGTGCCGTTCGCGACCGTCATCAAGGATCGCGTGGCCTACGAGACGGCCACCTTCAGCGCGACGCTCCCCGAGAAGAAGATCGGCGGCTGAGCCGCGGGCGGCGCCGCCTCACGGCGCGGCTGGCCGAAGCGTGATCTCCGCCGCGGCGGTGCCGCCGCTGGGCACGCTGACCGTCGTCTTGCCCTCCAGTCCGCCTCCGCGCGACGTCAGCTCGATCGTCCCTGCCGGGAGCGTCAGCTCTGCGATTCCGCTCGCGTCGGTTTGTCCGGATCCCAGATTGCCGGGCACGCTCGCGCCCTCGAACGCGGAAATGGCAACGGACCGTGTGGCCACGGGCGCGCCGTTCGCGTCCAGCACGCGCACCTGGGCTCGCCCGCCCGGGCGCAGGACGAGCGTGATCGGCCGCTCGCTCGGCGTGACGCGCGGCGCCACCGCGAAGAGTCCGCCGTCCGCCTGCGTGCTGATCGCGTAGGCCACGCCCTCGCGGAGGCCCGCCACCTCGAACGTCCCGTCGGACTGCGTACGGCCCCAGCCGAAGAACCCGAAGAGGGCCGCTCCTTCTCCCGTCCGGCCGGCGATGCTGAGACCGCCGACACCCCGGCCTGCGGTGTCCACGACGCGGCCCTTGATCGACACGCCCTTGCTCAGGGCGACGCGGATTCCCGTCGTGCCGCTCTCGGCGACGCTGATGTCCTGGGTCTCGCCGCCGTACCGGTCGGACCGCGCCGTCAAGTGATATTCGCCAGGGTCGAGCTCGAGGCGGAATCTCCCGTCGGTGTTCGACTCGGCCGAGCCGCCCGAGCCGCTCGTCTTCTTCTTCGGATCCGTGGACTGCGCGGTCAGCCACGCTCCCGCGACCGGCTGCTCCGTCTCGCGGTCCACGACCACGCCCTCGACGAACGCGCCGGACACGTTGAAGTCCGCCACGAAAGTGTCCGCGTCCGGGACGGTGACCCTCGGCGCGGGCAGGCGCGTGTGGCGGTCGGCGGACTGGATCTCGACGTACGTCTCGCCGGAATCGAGAGCGGTCAGCTCGTAGCTTCCGTCCTCACGCGTGATGGCGACGTTGGGAGGCAGCGCAGTGGGCGCGTTGCCCACCATCCCGGCGTACATCGTCATGCCGTTCTGGGCCTGGAACTCGATCCGCGCGCCCACCACCGGTGCCCCCGCCCGCGTGACCTTGCCGCTGACCGCGATGCTGCGGAGCGCGATCTCGACCGTCGTCGTCTCGCCCTCGCGCACCTGGGCGGGCACGGACTTGCTTCCCTGATAGCGGCCGGCCTGCCCGAGCATCAGCGAGACCGTCACCGGGCCCGCCGGGACGTGCTCGATGACGAAGCTGCCGTCCGCCGCCAGCGGCTGCACGCCGGGTCCGATCGTGCCGAACTGGTTGCGCGAGCGGGCGGCCACGACCGCCCCCGAGGGCAGGGCGCCGCTTGACGAACGCACGCGGCCCTCGATGCGGCCGCCCTGGGCCAGGACGATGCGCACTTCCGCGGGCCCCTTGGCGGGATCGACCTCCACGCCGGAGCTCATTCCCGGCGCGTAGTTCGGGTGGGTCACACGCACCATCGTCGGTCCCGGGGTCAGCCCGCGCACCTCGAAGGCGCCGCCGGCGTCCGTCAAGACCTCCGGCATCAGGCGCGAATAATCGCGCCCGGCGCCGGACACCGACACGCTCGCCCCGGAGACGGGTGCGGAGGAGCCATCCACCACCGTGCCCTTGAGCAGGCCGCCCGCGCCAAGGCGGACGGTTCCGACGTCGGCGTTGCCGCCCGGCGCGACCTTCACGCCGGACACGGTCGCGGTGGCGCGATCGGGCGCGGAGACGTCCACGACGTATTCGCCCTCGGCCACGTCCTCGAGCACGAAGCGCCCGTCCGGAGTTCCGTAGGAGTCGCCGCGCACGCCGCCCATGCTGCCCATGCGCGTGGGGAGACGCGCATAGACCCGGAAGGCCTCGAAGGGCTTGCCCTGGTCGTCCACCACCGCGCCGCTGATGGTGCCGGCGCGCTGGAGGACGAAGTCCGCACCGCTCGTGCCCGCCTCCGCCTTGCGCTCGGCGCGTCCCATCCCGGGGGCGCTCGCGCTGAGCGAATAGAGGCCGGCGGTGAGTCCGGCCAGCACGTACGACCCGTCGGCCTCCGCCTGCGCGCTGAAGCTCTGGTCCGTCTCCTGCGACCAGGTGTAGATGGACGCGCCCTCGATGGCGTGGCCCGCGGCGTCGCGCACGCGGCCCCGGATCGCGATGCCCACCTCGAGGGCGACGTCGCCGAGGTCGACCGTATCGCTGGCCGCCGGAACGTCCACGTCCAGACGGCGCCCGGCCAGGCCGGGCGCGCTCACGTCCAGCCCCAGGCTGCCGGGCCCCACGCGCAGCCGGAAGCCGCCGTCATCGCCCGCTTCCGCGGTGAGCTCGGCGCCCAGGAACTCCGGCACCGGCTCTCCGCCGGACACGCGCCACGTCACCGATCCGCGCGTCGGCTTCTCGGCCGGGCCGACCAGGCGCCCACGGACGTACGCCGTGGACGGCATCGCGATGTCCGCGCGTGCCTCCGCCTCGCGCTCGACCGGAATCCCCTCCGCGATGCCGGGTGCGAAGTCGGCGTGGGTCGCGACGGCCCGATAGGGGCCGGGCGTGACGCCGTAAAGGGCGAAGGTTCCCTGGGCATCGGTGCGTGCGGTCAGCGATCCGCCGCGTCCACCGGGAATGGCCGAGAGCACGCGCACCGTCGCGCCCTCTACGGGCTTGCCCTTCGGATCCGTGACCGTCCCCGCGACCGTCCCGCCCGGGAGGAGGCTCAGCTCGACCGTGCGGCCGGTGGGGACGCTGCGCTTGTCTCCTCGCCCGAAGCCGCGCGCAGACGCGGTCAGCATGTACAGCCCGGGCGCGAGGCCGGCCAGCCGGAACCGGCCCTTCGCGTCCGACGTTGCGCGAGCGACGCCGCCGTCGGGATCACCGGGAGGACGTCCCGTCGTCCGCATCTCCGCCCGCGCTTCGATCGCCGCGCCGGGAACCAGCGCGCCGCTCGCGTTGTCGCGCACCGTTCCCTCGATGGCCGCGCCCCGCGTGAGCGTGACGGCCAGCGGAGCGCCCGGGCGCGCGTGACGGATGGTCGTGGTCGCGAGGCCGGCGGCCTCGACCTGCACGAGGAACGCGAGCCCCGGGGGCAGGGTCATCTTGAACCGGCCGTTCTCGGACGTCCGCGCGGTCGCGGGCGGGCGCGGGACGACGAACTGCTCGTCGCTGGCGAGGACGAGCGCGTTGGCGACGGGCTGGCCGTCCGGTCCACGCACGATGCCCTCGAGCGTCGCGGGCACGCGCGCACGCGGCGCCGCCGCGGGCGAAGCGGCCGGCCGGGTGGGACGCGCCGACGCTTGCGGGCTCGGTGAGGGAGCGGGAACCGCGGATTGCGGCGCGGTCAGTACGGCGGCGAGGGCGACCAGCGTGGGAAGCAACATCGGCGCTCCGTGGGCGAGAACGCGGTCATCGCGTGGACGGACCGGACTTCGATGGCGCGAGCGTGATCTCGAGCGGCACCGTCGCCCCTTCGGACACGGTGACGATCGCCAACCCCTCCAGCCCCCCTTCCATCGTCGCCCGCACCTCCACCGTTCCTACCGGGACGTTCAGCTCGGTATTCCCGCGCGCGTCCGTCGGCATCATGGCGCCGATGCCGTTGGCGACCACACCCGACACGCGGCGGACGGCCGTGAAGGCGCCGCGCGCGGGATTGCCGTCCGCTCCCAGCACGGTGACGACGATGCGGCCGCCGCGGCGGAGCGTGAGCGTCACGTCGGACGTCCCGGCCGTCACCGCCGGGCGGATCGCGAAGAAGCCCAGCTCGGACTGCGCGACGAGGTTGAAGTCGCCCGCGGCCAGGCCGGCGATCTCGAAGGTACCGTCCGGCGTCGACATCCCCGCGCCTCCCCAGCGCGGGCTGTCCAGATCGCTGGTGACGGCGCCGACGCGCAAGCTGCCGACGCCCTGCCCACGCGCATCCACCACCCGTCCCCGGATGGACAGCCCCCGGCTCAGGGCCAACCGCACGTCGTTCGCACCGGAATCCCCGATGTTGACCGTCAGCGTCTCCGCGCTGAAGCCTTCGGCGCGGGCGGACACCTTGTATTCGCCGGGCTCGAGCTCGAGGCGGAAGCGGCCGTCGGTTCCCGTAATCGAGTTCGCCATCGCGGCCATCGCCAAGCGTGCGTTGGGGTCGGGATGGGTGGAGGCCGCGAACACGTTCGCCTTGGCAAGCGGCAGGTCCGTCTCGCGGTCGATCACGACGCCGCTGAGGGCCGCGGTGGGCAGCGCGATGTCGAACGCGAACGTGTCCGCGTCCGGGAACTCGACGAGCTGCGTCGGGTACGTCACCGCACCGTCCAGGGACTCGATCCGGATCGTCGCCTTCCCGGCGTCGTCCACGAGCATCTCGTACGCGCCGTCGTCGCGGGTGAGCGCGGTCATGCGCTGCGGACCGGCCGCGGGTGGCGCCGCCGATCCCGCGGCCAGGAACATCGCGTTGAAACGGTCGCCGAAGACGCGCAGGCGCAGGTTGCCGGCGGCGGTCCCCCCGCGCGTCACGCGTCCCGTGACCAGGATGTCGCGCGGCACGAACTCGACGGTGGCCGTCTGGCCCTCCAGGAGCTCGACCTCCCGTTCCTTGCTGCTGCTGAGCTGGCCGCCCGAGCCCTCCATGAGCACGACGTTCACGGTGCCGGCGGCCACGTGCTCCACGACGAACGTCCCATCGGGAGCGATGGGGGTCATGTTGGTCGTCGAGAAGCTCGGGCCCGAGCGTCGCGAGAAGACGTTGACGGCGCCGGTGACGGCCGTCCCGTCACGGCGGCGCGCGCGTCCCTCGATCCGGCCGCCCTGCAGGAGGGCGATGCGCACCTCCGGCGGGTCCTTGGCCGGATCCACGTCCGCGCTCGCGCGTCCTTCGGCGAAGGAGGGATGGCGCGCCGTGACCTGGACGGCACCCGTGGCCACGCCGCGCATCTCGAAGAGCCCGCCCGCGTCCGTCACCGCCTCCGGCGCCGCCGTGGGGCCGAAGGCGAACGTCCGCCCGACGCCTTGCACGGTCACGACGGCGGCGGGGACGGGCGCGCCCGCGGCGTCGACCACGCTGCCGCGCACGATGCCGCCCGCGCCCAGCGTGACTCGCCCCATGTCGGTGGCGGCGCCGGGGGCGACCTTCACGTTCGTCACGGTCGAGGTCGCGCGCTCGGGCGCGCTGACCTCCACGACGTAGGTGCCGGGAGCCACCTCGTCCACGACGAAGCGGCCGTCGGCGGACGAGATCGACTCGGACCGCGGCGGTCCCATCATCACGCGGCCGCCCGCCGGCGACGTGGGCGGGGGCATGCGCGCCAGGACGCGGAAATTCTCCACGGGCTGGCCGCGATCGTCCACGACGGTGCCGCCGAGAGAGCCCGCCGTCTCCAGCACGATCTCCACGCCTTCGGCGCCGGCTTCGACTTCGCGGTCCACCATCGCATGCCCGGGAGCGAAGACGGCGAGGCGATACGTTCCCTCGCGCAGCCCGCCGATGGCGAACGAGCCGTCGGCGTCCGTACGGCCTTCGCCCCGGTCCTCGCCCATCGACCGGTCGCGGAAGGCGTTGATCCGCGCCTCCGCCACCGCGGCGCCCGTCGCCTCACGGACGCGGCCGCGGATCACCAGCCCTGTCTGCAGCGCGACGTCCCCCACGTCCGCCACGAGCTGGCGGCCGCCCACGACGATCTCCGCGCGCTTCGCGCCGTATCCGGGCGCGGTGGCGGAGAGGACGAAGCTGCCCGGCGCCACCTTCTCGATGCGGAACCGGCCGTCGGGGCCAGCGTCCGCCGCCAGCGTGGGCGCGAGCGACAGGGGAGGAGCGGCGCCGTCCGCTTCCGCGATGGTGACGCGGCCCGCGGTCGGACGGTCCGCCGCACCCACGAGGCGCCCGACGATGGCCGCGGGCGCGGCCAGGGTCAGGTCCGCGGAGGCGTCGTCCCCGCGCTCGACCGCCACCGTGGCCCATGCCGGCGCGAAGTCCGCGTGGCGCGCGACGACGCGGTAGAGTCCCGGATCGATCCCCACGAACGCGTAATGGCCGCGGGCGTCCGTGACCTCGACGTCGCTGCTGCTCCGCGGTCCGAACGGGATCGCGCTCTCGACGGCGACGGCCGCGCCCGCGATGGCGGCCCCGTCCGGTCCGCGCACGTTCCCGTCGAGCCCACTTCCGGGGAAGAGGTACAGCTCGGTGCGCTTGCCCAGCGCGACCCCGTTTCGACGCGCGGCCGCGCCCGGGCCCCGAGCGGCCAGGGTGTGCAGGCCGGGGGCGAGTCCCTCCAGCCGGAATCGGCCCTGCGCATCCGTCTTTGCGCGCACGACGCCCGCCCCGCGCTCCCAGACGATGCCCATCCCACGTGTGGTCTCCAGGCGCGCCTCGACGGTGATGCCCGCGGCTGGCGCGCCCGTGGTGCCGTCGCGTACCAGGCCTTCGATGGACCCTCCCTTGTCGAGCGTGACGCGCAGCGATTCGCCGGGGCGCACGCGGGGCAGGCTGCGAGCGGCCAGCCCGAGCGCCTCGACGCGGACGATGTGCATCGATCCGGACTTGACGGCGATGCGGAAGCGGCCGGCGGAGTCCGTGCGCGCCGTGATCGTGGGCTCTCCGAAGTTGATGGCGGCCGCGAGCTGCACGGAGACGAGCGCGCCCGCCACCGGCTTTCCGTCCGGACCCACGACGGTGCCTTCGACGAAGGGCGTGGCCGCGGCCTTGGGGGACGGAGAGGGAGTGGGCGCGGGGGCCGCGGCGAGGGCAGCGGACGCCACGGCGACCGCGAGGATCAGGCGGGGAAGCCGGCCCATGGCACCTCCACGATGGAGCCCGAGCCCAACCTATAACGCCGACGCGCCCATCCTGTCGAGCGCTTGCGCTACGAAAAACGGGAAGGGAGGGCCCGAAGGCCCTCCCTCGTCACGAACCGGCCGCCGTCAGGCCTTCTTCTTCTCCGGCATGGGCATGGGCAGCACGTCCGCCTTCTCGCCCTTGGGCTTCTCGACGAGTGCGTCCGGCGTCGGGAGGCCGAGACCCTTGCGCAGCCGGCTGTCGATCTCGTTGCGGATGTCGGCGTTGTCCTTCAGGAACTGGCGCGCGGTCTCGCGCCCCTGGCCGATGCGCTCGCCGTCGACCGCGTACCAGGACCCGGACTTCTCGATGACCTTGTGGTCGACGCCGAGGTCGAGGAGGTCGCCTTCCTTGCTGATGCCCTCGCCGTAGAGGATGTCGAACTCGGCCTCGCGGAACGGGGCCGCGACCTTGTTCTTCACCACCTTCACCTTGGCCCGGCTCCCGATGACCACGTCGCCTTCCTTCAAGGACGCGATGCGCCGGATGTCGAGGCGCATGGACGCGTAGAACTTCAGCGCGCGTCCACCCGTGGTGGTCTCCGGGTTGCCGAACATGACGCCGATCTTCTCTCGGAGCTGGTTGATGAAGATCAGGCACGTCTTGCTCTTGGACACGATGGAGGTGAGCTTGCGCAGGGCCTGGCTCATGAGGCGGGCCTGCATGCCCATCTGCGCGTCGCCCATCTCGCCTTCGAGCTCCGCCCGCGGCACCAGCGCGGCCACGGAGTCCACCACCAGCACGTCCACGGCGCCGGAGCGGATGAGGACCTCCGCGATCTCCAGCGCCTGCTCCCCGCTGTCCGGCTGCGAGACGAGCAGGTTGTCCGTGTCCACGCCCAGCTTGGCCGCGTAGATGGCGTCGAGCGCGTGCTCGGCGTCGATGAAAGCGGCCATGCCGCCGCGGCGCTGCGCCTCCGCGATCACGTGCAGCGAGAGCGTCGTCTTGCCCGAGGATTCCGGCCCGAAGATCTCGATCACGCGCCCGCGCGGCACGCCGCCGACGCCGAGGGCGGCGTCGAGAGAGAGAGAGCCGGTGGGAATGGCGGGCACGTCCACCTTGTCGCGGGTGCCCAGCCGCATGATCGACCCCTTGCCGAACTGCTTGTCGATCTGCGCCAGGGCCGCGTCGATCGCCTTTGCCCGCTCCTTGTCGTCTACAGCCATGAACCTTCTCCTTTTCCTTTCCCGCCGCCCGTCTCTTCGCCGGATGTCGACGGCGACGAGTGGATGTTAGCGATCGCCTCTGTCGCGGCGGGTCCGGTCGGCGCTCGCGTGCACGACGAGCGTCATGGCCCGTGGCACGTGGCTTGTATCGAACCTCCACCGTGCCCGGCTCGTGTCCAAGGAACGTTCCAACGATGATCCACCCTGAGGAGCGATCGATTCGTGATTTCGGATCGCGAACGGTGCGATTGGATTTCGAACACCAGCGACGCCGCTTTGGTAGGACCGACAGGGCGGCAAAATCGCCCTAATGGCGACGCGTCCTGGCATCGGATAAAGCTATATAGAGCAATCAATTGCAAGCCCGTGTCGCAATGACCACAAAGAATGGCGCAGCGCCAAAAAAACCTTGGGCAGTGTGGAGGCTGTCTGATACAATTCTTTCGGGAAGTCGGCCTCAGGTCTTACTTTATGGTCCCCACCGGGGCCGCTGGGCCGGCCAGGGAGAGTGGAGTGAAGGCAGGACGTCCGAAGAAGACAGCGCGCCGCCAGGTCTCGAAGTCCCGGCCCAAGGCGCAGCCCAGGCCGAAGTCCAAGGCCAAGTCGTCGGCGAAAAATTCCGGTCGCAGAGCCAGGACTCATACCGCCAGTCGTCCAAAACGGAGGAACGTTTCCACGGTGGCCACCAAGCAAGCCCATTCGAGCGCAGTCTCACGCTCCCGTGCGACAACTCCGTCGCGGTCCACGCATGGCGGGACGCACGCGCGTCCCACCCACGCGCGTCCGCGTCCTGAGCCCGTACCCAACCCGATGCCGACGAAGCACGTCGCCCCCCCGCGGCCGGTGCTCGTGACGCCGGCCCGGTCGATGCCGCCGACGCGCGAGCAGCGCAAACCCCTGGTCACGCCCGCGCGCGGACCCCTGGCCGTTCCCGATTTCACGGAGGCGGGTGTCGTGCTCACCATCACGTATTCCATCCGGGAAGGGCGGCGCGGCGAGTTCTTCGACCTGATGCGCGAGCTCAAGCCGCTGCTGGCGGCGATCGGCGGCACCGATTGCACGATCTACGAGGACCGCAGCCGGCCGAACTACTTCATGGAGGTCTTCCGCTTCAAGGACGAGGCGGAGTTCACGGCCTTCGATGACAAGTTCCACAAGGATCGCAAGATCGCGGCCATCTACGCGCTTCTCGACGACATCGTCGAGGCCGAGAAGAGCGACTTCAAGATCTTCGAGCGGCGGCTCTAGCTCTCTCGCCTCCACCGGCCGCACCCAGGGCCCGGAGCTCCCGCTCCGGGCCTTTTGTCTTGCCGTGGCAGAATAGCCGCCTTGCCCACCCCTCTCGCGCACGCCCTCGCCGGCCTCATCGTCCACGTGGCGACCGCGCCGTCCGATGAGCTCGCGTCGCGCCGGCGCGCGGTGGTCACGGTCGGGGCCGCCGTCGCCCCCGATCTCGACTTCGCCTGGAAGCTGATCGACGGCGTGAACCATCATCAGGCCCAGGGTCACAGCATCGGCGTGGGACTGGGGCTGGCGGTGGCGGTCACGCTCGCGGCGGCGGCCGTCCAGGTGCCGCGGCCCTGGGGACTCGGGCTGGCCGCGCTCGGCGGCTGGTCGAGCCATCTCCTGCTCGACCTCCTCAATGTCGACACCTCGCCTCCCATGGGGCTGATGGCGCTCTGGCCGTTCACGGACCGGTACTTCAAGTCCCCGTGGCCCGTCTTCCTTGACATCGGGCGCACACTGAATTGGAGGACGGTCCGGCACGTCACGGTCGCGACCGCCTGGGAGCTGGCGATCTTGTGCCCCCTCCTCGTCACGGCCTGGCGGGCGCGGGCACGCCAGCGAGCGGGAGCGTGGAATGGCGCGAGGGTTCGAGAGCAAGTCAGTGGCTGACCAGCAGGAGTCCGCGATGAACCCGCGGCCGGTGAGCGAGAAGGGAACCGATCCCCAGCGGCGCCGGCTGGAGCTCGCGCGCACGGACGTGGCGCGCCGTCTCGAATCGGCCACCAACACCGCGCACCGCGAGATGCTGCAGCGGGCGCTGGCCGACCTCGACGACCGGCTGCGCCGCCTGACCGCCGCCCCGCGTCAGGAGTAGGAGTAGAACCCCCGGCCGCTCTTGCGGCCCAGCCAGCCCGCGGCCACCATCCTCTTCAACAGCGGGCACGGCCGGTATTTCGGATCGCCCAGCCCGTCGTGCAGCACCTCGAGGATGTTCAGGCACACGTCGAGCCCGATGAAATCGGCCAGGGTGAGCGGTCCCATGGGGTGGTTCATCCCGAGCTTCATGACCTCGTCGATGGCCTCGGGCCTGGCCACGCCCTCGTACACCGCGAAGATCGCTTCGTTGATCATCGGCATGAGCACGCGGTTGGACACGAAGCCGGGGAAGTCGTTCACCTCCACGGGCGTCTTGCCCAGCGCGCGCGACAGGTCCATGACCGTGCGCGTCGTCTCGTCCGAGGTGGCCTGTCCGCGGATGACCTCGACCAGGGCCATGAGCGGCACCGGGTTCATGAAGTGCATGCCGACGACCTTGTCCGCGCGCCGGGTGACGGCACCGAGGCGCGTGATGGAGATGGACGACGTGTTGGAGGCGAGGATCGTCCCCGGCTTGGTGATCCGGTCCAGCTCCGCGAACAGCTCGCGCTTGACCTCGAACTTCTCGACCACCGCCTCCACCACGAGATCCGCCGCGGTCACGTCCGCGAGGTCCCGCGTGAACTCGATGCGCTCCAGCGCGGCCGTGCGGTCGGCGGGCGGGATCTTGCCCTTCTCCGCGAGCTTGCCCAGGCTGCGGTCGATCTGGGCCCGGGCGCGCTCGAGGGCGGAGCCGTCCACGTCGCTGAGCACGACGGTGTGACCGGCCTGCGCGAACACCTGGGCGATGCCGTTGCCCATCGTGCCCGCGCCGATGACGGCGACCTTGAGGGCCATGCGGCTCAGGCCCTCTCCACGGCCAGGGCCACGCCGTTGCCGCCGCCCAGGCAGAGGGCGGCGATTCCCCGCCGCGCGCCGCGGTCCTTCATCGCGTAGAGCAGCGTGGTCAGCACGCGGGCTCCGCTCGCGCCGATGGGATGCCCGAGCGCGACGGCGCCGCCGTTGACGTTCACGCGGGCGGGATCGAGGCCCAGCTCTTTCATGAGCGCGACGCCCTGAACGGCGAAGGCCTCGTTGAGCTCGTAGAGATCGACGTCCTTGGCCGACCAGCCCGTCTTCTCCCAGATCCGGCGGATGGCGGGCACCGGCGTCATCATCACCATCTTCGGCTCCAGGCCGGCGGTGGCCTGGGCCACGATGCGGGCGAGCGGCGTGCGGCCCAGCGCCTTCGCCGTCTCCGCGGACGTGACCACCAGCGCGGCCGCGCCGTCGTTGACGCCGGGGGCGTTTCCGGCCGTGACCGTGCCGCCCTCACGGAAGGCGGGCTTGAGCCGGGCCAGGGCCTCGAGCGACGTGTCCTCGCGCGGCGATTCGTCCACCGCGAACGCCACCACCTCGCCCTTCTTGGCGGGGATGGGCACGGGCAGGATCTCGTCCTTGAACTTGCCCGCCTTGATGGCAGCGATCGCCTTGCGATGGCTCTCCAGAGCGAACGCGTCCTGCTGCTCGCGCGTCACGCCGTACGTCTCGGACACGATCTCGCCGCAGCAGCCCATGTGGTAGTCCTCGTAGGCCTCCCACAGGCCGTCGTGCACCATCGAGTCGATCAGCTCGCCGTGGCCGAGACGCATTCCTTCCCGGGCCTTGGGCAGGAGGTAGGGCGCGTTGGACATGGACTCCATTCCGCCCGCGACCACGATGTCGGTGTCGCCGGTCGCGATGCCCTGCGCGGCGAGCATCACCGCCTTGAGGCCGGACCCGCAGACCTTGTTGATCGTGAGCGCGCCGACCTTGGCCGGGAGGCCGCCCTTCAGCGCCGCCTGCCGCGCGGGTGCCTGGCCGAGTCCCGCGGACAGGACGTTGCCCATGATGACTTCGTCCACGCGGCCGGGGTCGACGCCCGCGCGCTGGACGGCCTCGCGCACGACCATGGCGCCGAGCTCGGGCGCGCGGAAGCCCTTCAGCGCGCCCATGAACTTGCCGGTGGGCAGCCGCACGGCGGAGAGGATCACGGCCTCACGCATCGCTTCGTCCTTTCGTTCGCTCGAGGTATCGGGCCATGGTCTCGGCGAACCGCTGGCGGATTTCCGGGTCTTTTATCTCAGGGGGGGAACTCACTACGGGCTCCGAGTGGAGTGAGCTCCCCCCCTGAAACCCCCCTCGCGCGTCGCCGCCGCTACGCGACG
>Ga0207648_10005411_pt1 | contig 12865 bp, 10 predicted proteins | sample KBSMisM32_FD_184310 | JGI IMG/M metagenome (GOLD analysis project Ga0207648, IMG submission 184310) | Miscanthus rhizosphere microbial communities from Kellogg Biological Station, Michigan, USA - KBS Miscanthus M3-2 (SPAdes) (version 2) | ecosystem: Host-associated > Plants > Roots >...
CGCGAGCACCATTCCGCCTGCCGCCAGTTAAGCGGCGACCTATTGCGGTTGTGGTCCGCGCTGCTCAGTCTTGATAGCAGGCGACTTGCAGCACCCGCGCGGGATTGCCACTCTCAAGTGCTTCGCTTGGGGTCCGGCCGTCAAGGGAGCCTGCTGGGGCTTCAAGAAACCCGAGGATCGCCCAGCCGCTTGTAGTTCCAAGCGCGCGTGAAAGTTCACTGACCCAAGGCCAAACTTCCGGTGCGAATTGCCAACGAGGCAGCCGCACACTTGCATGCGGTCCCTTTACGCCGGTGCAGTAGCCCTTTGCAATCCAGCGGCGCATCTTCTGAGGTGAGGCTCCGACCACTGTCGCAGCGCCTGCAACCGAGATCATGTCGTCCGCCCCCCAGCGCTCATGGACTTGTGATCGGGAGCGCGCAAGCATCTTCTTGGTTAAGGCAGCCGGGAAATACCTTTTGCCAGGGCCAGCCTAGTATCCATTTGGCGCGCCACATCGTGCGAGGTAAACAAGACTTCGTCTGGTCCTCCAATGTGTAGCTTCCGAGACCTTGCTGGAGCATCGGCAGATGCCGCTATCGACCAGGAGCCGTCCTTCGGCGATGTCCGCTTAGGGTAGGCTTAGTGCATGCCCCCAGCTGTTGCTGTCAATTCATGCCTGCACGCCAGACGAGAAAGCCCAACTCTCGCCGGGACCCAGCAGGCGGCATCCGCCGCTCTGCGGCCATCCAGCGTCAAATCGGCCGATCGCGTGTTCGACCTTCTCGAGCTGCTGGCGGCCACGGGCCGGGCAATGAGCCACGGAGAACTCTCGCGCCGCACCGCGATTCCCAAAGGTAGCCTCACGGCCTTGCTGCGCAACCTGATCACCCGCGGCTATGTCGAATACCTGGAGCGCACGCAGGACTACCGCCTCGGCGAGCGAGCGTACGAGCTGGCCAGGCGCGGCGCACACCACCGTGACTTGGTCAGGCTCAGCCAGCCTTGGTTGGACGGCTTGATGCGGGTCACCGGCGAATCGACCGTGCTGGCCGTGCTGCGCGACGATATGGCAGAGCGCATCGCCGCCTCTGCAACACCCCGCGCCGTCCTGTACACGACCCACGTCGGGGTCCTCTCGCCGCTGTACACCACCTCTGGCGGAAAGATCCTGCTGGCCTGGCTGCCAGCGGCGGAGCGAGAGGCCTATTTGCGCAATGTGTCGCTGCGACCGCGAACGGAGAAAACGATCCGCTCCGTCAGCGTGCTGCGGCGGCACCTGCGGGTGGTGCGTGACGAAGGAGTCGCCTGGTCGTGGGGTGAGTTCACCACGGGCCTGGTAGGCGTTTCGGTTCCCGTGCTGGGCCTGCACGGCCGAGCCATTGCTGCGCTGGGCATCGCGCTGCCGGAGAGCCGCTTCGACGAATTGCGGCAGGAGGCCATGCTGCAGGCCCTTCGATCGACGGGCGCAAAGATCGCCGACGCTGTCGCGGCCGTCGCGCACCAATAGCGTTCACATTCTTGAACAGCAACTGGTCGAGCGTGGCGGACCGCGGCCACACTTTGCGCTCCTATATCTCAGCAATGAACTGAGTGCGCCCGGGAGGCGACGCCTCCACTATGTGTAGCAACAGGAGAAGACCCGATGATCAAGGTCAGTGTCATGTACCCGTACGCCGCAGGCGCGCGATTCGATCATGCTTACTACCGCGACAGGCATATGCCTATGGTGAAACAGCGGCTCGGCGCTGCATGCCTGTACTACACCGTGGACAAGGGCATCGCAGGCGGTACTCCGGGCACTGACCCTGTTTACGTGGCCAAGTGCGACTTCGTCTGCACTTCTTTCGAAGCTCTCCAGGCAGCCCGCGCCCCGCACGCGCAGGAGATCAGCGGCGACATAGCCAACTACACGGATATACAACCCGTGCTGCAAATCAGTGAGGTGGTCGTGGAGCGTTCAGAACGCTGACCAACGTTCGACTCACCAACACAGGCGACCAGGCGCATTGAGTGACCGGTAAACGGCGACGTGCTTCGGGACCTGGCAATTTCCGCTGTGGGTCGATTGCGTGAGTAGCCGGACCGAAGCAGCGGTCATTCGGTCGAGATGCGGCGCAGCGCTGTGCCCAATAGCCCGTCAGTCAGCAGCACCCCCAGGACCGGTCGGCCATGCCGCACGCGGTCACGATCGTCAATGACTCCGATGTGTCCGACACCGTGAGCGCGATGGTCTCGTTCGACGGACCGCAACCGCTGCGGAACAGTCACTCGTGCCGGTAGATCAGAACTTCCCTAGCGGGTCGCGAACTCGTAGCCACAGCGAACTGTCATCGGCCGCACTTCGCGCCTTGGGCACATGCCACGGTTCTAAGCGCGGCCGACATTACTGTGGCTCAACGACAGACTTTCGACCCAATGGTCGCGCCAGTGCCGACCATCGAGCCGACTACCCAATGTAGTCCTCGGGCCATGTGCCCAATGGTCGGTTGACTGTCCGCTGGCGTAGCCACGGGCCACGGATAGGCCAAATTTGGGCCACACATGGGCCACAAGCTCCAGGAACGACGAAGCCCGCTCAAGGCGGGCTTCGCAAGTGCGCATGGGCGCTGAGGAATTTTGGTTGCGGGGGCAAGATTTGAACTTGCGACCTTTGGGTTATGAGCCCAACGAGCTACCAGGCTGCTCCACCCCGCGTCAGAGTCGAACATTCTACCACCGGCCGCGGCGCAGGTCGGTCTCCGCGCCTCAGGGCAGACCCGGCGGCGCCGAGGCGGCGCTGCTGGTGTCCAATGCGTTAGCCGCAGCCGCTCGGAGAGCTGGCCACCATGAGTTATCGATCGATCTTTCGCCCCGGCCTGTTTGAAGACCGGATGGTCGTCGTCACCGGCGGCGGCTCGGGCATCGGGCGATGCATCGCGCACGAGCTGGTGCATCTGGGCGCCGCGGTCGCCATCGTCGGCCGCAACGCCGACAAACTCGAGCGCGTCGCCGGCGAGCTGCGCGAGGCCGGCGGCACCGTCAGCCACCACAGCTGCGACATCCGCGAAGAGGCGGCGGTGCGCGACACCGTCGCGTCGATCCTGTCCACGCACGGCCACATCGACGGCCTCGTCAACAACGCCGGTGGGCAATTCCCGGCGCCGCTGGAGGCCATTTCCGGCAAAGGGTGGGATGCGGTCGTGCGCAACAACCTGTCCGGCGGCTTCCTGTTCTCGCGCGAGTGCTACACGCAATGGATGCGCGCGCACGTGGCGCAGTCCGGCTGCGGCATCGTCAACATCATCGCCGACATGTGGAACGGCATGCCCGGCATGGCGCATTCGGGCGCGGCGCGCGCCGGCATGCTCAACCTCACCGAGACCGCGGCGCTCGAGTGGGCGCCGCTGCGCATCAATGCCGTTGCGCCGGGCGTCATCGCCTCCAGTGGAATGGACCGCTATCCACCGGAGCATCGGCCGGTCATCCTGGCCGCCGCCAAGTCGATTCCGGCGCAACGCCTGGGCACCGAGAGCGAAGTGTCCGCCGCGGTGGCGTTTCTGCTGTCGCCGGCGGCGGCGTTCATCTCCGGCGCGTGCCTGCGCGTCGACGGCGCCGGCCCCAACGCGCGCCGCATGTGGCCGCGCGTGGGCGGCGCCCCGAGCGAGGCGTTCAACGGTTTTCACCTCGCCGAGCTGCCCACGATCCTGCGCGACACCTAGCATGCGACAGCCCTCACGCTCACCATGTTCGCTCCCCAAGGGGGTGCGTCAGTGCCTTCGGACAGACGGGCATCCCTGACATGGCCCAGATCGAATCGACGCTCTCACCGCACGGCGACACCTTCATCGCCAACCGCGACGGCATGCTGGCGCTGATCGAGCGCGCGCGCCTGTACCAGCGGCGCGCTGCCGAGCGTTCGGCGGGGTCGCGCAAGCGCTTCGAAGAGCGCGGCCAGCTGCTGCCGCGCGAACGGCTGGCCCTGCTGCTCGACGCCGGCACGCCGTTTCTCGAGATTGCACCGCTGGCCGGCCTCGGGCTCGACGACCCCGATCTCGACAAGAGCGTGCCCGGTGGCGGCGTGATCGGCGGCATCGGCTTCGTCAGCGGCGTGCGCTGCATGATCACCGCGTCCGACTCGGGCATCGATGCCGGCGCGCTGCAGGCGATGGGACTCGACAAGCAGTTGCGCATCCAGGAGCTAGCGCTCGAGAACAAGCTGCCGTTCGTGCAACTGGTGGAGAGCGCCGGCGCGAACCTGATGAACTACCGCGTCGAGCATTTCGTGCGTGGCGGCAACTTGTTTCGCAACCTGGCGCGGCTGTCGGCCGCCGGCCTGCCGGTGCTGACGATCACCCACGGCTCATCCACCGCGGGCGGTGCCTACCAGACCGGGTTGTCGGATTACATCGTGATGGTGCGCGGGCGCTCGCGCGCGTTTCTCGCCGGCCCGCCGCTGTTGATGGCGGCCACCGGCGAAGTGGCCACCGAAGAAGAGCTCGGCGGCGCCGAGATGCACACCGCGGTCTCGGGCCTGGGCGACTACCTGGCCGAGGACGATCGCGACGCGATCCGCGTCGCGCGCGAGATCCTGGCGAAGATCGACTGGCCGCGCGAGGCGCCGGCGCCGCGCGCGTTCAAGCCGCCACGGCTCGACCCCGAGGAGCTGCTCGGCCTCATGCCAATGGACCACAAGCGCCCGGTCGACATGAAGCAGGTGATCGCGCGCATCGCCGACGACTCGGACTTCCTCGAGTTCGGCGAGAACTACGGGCCGGCCACCGTGTGCGGCCACATTCGCCTTGAAGGCTGGCCGCTCGGCCTCATCACGAACAACGGGCCGATCGACGTGCCGGGTGCCAACAAGGCGACGCACTTCATCCAGGGCTGCTGCCAGTCGCGCACGCCGATCGCCTATCTGCAGAACACCACCGGCTACATGGTCGGCCGCGCGCACGAGGAAGCGGGCATGATCAAGCACGGCTCGAAGATGATCCAGGCGGTCACCAACGCCACGGTGCCGCAGATCACGATCCACTGCGGCGCGTCGTTCGGCGCCGGCAACTACGGCATGTGCGGGCGCGGCTTCCATCCACGGTTCTGCTTCTCGTGGCCCAACGCGAAGACCGCCGTGATGGGCGGCGAACAGGCGGCGCGCACGATGGCCATCGTCACCGAGGCCGCGATGGCGCGCAAAGGCGGTGCCGTCGACCGCGCGCAGATCGACGCGCTGCAGCAGCGAATCGTCGAGCGCTTCGACCGCCAGATGAGCGTGTTCGTCACCAGCGCACACCTGCTCGACGACGGCGTAATCGACCCGCGCGACACGCGCGCGGTGCTCGCACAGGTGCTCGCCGTGTGCCGCGAGGGCGATGCACGCACGCCGCAGCGCATGCAGTTTTCGGTGGCACGTCCGTGAAGCCCGGGCTGCCCGGCGCCCCGCCGCCCGCCACGGCGCCGCACGCGAAGCCGTTCTCCAAGATCCTGGTCGCCAACCGCGGCGAGATCGCGCTGCGCGTGATGCGCAGCGCACACGATGCCGGCTACCGCACCGTGGCGGTGTATTCGAGCGCCGACGCCGATTCGCTGCACGTGCGAATGGCCGACCAGGCGGTGTGCATCGGCGAGCCGGCACCGGCGCACTCGTACCTGAACATCGGCGCGCTGATCGATGCGGCACGCCGCAGCGGGGCCGATGCGGTACACCCGGGCTACGGTTTCCTGGCCGAGAACGCCGACTTCGCGCGCGCGTGCCGCGCGGCCGGGTTGGTTTTCATCGGGCCGTCGCCCGAGGCGATCGAGGCGATGGGACACAAGGCCGCCGCCAAGCGGCTGATGCAGGCCGCTGGCGTCCCTTGCGTGCCGGGCTACGACGGCGCCGAGCAGAGCGTGCAGCGGCTGGCGGCGGAGGCCGATCGCATCGGCTACCCGTTGATGATCAAGGCGGTCTGCGGTGGTGGCGGGCGCGGCATGCGCTGGGTGACGGCGGCCAGCGAGTTGGCCGGCGCACTGCGCAGCGCGCAGTCCGAAGCGCAGCACGCATTCGGCGATGCGAGCGTGCTGCTCGAGCGCGCCATCGTCGAGCCACGTCACATCGAGATCCAGGTGCTCGCCGATCGCCACGGCCATGCGATTCACCTGGGCGAGCGCGATTGCTCGGTGCAGCGGCGCCACCAGAAGTTGATCGAGGAATCGCCGTCGCCCGCGGTGAGCGCCGAGTTGCGCGAGCGCATGGGCGCCGCCGCGGTCGCGGCGGCACTGGCGATCGGCTACGAGGGCGCAGGCACGCTGGAATTCCTGCTCGACCGCGACGGGCAGTTCCATTTCATGGAGATGAACACACGGCTGCAGGTGGAGCATCCGGTGACCGAGGCGGTCATGGGGCTCGACCTGGTGGCGTTGCAGCTCGCGATCGCGGCGGGCGAGCGGTTGCCGATGCGGCAGCACGAGGTGCGGCGCAGCGGCCATGCGATCGAGGTGCGCTTGTGCGCCGAGGACGCGCAGCGGGCCTTCACGCCCCAAAGCGGCACGTTGCGGCTGTGGCAGCCGGCGCCGCGGCTGCGCGTGGAGCACGCGCTGTGCTCGGGCACCGAGATCACGCCGCACTACGACTCGATGATCGCCAAGATCGTCGCGCACGGTGCGACGCGCGACGAAGCGCGGCGCCGCCTGCTGGCTGGGCTGGCCGACACGGTGGCGCTCGGCGTCAAGACCAACCAGGCGTTCTTGATGCGCTGCCTGTCCCATCCCGCGTTCGTCGGCGGCGACGCGACCACCGCGTTCATCGAGCAGCACGGTGCTGCGCTGCTGCATCGCGACGAGGCCGACGAGCGGCGCATCGCCGCGTTGGCCGCTGCCCTGCTGATCGAGACCTCGCCCGGTGCGCAGCGCGACGGACGCTCCGGGCTGCTGGCGCCCGTGCTGCCGGTGACACTGCGCTGCGAGATCGATGGGCGTGCAGTCAGCGCGCGCTTGAAGCAGCTCGATGCGCAGCGCCACGAGGTGCTGATCGATGGCCAGCGCAGCGAGCTCGCGCTGATCGAGCTGGCGGCGCCGCTGGTGCGCTTCGCCTGCGACGGCGTCATCGAGCGCGCGGCCTGGTTGCGCGACGGCGACCGCCTGTGGCTCAGCCACGGCGGCGCCGCCTTCGAGGTGGTCGACGTGACGCGTGAAGCGGGCGTGCGACGCACCAGCACGGGCGGTGACGGCCAGTTGCGCGCGTCGATGAACGGGCGCGTCGTCTCGGTGCACGTGGCCGTCGGCGAGCGCGTGGCCACCGGGCAGCCAGTGCTGACGCTCGAGGCGATGAAGATGGAGCACGTGCACGCGGCCCCGCTGGCTGGCGTCGTGCGCGCGCTGCACGTCAGCGCCGGCGACCAGGTGGCGGCGCGCCGCGTCGTCGCCGAGATCGAGGCACCGGCTCCCGCCGCCTGAGCATCCACGAGGAGAGCGCACCATGAGCGACACCGCCGCCGTGCTGCACGACAAGCGCGGCCACGCCTTCTGGATCACGATCAACCGGCCCGACAAACGCAACGCGATCAACGCCGACGTGATCGCCGGCATTCGCGCCGGCTACCGCGCGGCGCATGCCGATGCCGACGTGCGCGCGATCGTGCTCACCGGGGCCGGCGACAAGGCGTTCTGCGCCGGCGCCGACCTGCAGCCCGGCAAGGGCTTCGTGTTCGACTTCGCGCGCCCCAACGTCGACTACGCCGACCTGCTGCGCGAAGCGCAGAACGCGACGCTGCCGGCGATCGCGCGCGTCAACGGCGCGTGCATGGCCGGCGGCATGGGCCTGCTGTGCATGACAGACCTCGCGGTGGCCGCCGACTCGGTGGTGTTCGGCCTGCCCGAGGTGAAGGTCGGCGTGTTCCCGATGCAGGTGATGAGCCTGCTGCAGCAGATCGCACCGCGCCGCCTGGTGCGCGAATGGGCGCTCGGCGGCGAGCCGTTCGATGCCGTGCAGGCGCTGCAGGCCGGGCTGGTGAACCACGTGGTGCCGGCGGCCGAACTCGACGCGAAGACCGAGTGGCTGGTCGCGCGGCTCGTCGACAAGTCGCCCACTGCGATCCGGCGCGGCAAGTACGCGCTGCGCGCGATCGAAGCGATGTCGTTCGACCAGGCGATCGCCTACACCGAGGGCCAGATCGCGCTGCTGGCGATGACCGACGACGCACGCGAGGGGCTGGCCTCGTTCAACGAGAAGCGCAAGCCGCGCTGGACCGGTCGCTGAGCCGCACCCGGTGCGCCGTCACAGGCGCGCGGCCAGCGACGCCGGCACGGCCACCGGCATGTCGAGCAGCATCTGCGCCATGCCCTTGCCGAGCGGGTCGAAGCGCCCCGACGCCGGGCCGCCGCCGGCCAGCGCCTCGTGCAGCACGAGGTTCATCGCCTCGATGCCCGGCAGCAGGAAGCGCTCGACGCGGCCGTGCACCAGGTGCGCGAAATAGGCCTGCACCGCCTCGGGCGTGACGCGTTGCCACAGCAGCGGCAACCACTCGCCGCGCCGTGCGATCAGCCCGATGTTCGAGAGGTTGCCCTTGTCGCCGCTGCGTCCGTGCGCGAGCTTGATCAGCGGCACGTCGATCAGCGTCTCGTCCGGTGGATCGACCCACAGTGCCGGCTCGGCCGTCGGCGCTGGTGTGAGCGGATCGGCGTCGCCGGGCGGCATCTCGACGGCGATGCGCTCGCCGCCGATCGACACGCTCGCGGATGCGCGCCCCTTGTCGAGCAGAAACGAGAACGGCTTGATCAGCGGCGATGGCGACGGCCGACCGGCCGACGCGCCGGTGGTGCCCGGTGACCACGAGGTGCCCGGTGGCGCGATCTCGCGCGCGAACATCTCGAGCGCCTTTCGCGCGGGATGGTCGACCACCACGCGCACCATCGCTTCGCGCGTGGCGCGCGTGCGCGCATGGTCGCCGTACAGCGACTCGGCACCGAACAGCTCGATCTGCACCGACGTGTAGTCGGGCAGGCCCATCTGCTGCAGGATGCCGCGCGTGCGCTCGATGATCGCCTCGCCGGTGCGGCGCGCCTTCGCGGCTGCATCGATGCCGATGATCGTCAGCATGCCGGCGCAGCGAAAGCCGTCGAGCTGCGTGGCCGACACCTTGTAGGTGGTGGTGGGCGCGCGACCGCGCGCGCCGCTGACGCGCACGCGTTCGTCGGCCGCCTGTTCGATGTGCACGTGGCGGAAGTCGCACGTCACATCGGGCAGCAGGTACGACGCCGGGTCGCCGATCTCGTACAGCAACTGCTCGGCCACGCAGGCCGCGCGCACCAGGCCGCCGGTGCCGGACGCCTTGATCAGTTCGAAGCTGCCGTCGTCGGCGCACTCGACGATCGGATAGCCGATGTGCGCCCAGTCGGGCACCTCCTGCCAGTCGGTGAAGAGGCCACCGGTAGCCTGACAGCCGCATTCGATGATGTGACCGGCCAGGCTGCCGCCGGCGAGGCGATCGTGGTCTTGCGGCGACCAGCCAAACTCGTGGATCAGTGCACCCAGCGTCACAGCGCTGTCGACGCAGCGCCCGGTGATCACGATGTCGGCACCGGCGCCAAGCGCCGCCGCGATCGGCAGCGCGCCGAAGTAGGCGTTGGCGCTCAGCACCTCGGTGGGCAGCGGCTCGCCGCTGCCCACGTCGCGCACGCCTTCGGCGCGCAACGCCGGCATCAGCGCGCTGACGTCGTCGCCTTCGACGATCGCAATGCGCGGCGACAGGCCCATGGCCGACGCCAGCGCCGCCAGCGCGTCGGCGCAGCCGCGCGGATGGATGCCGCCCGCGTTGGCGATCACCTTGATGCCGCGCCGCATCACCTCGGGCAGCACCATCTTCATCGCGCTGTCGACGAAGTCGGTCGCGTAGCCCAGCTCGGGCTTCTTGGCGCGCGCCGCGGCGAGGATCGACATCGTGGTCTCGGCCAGATAGTCGAACACCAGATAGTCGATCAGCCCCGACTGCACCAGTTGCGGTGCGCCGACCATGCTGTCGCCCCAAAAGCCCGAGGCGCCGCCGATGCGCACTGGCGAGCCGGCGCGACGATGCGTGCTGCGCGGTGCAGAGGTCGGATCGGGCATGGTCGGCTCCTTGGCGTGGCTCGCTTCGGCGGCACGGGAGGCTCAGTGTGCCGCGAATCGGCGCATGGCCGCAGGGGCGAAAACGCGGGCGCCCGAACGTGCGCCCGGGAGGGCCGCGCAGCTACAGGCCCGCCGCTTGCAGCGTGCGCGTGAAGCGCTCGGCATTCTGGAAGCCGATCACGCGCAGACCACCGATCTCGCGCCCCTGCGCGTCGAAGAAGATCGTGCCGGGCGGTCCGAACAAGTGAAAGCGCTTCAGCAACTCACGGTCGTCTGCGGTGTTGCCGGTGACGTCCACCTTCAGCAGCAGCGCGTTGGACATCAGCCTGGCCACTGCCGGATCGCTGAACGTGAAGCGCTCCATCTCTTTGCACGAGACGCACCAGTCGGCATAGAAGTCGAGCAGCGCCGGACGGTTGGCCGCCTGCAGAAGCGTGTCGAGCTCGGCGCTGCTGCGCACCAGGCGAAAGTGCACGCCGTCGGCGGGCGCCGCATTCGCGCCTTGCATCAGCGGCGACAGCGGCCGCAATGGGTCGCCGCCGCCGGCGGCCGCACCGACGATCTGCAGCGCGCCCAGGATCAGCGCCACCACGCCGAGCGCCTGCTTCAGCCACGTGCGCGGCGCCGACGCGTGCGCGTGGTGCTGGGGCCCGAACGGGCGCAGCATGAAGCCGGCCACCAGCAGCAGCAGTCCCCACGCGCCGAGCACCGCCCAGCCGGGCAGCACCGGTTGCACGATCCAGATCGCCACCGCGAACAGCAGCATGCCGAACGCACGCTTGACCGAGGTCATCCACGGACCCGACTTTGGCAGCCATTCGCCGGCCGAGCCCCCCACCACCATCAGCGGCACGCTCATGCCCGCGGCCAGCGAGAACAGCGCAGTGCCGCCGAGCGTGACGTCGCGCGTCTGGCTGATGAACAGCAGCGCCCCGGCCAGGGGCGCGCTGACGCACGGGCTCACGATCAGCGCTGACAGCGCACCCATCGCGAACACGCCCGCCGCCTGGCCGGCCGGCAGACGCTGCGAATGCGCGGTCATGCGGGTGGCCAGGGTCGACGGCAGGCGCAGCTCGTAGACGTCGAACATCGACAGCGCGAACACCGACAGCATCAGCGCGAACAGCGCCAGCACCGGCGGCGATTGCAGGCGCGCGGCCAAGCCCTCGCCGGCGAGGCCCGCGGCGATGCCCAGGCCCGCGTAGACCAGCGCCATGCCGAGCGAATAGCTGGCGGCCAGTGCCAGCGCACGCGCGCGCGACACGGGGGCCGCACTGCCGGCGATGATCGACGACAGGATCGGCAACATCGGCAGCACGCACGGCGTGAACGACAGCGCCACGCCCATCGCGAAGAAGGCACCGACCACGAGCCAGAAGTGACCGCTGCGCAGCACGCCTTCGATGCCCGAGCCGTCGAACCACGAGCCGACGCCGCTGTTTGACGCGGCGGCTGGCGCGTTGGCGGTCGGCATTGCACCGCTGTCGGCCGCGGCCGCCTGCACGCGCACGGTGCCATCACCGCCGAACGCCACGAGGCTGATCTGCGCGCTGCTTGTCATCGGCGGATAGCACAACCCGGCATCGGCGCAGCCCTGCGACACCACGTTCAGCACAAAGCTGGACGGCGCCTTGTCGACCGGCACATTGACGCGCAGCTCGCCGCGATAGGTCTCGACATTCTTCTGGAACGTCTCGTCGAACTTCACCTTGCCCGCGGGCAACGGCACCGCGCCGAGCGTCGCTTCCTGCGCGTTGACGCTGAAGCGCTCGCGGTACATGTAGTACCCGGGCGTGATGCGGAACAGCACTTCGACGTGCCGCTCGTCGGCGGCGCGCGCGGAGAACTGGAACGCCTTCTCGGGCTCGAGAAACTCCTGCTCGGCGGCGCGCACGGGGTGCGCCACCTGCGCGAGCGTCACGACCATCAACCATGCCGTCAGCCACGCCGGCCAACGCGGACGCGCCAGAAAATGCAAGTGCGGCTTCATCGGCTGCTTAGGGGCGGCGGCTCGTCGCCAGGTTCCTGCGCGCCATTGTGGCGCAGGCACAAAAGCACGAAAGGCCGGGGGTTCCGGCCTTTTCATGAACTGCGGCGCAGGCCTGCCGCCAGGGTCAATCGGCTTTGGCGGCTTCGCCCTTGGCTTCGTCGGCGGCCACCGGCTCGGGCCGGTCGACCAGCTCGACATAGGCCATCGGGGCGGCGTCCCCCAGCCGGAAGCCCATCTTCAGGATGCGCGTGTAGCCGCCGGGGCGCTTCTCGTAGCGCGGGCCCAGCTCGCCGAACAGCTTGACCACCGCGTTGCGGTCGCGCAGGCGCGAGAACGCCAGGCGCTTGTTGGCCAGGCTCGGGGCCTTGCCCATCGTGATCAGCGGCTCGACCACGCGGCGCAGCTCCTTGGCCTTGGGCAACGTGGTCTTGATCGCCTCGTGCGTCAGCAGCGAGACGCACATGTTGCGCAGCATCGCCTGGCGATGCTCGCTGGTGCGGTTCAGTTTGCGGAGTCCGTGACGGTGGCGCATGGCGCTTTCCTTTCGTTGTCGGCCTCGGCCGTGTCAGGTACCGAGGGGTGCAGGCCGGCTCTTCTTCGGGAGCCTTGCGGTCGGCCTGCTGTCTGGGCTGTTCCAGTCAGTGCGTTGTCTTACCGCTTGTCGAGGCCTTGCGGGGGCCAGTTCTCCAGCCGTGCGCCCAGCGTGAGGCCGCGCGAGGCCAGCACTTCCTTGATCTCGTTCAGGCTCTTGCGGCCGAGGTTCGGCGTCTTCAGCAGCTCGGTCTCGGTGCGCTGGATCAGGTCTCCGATGTAGTAGATGTTCTCGGCCTTGA
>Ga0207648_10005412_pt1 | contig 12865 bp, 12 predicted proteins | sample KBSMisM32_FD_184310 | JGI IMG/M metagenome (GOLD analysis project Ga0207648, IMG submission 184310) | Miscanthus rhizosphere microbial communities from Kellogg Biological Station, Michigan, USA - KBS Miscanthus M3-2 (SPAdes) (version 2) | ecosystem: Host-associated > Plants > Roots >...
ACGCTGAGATCGGGAAAGGAATTTCATGGCGCGCGTTGATGCCCTCGTGCTCGGTGCCGGCATTGTCGGCACCTCGGTTGGCCTGCACTTGGCGACGCGGGGCCTCGCCGTTGCGCTGCTCGACCGGCGCGCGCCCGGCGAGGAGACCTCCTACGGCAACGCCGGTGCGATCGAGGGCAATACGATCTTTCCACCGGCCTTTCCATCGGATCCCTTGGCGTTGCTGCGGGTCGCGCTCAAATGCTCTCCCGAGGCCAATTATCACCTGACCTTCCTGCCGTACGTGGCCCCGTGGCTCCTCAAGTTTCGTGCCGCATCGTCCCCCGCGCGCCTGATGGAAACCGCGCGTGTGATTCGTCCGCTGTTCGCGCGCGCGGTGGCGGAACATGAAGCGCTGCTCGCGGAAGCGGGCGCGCTCCGTTATCTCCGCAAGGAGGGCTGGCTCAAGCTCTACCGCGGCGACCGCAGTTTTGGCGCGCTCAAGGGCGAACTGGCGCTGGCTCAGGAGTTCGGCATTTCCTACCGCGCGCTCGACACCGAGGCGGCGCGCGCGCTCGAGCCGAGCCTCGCGCCGGTCTTCCGGCACGCAGTTCATTGGCAGGGTGTCGCCAGCGTCACCAACCCGCTCGCGGTCACCCAGGCCTATGCGGCGCGCTTTGCCGCGCTGGGCGGCGTGGTGGTGCGCGGCGATGCGCGCTCGCTGCATCGCGCCGACGGGCGCTGGCGGGTGGAGACCACCGAGGGGCCCCTCGATGCCGCGCAGGCGGTGGTGGCGTTAGGACCATTTGCTCCCGACCTGCTGGCGCCGCTCGGCATCGTCAAGCTGCCGCTCGGCCTCAAGCGCGGCTACCACCGGCACTATCGGACGACCGGCAACGCCGCGCTCGCGCGGCCGGTGGTCGATACCGACATCGGCTACTGCCTTGCGCCGATGGAGCAGGGCATCCGGCTCACGACCGGGGTGGAATTCGCCCCCCGCGACGCCCCGCCGACGCCGGTGCAGTTCGACCGGCTGCTTCCGTCCGCCAGGCAGCTTTTCCCGCTGGGGGAGCAGGCCGAGACGACGACGTGGATGGGCAGCCGGCCCTGCTTTCCGGACTCGCGGCCGGTGATCGGCCGCGCACCGGGCCACGCTGGCCTGTGGCTCGCCTACGGGCATGCCCATTGGGGGCTGACGCTCGGGCCCGCCACCGGACGGCTCCTGGCCGAGATGATGACGGGCGCGACGCCGTTCTGTGACCCGGCGCCGTACCGGGCGGAGCGATTCGGGAGTTGAGTGCGCGAGCTATTCGCTGATGGTTTTCACGACGCTCGACGTCGGGCGGCCATCGCTCACGGGGCCCTTCACCTGCTTCAGGATCGCCTCGTCGTAGGAGGCGATCGTGGTCACCGGGAACTTGGGCTTCATGAACACGACCTTGTAGCCGCCGGCCTTGAGATCGTTCAGCAGCTCCATCGCGCCATCACCGGTGGCGTGTTGGAAATCGTGAAGCAGAACAATGCCTTTTCCGTGCTTCTTCAACTTGGCCATCACCGACTGCCGGACCTGCTCGGGCTTGCGCATCTTGAAGTCGAAGGAGTCGAGGTCGGTCGAGAAGATGGCGATGTTGCGCTTGCCCAGGTAGTCGATGAGTTCCTGCGGCTGCCGCAGCGCCGGGAAGCGGAAGAACGGCGCGGTCGGACCGCCGACGGCCCAGCGCACGGCGCTGATGCCCTTCTCGATCTCGTCCTTGGGATCGTATTCGTAGGCCTGGGTCTTGCCGCCGATCAGGCACTTGCCCTTGGTCTTCGACAAATCCTGGTGACACCACGTGTGCGAACCGACGGCGTGGCCGCCGGCGGCAACCTGCTTGAGGATGCCGGGCTCGTAGGTGGCATGCAGGCCGATCGGGAAGAAGATCGCCTTGGTGCAGTGCGCGGCCAGCGCGGCGAGCACGTTCGGCGTGTTCCTCGGCCAGGGGCCGTCGTCGAAGGTCAGCACGATCTCGCCTTCGCGCAGAAAATCATGGCTCTTGAAGTGCTCGAAGCCGAAGCCGGGCCCGCCGGTGGTGTCGATCTCGACCGTGCGAGCGACGCCCAGGCCATTGGGATTGCTGCAGGTGCTTGGGGCCGCCGCGGGCGCGGCCTGCGCGACCACCATCGGCTGCTCGGTCGTGCCGGGAGCCGTCCTTGCGGCATCAACGCGCGCGCTCGCCCCGATCGCTGAAGCGGGTTCTTCCCCAGGCGCTGCCAGGGCTGGCGAGGGCGCCGGGCCGGACACGGAGGTTCGCTGCAAGAAAATCGCGCCAAACACAGCTGCGCATAAGAGAATGGCAAGCGCAGACGCTATTGCTGCCAGACGCATGTCCGACCTCCGACCGTGGGATGCGGCAAGCCCTTGGGCACCAAGAGCCTGACTTTCCGCCTATATCCTTAATCCCACCTTAAGTGGCCAATTCGAGGCGAAGTCAACAAAACCGCCGATAATTCGCAAAAGTCACTTGCCGTGGCGATCCTGCCAGCTGGGTGGGCCGCTGGGGAGGACCCTCGCCTCGAATACCCCCCGGGCGACGGCGCGCGCCAGTGTATTGGCGGCCAGGGCGCCGAGCTCTGTGAGTTCGTTGACGGCGTCGGCCAGCGGCCGCCGCCCGGTCGCGACGGCGAACACGGTGTCGCCATCAAGGGTGGTGTGCGCCGGGTAGAGCGCGCGGGCGAGCCCGTCCTGCGCCATGACCGCCAGTTCCTTGGTTTGCGCCTTGGTCAGCGCCGCATCGGTGGCGACGATGGCGATGGTCGTGTTCTCGCCCGGGCGTCCCTTCGAGGTCGGGACCAGCGCCGCAGTTGGCAGGGTGGCCGGAAACCCCAACCCGCCGAACTCGCGGTTGATCTCGAACGGAGCCGCCCAGAAATGCGGCCCGTGGCCGACATTGGCGCTGCCACACGCGTTCACCGCGGCGAGGGCCCCGACCGTATGGCCGTCGCGCGTCACTGCGGAGGCCGAGCCCAGCCCGCCCTTGAGATTGACGGTGGTGGCGCCAAAGCCGGCACCCGCGGTCCCCAGTGCAAACGTCTCGCCGGCCTCGGAGGCCGCGGCATAGCCGAGATCCCGATAAGGCGCGAAGCGGCCCCAGTTCTTGTCGCCGCCATTGAGCAGGTCGAACAGCGCGGCCCCGCAAACCAGAGGCACCCGGATGTCCCCGATTGCAAAGCCGCGGCCGCGCTCGCGCAGAAGGGCTTGGACGCCCGCCCCGGCGTCCAGACCGAAGGCCGAGCCGCCGGACAGCACCACGGCGTCGATGCGCTCGACGGTGCGATGCGGCTCGAGCAGGTCGGTCTCGCGCGTGGCCGGCGCGCCGCCGCGGACGTCGACAGCCGTCACGGCAGGCTCCGCAAACACGACGGCGGTGACGCCGGACGCGAGACGGGCATCGTCGGCCTGCCCGACGAGAACGCCGGCAACGTCGGTGATCAGATTTCGTTGCGGCAAAGATCGCCTCTTCGGAATTGCACGTTGCCTCGCCTCCGGCCCGAGCAGTGCGCCGACTGCGCAGTTCGCGGTCGGCATGTTTTCCGGGATGAAGCTGACGACGGCAAGCGTAGCAGCAACTTCACATCATAGGGAGTGACGCAATGGCGGCTTGCGTCGGGATGCCGATGCATCGCATCTAGCCGCATGGCTGCCGACGTCACGATCTTCGCCGCGCTCTTTGCCGGCCTGGTGAGCTTCCTGTCGCCCTGCGTCCTGCCGCTGGTGCCACCCTATCTGGTCTATCTGGCCGGCACCTCGCTCGAGCGCCTCGCGGAGCAGGAGGCGCCGCCGCGGGTGCGGCGGGATACGGTGCTCGCCGCCGCTTTGTTCGTGGCGGGGTTTTCGACCATCTTTGTCGCGCTCGGCGCAAGCGCAAGCATGATCGGTTCATTGCTGCGCTTCTACTCGAACGAACTCGCGATCGTCGCCGGCATTGCCATCATCGTCATGGGCCTGCATTTCCTCGGGCTCACCCCCATCGGCTTTCTCTACCGGCAGGCGCGGATGGAGATGCAAAAGCCGGTCGGACTATGGGGCGCCTACGTGATGGGGTTGGCCTTCGCGATCGGCTGGACGCCGTGTATCGGGCCCATCCTCGCTGCGATCCTCGCGGTTGCGGCATCCAAGGCGACGGTCGCCAAGGGGGCGGGTCTGCTCGCAGTCTATTCCTTAGGGCTCGGTTTGCCGTTCCTGGCAGCGGCGTTCGCCGTGGGGCCGTTTACGGCCTTCCTCGCGCGCTTTCGCGCTCATCTCGCCCATGTCGAGCGGATCATGGGTGGCCTGCTCGTGCTCACCGGCATCGGGTTTCTGGCCGGCTTCTTCACGCAATTGAACAGCTGGCTGATCGAGACCTTCCCGGTTCTGCAGAGCATCGGGTGAGTCCGCTTGACTCTCGGAATGCACGAGCTTGATCCCACCATCCATGATGGAGGCGGGATCAAGCAGATCAAAACCAGGACGCGAGAATCAGGTGAGCGCGGTTACTCGATTTCGGCGTAGGTGATCTTGCCGCTGGGATCCTTTTTCCAGACGTAGATCACATAATCGAGCCGCGTCACGTCGCCCTTCTTGTCGTAGGACAAGTCGCCGATCACGGTCTTGAACTTCATGCCCGACTTGATCTGCTCGGCGACCTTCTTGGGATCGAGCGATTTCGCCGCCTCGGCGGCCTGCTTGATGATCTGGACGGCTGCATAGCTGTAGAGCGTGTAGGCCTGCGGCTCGAAATTCTTGGCGCGAAATTTCGCCACCGCGTCCTTGGCTTCCGGCCGCTTGCGCGGGTCGGGCCCGTAGGTCATCAGCGTGCCTTCGGCACCGGGGCCGGCGATCGAGGCGAACTCGTCGTCGGTGATGCCGTCGCCGCCCATCAGCGGCGCCCTTACCCCCTGCGCGCGCATCTGGCGCAGGATCAGCCCGCCGGTGTCGTGCAGCCCGCCCCAATAGATCAGGTCGGCGCCAGCCGCCTTGACCTTGGACACGAGGGCGGAGAAATCCTTGTCGTCCTTGTTGACGCCCTCATACAGCACTTCCTTCAGTCCACCCTTGTTGATCGTCGCCTTGGTGACGTCGGCGAGACCCTGCCCATAGGTGGTCTTGTCGTGGATGATGGCGATCTTCTTGCCCTTGAATTTCTTGAGAATGTAGTCGCCCGCAACCGCGCCCTGCTGGTCATCGCGGCCGCAGGTGCGGAAGATGTTCCACATGTTGCGTTCGGTGATCCGCGGATTGGTCGCGGCGGGCGTGATCTCCAGGATTCCGTTTTCCTGGTAGACCTCGGATGCCGGCATGGTGACGCCGGAATTGAAATGGCCGATGACGAATTTTACGCCGTCGCCGACGAATTTGTTGGCGACCGAGACGCCCTCTTTGGGATCGGCGCGGTCATCGCCGATGTACAGTTGGATCTTCTGGCCGAGGATGCCGCCAGCGGCATTGATGTCTTCGACCGCCTGCTCGGTCCCGTTCTTGAGCTGGGCGCCGAACGCCGCACTGCCGCCGGTGAGGGGGCCGGCGACGCCAAGCTTGATCTGTGCCGAAGCGGGATCCGCGAAAGCAAGGCCAAGACCGAAGGCCAAGGCAAGCGAGAGCCGTTGTCTCATAGTTTCCACCTCTGGATGAAGACGGGGAGGCACAGCCCAGCGTCGCGCAGGAATGGCCTCATGAGTCGATTCAAGCCCGAAACGCGTGGAATTGTCATCCAGATTCTGGCTTCTCCGCGGCTGCCGTATCGTCGCGGCGACGCCACTGGAACGGGCCCGCGCGCTCATTGATCCACCCGTAGCGGGTGACCATTTGGGTCACCCGCATGGCGTGGAAGCCGAGCAGGCCGAATGCCAGGCAGACCGTGTAGTCGACCAGATAATAGTGCAGCGACAGGAACTTGCTGTCGAACAGTGCGTAATGCAGGAAGCGCACGGCAAGGCTCAGGACCAGCATGTAGAGGGCAAGATGCCACCAGTGCCGCCAGGTCGCCGCGATGGCCCGGCCGGCGAGCAAGGCCGCACTGCCGCCCATCAGGACAGTGACCAGGAGGAAGACGCCGAGCGAGTGCTCGTCGGACAGGAATTCGGGGATCGAGAAGTCCATTGCTATCCTCAGCGCCTGCCACCTTCCAGATAGGCCGCTTTCACCTCCGGCCGCGCCAGCAGCTCCCGTCCGGTCCCGTGCAGCGTAATCGAGCCGTTGACCATGACGTAACCGCGATGCGCAAGCTTCAGGGCGTGGAACGCGTTCTGCTCCACTAGGAATACCGTGAGCTTCTCTTCCGTGTTCAGCTTCCTGATCGCGCCAAAGATTTGGCGCACGATCAGCGGCGCCAGCCCAAGCGAGGGCTCGTCGAGCAGGAGGAGGCGGGGGCGGCCCATCAGCGCGCGCGCAATCGCGAGCATTTGTTGCTCACCGCCAGAGAGCGTGCCGCCGCGCTGTTCGATGCGCTCCTTGAGGCGGGGAAACAATGCAAACACGCGTTCGAGATCCGATCGAAAATGTGCGGAGCCGGCAACGGCGGCGCCCATCTGCAGGTTTTCCAACACGGTCATGCGCACGAAGATGCGCCGGCCTTCCGGCGCCTGCGCGATTTTCAGCCGCGCGATCTCGTGCGTGGGAAGCTGCGTGATGTCGCGGCCGGCGAAGATGATTTGGCCTTCGCGGGCGCGCGGGTTGCCGAAGATCGTCATCATCAGCGTCGACTTGCCGGCGCCGTTGGCCCCGATCAGCGCCACGATCTCACCCTCGCCGACGTCGACATCGACGCCCTTGAGCGCGGCGATATGGCCGTAATAGGCCTGCACCGCGCGCACGGAGAGGAGGGGCGAGGTCATCGCATCCTCCGATGATCCGGGTCCGGCGTGTTCGTGTCCCACCACATACAGGACAAGTTCTGTGCCATGCCTGTCATTGCGAGCCGGCAATGCCGGCCTGTTCCACGACGCTGCTCCAGCGCGCGATTTCCGTCTGCACAAAAATCTGCAAATTGGCGACCGAGGGCGTATCGACCGGCAGCAGACCCATCCTGAAGATGTGCTCCTTGATCTCAGGCTGCACCATGAACTCTTTGATCTCCGCGTGCAGGCGCTCGACGATGTCCTTCGGCGTGGCGGCGGGCGCGACCACCATCTGCCACGATGCCGCGTCGAAGTCTGCAACGCCCTGTTCCGCAATGGGCACGAGATGGGGCAGGGCGGCGACGCGCTCCTTGGTGGAGACGCCGATCGCGCGCACCCTTCCTTCGTTGATCAGGCTCAGGGCCGGCGGGATATCGCTGAACATGAGCTGAACATGTCCGGCCGCGACGTCGGTGAGGGCGGGCACCGAGCCGCGGTAAGGGATGTGCGTCATCTCGATGCCGGTCTTGCTCTGAAACAGATGCGGAAAGAGATGGTGAGGCGTGCCGGCGCCGGCCGAAGCGAACGCCAGTTGGCGCGGCTTGTCCCTGGCGAGCTTGATGAGCTCCGGCACCGATTGCACCGGGAGTGAAGGGGTAACGACGAGCACGTAAGGGCTGGCGACGACCAGGGCGAGCGGCACGAAGTCGGTGGCGGGATCATACGGAAGCTTCTTGTGCAAGCTGACATTGATTGCCATGACCGGAGCCGGCGCCATGAGAATCGTGTGACCGTCCGGCGCCGCACGCGCGACCGAGACCGCTCCCGTCATGCCGCCGCCGCCGGGACGGTTCTCGATCACGAACGGCTTTCCGAGCCGCTGTTCCAGCCGCTGCCCCAACAGGCGCGCCAGGAATTCGGTGCCTCCGCCGGCCGCGAAGGGCACGACGAACGAGACCGGCCGGGTGGGATAGCTCTCGGCTCTGGCACACGCGCCCGATGCGCTCATTGCGATGAGCGCCAGCAGCAACAGGCAGCGGGGCAGCGCCTTCACGGTCACCTCGTGTGCCGGTGCCGCGCGCATCACCGCGTCTCGCCGAGGGTGGGATCGACCTCGTCCTCCTCGACTCCAAGATAGGCCGCGATCACCTTCGGATCGTTGCAAATCTCCTCCGGGGTGCCGTCGGCGATCTTTTGACCGTGGTCCAGCACGACAACGTGATCGGAGATCTCCATCACCACCGTCATGTCGTGCTCGATCAGGAGAATTGAAGTCGCATGCTCGTCGCGGATGGCATGAAGATAGCGCCCGAGCTCGGCGCTCTCGTTCGGATTGAGACCGGCAGCCGGCTCGTCAAGGCACAGTAGCACCGGATCCGTGCACATGGCGCGGGCGATCTCGAGCCGCCGCTGCCCGCCATAGGGCAATTCGCCGGCCGGATGGTCGGCACGCTCAGTCAGGCCGATCTTGTCGAGCCAGTAGCGCGCCTTCTCGATCGCGGCCCGTTCCGCCCGTGCGTAGGAGGGCAGCCCCAGCGCGCCGAGCGCGGTAAATCCCGACGCCCACATCAGTGTGTTGTGCTGGGCGACCAGAAGATTCTCGAGCACGGTCATGCCCTGAAACAGCCGGATATTCTGGAACGTCCGTGCGACGCGGGCCTTTTGCGTCACCAGGTAGTCGGGCATGCGTTCGAGCAGGAACAACGTGCCGTCTCCGCGTACGGCGCTGCGCGTGCCGCGCTCGGTCAAAGCCTCGAGCTCTTCCCACACGCCGGGGTCGCCAAACTGCAGCGCGATACGGCCCTCGCTCGGCTTGTAGAAGCCAGTGATGCAGTTGAACACGGTGGTCTTGCCGGCACCGTTTGGCCCGATCAGCGCAGTGATATCGCCGCGACCGGCCGTGAAAGAGAAGTTGTTGATGGCGACCAGCCCGCCGAAGCGCATGCTGAGGTGCTCTACCCGCAGGATGGGGACCAGGCCCGGGGACAGCGTGGCCGAGTTTGGTGCGCCAGTGGCGGGCGCCGCGTCGGGGGCGCTCATGGATGATGCCCGCGCGCGAGCGGAGGCTCCGCCGGGTCCGTGCGTGACCCAATTGGAACGGAGGCGCGGGGGTAATCGGTGAGCAGGGCAGAGGGCTCGCGGGTCGCAATCAGCCCTCGTGGCTTCCACACCATGATCAGCACCATGGCGAAGCCGAACAGGAGCATGCGGTATTGGGTCGGGTCGAAATCGTTGCCGAACACGAGCTTTAGAAAATCGAGCTCGCGCATGATCTCGGTGCCTCCGATCATGATGATGGCGGCGATCGCTACGCCCAGCAGGCTTCCCATGCCGCCAAGCACGACGATGGCGACGATGACCGCGGATTCCATGAAGGTGAAGCTTTCCGGCGAGATGAATCCCTGCCGCGCGGCGAAGAAAGAGCCGGCAAAGCCGGCGAACATCGCGCCCATGGCGAAGGCGGTGAGCTTGGTGTTGGTGGTGTTGATGCCGAGCGAGCGGCAGGCGATCTCGTCTTCGCGCAAGGCTTCCCAGGCCCGTCCGATCGGCAAGCGGCGCAACCGCAAGGTAATGGCGGCGGTGACCAGCGCCAGGCCGAGGATCACGTAGTAGAGAAAGATGGTGCGGTAGATCGGACTGAATTCGAGCCCCATGCGGGCGGCGAACCCTTCATCGGAGGCGTTGAACGGAATGCCGAAAAAGCTCGGGCGCGGGATGCTGCTGATGCCGGCATAGCCGTTGGTCACCGGCACCCAGTTGATCAGGACGAGGCGGATGATCTCGCCGAACGCGAGCGTCACGATCGCCAGATAGTCGCCGCGCAGTCGCAGCACCGGAAATCCGAGCAGGATGCCCCAGAACGCCGCGAGGCAGCCCGCGAGCGGCAGCAACAGCCAGAATGACAAGCCGAAGGTCTTTGCGAGCAACGCATAGGAATAGGCGCCGACGGCATAGAAGGCGACGTAGCCGAGATCGAGCAGGCCCGCGAGCCCGACCACGATGTTGAGGCCCCAGCCCAGCATGACGTAGATCAGGATCTGGACGCCGAAATTGTCGATCCATTTCACCGCGCCTTGAAAGCCGACGACCGAGAGCGCGAGCGGGGGATAGACGACCGCGAATCCCAGCGCGAACGGGATCACCCAGCGTCCGAACCGCGCGCGCCAGGCCGCGACCACGGGGTTCTGTTGCCGCGGCCGCATGGCGCGGCGCTGGAGCCAGGGTGCAATCAGGAGCGCATGAATGAAGCGCCCGACGGTGATAATTCCCACGAGCGCCGCGAGCAGCGGCCAACGCGTCTCCAGGACCAGTTCGTTGTGGATGTTCTGAACGGTATTGAAGCCGATCAGCGGCAGGAACATGCCGAACGCAATCAGCGCGGTGATCGCAGCCTCGCGCAACGCGCGAACCAGATCGACGCGCGAGGCGGGCCGGGACGCCTCTTGCGCCATTTCACACTTTCTCCACGTCCGGCCGGCCAAGAATCCCCTGGGGCAGGAAGATCATGGTGACGGCGAGAATGGAGAAGGCGGCGACGTCCTTGTAGTCGGTGGAGAAGTAGGCCGACCACATCGTCTCGATGAGCCCGATCAACAGGCCGCCGAGCACGGCGCCCGGAAGCGAGCCGATCCCCCCGAGCACCGCGGCGGTGAACGCCTTTACCCCGGGCACGAAGCCGTCTGCGAAGCTCACCACGCCGTAGTACACGAGATACATCGTGCCCGCGACCGCGGCGAGCGCGGCGGCGAGTACGAACGTGATCGAAACGGTACGGTCGACGTCGATACCGAGCAGGGCGGCCATCTTCTGATCCTGCTCGCAGGCGCGTTGCGCACGCCCGAGCGCGGTCTTGGTCACGACGAACCAGAACGCCGCGAGCAGCGCTGCCGTCACCACCCAGACCATGATCTGCTTGTAGGACAAGGACACCTCGTAGCCGTCAGGGCTCGACATCAGCACGATCACGTCATTGAACAGCGGAGGAATCGATTTGACCCGCGGGCCCTGCGCGACCTGCACGAAATTCGACAGGAAGATCGACATGCCGATCGCGGATATCAGCGGCGCGAGTCGAAACGAGCCGCGCAACGGCCGGTAGGCGACCCGTTCGATCGTCCAGTTGACGAGCGAGGTCAGCAACATGGCGACAACGAGCACGATCAGGAGCGCAAGCACCACCGAGGCCATGCCGACCCAGGTCGTGAGCACGAGCAGAGTGACCAGCGCGATGAAAGCCGACACCATGAACACGTCGCCATGGGCGAAATTCACCATGCCGATGATGCCGAATACCATCGTATAGCCGATGGCGATGAGGCCGTAGATCGAACCGAGAGTGATGCCGTTGATGAGCTGCTGGGTGAAGACTTCCATACCCGCGCGCCCCCTTTGAAGTGTCCCCCGCTATCCGGCAAGCGCTGAAGCTCTAGCAGGGGGCCGCAAGACCAGCAACGGGCGACGACGCCGCGTCGCGCCCCCTGTGGGAGGAACCCCAAGCCGCTCTGGCGTCGCGCCGAACCACGGTGCCGTCCGGCTTGACCGCCGGCAGGCGAGTAAAGATGAAAAAGGGCCGTTCTGTGCTGCTTTGCCGCCTGATCCCACGCCCGACCCGGGCATCCGGCGGAAACGCCTGCGGCCTTTGGCTAAGCCCGCCGGCTAGGCTTTAAAGTCCGCCCGGGCGATAACCGGGGAGGCCGTGTGCCGTCTCCTTATCATTTGTCGTCGCCGATGAACGTCGAGTTCTTGATTCGAATCTCCAGCTTTGCCCTGGTCTTCGCGGCCATGGCGGGGTGGGAGCTTGTGGCGCCGCGCCGCGCGTGGGCGGTTGGCCGCGCGCCGCGCTGGACGAACAATCTCGGCATCCTCGTCGTCGATGTGATCGCGGTGCGCGTCCTCATTCCGACCGCGGCGGTGGGCGCGGCGCTGTTCGCGGCCGAGCGCGGATGGGGGCTGTTCCATCTCGCCGGGCTGCCGCCCGTCCTCGCCGCGGTCCTGGGCTTTCTGATCCTTGATCTCGTCATCTATGGACAGCACGTCGTGTTCCACAAGGTGCCGGTGCTGTGGCGGTTGCACCGCATGCATCATGCCGATCTCGACATCGACGTCACCACCGGCGTGCGCTTCCACCCGTTCGAGATTCTCATTTCCCTGGCGATCAAGATCGCCACCGTGATGCTGTTCGGCATTCCAGCGATCGCGGTGCTGCTGTTCGAGGTCGTGCTCAATGCCACTTCGATGTTCAATCATGCCAACGTGTCGATGCCCGCCGCGCTCGACCGCGTGTTGCGCCTGCTGGTCGTGACGCCCGACATGCACCGGGTGCATCATTCCATTCTGCGCAACGAGACCGACAGCAATTTCGGCTTCAATCTGCCGTGGTGGGACCGGCTGTTCGGAACCTACCGCGCCGCCCCCGCGGCCGGTCACCACGGCATGACCATCGGACTGCCGATCTTCCGCAATCCACGCGAGCTGCGTGTGGACCGGCTTCTGACACAGCCGTTCCGCGACGATACCGTCGCCGCAGATGACGAGAGCGGTCCGGGCGCGCATTGACACCCGCCTCGGTGAGTGCCTTGCTGCCGCAATGTTGCAAGGAGCCCGCTCCCCATGAGCCCGACGAAGTCCGAGGATGCGATCGGCGCAAAGGGGCGACCGTTCACCGGCGCGGAATATCTCGCCAGTCTGCGCGACGGCCGCGAAGTCTACGTCTACGGCGAGCGCGTCGACGACGTCACCACGCATCCCGCGTTTCGCAACGCGGCGCGCTCGATCGCCCGGCTCTACGACGCCTTGCACGACCCCAAGACCAAGGACCTGCTCACCTCGCCGACCGACACCGGGTCGGGTGGCTACACCCATAAGTTCTTCCGTGCGGCGCACTCGCGCGACGAACTCATCGCGCAGCGGGATGCCATCGCCCAGTGGGCGCGGATGTCTTACGGCTGGATGGGTCGCTCGCCCGATTACAAAGCCTCGCTGATGAACACGCTCGGAGCGAACCATCAGTTCTATGGAAAGTTCTCCGGCAACG
>Ga0207648_10005413_pt1 | contig 12862 bp, 12 predicted proteins | sample KBSMisM32_FD_184310 | JGI IMG/M metagenome (GOLD analysis project Ga0207648, IMG submission 184310) | Miscanthus rhizosphere microbial communities from Kellogg Biological Station, Michigan, USA - KBS Miscanthus M3-2 (SPAdes) (version 2) | ecosystem: Host-associated > Plants > Roots >...
CCACTTCAGCCGCGATCACCACTTCGCGTTCGAAGCGGTGGCGTGGTACTGGCACTTCGTCGACGTGGTGTGGCTGGGGCTGTTCCTGTTCGTCTACGTTCTCTGAGAGCAGGGGCCAGGGACTAGGGACTAGGGACTAGGGAGAGCAAAGGCGCTGCTTCTACTGGCCCCTAGCCCCTAGTCCCTAGCCCCTATCTCCCTAATCCATGCGGCTGAATCACGCCGGTCAGAATGCCGACGATGATCAGCAGGATCAGGAACACCGACAGACCGATGCGCCAGGTGAGCGCCTTGACCGTACGGTCGGTCTTGCCCTTGTCGGTCATCATGTAATACAGACCGGCACCCAGGTTGTACACGATCACGATCAGAAACAGGATGATGATGAGCTTGGTCGGCATGGCGGGATTATAACCCCGATGCCTGCGACGACGCGGCGCTGGCGGAGCGCATCCTGGTTCGCGATTGCGCTGACGATTGGCGGAGTACTGCTGTTCGTGCGGCTCGGCGAATGGCAGCTCGATCGCGCGCGCGCCGCGCAGGAGTTGCTCGATGCATTCGGCGCCGCGCAGCACGCGGCGTTCGAGGAGTTTTCCGGAGTCGCCGCCGCGCCGCCGACTGCGCGCTTTCCGCACGTTCGCGTCAGCGGACGTTTCGTCGAGGGGCGTGGCTGGCTGCGCGACGAACAGGTGCGCGATGGCAAGGTCGGGGTTGAAGTGATCGACGCATTTGCAGTCGACGGCAGTGCCGCATTGTTGCTCGTCGATCGCGGCTGGATCGAATGGACGCGCACGGCAGACGCCAAGCCGGTGTTGCCGCCGTTGCCCGCAGGAGAGGTTTCACTTGCCGGCGTCTATGCGCCGTTTCCCGGCAGTGGCATGCGTGTGGGCGGAAACGCCCTGTCCGCGCAGAAGGTGTGGCCGAAGCTGACACTGGCGCTCGAACCGGCCGAGATCAGCGCCGATCTCGGCCGGCCCCTGCTGCCGCGCGTGTTGCTGCTCGACCCCGATCCGGCGAGCGGTTTCGCGCGGACGTGGACACCCGCCGTGATGCCGCCGGCGCGCCATCAGGCCTACGCGTTCCAGTGGTTCGCGTTTGCGCTGGCGGCGCTGATCCTGTTCGTGGCTTTGCATTGGAAAAAAGTGAAAGACTAGTGTCCTGTTCCGCAAGTAACGCGAAGAAATTCCGGACGGATTTCGCCGCGAGACAAGGCGCGAGGAGGAGACGTAGTGGGGCTACGCTGACGACGAGACCCCTTTCGGCCATCCATGGCCTCCGGGGCACTTGGGCTCCTGCCCGGCGCAACGAAGGATCGCGGCGAAAGATGCCGGAATTATTTGATGGTACTTGCGGAACAGGACACTAAAACATCGTGAACAAGACAAATCGCAGCCGGCTGTTCCTGATCGCCATCGTGCTCGTGTTCGCCGCGCCGCTCGTCGTCGCCCTGCTGCTCAACCTCAGCGGCTGGCGTCCGGCAACGACGCGCAACTATGGCGTTCTGGTCGAGCCGCCGGTCGACGTTGGCGCTGCGCCGGTAACGCTCGCTGGCGGCGGCAAGCTCGACTGGAGCGATCCGCAGTGGCACTGGACGCTCGTCGTGCTGTCGAATGGCGATTGCGCTGCAGCTTGCCAGGCGCGAATCGCCGACGTGCTGCGCATGCGCCTGACACTGAACCGCAATGCCGAACGCCTGCGCGTGGTGTATCTCGGTCCGGTTCTTCCGGCGCCGGCCGTGCAGGCGCTCGCGCCGCTCGCGGCCGGCAGCGACGACGGCAATGCGCTGGCGGCGTATCGTCCCGACGCGGATGGCGCCTTGGCGCTCGCGCTGGTCAATCCGAACGGGCTGCTGATGTTGCGTTACGGCCCGGATTTCGACGTTGCCCGCGTGCGCCAGGATCTGGTCAAAGTGGTCCATTGATGGCCGCGACTGCTTTTTCCACACTGAACTCGTCGACGGCGGGCTTGCGCCGGCTCGCATGGGCCGCGGCGGCGTTCGCGTTGTTCGTCATCGTATTCGGCGCGTTCGTGCGCCTGTCCAACGCCGGCCTGTCCTGCCCGGACTGGCCGACCTGCTATGGCCACATGACGTGGCCGACGCAGGAACACGAGGTCGCTTCGGCCAACAATGCGTTTCCCGACCGGCCGGTCGAATCGGGCAAGGCATGGCGCGAACAGGTTCATCGCATCCTGGTCGGCGGATTGAGCCTGCTGACATTTGCACTGGCCGGATGGGCCTGGAGGCGGCGCCGCGAACTGCGCGGACTCGCCGCCGCGCCTGTGGCGGCCGCGGTCGTGATCGTGTTCCAGGCATTGCTCGGCATGTGGACCGTGACGCTGAAACTGTTGCCAGCCGTCGTCATGGCACACCTGCTCGGCGGCTTGCTGCTGTTTGCGCTGCTCGGGTACACGGCGCTGCGACTGAGCGTGGCGCCGGCCGGCGATGCCGGGACGACGCTGCTGCGCCGGGTCAGCGTGTTCGCGCTCGGCGTGCTGGCGCTGCAGATTGCGCTCGGCGGCTGGACCAGCTCCAACTACGCCGCGCTGGCTTGCGGCAATGATTTCCCGAAATGCCTCGGCTTCTGGTGGCCGCCGACCGATTTCCGCGAGGCCTTCGTGCTGTGGCGCGGCATCGGCGCCAACTACGAGGGAGGTGTGCTCGACACGGCAGCACGCAGCGCGATCCAGCTCACGCATCGCATCGGTGCGCTGCTGACGTTCCTCGCCGTCGGCGCCGTCGCCGCCAGCGCCGCGCGACACGCCGCGACGCGCGCATTCGCTGCGATCGTCGCGGCTCTGCTGTTGCTGCAGATCGCGCTCGGCATCGGCAACGTCGTGCTCGGGCTGCCGCTGCAGGTTGCGATTGCGCACAACGGCGTGGCGGCGGTGTTGATGTTGGCGTTGCTGGGATTGCTGGTGAAAACGGGAGAAGGGAGAGGGGAGACGGGAGACGGGGAAAAGCATCAGCTCCGTCGCTCTTGATCTTCCCTCTCCCTTCTCCCGTCTCCCCTCTGCCGCTCTTACTTGCAGCATCTTCCGACAAGCCCCACCCTACACGCCACGATGCCCCCCGTCTTCCGCCAATACCTCGAACTCACCAAGCCGCGCGTCGTGGCGCTGATCGTGTTCACCGCGATCATCGGCATGTTTCTGGCGGTGCCGGGCATGGTGCCGTTGCGGCCGCTGGTGTTCGGCACGCTCGGCATCTGGCTGGCGGCCGCTTCGGCGGCGGCGATCAACCATCTGATCGATCAGCGCATCGATCGGTTGATGGTGCGCACGTCGCATCGGCCGCTGGCGACCGGCGCGTTGTCCTCCAAGCAGGTTCTCGTGTTCGCCGTCGCCCTCGGTGCGTTGTCGATGGCGATCCTGATTGCATTGGTCAATCCGTTGACCGCGGCGCTGACGTTTGCCTCGTTGATCGGCTATGCGATCGTCTACACCGGCTGGCTCAAGCGCGCAACGCCGCAGAACATCGTGATCGGCGGCATTGCCGGCGCAGCGCCGCCCGTTCTCGGCTGGGCCGCCGTGACCGGGCACGTGCATCCGTATGCCCTGCTGTTGTGCCTGATCATTTTCGTCTGGACGCCGCCGCATTTCTGGGCGCTGGCGATCTTCCGCCGCGACGACTATTCGCGCGCGCAGGTGCCGATGCTGCCGGTCACGCATGGCGTGGTGTACACGCGTTGGCACGTGTTGTACTACACGATCCTGCTCGTCGTCGTCACGACGCTGCCGTACCTGACCGGCATGAGCGGCCTGTTCTACCTCGGCGGCGCGCTCGTGCTCGGCGCCGGATTCCTCTACTACGCGATCGTGTTGCTGAATCCGCCGAGCGAGCGTTTTCCGATGAAGGTATTCAATTATTCCATTGTGTACCTGATGGCATTGTTCGCGTTCCTGCTGATCGACCACTACGTCGACGCGCCGCTGCTGCAGCACGCCGGCGTGTCCCTGGAACGCGTCGCCTGAACGCAGCGCGTTCACGAATCCCGAACCTTGCGGCCGCTATCGTGGATTTGCCGCGCACTCGCGCGCGGCTGGTGTCGCAAATGGAGGATTGGGCCATGAGATCGAACCTGATGTTGTCGAGCACGAGACTGCTGATCGTCGCCGCGGCAGTTGCCGGCGCCTGCGGGACTGCCACTGCCCAGGACATGGGCTCGCTGAAAGGTCTTGCCGGCGGAATCGATCCGTCGAAGCTGACGTCTGCCAGCGCGGGCAACGCCGCGGGCATCGTCGAGTACTGCATGAAGAACAATTTCCTCGGCGGCGACGCGGCCGGAGTCAAGGATCAGCTGATGGGCAAGGTCAACGCCGGCGGCGAGAGCGAAAAGGCCGACTACGCCGAAGGCGCGAAGGGCCTGCTGAAGACCGGCGACGGCGGGAACGTCGACATCGGCAAGGTCGGCAGCATGAAGCAGTCGGTGACGAAGAAGGCCTGCGCCAGCGTGCTCGACCACGCCAAGTCGCTGCTCTGATCGTAGGGTGGACCTTGCCCACCGTTTTTTTTTGTAAGAAGAAATAGAGCGGTGGGCCAAGGCCCACCCTACCAAAGCGGCTCAGCAGCGCCTGGCGTCAATCGGCCGTGTCCACCTCGTCGTCGACGGGCCCGTGCGCGGCATCCGCCGCCGTCACCTGGCGCGCGTAGCGCTGCGCGAGCACCGCACAGACCATCAGCTGAATCTGGTGGAACAGCATCAGCGGCAGCACGATCGTGCCGACGGCGTTGCTCGCGAACAGCACGTTGGCCATCGGCACGCCGCTGGCCAGGCTCTTCTTCGAGCCGCAGAACAGGATCGTGATGCGATCCTCGCGTGAGAAGCCCAGGCGCTTGCCGAGCTGCGAGGTTGCCAGCAGCGCGATCGCGAGCAACAGGCAGCACAACAGCAGCAACGCGATCAATGCACCGGCGGAAACCTGGTGCCAGAGGCCTTCGACGACAGCCGCGCTGAATGCGGTGTAGACGACGAGCAGGATCGAGCCGCGATCGACGAGGCTCAATACCGCGCGGTGACGTTCTATGAACGCGCCGATCCAGGGGCGAGCCAACTGCCCGGCCACGAACGGTACGAACAGCTGCAGCGTGATGTCACGCAGCGCGTTGCCGGGCGCCATGCCTGCGCCCTGCGTATGGATCAGCGCGGCGACCAGCAGCGGCGTCAGGACGATGCCGATCAGGCTCGAGAACGACGCGCTGCACACGGCGGCCGGAACGTTGCCATGAGCGATCGACGTGAACGCGATCGATGACTGTACGGTTGCCGGCAACGTGCACAGAAACAGCATGCCAAGCGCCAGCTGCGGACCGACCAGCGCGTCGGTCAGCGGTTGCAGCATCAGGCCGAACAGCGGGAACAGCGCGAACGTGCACAGGAACACGAGAAGATGAAGGCGCCAGTGCGTGATGCCGGCGATGACGGCTTCGCGCGACAGCTTGGCGCCATGCATGAAGAACAGCAGTGCGATCGCCAGCTTCGTGATCCAGGCGAAAATCAGCGCCGCCTCGCCGCGGCACGGCACGACGCTCGCCAGCGCCACGCTGACGAACAGCGCGATCGTGAAGCGGTCGAACAGGAGGGCGAGTCGGTCGATCACGGCACGCAGGTCGGTCGGGCAGATTTTCGACAGGGTGGAAATTTTCGCGATTATGCCGCAGCCGGCGCTGGACTTTCCCAGGCAGCGTGCCTAGATTGCCGGAACCGAAGGCGACTTGCGGAAAAACGACGATGAGCACGGTCTACGATTTCAAGGCAACGACGATCGACGGCGACGAGCAGGCGCTGGCCGCCTACAAGGGCAAGGCCATGCTGATCGTCAATGTCGCCAGCAAATGCGGCTTCACGCCGCAGTACAAAGGACTGGAAGAACTCTACGAGAAATTCCAGGACAAGGGTCTGGTCGTCCTCGGCTTTCCGTGCGACCAGTTCGGTCATCAGGAACCCGGCGACGAGGAAGAGATCAAGAATTTCTGCTCGCTGAACTACGACGTGAAGTTCCCGCTGTTCTCGAAGATCGACGTCAATGGCGCGAACACGCATCCGCTGTACAAGTACCTGAAGAAGGAAGCCAAGGGCCTGCTCGGCAGCGAATCGATCAAGTGGAATTTCACGAAGTTCCTGGTCGACAAGGACGGCAACGTCGTGCGCCGCTACGCGTCCACCGATACACCACAGAGCATCGAGAAAGATGTCGCCGCAGCGCTGTAGCGTCGGCGCTCGCTCACGATGACGCCTGCGACCGCGCCGGACCGGCGCACGCTGAGCCGCAGCGAGCTGCGCACGCTGGCATTGGCCGCGCTCGGCGGCGCGCTCGAATACTACGATTTCATCATCTTCGTATTCCTCGCCGCGCCGATCGGAAAACTGTTCTTTCCGCCGGACACGCCGGACTGGCTGCGCCTGCTGCAGACTTGGGGCCTGTTCGCGGCCGGCTATCTCGCGCGCCCGCTCGGAGGCGTGATCATGGCGCACTTCGGCGACCGCACCGGCCGCAAGAGGATGTTCACGCTGTCGGTGTTCCTGATGGCCGTGCCGACGTTGCTGATCGGAATGCTGCCGACCTACGCCGATATCGGCTACGCCGCGCCGTTCGCGCTGCTGCTGATGCGCCTGCTGCAGGGCGCCGCGGTCGGCGGCGAAGTGCCCGGTGCCTGGACGTTCGTGGCCGAACATGTGCCGGAGCGGCGCATCGGTTTTGCCTGCGGCACGCTGACATCGGGCCTTACCGTCGGCATTCTGCTCGGCTCGCTGATCGCCGGCGTGGTCAACAATGTATACAGCCCGACCGAAGTGCAGGCGTGGGCCTGGCGCATCCCGTTCCTTGCCGGCGGTGCATTCGGATTCCTCGCCGTGTTCCTGCGCCGCCTGCTGGCCGAGACGCCGATCTTCGAGGAATTGCGCCGGCGCCGCGCGCTGGTCGAGGGGTTGCCGCTGAAGGTCGTGCTCGCCGGTCATGGCAGTGCCGTCATCATGTCGATGCTGCTGACCTGGGTGCTGACGGCCGGCATCGTCGTCGTGATCCTGATGACGCCGACCTTGCTCGCGCAGCTCTACTCGATTCCGCCGGCGCGCGCGCTGACGGCGAATACATTCGCGACACTTGGACTGTGCGTCGGCTGCGTCGCCTATGGCTTGCTTGCCGACCGCATCGGCGCGGCGCGCGCGCTGCTGTTCGGGTGCGTGGCTCTGCTCGTCGCGACTTACGCGCTGTATCTGGGTGTGGGGCGCGCGCCAGAATATCTATTCCCGTTGTACGCGCTGACCGGATTCTGCGTCGGCGTAGTCGGCGTCATCCCGACCTTGCTGGTCGCGGCGTTTCCGCCAGCCGTGCGCTTCTCCGGCATCTCGTTCGCCTACAACGTTGCCTACGCGATCTTTGGCGGGCTGACGCCGCTCGCGGTCGCGGCTTTGGTCAAATCCTTTGCCCTGGCGCCGGCGCACTACGTTGCGGCGCTTTGTCTGCTCGGCGCTGGCGTCGCGCTGTTCGCAGGCCGGCGTCCGCTCGATGGCGCTATTCCCGCGCCGTCGCCATAATTCACCGATGCAGGCAACGACAGCACACGCGCCGAACGGCGATATCGGCGTACGGCGCGCCGCCCGGTCCGCCATGACTTGCCGGGCAGACTGAGCGTGGATCAGTACGCGATTGCAGCCGCCACGGAGTCGAATATTCAGGCCGCCAACTCGCCGGGCCGCATCCTGTTCGCCAGCCTGATCGGTACGACGATCGAGTTCTTCGACTTCTACATCTACGCCACAGCGTCGGTGCTGGTGTTTCCGAAGCTGTTCTTTCCGGCCGGTGATCCGGCGTCCGCTCTGCTGCAGTCGCTGGCGACGTTCGCGCTGGCGTTCTTCGCGCGTCCGGTCGGCTCGGCATTGTTCGGCCACTTCGGCGATCGCATCGGCCGCAAGGCAACGCTGGTCGCCGCCCTGTTGACGATGGGTTTTTCCACGGTCGCGATCGGCCTGCTGCCGACCTATGCGACGATCGGGATCGCATCGCCGCTGCTGCTGATGTTGTGCCGCATCGGCCAAGGCATCGGTCTGGGCGGCGAGTGGGGCGGCGCGGTGCTGCTGGCGACGGAAAACGCGCCGCCGGGCAAGCGCGCCTGGTACGGCATGTTTCCGCAGCTCGGCGCGCCGCTGGGATTCTTCTGTTCGACCGGTGTCTTCCTGTGGCTCAGCAGCGGTTTGAGCGACGCGCAGTTCTTCGCGTTCGGCTGGCGCATCCCGTTCCTGGCCAGCGCGCTGCTGGTCGGTGTCGGACTCTACGTGCGCCTGAAATTGAGCGAGACGCCGGCATTCCTGCGCACGCTGCAGCACAACGAACGCGTGCGCGTGCCGATACTGAGGGTGCTTTCGCGGCACGGCCGCGAGCTCGTCCTCGGCATGTTCGCGTCGCTGTCGACGTTCGTGCTGTTCTACCTGATGACCGTGTTCGCGCTGAGTTGGGCGACGACGGCGCTGGGCTACGCGCGCAAGGATTTTCTCGAATTGCAGATGATCAGCGTGGTGCTGTTCGCGATCGGCATTCCGCTCTCGGCATTGTTCGCCGACCGGCGCGGACGGCGCACGATGCTGCTCGTGGCGAGCCTGTTGATCATGCTGTTCGGGTTGGTGTTCGCACCGCTGTTCGCCGCGCCGCTGGCCGGTGGTTCACTCGTGTTCCTGGCGGTCGGCATGTTCCTGATGGGACTCACGTATGGTCCGCTCGGCACGGCGTTGGCGGAACTTTTTCCAACTGCGGTGCGCTACACCGGCGCCTCGGTTGCGTTCAATCTCGCCGGCATCGTCGGCGCATCGCTGGCGCCGTACATCGCGACCTGGCTGGCCGGAAAGTACGGTCTGCAGTACGTCGGGTACTACCTTGCGCTGGCTTGCGCGCTGACTATCGGCGCGCTGCTGCTGATCGAGCACGACCGTCCCGATCGCAGCCGTCCCGATCACGATCGCGCCGAGCGCTGAACGCGACCGGCCACGATTCTCCTTGCGCGCATTGCCTGCGAAAAACGGCGGCGCAATGGATTTGCGCCGCCGAAGTCGGCCACATAAGTGCCGTACACGCGTACCACGTCAAAAGAAGATGATGCCGCCGATCACGTAGGTTTGTTCGTCAGCGGTATTGCCATTCCATGCCTTGGATTTGCCGTCGATGTATTCGCCGACCAGCGTGATGCTCTTGGTCAGGCTGTAGTAGACGCCGAAGACTCCCGACTTGTTCTGCTTGACCAGATCGCTGGCATACACGTTGTTGAGAGGATTTATCACCAGTTTTTCATCATCGGCGAGATCCAGCTTCGACTCGCCATAACTCAGGCCGAGCTTGACCTTGTCGAACTTGTAGGTCATCTGGGCATAACCGCCGCTCGAATCGCGCTTTTCGCCCAACGCCGAGGTCGGCAGGATGAACAGGCCGGTGGTGCCGATGCCGCTGCCGGTATAACCGTACAACACCGCTTCGAAGCCACCGATGCCGAACTTGATGCCGGCATCCCAGGAATCGCCACTGAAGCTGGTATCTGCTCCAAGGCCATTGGCGATTTGATCCGCCGAAGACGCCTTGGCTTCCTGAGTCACGACGTCCAGCCAGACTTTGCCGGTCAAACCCTGCTGCGGCGTGTCGCCCCAGGCGTAGCTCACGCCGGCCTGGAATTGCGGCGAGTCGTGTTGGGTGTAGCTGGCGTAACCGACGGCATTGAGCGGCTGGAAGATGCCGGCGCTGAAGTTGAAGCCGCCAAAATTCGGCGTCGAATACGTGATCTGCGGAATCCAGTCGGTGTAGATGTAGCCGATGCCGATGCGGCCCAGGCTCGTGTTGCCCGGCGCGGCATTGTTGCCGACCGAGCCGACGCCAAGCAGCGTCATGTCGTCGAGGATCGCATCCTTGGCGTAGATGCCGATATCGCGGCCCATCTTCACCGAGCCCCAACTGGCGTCGCCGAACGTGAAGAACGCCTGGCGCGCATCGATGCCGGGTGTCTGCAGTGCTGCCGGAAGGCCGGCTCCGTTGACGCCGGCCGCTGCCGAACTGTTGATGCCCGGATACAGGCCGATCGTCACGCCGACGTCGAGATCGCCCTGGCGCGAACTTGCGCTGAACACCAGCGCCGCAGGGAGGAGGCCGTTGCGCACGGCGGCACTGTCGCTGCCAGTGCAGGCGAGACCGCCGGTTATGAGAGTCTGCGACGGAGGACCGTCGTCGCATCCGGCGCCGACGTAGAACGCATTGACGTTGCCTGAGATATCGACCTTCCAATCGCCGGCGGTGAAATCGATGCCGGCCAGCGCCTGTACTGCGGGAATCAGCCACAGGGCTGCGCCGATTGCGGTGACGAGTCTGGTACGCGTTTTCATACTCCCTCCACTCTGTGATGGTTTTGATGAGTTTTCGGGCCGCTGCATCGCCTTGCGATCCTGCGATTGCGAAGCGCAGGATCGAAAAGCCATGGGCAACCCGTGTTCGCTCAGGTGGAAGTTCCGGTGCAGAAGCGGCGCGTTCTTTCGGGGCGACTCCAACGCAAAGTGACAGGCACGCCGTGCAGCATCGCGGAACGTTTCCAGCCGCCGGACAAGCAACGTTTCCGGTCGAGCAACGGGCTGAAACGCAAGAGCTGTACCAAGCGCCGGATGCCGCAGCGCAGCGAGAAATCGCACGGGCACGACGTCGCTGCCGCGGGAGCAGCAATTCGCCGAGGAAAGAATTCGCAAACAAGGTGTTGGCGCGATCGGGCGCGTTTGCGCCGGGGCCCGGATCGGCGCCGGAAAGGCGCTGGCCAGCGCCGCTTACTGTTGCGGGTGCGCCACCGCAATCCCTGTTAATGATCCGTTAATGACACACGCATCGGAAGTGTGACATTCCGAACTTGTAGCACATTGCGCAAACGCAACAATCTGACAAATGCGGCGCTACAGGGGTTCAGGGGGCGGCTGGTTGCGTCCGGACAGCAGGCGACGCAACTCGTCTTTCTCGTCGGCGTCCAAGCCGGATTGATCCTTCTTGGCTGCCAGCTCGTCGAAGCGTTGCTGTAACGTTTGGCGATCAAGTTGCGCCAGCGCCGCAAGAAATTCCGCGCGCCATTCATCTTCGCCGCCGGGAAATTCCATGACCGCAAGTTTCTGCAGCGCGCGCGCTTCGTCGCGCTCGGCAAAATGTTCGAGCACGCGCTCAGTGGAGATTTCGCGTCGTTCGCGGCACAACGCGATCAGCTCCATGAGCAAGGGTATTCCAGGCTGGCGCAAGGTCGAGAACAGATGCGGCGGCTCGATCGTGGCGGCGAAGTCGGGATTCTGCAGCAGCAATGCGACCGCGGTGCGCACGAGCGTGCGCTCCTGCGGCTTGGCGGGCCGGCGCGCCTTCTCCGCGGCTTGCGCTTCAATGCGCAAGCGAACATTCGCCTGCTTGTCGAGTTCCTGAAGCATCAGGTCACGGAAGGCGCCGTCGGGAATTTGCTGCAGCAAAGGACGCGCGCGTTCGGCCAGGCGCGCCTTGCCGTCGAGGGTCGCCAGGTTTACGTCCTTGCCGAGTTCGGCGAAGAAAAACTCGCCCAGCGATGTTGCAGCCTTGAGGCGCTGCTCAAATCCTGTCTGGCCTTCCTGGCGAATCAATGAATCCGGGTCTTCACCATCCGGCAGAAACAGGAAGAAAGCCTGGCGTCCGTCACGCATGCGCGGCAAGACGGATTCGACCGCCCGCCACGCAGCTTGTCGGCCCGCGCGGTCGCCATCGAAGCAAAAATATACGTCAGCGCAATTTCTGAACAGTAGTTCGGCATGATCAAGCGTCGTTGCGGTGCCAAGCGTCGCAACAGCCTGGGTCACGCCATGCTGGAACAGCGCGATGACGTCCATGTAACCTTCGACGACGATCAGGCGCGGAATCTTGCTGTGCGCCTGACGCACTTGCCATAGCGCGAAGAGCTGTTTGCCTTTGTGAAATAAATCCGTTTCTGGTGAATTAAGATACTTGGGGGTGCCGTCGCCGAGCACGCGCCCGCCGAAAGCGATCGTACGCCCGCGCCGGTCGGCAATTGGAAACATCACGCGATCACGGAATCGATCGTATTTCTTTCCACCTTCCCCGGCGAGCATGCCCCCCTTTTCCAGCAGCGCGATGCGCTGCGGATTCGTGCCGAGCGCGTTCTTCAGCGCGTCCCACTGGTCGGGCGCAAAGCCGAGGCCGAAACGCTCGATCGTCTGCGCATCGAGTCCGCGCGATTCGAAATAGGCGCGCGCCTTGTCGCTGCTGCCGAGCTGACGCTGATAGAACTTTGCCGCTGCATCGAGCAGCGCGTACAGGTCGGTCGAGTCCTCCTGCGGCGCGCGCTTGGCGCCGCCTTCGTACGGCACCTTGAGGCCGTTGCGCGCGGCAAGTTCCTCGACCGCATCGACAAATTCGAGCCGGTCGTAGTTCATCAGGAACGTGATCGCACTGCCGTGCGCGCCGCAGCCGAAGCAGTGGTAGAACTGCTTGGCCGGACTGACCGTGAACGACGGCGAGCGCTCGTCGTGGAACGGGCAGCGCGCGCTCCAGTCGCGCCCGGCCTTGCGCAGCGGAACGCGCTGCTCGATCACCTCGACGATGTCGACGCGGGCGAGAAGCTCGTCGATGAATTGCTCGGGAATGCGGCCGGCCATGCCCGCTAGTTTAGACGCTACTCGACGGCACAGAGCCGCCGGACCGACTCAGCTGAGCGCAGCAAGCTTGCTCTTGATGATCTCGGACAGCCTGCCCATGTCGGTCTTGCCGGCGACCTTGGGCCGGACGAGGCCCATGACCTTGCCCATGTCCTTCGGACCGGTCGCGCCGGCCTCGGCGATCGTGGCGACGATGATCGCGTCGACTTCGGCCGCGCTGAGCTGCG
>Ga0207648_10005414_pt1 | contig 12861 bp, 13 predicted proteins | sample KBSMisM32_FD_184310 | JGI IMG/M metagenome (GOLD analysis project Ga0207648, IMG submission 184310) | Miscanthus rhizosphere microbial communities from Kellogg Biological Station, Michigan, USA - KBS Miscanthus M3-2 (SPAdes) (version 2) | ecosystem: Host-associated > Plants > Roots >...
GGCCGATCCGCTGGCCCTTGATGAGTTTTCGATCGGGGCCGTCGAGCAACCGCTCGAGCCCCAGGCGCACTGGCATCGACAGATTATAGGAGGTCAGGTTACTGGAGGTCAGGGCATAAAGCCCTGACCCACATCATCAGGTGTGTAGGAGAGCATAAACGCCGACCCAATCAATCAAGCGTGTGGGTCAGCCCTTTACGGGCTGACCTCATGAGATGCCGCGCGATCGCCGCGCCGCACAGCGCGTCGGCGAACGAGTTGCAGCGGAACCGGTAGCCCTCGTCAGCGCCCGCGCGCACGAACAGCAGATCGCGGTCGCGCTGCAGCACCTCGCGCGTGGCGTGCCACGGCACCGCCGGCGTGCGCGACCCGCCGGCGAACACCGCCCGCGACGAGGTCAGCAGCAGGCGGCCGGTGGGCTGCGCCGGATCGTCGGGCATCGACACCGGCGCGCTGAAATGGCAGCGATCGGCGCCGACGACGCGATGCGTGGTGTCGACGAGCGGCAGCCGCGCCGCCGCCAGATCGCGCTCGAGGTCGAGCAGCTGCCGCAGCGCGTCGAGCATCTCCTCTTCGATCTCGAGGTCGTCGGCCAGCGGCGGCGTCTGCCGCAGCGCCGCCTCGAGGCCGGCGAGCGCCGCCGCGTCGCGCGCCTCGACGGCCCTTGCCCACGACTCCCGCCACGCCTGAGCGCGGTCTCCGTTGTTCGACGTGCGTCCGAACAGTCTGCCGAGAAGTCCCATCACCCGCCGTTCTGCTGTCGTCTTTTCCGCGCCGCGCGCGCCTGTTCAGTCAGCTCTCAAGTCGCACGAATCTCAGGACTACCCGACGTCGTGCCTGGCGCTCTCATTGCAACGCTGCCCGCCGCAAGACGATTGATGCTGCCGCTTCGACATTTGTGGATAGAATGCCGGAACGATTGCCAGTGGTCATCGCGGTCTTGAATAGCAAAGGCGGAGTTGGAAAGACCACGGCCGCCGTCAACGTCGCCGCCGCGCTCGCCTCATCGAAACGGCGCGTCCTGCTCGTCGATCTCGACAGCCAGGCCTCGGCCTCGCTGTGGCTCGGCGTTTCGCGCCGGAACCTGAGCCCCTCCTCCGCGTCCTGCCTCCTGGAAAAGTATCCCATTCTCAAGGCCATCCGCCACACCGGCACGCCCAATCTCGATCTGCTCACGGGGTCGATCGAGCTGGCGAACGCCGACATCGCCCTCTGCACCGTGCGCGGCCGCGAGGCCGTGCTGGACCGTGCGCTGGCGCCGCTCGAGGGGCAGTACGACGTCGTCGTGCTCGATTGCCCGCCCAACCTCTCGCTGCTGGTGATCAACGCGATCTTCGCCTCCGATGGGCTCGTCGTTCCGGTCGTGCCCGAGCCGCTCGTGGTCGACACGCTCGACCTGCTGTTTGGCGCGATCGAACGGGTGCGCGCCCGCATGCACGCCCGTACCCGCGTGCTCGGTTTGCTGCTGGGACCGATCGAGCCGCAGCACAAGCACGCCCGCGAGCTGATGGAGCGCCTGCGCGCCGAGTACCGCGACAAGGTGTTCCACACCGAGATCAAGTGGGCCTCCGCCGTGTCGGAGGCGTCCGCCGCGCGCAAGACCGTCCTGGAGTTCGCCCCGAAGTCCCCCTCGGCCGACGCCTTTCGCCGGCTGGCGGGGGAAATCCTGCAGCGCCTCGGCTCTCCCCGCAACTGACGGACTGCCCGCGAGTTGGGGATGGAAAAATCGACGACCAGGCGTCACCTACGAAGGTTGAGCTTGAATAAGCACCGCTCTTCGTGTTGAATACCGCCCGACTCAACCACGGTTGAATAGGGTATTTAAGGACGTCAGTAATAGTCCTTTCACGGGTTGCCGGGGATCATCATGGCGCGAGTGCGCAAACGGAAAGCTCCAAAGGGTACCGAGGACATCTTTTCGCCGACGCAACCCGGCGGCCGCCCGCAACAGGGGCGGCGGCCCGGACGGCCCCCCATCCACGACGAGGCGTGGACCAAGGTCACGGTGGTGCTCTTCAACCGCCAGATCGTCTTTCTCGATCGCCTCGCCGCGAACATCCGGGCCCAGAGCGGCGCCGCGATCAGCCGCGCGCAGTTGATCCGCGCGCTGCTCGACGCGGTCGCCGACGCCGACATCGACCTGACCTCGGCGACGTCGGAAGCCGATCTCAAGGCCACCATCCTGGCTCGCCTCGGGCGTTACCGCCTCGTCAACGAGCGGTGAGTAGCATCGAGCGCCCTGCCCCTGCCCCGAGTGACGTCGAGGGGCCTGCCCCGAGTGACGTCGAGGGGCCTGCCCCGAGTAGCATCGAGGGGTGCGGCCCGAGGTCGTGATTCTCGTCGGACTGCCCGGCGCGGGGAAGTCCACGTTCTATCGCGACCGTTTTCCCTCGCACGAGCACATCAGCAAGGACGCGCTGCCCAACGTGCGCAGCAAGCAGGTGCGGCAGGACGCGCTCCTGCGCGCCGCGCTCTCCGCCGGGCGTGACGTCGTCGTCGACAACACCAACGTGTCGCCGGCCGAGCGCGCCACGATCATCGCCATCGCCCGCGAGCAGGGCGCGCGCGTGATCGGCTACTACGTCGAGGCCTCGACCAGGGAAGCGATCGCGCGCAACGAGAAACGGGAGGGGCGTGCGAGGGTGCCGAAGGTCGCGATCTTCACCTGCGCCAAGCGGCTCGTGCCGCCCTCACTCGACGAAGGCTTCGACGAGCTCCACACCGTGCACGCGGTCGAAGGGGGAGGCTTCGCCTAGGGCTTGCCCGCGCCGCCGACGCGGCGCTTCGAGCGGGCCGCGGCGTTGGGAAATGCCACGATCTTGGCCTGGCGCTTGGGGCGCGCCACCAGCCACGTGCGGGTGCAGGTCTCGCATTCGTACTCGTGCAGCTCGTGCACCGGAAGGCGCGCGCGGATCCTGGACGACTGGCAGAACGGACACGACGTCAATCCGGGCATAGTCACGCTCCGGCGGGTTGGTGGCATCAGTCTTTTGCGGACCCGGGACGGAACGCAAGCTCAGCCTTTTGTTACAATCTGGTCATTCCCATGGATCAGCTGGCGAAGGACGTCCGCAGCTATATATACGACCACTTCATCCAGACGTCGATGGCCCCGTCGGCCGCCGACACCGCGAAGGCGCTCGGCCCCTCCGAGACCGAGATCGAGGCCGCCTATCATGCGCTGGCCGAGGCGCGCTCCATCGTGCTGCGCCCGCATTCGACGACGATCTGGATGGCGATGCCGTTCTCGAACGTCCAGACGCCGTTCACCGTCATCTCGCGCGGCCGCGCCTACTACGCCAATTGCGCGTGGGACGCCTTCGGAGTGCCCGCGCTGCTGCACGCCGACGCCCGGGTCTTCACCACCTGCGGTGACTGCGGCAGCGTGCTCGAGCGCAAGATCTCGGGCGGCCGCCTGCCCGAAACGCGCGGGCTCGTCCACTTCGCCATTCCCGCGCGCCAGTGGTGGGACGACGTCGGCTTCACCTGAAGCACCATCCTGCTCTTCGGGTCCGAAGAACACCTCGCACGATGGTCCACCGAGCGGCAGATGCCGCGCGGTGCCGCACTGACGCTCGATCAAACCTGGGAGCTCGCGAAGCTGTGGTACGAGGATCGCCTCGATCCCGACTGGCGGCGGCGCACCCCGGCCGAAGCCACGGCAGCGTTCGCGCTCATCGGCCTGACCGGGGAGTTCTGGAAGCTCACGTAGTGCGGTATCCGTCGGTTGATGGCCACGGAAAACACAGATCTGATCTGTGTGAATCCGTGTTTATCTGTGGCCTTCATTCATAGCGTACGGAGCAGCACGGACGGATCGATCCGCGCCGCGCGCCGGGACGGCACCCACGTGGCCACCGCCGCGACGAGCAGCACGATCGCCGCCGGCGCGACGAAGACGTGCGGCGCCGGATCGAAGATGCTGCCGGCGCCTCCCGTCGCGCGCACGATGCGCGTCAGCGCGAACGTCGCCGCGAGCCCCGCGCCGGCCCCGGTACAGACGATCCGCGCCGACTGCGCCGCCACCAGCCCGACGATGTCGCTCGACGTGGCGCCGATGGCGACGCGGACGGCGAGCTCGCGCGCTCGCCGCGTGATGGCGAATGCCAGCACCCCGTAGATGCCCGCGGCCGTCAGCAGCGTGCCGATGCTGATGAGCGGCAGGAGCGGCGCGGTCCCCACCAGCATCTCCTGTCCCATGATCGTGGCGATCTGATCGAACGTGTAGGCGCGCGGCGCGGTCGTGCCCGCGGCCGACTGCTGCGCCGCGCGCCGGATCGGCTGGACCAGCGCCGCCGGGTCGCCGCTCGCACGCACGAGGACGATCAGCGACGGCAGCGAGCGCGAGCCCTCGGCCAGCGGCAGGAACAGCTTGGGCTCCGGCGACCGCAGCTGCATCGGGTTGTTCGCGTAATCGGCCGCGACGCCCACGATCTCGAACGCGGCGTCGGCGATCCAGATGCGCGCCCCGACCGCGGCCTGCCCCTTGAAGAGACGGCGGGCCAGCGTCTCGTTGACGATGGCTGCCCGCGTTGCCGGGGAGTCCTGCGGCGTGAACGCGCGCCCGGCGCGGAGCGGGACGCCGAGCGTGGTGAAGAAGCCGGCGCTGACCACGGCTCGCTCGGCCGGCGTGCCATTCGAGCCGCTCGCGTCGGTGGCGACGCGCACCTGCCGCGGCGATCCCGCATACGGCACCACGGTCGCCGCCGCGACGCCGGCCACCCCGGGGGCGCCGCGCAACGCGTCCATGGTCGTGGCGACGGGAACGCCGTCGCGGTTTTCGACGAACGCCACCAGGAGCGGATGCGGATCGAAGCCCATTTCGGCCGAGCGCGTCTGCAGGTAGCCGTCGACCATCGCCGCCGCCACCACCAGCAGCGCCATCGTCACCGTGATCTCGAGCACGACGAGGGCGTGCCGCCAGCGCTGGCGCACGCGGTCCGAGCCGGCGATCGATCGCAGCGGGTTGGCGTGCAGCCGGCGCGTCTCGTAGAGCGCCGGCGCGATGCCGGCGCCGATGCCGACGGCCAGGGTCAGCGCCGCGGCCTGCAGAAAGATCCGGCTGTCGATCGACAGGTCGAAGAAGCGCGTGTCCGCGCCGCCGCGTTGGAGGATCACGGCGTGCAGCGCCAGCGTGGCGAGGACGCCGACGGCGCCGCCCGCCAGCGCGATCAGCACCGACTCGGTGAGCAGCGCGCGGACGATGCGCGCCCGGCTCGCGCCGATCGAGGCGCGGATGGCGATCTCGTGCTCGCGCGCGGTCCACTGCGCGATCATCAGGATTGCCACGTTGGCGCACGCGATGAGCAGCGTGAGCAGCACGCAGGCGCCGAGGACATAGGGCACGGCGATCGACATCTGGTTGCCGACCGGCGTGCCCTCGATCCCCGAGATCTTCAGGCGCAACTGCCGCTGCGCCACCGGAAGCGCGCGCGCGTAGGCGGCCAGGCCGATCGCCAGCTGCGCCTCCAGCATCTCCGGCGTCGTCCCGGCGGGCCGCCGCGCCACGACTTCGAGCGTCTCGTCGGGCGCCAGCGCGCGCGGATCGAGGCGCGTCCACACCGGCGAGTTCATCTCCGAGAACCAGAAGCGTTCCGGCATGACGCCGATGACGACAAAGGGCTGGTCCTCGATCCAGATCGCTGCGCCGATCGCGTCCGCCCGGCCGTCGAAGAGCTGCTGCCACAGACGGTGGCTCAGCACCGCCGGCCGCCCGTTCACCTGGCGCGTCGTCGCCAGCGTGTCGCCGAGCGCCGGCGGCACGCCGAGGAGCTCGAACAGGTCGGGCGTCACCTCGCGGACCGGCGCGCTCTCGGTGCGATCGCCGGCACGCACGTCGTGCACGCCGCGCAGCGGCCGCGCCGCCGCCATCCCGCCGATCGTCTCGCTCCAGGAGCGGAAGAGCGGCGCCGGCACGTTGCTGCCGATCGGCATGATCGGCCGATCCGGCGTGCCGACCTGCACCCGCGACAGCGCCCGCGGTTCCCGCAGGAGCGGCGGCGCCTTCCTGAACACGACGTCGCGGATGGTGAGCGTGACCGTGGTCGCGCCGATTCCGCCGGCGAGCGAGACGATCGCGACGGCGGCCGCGATCGGGTAGCGCCGCAGGTTGCGCACCGCGCTCCGCACGTCCTGCCCGATCCGATCGAACTGAAGCATCCCGGTCATCGCGCCCCCCTTGGCCCGCCGTAGCCGTTGGCGAAGGCGGCCACCCTGAGAGCCATTGGACACCCGTTCCGGCCAGAGGTTCCGGCCAGGGCCGTCGGCGCATATAAGCTACGCACGCATGGCGGCGTTCGTCCAGGCCTGTCGAGTCGTCGAGTCGGTGCTCACCGGACCGGCGCGGCGCGCCGTGGTGGCGGACCGATCGATCCGCCGGCTGCGCGAGACCATGCGCGGGCACGCGCTCGTGCCGTTCGTGCCGGACCTCGATCGCCTCGGCCGCGGCGACGGCTTTCACGCGCTGCATGACTGGGACGGCGTCGCCGACCATGTCAACGCCGAGGTCATTCCCGTCGACGTCCTCGACTACGTCGTCCGCCTCGGCGTCGAGACCGCGCGAGGACCGGCGGCCGCGATCCTGCTGGACTACTACCTGCTGTACGTGCTCGCGCTGATGTCGCTGCGCATCTGGGACGAGGGGGACGCCGACGACAACCTGGAGCGCCTCGACCGCCTGCTCGACCTGCTGCAGGGGGAGGATGGCAGCGGGCACCTGTTCGTCGATCACGCCGGCACGCTGCTGCTGCTGGCGACCGCGCACTTCGAGATCGAGGAGCGCGGCTACGATGCGCTCCTGGAGAAAGTCCGCGGCCTCAACGCCGATCATCGCGCCGCGATTGCACTGGATCACGCCGGCGCGCTGGGCTGTCACCTGCGGTTCGGGTTCGAAGCCACCTACGCGCGCGACATCGCCGTCATGCGGCGCGACAACGTGGCCGACTATCCGTGGCTGGCCTTCGCGCTCGACGAGCTGCTCGCGGAGCACGCGCGGCGTCCCGACCCGCGCACCGCCGAGGGGATCCTGAACGCGCTGTCCCCGGACGCGTTCGCGTTCGCCCGCCGCGAGGGATTCGCCGAGCGCGTCCTCGCACAGCGCGATACGCTCGTCAGCGTCTTCGAGGGGCTGCGGCCCGGCGCCGACGCCTATTCGCCGCTGTCGCTGTTCTTCAACTTCTCACACAACGTGGTGAAGGGCAGCGTCGTCGATGCGGTGGTCACGGCGGAGCCCTGGGACGTGACGCTCAACGACCTGCTGACGGCGCTGCCGCCGGAGGAAGACGGCGGGCCGCGCCATTCGCTGGCGGCGCGGCTGATGGCGTACGCGCGCGTGAACCCGCATCGGATCCGCGGCCGGCTGACGCCGGTCATCGTCTACGACCCGCAGGCCGGACGGCAGGCGTTCGGGCTGACGCTACGCAAACTTCGTGAGTTAGGAGAGACGACATGAGTCAGGCGGGAAAGTCCCTCTTGTTCTGGGCGACGCTGATCGTCGTCGGGCTCGGTATCTACAACCTCGCCTCGCGCTTCGAGGCGTCGGAGGCGCAGCAGCGCGGCGGCGACGCGGCGATTCCTGCCGGCGATCCCGAAGCGAAGCTCAAGGAGCTGGGCATCACGCTCCCGGAGCCGGCCGCGCCAATTGCCAACTACGTCAACGTGGTCCGCACCGGCAACCTGCTGTTTCTCGCCGGCAAGGGACCGCTGCAGAAGGACGGCAAGGACGTCGTCGGACGACTGGGCGACGGCAAGGACGTCGTCGGGCGGCTGGGCCCCTTCATGACGATCGACGAGGGCTACCAGGCCGCGCGGTCCGTCGCGATTGCGCATTTGGCGGTGCTGAAGCATGAGCTTGGCGATCTCAAGCGGGTGCGGCGGATCGTCAAGGTCCTCGGGATGGTGAACTCCGACCCGGCGTTCACGCAGCAACCGGCCGTGGTCAACGGCTATTCAGATTTGATGGTGGCGGTGTTCGGAGAGCGCGGCAAGCATGCCCGCTCGGCCGTGGGCATGGCGACACTCCCCAATGGTATCCCCGTGGAAGTCGAGGTAATCGTCGAAATCGACCCCGTTCGGTAGTAGAATCCCGCGATCGTCCTACTGGTTGTGTAAGGAGGGGCTCACATGCCGGTATCGCGCCGTGGTTTCCTTCGGCTCGTCGGAATGGACGCCGGACCCCTGTCCGGAGCGTTCCTGTCCGCACGCGGCCTCGAAGCGCATCTTGCCGAAGCGCAGGCGCAGGGGCAGCGGGCTCGTCCCGTGCTGCCGCCGGGCGTCGATGAGATCCGCATCAGCAGCAACGAGAATCCGCTCGGCCCCGGCCGGGCCGCGCTCGACGCGATTCTCGGCAAGTTCCCCGAGGCGGGGCGCTACCCGTTCAACAGCACGCCGGCCGACGCCGACCTGGTGGCGGCCCTCGCCGCCAAGTACAAGGTCAAGCCGGAGAACGTCGTCATGGGCGCCGGCTCGCAGGAGATCCTGAAGAGCGCGATGCGCGCCTTCGTCTCCGAGTCGAAGTCGCTGGTCACGGCGCTGCCGACCTTCGAGAACTGTACCGGCTACGCGAAGCGCTACAAGCTGCCGATCACCGAAGTGAAGGTCGATTCGCAGATGCGGCTCGACGTCGAGCCGATGATCGCGGCGGCGATCAAGGACAAGGCCGGTCTCGTCTTCTTCAACAATCCCAACAACCCGACGGCGACCGTGCACGGCGCGAAGACCGTGGCCGACATGGTCGAGCGGATCCGCAAGGGATCGCCCGACACGGTGATCCTGATCGACGAGGCCTATCACGACTACGTGACCGACCCCTCGTACGAGACGGCGATCCCGCTGGCGCTCTCGACGCCGAACGTGTTCGTGGCGCGGACCTTCTCGAAGGCCTACGGCATGGCCGGCATGCGCATCGGCTACGCGATCGGCATGGCCGACACGGTCAAGCCGCTGGCGAAGCTGAAGATGCCGTACAACGTCAGCGTCTTCGGCACGGCCGCGGCGATCGCGTCGCTGAACGATCCGCAGCACATTGACGACGAGCGCAAGCGCAACACCGAGGTGCGCGCCTTCACCGTGCAGGCGCTGCAGGACATGGGCACGAAGCCGGCCGACTCGCAGGGCAACTTCGTGTTCGTCGACATCGGGCGCCCGGCCAAGGACTTCCGCGACGCATGCGCGAAGTCGGGCGTGATGGTCGGCCGCGACTTCCCGCCGTTCGAGAAGACCCACTGCCGCATCTCGATCGGGACGATGGACGAGATGAAGAAGGCGGTGGAGGTCTTCCGCACGGCGCTGAAGACCAACACCACGTCGACCGGCGACGGCAAGGGAAGGGCGTAGGAGGAACCATGCTGACACGACGCAGATTCGTCCAGACGTCCCTGGTTTCCGGCGCTGCCGCCTACATCGGATCCCGCGGCCGCGAGAACAGCCTGTGGGCCGCCTTCGAGCCGACGCTCGAGGCCGTGGCCCCCGGCATGATTTGCCTGTCGAGCAACGAGAACCCGCTCGGTCCGGGCGCGGCGGTGCTCGACGCGGTCAAGACGGCGTTCGGCCCCGCCGGCGCGACGCCGGGCCGCTACTCGGGCAGCTCGCGCGATCTCATCGACGCGATCGCCAAGAAGCAGGGCGTGAAGCCGGAGAACATCGTGCTGGGCTGCGGCTCGACGCAGATCCTCCGCTCCGCGACGCACCTCTTCACCGCGAAGGACAAGGCGCTCGTCGGCACCATCCCGACCTACGAGGAGTGCGCCGGCTACGCCGAGATGATGGGGCATCCCGTCCGTCCGGTCGCGCTCGACTCCGAGTTCAAGATCGACCTCGACAAGTTCGCCGCCGCGGCGAAGGGCGCGGGGCTGGTCTTCTACTGCAACCCGAACAACCCGACGGCGACCTACGTCGGCGCCAGGGCGACGCGCGAGTTCCTCGCGAGGGTGAGCCGCGAGTCCCCCGACACGACGGTCCTCGTCGACGAGGCCTACTTCGACTACGTCACCGATCCGGATCACGACACCCACATCCCGATTGCGGTCGAGAACCCGCGCGTGCTCGTCGCGCGCACCTTCTCGAAGGCCTACGGGATGGCCGGACTCCGCATCGGCTACGCCGTCGGGCATCCGGAGACGATCAAGAAGATGGCGGAATGGGACGCCGGGTCGGGCACGAGCTCGCTCAACGTCCTCGCCATGCGCGCCGCGATCGCCGCGATCCAGCGCGACCCGTCGTTTGTCGCCACCGAGCGGCAGCGGAACAAGGACGTCCGCGACTTCACGATGAAGTGGTTCGCCGATCGCGGCATGAAGCCGACCGACTCGCAGGCCAACTTCATGTTCGTCAACATCGGCCGCCCGGCGAAGGAGTTCCGCGAGGCCTGCAAGGCCAAGGGGGTCCTCGTCGCGCGCGACTTCCCGCCGTTCGAAAAGACGCACTGCCGCATCTCTTACGGCACGATGGACGAGATGAAGAAGGCGGTGACGGTGTTCGGCGACGTCCTGGCCAAGAAGGCGACCGCGGCGTAGCGCGCGCACAATCCACGAGCCCGGTCTCGGCCCACGTTGCCGCTGAGGCCGGGCTCCCCTCATGTCGATCAACTTCATTCCCAACGATCCCTCCGCGGGATCGACGGCGCCCGGCCTGCGGGTCCAGGCGAAGCACGCCAACCGGCCGTCCACGCGCGCCGACTTCACGCTCGCCAACACGCAGTCGGAAGGGGTCGCCGCGCCCGGCACGGCGAGGTTCCTGTTCTGGCAGTGCCGCGAGGCGGCGCTGTCGGCCGTGGACGCATGGGAGGCCGTCGCGGGGAACATCACCCGCTGGCAGGGGAACCGCCGCCGGCTGGCGCTGCGCCAGGACGCCGGCGTCGACCTCAACGCCTACTACGACCGCACCAGCTTCTCGTTCTTCCACCAGGCGGTCAGCGGCACCACTTACTATTCCGGCGCCAGCACCGACGTCGTCTCGCACGAAGTGGGGCACGGGCTGCTCGACTCCATCCGTTCCGACCTGTGGGACGCCGCGTTTCTCGAGACCGGCGCCTTCCATGAGTCGTTCGGCGACTGCATGGCGGTGCTGACCGCGCTGAGCGACCGGGATACGCGCGTCAAGCTGCTGGCGGTCACCGCGACGCTGAAGAAAGCGAACTTCGTCGAGGCGACGGCCGAGAACCTCTCGGAGGCGATCCGCCGGCTGGTGCCGAACCACAACGCGGCGGAGCCGCGCCACGCGTTCAACACGTTCCAGTTCCAGATCCCGGAAACGCTGCCGGCGACGGGGGGACCGGGCGCGCTGATCAACGAGGTGCACAGCTTCGGGATGATCTTCAGCGGCTGCTTCTACGATCTGATCGCCCAGATCTTCGCGGCGCAGTCGAGCCGGACGGAAGCGACGCTGCTGACGTCGGCCCGGACCGCCGGGTCGCTGCTCGTGGCGGGCGCGAAGACCGCGCTGATCGCGCCGCGCTTCTTCCAGGCGGTCGGCCGCGCCATGACGCTGGCCGACGACGAGCGGAACGCCGGCCGCAACCGCGACGCGATCCGCCTGGCGTTCCAGCAGCACAACGTCATGCTCGGCTCGAACGCGCTGCTCGCTCCCGCGGCCGTCCTCGCGGGCGGGGCGCCGTCGCTCGGCCGCGCCGCCGCGTTGAAGCCGTCCACGCGCCGCGACCTCGCCCGCCGCCTGCGCGCCGGGCGCGGCGATCGCCTGACCGTCCGTCCCGCGGAGCTGTGCGGCCGCCGCTTCGCCTGTGTCTTCCACACCCGCCGCGTCTCGCTGACGCCGGTGCATCGCCGTCTGCGCGGGGTGTCGGCCGTCACGTCGGTGCCGGTGCTCATCGGCGATTCCGGCGGCAGTCCCGCGGTGATGGGGGAGCTGCCGGACGCGATGACCACCGAGCGCGAAGTGCACGCGTTCGTGGACTCGCTGGTGCAGAACGGCCAGCTCGACCTCGACGGCGTGCCGCCGGCGTCGCCGTCGAACCGCGCCGTCCCGCGGGTCACCCATCGCATCCGGACGGTGGGAGGGCAGAGGACGCTGCAGCGCGTCCGCTTCCACTGCGGCGGGCATCCTGACGAGCATGCGATGGCGAAACGCAAGCCCGCCACGCGTTCCTCGTCCCGCACGCGCCCGGCGCCTCGCGCCGCGAAGAGCCGCGACGAAGCCGCGTTCGTCGAGTCGCTGATCGCCAACGGCCAGGCGGCGAAGCGCCGCCCCGACGGATCGTTGCCGCCCGGCGCGACTCACGAGTTGATCGAGGACGAGAATGGCGAAAGGCGCGTCGTCCGCCGCCGCTTCTCAGCGCTGTAATCGGGCTGTCCCGCGGCTTCGGCTGTCAATTCGCGTTGTGCGGCTGCAGCATCCCGCGCCCTTTTCCGCTCCAGGCTGACGACTATGGTGAGCTTCTTGATCTCGCTATTTCTGCTGGCACCCTCGCAGCAAGTAGCGAAGGATCCTGCACGTGATGATGCGCAAGTGGTCGGCGCCGTGCTCGCCCAGACGGTCCGACGTGAAGTCGACAAACTGCTGGCGCGCCCGGACGGCTGGCGTGGTTCTCCGCTGGTGATCCTGCTTGATCGCACAATTCCGATGTGCCCCGCAAGACCGGGCCATGGGAGGAATGCGTGGACGCATCCGGATTCCCGGCGATTCGAGAGCCCTGGTGGACGCCTGCGCTGTCGGACGCGTTCAGCAGCAGGAACGCACACTCCGCGGTGGCGCCAACGGTCGCATTGCCGAACGTCCTCCCGGCTCCCTATGAAACCACCCCTGGGAGACGTCCTTACGAGCGCTATCCGAACGCCGCCGGGTGGGTTTCCGTCAGCCTGCCGGCGTACACGGACTCAGGACAGGCGTTCATATACGTGAACCTCACCT
>Ga0207648_10005417_pt1 | contig 12857 bp, 13 predicted proteins | sample KBSMisM32_FD_184310 | JGI IMG/M metagenome (GOLD analysis project Ga0207648, IMG submission 184310) | Miscanthus rhizosphere microbial communities from Kellogg Biological Station, Michigan, USA - KBS Miscanthus M3-2 (SPAdes) (version 2) | ecosystem: Host-associated > Plants > Roots >...
TCTCGCGATCTCGTGCGGCAGCCGCCTGTTGAGAGCCACGCAATACGAGTGGCCGTCGGTCAGCAACTCCGGCTGCGGCGAACCGGTGGCGAGTATCGGCGGCACGTGCCCGGCGCTGCTGTAGTGCAGGGTCTGCAAGTCTGTGTCGGCGATGGCGACGAACACCGTGGCGCAGAACGCATCTGGAATGAAGGCCGCGACCGAATCGAGGTGTTCGAGCAACCTCGCAGGCGACACGCCGGTGAGCAGCAGCGCACGTGCCGAGCTGCGAAGCTGACCCATCACCGCCGCCGCGGAAAGCCCGCGACCGACACAGTCGCCAACGATGATGCCGATGTGGTCGTCGCCGATGGGCAGCACGTCGTACCAGTCGCCGCCGATCTCCAGCGGCGACACCGCAGGCTCATACCGCACGGCGAAGCCCGCGGGCAGTTCGGTAGGTGCGAGCATCGAGCGCTGAAGCGTCAACGATGTGTCACGGGCGAGCTCGAACTGGCGGAGATGCTGCATCGCGAGGCTGAGGTGTCCGACAAGGGCGATGACGAGCTGCCGGTCCTCGATGCCGACCCTGCGGGGTTCACCGAACTCGAGCCACATCGTGACGTCCCGCGAGAGTGTGGCCACGATGCCGTTTGCGGTGTCGGTTTCGGTTGCCAATCCGACCGGCTCGACGGTGAGAGGCAACCACGCGCGGGCGTCCTCGAGTGACCGGCGCAGCGGTGGCTCGAGGTCATGCCACGGCGGCGCAGGCGACGTGCCCGCAAGGTGGACGGTGGGGTCATCCTCGTCCGTCGGCCACACGACGGCGGCGACTCGCCCGACGTCGAGCGTGGTGCGGCACTCGTCGAGTGTCGCCGTCAGCACCTCGTCGACGTCCTTGGCCACGCTGACGGCCGTGGCGAGGCGCGCGACCGCACGCTCGCGTTCGGCGGCGGCCCGCGCGGCAGTGATGTCGCGAATGGTTCCGACGTAGGTGTCCTCGTCGGCGTTCGGCGACGTGACCGCGTTCACGCTCGTCCCCACCCACACGACGCGGCCGTCTCGGTGCCGGATCGCCGCCTCCCCCTCCAGGGTGCCCTGCGCGAGCAGTCGGCCCAGTCGCGCATTGGACCCGTCGTCGTCGGCGATCCACGGGTGCGGCCACGCGTAGGGCAGACCCTCGGGGCCGTAGCCGGTGATGTCGGCGAACGCCTCGTTGATCTCGATGACCGCACCGTTGCGGTCGGCGACGAAGAAGCCCTCCTGCAGCGAATTCACCAGTGCGGTGCGGAATTCGTCACGGACGGCGAGATCGTCGGCGCGGGCCCGCTGTTGTTCGTATCGTCTTGTGCCGTCAATGAATCCGCGCGTTGCCACGTCGAGTGCCGCCAGCGTCTGCAGCAGAAACTGCAGCGCGAGGCCGGTGTCGACGCCGGAGTCCGGCCCGTCGACCAGCCGGTGGTGGTTCTCGACGATGTCCAGCATGCTGATCTGTTCCTGCAGGGCGCGGCGGCCGAGCTCATGCCCGACCGCCAGGGTGTCCTCGCCCTGCGCCGCCAGGTAGGCCCGCAATGCGGCGACGTACTGGGCGTGGAAGTCGGCGGCAATGGTCATGCCGGTCCTCGATCGCTCCTCGCTGCGATCCTCAATTGCGGTCGTCTTCGGGTGGTCATGACGAAACGCCGCGGTGACGCGCGGCGAGCACCAGCGCGTCGTCGGATTCCCTGCCGTAGGCGTTGAGGATGTGTTCGGCGATCGCCATGGCGGGTGCGGCGAAGTCGATGCCCTGAACGTGGTCTTCGAGGATGCCGTCGGTCGCGATGACAAGCAGGTCACCCGGGCCGATCGAAACCTGATGCGTGGCCAGCGCGTGCGGGATGCGGTAGCCCACGATGCCGCCGGACAGCAGTGCAGACGCCCGGATCTGGACACCGCCAGGGCTCTTGGCGACAAGGTCGGCGGTGACGTTGCCGATTCCGATCCAGCTCAGTGTGTCGGTTTCGAAGTCGATGCGGGCCAATGTGACTGTGGCTCCCCTAGTATCGGTCAGACCCCGATGGCACAGCTGCAGCAGCACGTCGAGGGGCTCGGCGCGGCAACGGTTTACGACTTCCTCGGCGCGCAGCGCCGCGGTCTCGGCCGCCCTGCCGTGGCCCAGTCCGTCCGCCACGCCGAATAGCGCGGCGGTACCGCCGACGTCGACGGCGATCGGAAAGTCGCCGCACACCTCCTCGCCGGGTACGGGGCGACGCGCCGCGGCCCATTCGATCGGTCCGATCCACCCACTTCTACGCACGGGGCGGAATCCATTTCCACATTTCGACGATCGTGCCTTTGCCGGGAGACGATTCCACAACCAACCGGTCCATCAATCGTCGCGCACCAGGCAGGCCAAGGCCGAGCCCGCGTCCTGTCGAGTAGCCGTCCTCGAGCGCGCGCTCAATGTCGGCGATGCCGGGGCCGTCGTCCTCGGCGCGGACCACAAGGGCCTGTCGGCCGTCGCGGTACTGAACTCCTACCCGAACCTCGCCCCGCCCGGCGTAACTGGTGATGTTGCGGGCGATTTCGGAAATCGCCGTGGCGATCATCGTGACATCGGTCAGCGAGAAGCCGACCTGACGGGCCAGTTCGTGCCCGGCCTGGCGGGCGGTGACGATGTCGTCGGAGTTGTTGACGTCGACTACGAAGTCAGCCGCCACCGTCGCGCCCATTCGCCGGCTTCCTCGATTCGAGCTGCCGATTCAGCAGCGCAAGGCCTTCTTCCAGATCCAGCGCGGTGTACATGTCATCGAAGACCAGCCCCAGCTGGACCATCGCGAAGGCGACTTCGGGCTGCAGTCCGACGATCACGGTGTCCGCGCCGCGCAACCGGGTCATGTGGGCGATCGTGCGTATCGACCGGGCGGCGAATGAATCCATCACGTCGATCGCGGTGACGTCCACGATGATGCCGTGGGCGCGGTAGCGGCTGACCCGTTCCATCAGATCGTGGCGCAACCGCTCGGCGTCGGAGTCGGTGAGCGCGGCCTGCACGGAGGCAATGAGGATGGCGCCCTGTTTCAGAATGGGTACTGGCATGAGAAGGTCGCGATAGCGCGGGTCATCCGTTCTGTTCGCCGGTGCGGGTGACTTCGTAGCCGAGAAGTCGTTCGGCCTCTTCGATGCCGCCCTGAAGGTCGCCGACGGCGTTCATCTTGGACAGGTCGAGCCCGATGGTCACCAGGGTCAACGCGATGTCGGAGGACAGGCCGGTGATGATCACGCTCGCACCCATCAGGCCCGACGCGTCGACCGTCTGCACCAGGTGATTGGCCACGGTGGAGTCGATGGTGGGCACACCGGTGATGTCGATGACGACCACCTTGGCGCGATTGGCGCGGATGGCCCGCAGCAGCTGCTCGGTGACCTGGCGGGCGCGCTGGCTGTCCAGCACGCCGATGATCGGCAGGATCAACAACTGTTCGCGCACCTGGAGCACTGGTGTGGAAAGTTCGCGGATGGCTTCCTGCTGCTGCCGGATGATGCGCTCGCGTTCCTGCACGAAGCCGACGGCCACAGTGTTCGCGATGCGGTTGGCCGCGGGCTCGTAGGCGTCGAGCACCCGGTTCAGCAGGTCGAAGTCGGTTTGGTACTTCTCGAACAGGGAGCGTGCCAACACGTCGCGCAGAAGCAGCACGATCCCGACCACCTCGTCGGTCTCGACGCCTCGCGGGATGATGCGTTCCGACAGGTCGCGGGCGTAGTCCTGCAGCGCCTCGACGCTACCGGTCTCCAGTACCTCGACGTAGCTGTCATACACCGTGGTCGCCTCGGAGAAAATCTCCTCCGGCGACATCGCGGTCAGCAGTTCGGCCTCGGTGATCCGTCGCGCCCATTCCTCACGCAAAGCGGTGCGGTTTTGGCGTAGATGATGGACGAGTTGGGGCAGCAGGCCCTCGCCGACGAGTTCGACGGCGGGTGTGGCGGCACTGATCGGGAAATCTGTCGTCGATTCAGACATTCGGCCTCCCAACTTCACTCGCGCTCAGTGGAAGTGCACGAGTCCTATGCCGACATTAGCGCCAGCGCCGGACGCGGAAGCGGCGAAGTAACCAATCTCCGACCGCGATCGCCGACTAGGCTCTGAGCATGCCCGACCAGGAAGCGATCGCCACGGCGCTCGCCTACCAGAACGGGATCGCGGTGCTACGGGTCGATGGTGATATCGATCTGGCCACGGTCTCGGCGCTGGAAGCCGCGATCGACGAAGCGCTGATACCCAAGCCGACGGGTCTGGTGATCGACCTGTCCGAGGTCGGGTTCCTTGCCTCGGCAGGCCTTCAGGCCCTGGTGGCGGCGCACAACAACGTCAGCCAGTCGGCGCAGTTCGCGGTCGTCGCGAACAGTGCCGCGACAAGCCGTCCGATTCAGCTGACCGGCCTCGACCAGATCTTCGAGCTGTACCCCACGTTGGACGAGGCGCTGACCGCGGTCCAGACGAACTCGAAATAGCTTGGCCGACAGCCGGTTTCGCCGACCGGGGATCAGGGCACCATCCAGGACAGCACAGACGCCTGCAGCGCCGACAGTACGCACAGCAGCGCCAGGAACGCCACGCTCCACACGACGACGCGGCGGAAGATGTCGCCTTCCTTGCCGTTCATGCCGACCGCGGCCGCCGCGATCGCCAGGTTCTGCGGCGAGATCATCTTGCCGAGCACTCCGCCCGAACTGTTCGTTGCGGCCATCAGTACATCGGACAGCCCGGCCTGGTTGGCGGCCGTCACCTGAAGGGCGCCGAACAGCGAGTTAGCCGACGTGTCCGAACCGGTGACGGCGACGCCCAGCCAGCCGAGCACCGGCGACAGCAACGCGAACGCCCCGCCGGCCCCTGCCATCCACGTGCCGAGCGTGATCGTCTGGCCTGACAGGTTCATCACGAACGCCAGCGCCAGCACCACCATCACGGTCACGATCGCGAACCTCAGCTGGGCCAGCGTGACGCCGTACGCCTTGAGCGCGCGAGGCACCGACAATTTGAGCACGATCATCGTGAGCACGCCCGCGACGAGCATCTGAGTGCCCGGCGTGGTCAGCAAGTTCAGCGTGAACTCGGTCAGCGACACGGGCTTTCCCTTGGGACTGACGATGTGCAACCCAGGCCAATGGAATTTGAAGGTCGCCTTGTCGAGCAGATTCTTGACCGCGGTGATCTGACAGATCACGAAGACCGCGATGATGATCGCGTACGGGGCGTAGGCGCGCGCGACCTCGGAGCGATCGTCGGGGTTGGCGACCCGCTGCGCGAAATCTTCAGTTGGCTCGTCGGCAGCACCCCCCGCGATGACAGCGGGCGCCGCCTCGCGGCGCGGATGCCAGACGCGCACCATCCCGACGACCGCCGCGGCCGACAGAAGCGAGGCGACCACGTCGGCCAGCGGCACCGAGATGAAGTTGGAGGTCGCGTACTGCCCGATCGCGAAGACGACGCCGCAGACCAGCGCCACCGGCCAGGTTTCCCGGAGGCCGCGCCACCCGTCGACGATCGCGACCAGCGCCAACGGCACGAATAGCGCCAGGATCGGAGTCTGCCGGCCCACCATCGCCCCGAGCGTGTCGCTCGGCAGCTCGGTCACCTTGCCCAGCGTCAGGATCGGGGTGGCCATCGCCCCGAAGGCGACGGGCGCGGTGTTGGCGGTCAGCGCGAGGGCTGCCGCCTTGATCGGCCGGAAGCCGAGCGCCATCAGCATCACCGACGTCACCGCGACCGGTGTGCCGAATCCTGCCAGCGCCTCCAGCAGTGCGCCGAACGAGAATGCGATGATGACCGCCTGTATCCGCTGGTCGTCACTGACTCGAGCGAACGAGCGTCTCAAGACATCGAAATGCCCTGTCTCAACGGTCATTTGATAGACCCAGATCGCGTTGATCACGATCCACAGGATCGGGAAGAACCCGAAGGCCGCGCCTTCCGTCCCGGCAAGCAGGGTCTGACCGAGCGGCATCCCGTACACCAGGATCGCGAGCACGATCGCCAGCGCCAGCGACACCAGCGAGGCCACCCACGCGGTCACCCGCAGCACACCGAGCATCACGAACAGCAATAGCAGTGGCAGCGCTGCAATCAGGGAGCTCCACGCCAGGGAATGCGCTACCGGGTCGAGAATCTGTTGATACACGGCGACCACCTCGTGGGCACGGCGATACAAGCGACAAAGGGGGTGTAGCCCGTTGTGGCGCTGTTCAATCCTTCGGCTGGGGAGTGCCTGCACAATCGCTGTGCGCCTGCTAAAACTTTGAGTAGAGTTTCGTTTGGCTGGATTGATCTTCATAACAGCTGGCACAGGGCTTTCGAAGTTAGGACGAAATCATGGGTCTGATGGCTCGCCGTGTCGCGGCGCTTGTCGGTGGTGCTGCGGTTGTGACGATGGTGGGCTTGACCGCCTCGTGCGCCAAGGAAGAACAGAAGGCGCCGGAAACGACGACCACCACCACCACGACGACGCCGGCCACGCCTGCGCCGCCTCCGGTCGCGCCGACGGAGAAGTCGATCAACCCGACCGGCGGCAACCTGTTCACGCCCCCGGTGAAGGCGCCGCCGGCGCCGACCGCCCCCCCCGGCGATAACTAGGACCGCATCGGGCCAGCCCGCACGTACGCTGGCGGTTGTGGTAGCCCGGCATTTCAGCACGCTGGCGCTCATCGCCGTCGGGGTGTTCGTGCTCGTCTCCGACCTGCGACCCTCGGTGTCCGGTAATGCGGGTCTGATCGGCGGACCGTACTCGTACCTGCTGGCCAGCTCGACCGACCTCGGGCCGTCGCATCGGGCCGACACGCAGCTGACCGCCATGCTGCGCGATTCGAGCCGGCCCGAAGCGCTGTTCGGATGGGCCGAAGACAACGGGCTGGCGGTGCGCTGGCGACCGGGCGAAGCCTGGGCCGTCGTCGAGGGCGCCGCCGAGAACGTGGCGAAGGCATTCGATGTCGAGGTGCACGACTACAAGGGCCAGCGCGGTCAGGTGTTCTACGCGTCGCCGCAGCAGCCGTCGATCCCCGAATCGCTGCGCGGCGAGGTCGCCGAGTTCGGCAGGATCCTTGGCTACACACCGCACCACACGTCGCGGCCGTCGATCCTGCCGCTGGATGTGCCGGACAGGGGGCTGACCCCCGGCGACCTACTGACCACCTACAACGCCAACAAGTTGGCCGCAGGCGGCTACACCGGCAAGGGCAGCACGATCGTCTTCTTCGCGTTCGACGGCTTCGAGCAGGCCGACCTCGACACCTTCGCCACCACCTACAAACTGCCCAAGTTCACCCCGACCGTGGTGGGCGGACAGCCGAGCGAAGCGCGCGGTGAGACCACGATGGACCTCGAGGTCGCCCACGCGGTGGCGCCCGATGCGCAGAAGGTCGTCTGGAATGCCCGTTCCACCGCGGAAGGCGACGGCGGCTACGAGAAGATCGGGCAGATGCTCGAGGACGCGGACCGGCAGTTTCCCGGGGCGGTGTGGAGCTTCTCGATCGGCTGGGGCTGCGACAAGCTGATCACCGCGGCCGATCTGGCACCGGTCCGCTCGGCGCTGGCGGCCGCGCACTCGCACGGCACGTCGGCGTTCAACGCCAGCGGTGACCTCGCCGGCTTGGAGTGCAAGGGCGGTGAGGACTGGTCGTCGCCGCCGGGCGCCAGCGACGTCGGGCTGGACTCGGTGGCGTCGCTGCCCGAGATGGTCGACGTCGGCGGCACCACGCTGTCGACCGACGCCAACGGCGTCTGGCAGGCCGAGCAGGCCTGGTTCGACGTTCCGCTGTCGCAGGGCACCGGCGGCGGGGTGTCGTCGTTGTTCGACCGTCCGCAATGGCAGCGTGCGGTGATGCCCGACAAGGACCCGACGCGTCGGCTGACACCCGATGTCGCGGCGGTCGCCGACCCGTTCACCGGCGTGCGGATCGTGTTCAATCAACAAGAACTGGTCGGCGGCGGCACGTCCCAGTCCGCGCCGATCTGGGCAGGCTTGGCGGCGGTGATGAATCAGTATCTGCTCGCCAACGGCGGGCGTGCCCTCGGTGACCTCAACCCGATGCTGTATCGCATCGCCGCCGGTGCACCGCTGCCCGGGTTTCGCGACGTCACGCTCGGCGGGAACGCCGTCGACACTGCGGGTCCCGGCTACGACCTGGTCACCGGGCTCGGCACACCCGACATCGATAACCTGGTGCGCAACCTGCTCGTTATTCAGAAGGCGACGTGATGAGCACGAACGACGAACAAGTCCCTACCGCCGAATGCCGGATCTGCCAGGTGGATGTGCCGGCGGGCGAGTACTGCGGGCTGTGCGGATGCCACCTCACCCCGCGTCCGGGTGAAGGCCCCGACTGGCTGCGCATCCGCGACTTCGGCGCCGCGCCGGGCGAGCACCTGCTGCAGCCGTCGTTGACCAGTTCGCTGTTCCCGCATCTGCCGCCACGGTCACGCACCGTGTTCCGGGCAGGGCTTGCGGTAGTGCTCATAGCGCTGGTCGCGTTCGCGCTGCTGCGGTTGCCCGCAGCGCTCGTCACGGTCGCCGCGCTGGGCTTCCCCTTCCTGTTCATGCTCTATGTGCGCGAATCCGACGGGTTCGCCGACATCCCCGCGCGGACATGGGCGCTCACCGCGGTGCTGGGCATCGGCCTTGGCGTCGGATGGGTGCTGTTGACGGGCGGGATGATGGCCCGGTCGTACGGAATTGCGTTGGGCGCGGGCATCGTTGGGGCGCGCATGTTGCGCATGGGTATTGGCATCCCGCTGGGCGGGGTGATCCTCATGCTGATGCCCGCGGTGATCGTTCGGCTGCTGAGGCCACCCACACGGGAGGCATTGGACGGCTTCATGATTGGGGCGCTCGGCGCGCTGTCGTTCACCGCGGCCGCGACGCTGACGCGGTTGGCCCCGCAATTCGGCACCGGCGTGGTGAGCAAGCGACCGATGGACAGCCTGATCGTCGAGGCAGGCATCAGGGGAGTGGCGGTGCCGCTTACCGCGGCGGCGGCGGGCGGATTGATCGGTGCCGCACTGTGGTTCAAACGTCCGCCGAGCAAGGAAAAGCAGCGTCCCGGTGTGGTGCGTGCGCTGTTGGTGTCGTTCGCGGTGGCGGTGCTCGCGGTGTACCTGGGCCTCGGTTTGATCGACGTCGCCCACTTCCCGCAAGTGCTGATGCTGGCGCTGTACCTGGCTCTGGCGCTGGTGGCGCTGTTTCTGCTGCGCGTCGGGCTGCACCTGGCGCTGCTGCACGAAGCGCACGACGAGATCCAGTCCGACGAGCCGCTGCTATGCCCGCACTGTGGACATGTCGTTCCGGACATGGCGTTCTGCCCGGCGTGCGGTGTCGCGACGCGGGCGTCGTCGCGGTCGTCACGCACGGCGAGACGTGACATCCGCCCGGTGCGCAGCGACCAGGAGCCCCACGGGTCATGACCACGATGACACCCGACTACTTCCCCGGCTATGCCGTGCCGCAAGGGACGTATGTCGCTCCGCCGGTGCAACACTCGCGTGCCCGCGTACTGCTGATCTGGTTCAGCGCGATCGCGGTGGTAGCCCTGGCGCTGGTCGGTGTCACGATGTTGATCAGCAAGCCCCCGGCCCGCTATATGTGCCCGCCAAACTGCGGGCGACCGCCAACGGGCACACCGGTCGAGACCAACCCCCGATTCACCGCGCCCGACGGCGCGTTCTCGGTGTCGTATCCCGCAGAGGGGTCGGCGTACAAGATCACCACCAAACCCAATGGGGTGACGGCGGATCTGCAGGCCGGCGACGGCGGCACGCTGCAGTTGATGAGCGAGCCTGCTGCGAACCGATCACCGGAAGAGATCGCCAAAAGCTTGATCAGCCGGACGTTTCCGGATGCCCGCACCGCGTACAAGATCCCCAACGCGATGGTCGGGTACCAGCCTGGCTATGGCGAGGCCGCCGACTGCTGGCCACAGGGTGCCAACAGCAGCTACCTGAAGATGCGTGTATTGGTGATGGTGGCGGTCAAGAACGACCTGGCGTTGGTCGCCGCCGCGGTAGGTCCGTTCCGTCCGTTCGGCCCGGACTTCGGCAGCGGTAAGCCGTCGGGAGCGAATCTCCAAATCGCTTTGGACATGGGCAAATACGTCAACAGCTTTTCCTGGCGTGGCGACCCGCCGCGGTGATCAGGCGACGTCGGTCAGGTCGTAGCCGCGGTCCCTTGCCACTTCGGCGAGCAGGCCGCGCAGCCGATGCCGCCCGCGATGCAGCCGCGACATCACCGTCCCTATCGGGGCATTGGTCAGCTCGGCGATCTCCTTGAAGCGACGCCCCTCGATATCGGCGTAATAGACCGCGGTGCGCAGCTTTTCGGGCAGCTGCTGCATCGCATCCCTGACGTCTTTGTCGCCCAGCTGATCCAACACCTGGTCCTCCGCGGAGCGCAGCCCGATCGACGAGTGCCGAGCCTCGGCGAGCAGTTGGCCGTCGGTGATCTCGTCGGTAAGCCACTGCACCGGCCGTCGCTGTTGTTTGCGGTAGCCGCTGATGTGGGTGTTGAGCAGGATACGGTACAACCAGCCGCCGAGGTTGGTGCCGTCGCGAAACCCGTGGAACCCGGCGAACGCCTTCACGGCGGTCTCCTGGAGCAGGTCCTCGGCCTCGGTACGGTTGCGGGTCATCTTCATCGCCTGCGGGTAGAACCCGTCGAGCAACGGGACCGCGTCACGCTCGAATCGCGCGGCCAACTCCGTATCACGGATCGTGTCGAACTCCGGTGTTGCGGTGCTACTTTGCATTCGGCACTCCTGGTTTCAACGGATCTTGTTGTATGTACGCAACTCTCGTGATGGGCCGTGGGTCTGTCTGCACGGCTGCCCCCCTAACGGGGGTGCTGAAAACCTGACCCGGCGTATACCGGTTAACCCCCATGCCGGCGCCGGTGAACAGGACGTTCCAGGCGACCACCACCGCGGTCGCAGCGAGAAGGACGGTCACGACCACATGGCGGACCAGGCTTGTGCCGGTGCTGGTGTCCATGTCTACATAGGATTGCGGCTGCTGCCGTGCGCGTCTTCGACGCTGGCGGCAATTCGCGATTACCGCTAGCAGCACTTGACAGCCGTCTCAGCGGCCTGACAGCCCTTGCTCAGGTGTCCGGCAGCAGCGGGAGTTATCCAGGTGTGTGACCACGCGCGGGCCCGGCGGGGTCGATCAGAACCGGTGGCAGCATACGGGCAGCCGCGTGCTGTCCACACTGGTGCGCCCAACAGCGCCGCCGATGTGGCTGGGGCTGCTGGTCGCGGCCGCGGCGATCTCCGCCGAGACGCTGGTGGTGGTGGTGCTCAGGAGCCTTGCGCCGATGGACACCTTCGGTGTGGTGTATCTACTCGGTGCGTTGGTTGTCGCAATCGGGTGGGGGACCGGCCTGGCCGCGGTGACCTCTGTGGTGAGTGCGTTGGGCTTCGGGTATTTCCGTAACTGGCCGAACGACGCCTTCGATCCGACCGACCTGCGCAACTGGGTGGTGATCGGCGTGTTCCTTGTCATCACGTTGATGGCGAACACGCTGGCCGGGGTCGCCCGAGCCAGGGCGGCAGACGCCGAGCTCGCAGCCGATCGGCAGGCGGCGCTGCGGCGCGTCGCGACCGTGGTCGCGCAGGGTGTTCCGCCGGCTGATGTGTTCTCAACCGTGACAAAGGAATTGGCGCGTGCGCTGCGCGTTCAACACGCCGCACTGTTCCGCTATGAGACAGATGGCACGGCCGTGCTGGTTGCGGTGCATGACGAATCCGGCGGGCAACGGATGTCGGTCGGCGAACACTTCTTGCGTAACGGCGACAATGTCGCGACGCGGGTGTTGCGTGAGGGCCGGGTCACCCCGATCGTCGTCGACGGCAGGGAGTGGGGCGTGGCCGTGGTGAGTTTCTATCGCACTCAACCGTTTCCACCCGACACCGAGGCGCGCCTGACCGACTTCGCCGAGCTGGTGGCCATGGCCATCGCGAACGCGCAAGCCCGGTCGGACCTCACCGCATCCCGGACGAGAATCGTGACAGCTGCCGACGACGCCCGTAGGCGTCTCGAGCGGGATCTGCACGACGGGGCGCAGCAGCGCCTGGTTTCCCTCGCCCTGAAGGCCCGCATGACCGAGCTGTCGTTGCCCGTGGGGCAGGATGCGATCAGGGATCAGCTCAGTGACATCGTGCAAGGCCTCGGTGATGTCTCCGAGGAGCTGCGCGCGATTTCTCGCGGCATCCATCCTGCGATCCTGTCCAAGGGTGGGCTCGGCCCCGCGCTGCGATCGCTGGCATGCCGCTCCGTGGTGCCCGTCGACCTCGATGTCGACGTCCCCGGCCGGCTGCCGGACCGGGTGGAGGTCGCCGCCTATTACGTTGTGGCAGAAGCGCTTACAAATGCGGCGCGGCATGCGCACGCGGCCGAGGTCAAGGTGAGTGTGCAGGTCGTCGACGGGCACCTCGACCTGATGATCAAGGACGACGGAGCCGGTGGCGCCGACCCGGCGAATGGATCAGGTCTGATCGGACTGGTCGACCGCGTCGAAGCGGTCGGTGGCCATCTGCGGGTCAACAGCCCGGCCGGGGTCGGCACGTCGCTCGCCGCGATCATTCCGTACGCGGCGTAGGCGCCTAGCATCTGGCTCCGACATTTTGCTGTGTCGAGGGCGGGGGTCCCCAGATCCGTTTTCGTCCCCAGGGTGGGTGTGTGTGCGCATTCGTGTGTCGTGGCTGACGTGTGCGTTCGATAGCGTTGGGGTATGGGCGAATTGGTCACTGGTGAGGCGGCGCGCCAGCGGTTTCGCGCGCCGCCAGATCAGGTTGACGCCGCCCATGCCGAGATGCGCGCGTTGTCTTCTGACGGGGTGGGCACCGCGTTTCGGGTGGAG
>Ga0207648_10005418_pt1 | contig 12857 bp, 8 predicted proteins | sample KBSMisM32_FD_184310 | JGI IMG/M metagenome (GOLD analysis project Ga0207648, IMG submission 184310) | Miscanthus rhizosphere microbial communities from Kellogg Biological Station, Michigan, USA - KBS Miscanthus M3-2 (SPAdes) (version 2) | ecosystem: Host-associated > Plants > Roots > Rhizosphere...
GGCTCGGCGCCGGGGACTGGATGGTGGTCGAGGCCGACGAGTCCGACGGCACCTTCCTGAAGCTTCCAGCCGACGTCGCCATCGTCACCAACGTTGACCCGGAGCACCTCGATCATTTCAAGACCTTCGACGCGGTGCAGGAGGCATTTCGGGCTTTCGTCGAGAACGTGCCGTTCTACGGCTTCGCGGTGATGTGCACGGACCATCCGGTGGTGCAGCTGCTGGTCGGACAGATCACCGACCGCCGCGTCATCACCTATGGCGAAAACCTGCAGGCCGACGTGCGCCTCGCCGATCTCGACCATGCCGACGGCCAGTCGCGCTTCTCCATCCTCTTTCGCGACCGCGCGGGGGAGACGACGCACGAGATCAAGGGCCTGTCGCTGCCGATGCCGGGACGCCACAACGCGCTCAACGCCACCGCGGCGATCGCGGTCGCGCGCGAACTCGGCATTTCCGACGACATGATCCGCAAGGCGCTGCAGAACTTCGGCGGCGTGCGGCGGCGCTTCACCCGCACCGGCGAGTGGAACGGCGTCCCGATCATCGACGATTACGGCCACCATCCGGTCGAGATCGCCGCTGTTCTACGTGCCGCACGCGAATCAAACGCGGGCCAGGTGATCGCCGTGGTGCAGCCGCACCGCTACAGCCGGCTCGCTTCGCTGTTCGAGCAGTTCTCGACCTGCTTCAACGACGCCGACACGGTGATCGTCGCGCATGTCTATGCGGCGGGCGAGGCGCCGATCGCGGGCGCCGACCGCGACGCCCTGGTCCAGGGCCTGCGCGCGCACGGGCATCGCCAGGTCATCCCGCTCGACGGCCCGCAGGATCTGGCGCGCGTGGTTGCCCGCCTGGCACGGCCCGGCGACATCGTGGTGTGCCTCGGCGCCGGCAACATCACCCAATGGGCCTATGCGCTGCCGGGCGAGCTCGCCGCACTAGGGGCGGTCGCTTGAGCGTCGTCATGACCGCGATGCGCGGCCGCGGCGCAGGCGTGCTCGATCGAGCATCCGTGACGTCATGACGTTCCCCGATCTGGTCACCGAGCTGAAAGCGCGCCTGCCGGACGTGCGCGGGCGGCTGATGGCCAACCAGCCGCTCGCGGAGCTGACCTGGTTCCGTGTCGGCGGGCCGGCACAGGTTCTGTTCATGCCCGACGACGAGGCCGACCTGGCCTATGCGCTGGGCCAATTGCCGGCCGAGATTCCAGTCACGGTCATCGGGCTCGGCTCCAACCTGATCGTGCGCGACGCGGGGGTGCCGGGCGTCGTCATCCGGCTCGGCCGCGGCTTCGGCGAGGTGAAGGTCGAGGACGGCGCCCGCATCCGCGCCGGGACCGCCGTCCCCGACGTGAAGGTCAGCCGTACCGCCCAGGAGGCGGCGATCACCGGGCTCGCTTTCTTCCGCGGCATCCCCGGCGCGATCGGCGGGGCGCTGCGCATGAACGGCGGCGCCTATGGCCGCGAGACCAAGGACGCACTGATCGAGGCGCGCGCCGTGGATCGGCAGGGACGCCTCCACGTCTTCACCAACGCCGACATGCACTACACCTATCGCCATTGCGGCGCGCCGGACGACGTCATCTTCACGCAGGCGCTCTTCCAGGGCGCGCCCGGCGATCCGGCCGCCATCGCGGCGGAGATGGAAAAAATCACCGAATCGCGGGAGGCGACGCAACCGATCAAGAGCCGCACCGGCGGCTCCACGTTCAAGAATCCGCCGGGCCACAAGGCATGGCAGCTCATCGATGCCGCCGGCTGCCGCGGCTTGAAACACGGGGCCGCCCAGGTCTCGGAGATGCACTGCAATTTTCTCATCAATCTCGGCGGCGCCGCCGCCGCCGACATCGAGACGCTGGGCGAGACGGTGCGCCGACGCGTGCGCGAGAATTCAGGCGTCGAGCTCGAATGGGAGATCAAGCGGATCGGAACGGCCTAGCGGTCCGCTTCCGAAGCTCGCAGGCATTCGCCATCACCATGGAAGCTCTTCGTTAGTGACTTCCATGTCACAGCTTGTGGTGCATGGGGCGGCCGTCGCATGACGTCGCGCTCTGCGTCGGCGGGTCAATTCAGCCACCCCGACTCTCGACGCAATGGTCGATCTCGATTGCAGCGGGCGGCGACAGCATCAGCGCTGCGGCTGACGCGGAGGAACGATGAGCAAGCACATCTCCGTTCTGATGGGAGGCTGGTCGGCCGAGCGCGAGGTGTCGTTGCGCTCCGGTGCGGCCTGTGCCGATGCGCTGGTCCGCCTCGGTTATCGCGTGAGCCGCATCGACGTCGGCCGCGACATCGCGACGGTCCTGACCGCGGCCAAGCCCGACGTCGCGCTCAATGTGCTGCACGGCCGGCCGGGCGAGGACGGAACGCTGCAAGGCATGCTGGAAATCCTCGCCATCCCGTACACCCATTCGGGGGTCATGGCGTCCGCGGTCGCCATGCAGAAGGACGTCGCCAAGGACCTGTTCCGCGTCGCCGGCGTGCCGGTCCCCGAAGGCGTGGTGGCCTCCCGCTTCGAGGTGGCCAAAGCCCACCTGCTGCCGCCGCCCTACGTGATCAAGCCGCTCGCGGAGGGCTCGAGCGTCGGGGTTTTCATCGTACGCGAGGACCATGCCCATCCGCCGCAGGAGCTCACCCGCGAGGACTGGGCCTACGGCGAGCGGGTCATCGTTGAAAGCTACATTGCCGGCAAGGAGTTGACCTGCGCGGTCATGGGGGACACGGCGCTCGGCGTGATCGAGATCGTGCCGATGGTAAGATTTTACGATTATGAGGCGAAATACGCCCCAGGGGGCTCTAAACACCTGCTTCCGGCTCCCGTTTCACCGTTTGTTTACCAAGAGGTCCGAAGACTATCGCTGGCGGCGCATCGCGCGCTGGGCTGCCGGGGCGTGAGCCGTGCGGACTTCCGCTACGACGACCGCATCGAGGGGACGGGGGGATTGGTGTGCCTCGAAGTCAATACGCAGCCCGGCATGACGGAAACGTCGCTGGTGCCCGAGCTCGCAGCACATGCGGGCGTCACGTTCGACCTGCTGGTGCAATGGATGATCGAGGATGCCTCGCTCAACCGCTGAAAGGGATCGCGCGCTGGCGTTGGCTCTCAGCCGATCGCGCGGCGCTGCGCGCCGTGGCGGGCAGGGGCCGTAACGCATGAGACCGAGGTACCGTTTCATCCAGCTCATGGACCGGTGGTCGTCGCTCGTCAACGCGCGCTGGCCCCGCGGCATCGGCACCGCCGGCACCGTCGCCGTCATTCTCGCGAGCCTCGCCTACGGCGCCGTCAAGGGCGATCATATCCCGACCGTCGTTGAGGCGTTCAAGGACGCGCGTGACGCCGCCGCCAATGCCGCCGGCTTCCGCATCGTGTCGGTCGCGCTGGCCGGCCAGCATCACATCAGCCGCGAGGACGTGCTCGCCGCCGCCGGTGTTACCGAGACGACGTCGCTGCTCTTTCTCGACGTCGAGCAGACGCGCGAACGGCTCAAGAGCAATCCCTGGATCGCCGACGCCACCGTGCTCAAGCTCTATCCGGGCGAGCTGCAGATCGGCATCAGGGAGCGCGAGGCGTTCGCGCTCTGGCAGAAGAACGGACAGGTGTCCGTCATCGCCGATGACGGCACCGTGCTCGAACCCTATGTGGCGCCGCGCCTGATCGAGCTGCCGCTGGTGGTCGGACGCGGCGCCGAGACGCGCGCAAAGGAGTTTCTTGCGTTGCTCGACCGCTATCCGGACCTGCGCGCCTCCGTGCGCGCCACGGTCCTGGTGGGCGAGCGCCGCTGGAACCTGCGGCTGAAGAACGGCATCGACGTGCGGCTCCCGGAAACCGACATTGCGCCCGCGCTGGAGCGGCTGGTCGCGCTCGACAAGGAAAAGACCCTGACCACGCGCGATATCGTCGCCATCGATCTCAGGCTCCCCGATCGCGTGACGGTGCGGCTCTCCGAGGCTGCCGCGCAGGCGCGCATCGAGGCGGCCAAGGACAAGGCCAAGAAGAAGGGGGGCAGCGCATGAGCACCCTCCAGTTCGGCCTCACGCCGAAGATGAAGCCGCTGACGCCCAACCGTTCGGTGCTCGTCGCCGCGCTCGATGTCGGCACCAGCAAGATCGCCTGCCTGATCGGGCGGCTCAAGCCGCGTCCGACCCAGGACGTGCTGCGCCTGCGGACTCATTCGGTCGACGTCATCGGTTTCGGCCACACGCTTGCCCGCGGCATGAAGGCCGGCACCGTGATCGATCTTGCCGAGGCGGAAGCCGCGGTGCGCCAGTGCGCCGACCTCGCCGAGCGCACCGCGCGGATGCAGCTCGACTCGGTCATCGTCTCGGTGTCCGCCGGGCGCCCGACCAGCGAGCTCATCTCCGCCTCGATCGAGACCGCCGGCGCCGCGATCGGCGAACGCGACATCGACCGCGTGCTCACCGCCGGCAGCCGCCATTCCGTGCGCCCCGGGCGCGCCGTGCTGCACTCGCTGCCGATCGGCTACGTGCTCGACCACGCCGGCGGCATCAGCGACCCGCGCGGCATGCTGGCGCGCCAGTTCGGCATCGACATGCACGTCGTGACCGCCGACGCTTCGGCCGCGCGCAACCTGATGCTCGCGATCGAGCGCTGCCATCTCGATGTCGAGGCGATGGTGACCAGCCCGTATGTGGCCGGGCTCTCCGCGCTGGCCGACGACGAGGCCGATCTGGGCGCCGCCGTCATCGACATGGGCGCCGGCACGACCACCATGGCGGTGTTCTCGTCCGGCCGCTTCGTTCATGCCGACGGCTTCGGCCTCGGCGGCCGGCACGTCACCATGGATCTCGCCCGCGGCCTCAATGCCAGGGTCGCCGATGCCGAGCGCATCAAGACGCTCTACGGCAGCGTGCTCACGGGCGCATCGGACGAACGCGACATGATCGCGGTGCCGCCGGTCGACGACGACGAGCGCGAGGCTCCGCATTTCGTTTCGCGGGCAAAGCTCGCCCGCATCATCAAGCCGCGCGTCGAGGAGATCCTCGAAATGGTGCGCGACCGGCTCGCGACCTCTTCGTTCGCGGCCGAGCCGCGTGGACGCGTGGTGCTGACGGGCGGCGCGAGCCAGCTCACCGGACTTCCGGAGCTCGCCGCGCGCGTGCTCGGCCGTCCGGTGCGGATCGGCCGGCCGCTCGGCATCGACGGGCTGCCCGAGGAAGCGAAGGGACCTGCATTCGCCGTCGCGACGGGACTGCTGGTCTATCCGCAGGCGGCACATCTTGAGCATTTTGAACCGCGACGAACGCGGCACTCGGCTGCAGGGAGCGGCTACATCGCACGGGTCGGACGATGGCTTCGCGAGAGCTTCTGATGACTCGACACGACATTCCTAACGGGCGGTGGCGGACCGGCCCGACCCGGCGGCGACTTCCGCGTATGAAGAGGCAAACATGAGCATCAATCTGAAGATTCCCGACGTCCGTGAGCTCAAGCCGCGGATCACCGTATTCGGGACGGGCGGTGCCGGCGGAAACGCCGTCAACAACATGATCACGAGCGGGCTGCAGGGCGTCGACTTCGTCGTCGCCAATACCGACGCCCAGGCGCTCACGATGTCCAAGGCCGAGCGCATCATCCAGATGGGCGTGGCCGTCACCGAAGGGCTCGGCGCCGGCTCGCAGCCGGAAGTCGGGCGTGCCGCGGCCGAAGAGGCGATCGACGAGATCCGCGATCACCTTCAGGGCGCGCACATGGTGTTCGTCACCGCCGGCATGGGCGGCGGCACCGGCACCGGCGCCGCGCCGGTGGTCGCGCGCTGCGCGAAAGAGGCCGGCATCCTCACCGTCGGCGTCATCACCAAGCCGTTCCACTTCGAGGGCATGCGCCGGATGCGCGTGGCCGAGAACGGCATCGCCGAACTGCACAAGGTGGTCGACACTCTGCTCATCATCCCGAACCAGAATCTGTTCCGGGTGGCGAACGAGAAGACCACCTTTGCCGATGCCTTCTCCATGGCCGACCAGGTGCTGTATTCCGGGGTCGCCTGCATCACCGACCTGATGGTGAAGGAGGGCCTGATCAATCTCGACTTCGCCGACGTCCGCGCCGTCATGCGTGAAATGGGCAAGGCGATGATGGGCACCGGCGAGGCCTCGGGCGAGAAGCGCGCGCTCTCGGCCGCCGAAGCCGCCATCTCCAATCCGCTGATCGACGACGCCTCGATGAAGGGCGCGCGCGGCCTGCTGATCTCGATCACCGGCGGCAAGGATCTCACCCTTTACGAGGTCGACGAGGCGGCGACCCGCATCCGCGAGGAAGTGGATCAGGACGCCAACATCATCGTCGGCGCGACCTTCGACGAGCACCTCGAAGGCATCATCCGCGTCTCGGTGGTGGCCACCGGTATCGATCAGGCCGCCCTGCAGCGGGCGCCGAACGCGCCCGAGGCCAGGATCGCGGAGCTCACCCAGAAGCTTCGCGCCGATCAGCTGCGGGCCGAGCAGCAGCAACCGCGGTTCGTCCCGGAGCGAAACGAGCCGCGCATGCAGGCACATGCGGCGGCATCGCCTCCGCCGTCGCCGCAGCAGACCCAGGCGTCAATCGAGGCCGCTGCCCAGGCCGCGGTTGCGGCCGCGGTACTGCCGATGATGGAGGACGTGACGATCCGGCCGATACCGCCGAAACCGTCGTTGTTCCCCGAGCAGATGGCGCCGCCGCCCGAGCAGCCGCCGGCGCCGCGTGCGTTCATCCCGCCGGCCCCGGAGCGTGCCACGAATCGGCCGCGCCGCATGCCGGCCATCGACGAACTGCCGCGTCCGGCTCAGGCCGAGCTGCGGGCCAGGCGGGGCGAGGAAGATCCGGATCATCCGGAAAAGCGCAAGGTCAGCCTGCTGCGGCGGCTCGCCGCCGTCGGCCTCGGCCGCCGCGACGAGCAGGAGGAGCCCGAGAAAATGCCTCCCAATGTGCGGCCGGTTCGTCCCGCTCCGGTCGCGGCTCAGGCCCCCCGACCGGCCGAGCGGCCGATGGAGCGCCCCATGGAGCGGCCGATGGAGCGGTCCATGGAACGGCCGGTGGACCGTCCCGCGCCGCCGCCGCGCCCGGCGATGCCGGCACCCGCCATGCCTCGCGGTCCCGACCCGGTGTCGGAATATGCCAAGCGTCCGGCTCATCAGGGTCTCGACCCGCTCGGGCGACAGGCGCCTGTGCACAACTCCCTCGAGGAAGACCAGCTCGACATCCCGGCCTTCCTGCGCCGGCAGGCGAACTGACCACCTCGTCGCGTAACCGCGGCAGTTCCGGCGCCAACCGCCGGGGCCGCCGCCCGATGCCTGAGCCCGGTCTGCTGGTGCTTGCGTAAGGCGCTGAACTCAAAGCCCAATCGCGGGACTTTCGGGCGTCCTTTGCTGACGCGATCGCGGTCGCGGGCGGGCGCCGCAACTCCCGTTTGCCCCCGCCAAGCGCGGTGGCACACTCCTCAGCACGCTCGTTTTGCGACCGTCACCCGGCCTGATTGCGGCAGGTTGGTGGTAACAGTCGGTAAAAAAGCGTGAGTTGGACTTCGGCCGAACCACCGGTAAGCTACCAACAGCTAAGGGGTTTTTGTCGGGGGACAACGCGGCCGATACCTTGCCCGCGGTTTTGTACAGCTTTACCGATGGCAGGACTACGACCGACGTTGCCCGTCTAATCCGCCGCGTCCCGTTGATACGCGCGGCTGGGGGGATGAGCGGGACGGGAGTATGAAAGTCGCTAGGCAGACGACGCTTCGCGACCACACCGTACTGAGCGGTGTTGGTGTGCATTCCGGCTTACCGGTAACGTTGACGTTGCACCCGGCCGACGCCGGGACTGGTTTCCGCTTTATCCGTACACGTATCGAAGGAGGCCCGGATCGCGAGATCCCCGCCGACATGAGCGCTGTCACCGCGACCGAATTCGCCACCGTGCTGGGCGACGAATCGGGGCCGCTGGTGTCCACCGCCGAGCATGTTCTCGCGGCCCTCGCCGGTCTCGGCGTCGACAACGCCGCCATCGAGATCGACGGCCCGGAAGCGCCGATCATGGACGGCAGCTCGGCTCCGTTCGTCGCGGCCATCGATGCGGTGGGCCTCGCGACCCTCAATCAGCCCAGGCGCTACCTCAAGGTGCTCAAGCCGGTTCAGGTTGCGATGGGCGACGCCTTCGGCGAATTGCGTCCCAACGCGCGCGGCTTCCGCATTGAAGCGCAGGTCGAGTTCGACCATTCCCTGATCGGACGCCAATCGCTCGCGATCGACCTCAAACCGGACACGTTCCGGCGCGAAATTGCGCGCGCACGTACCTTCGGTTTCATGCGCGACGTGACGACGTTGTGGAACGCGGGCTATGCGCTCGGCGCCTCGCTCGAGAACACGCTCGTTGTCAGCGATAACCGCATCCTCAATCCGGAAGGCAAGCGTTTCCCCGACGAATTCGTCCGCCACAAGATCCTGGACGCGGTCGGCGATCTGGCGCTCGCGGGCGGCCCCTTGCTCGCCACGTACCGCTCCGTGCGAGGCGGCCATAAGCTCAACCATGCGGTGTTGTGTGCGCTGATGGCGGATGCCAGCGCGTGGACCTGGGTCGACGCGGAGGCGCTGCGACCGGCGCGGGGCCATGCCGAGGTGACGTCCCGCCTGGCGCCGGCCTTCGGGCCCGATATTTCCTAGCCCGGCTTCTCCCCGGACCCAGCCGGCCTGCCACATTCCCGGCGAAATGTCGGCCTATTTCCTTCGGCCGGACGGGGATTTATCGGGCAAGCGACGGCGTGACAGGGCACTGCGTGGCCGGTCTGGCGTCGTTCCGGGGGAGGGGCATCCGATCCATGTCTTCGCATTCGGTTAGGGTCAACGACCTTGCGGACGGCGTGCGCGTGCTCACGCGCCTGGCGGCTCTCGTGCTCGTGGCGGCTTCGCTTGGCGCCTGCAGCCTGTTCGACAAGGACACGGTCATCCCCGACGAGCCCGCCGACAAGCTCTACAACGAGGGTCTCTACCTTCTGAACAGCAAGAAGACCCCCAAAGACGCGGCGAAGAAGTTCGAAGAAGTCGACCGCCAGCACCCCTATTCGGAGTGGGCGCGCAAGTCGCTGATCATGACGGCCTATGCCTATTACGAGGCCGGCGCCTACGATGACTGCATCAATGCCGCGAAACGCTATGTGACCTTGCATCCCGGCAGTCCGGACGCCGCCTATGCGCAGTACCTGATCGGGGCGTCCTACTTCGACCAGATACCTGAAATCTCCCGCGACCAGGACCGCACCGAGAAAGCAGTTCAGAACCTCGAAGAGGTCGCTCGCAAATATCCCACCTCCGAATATGCCGTCGCCTCCAAGCGCAAGATCGAGATCGCGCGCGATCAATTGGCCGGCAAGGAGATGGACGTTGGGCGCCAGTTGCTGAACGAGCGCGCCTACACCGGCGCGATCAACCGTTTCAAGGTCGTGGTCACGCGCTATCAGAGAACGCGCCACGTCGAAGAGGCCCTGTTGCGGCTCACCGAGGCGTATATGGCGCTCGGCATCGTCGAGGAGGCCCAGACCTCCGCCGCCGTGCTCGGGCATAACTTCCCGGACAGCCGCTGGTACAAGGACGCGTATGCCCTCATGGAGGCGAGGGGCTTGCAGCCGAACGAGAACAAGGGCTCCTGGATCAGTCAGTCGTTCAAGGCGTTCAAGAAGCTCGGGCTCGGGTAGCTTCCCTCCTCGCGCTTGCCTGCCGGCGCCGGCGTCTGGATCGCGGCGCTATCCCTCGGGCCATCGCGCCCGTGCCCCGTTCGGGCTCTCCGAATTTGCGGTTCTGCCTGCTGCCGGACTCGGCTATAGCCGAGGGCCGGTGTCCGCAATTGCGCGGGCATTCATAGGTGCGCCCCGGCCAAGCGGGACCCCGAGGCGAAAGCGTCCAAGGACAGGCGTCATGCTGGCCCGGCTCTCGATTCGCGATATCGTCCTGATCGACCGGCTCGACATCGACTTTACGTCCCGCTTGTCCGTGCTTACGGGCGAGACCGGCGCCGGCAAGTCCATCCTGCTCGATGCCTTTGCACTCGCGCTCGGCGCCCGCGGCGACGTCGCTCTGGTGCGGCAGGGCGCGGAGCAAGGACAGGTGACCGCAGCCTTCGAGCTGCAACCGGGCCATCCGGTCGTCGCGGTCATGGCCGCCAACGACATTCCGGCCGAGGACCAACTCATCTTGCGTCGCGTGCAATTCGCCGACGGCCGCACGCGCGCCTTCGTCAACGATCAGCCGGTGAGCGCCCAGGCCCTCAGGGCGCTGGGCGCGGCGCTGGTCGAGATCCACGGCCAGCACGACGAGCGCGCGCTCGTGGATACGGCGACGCATCGCCGCCTGCTCGATGCCTTCGGCGGCCTCGAGGGCAAGGCCGGTGAGGTCGAACGCTTGTGGGAGGCGTTGCGTGCGCGCGAAAGCGAGATGGCGGCGCTGCGCGCCGAGGTCGAGCGGGCGCAACGGGAGGCCGATTTTCTTCGCCACGCGGTTGAGGAACTGCAGCGGCTTGCTCCGGAGGCCTCGGAAGAAACCGCGCTCGCGGAACGGCGCACCGCCATGATGCAGGCGGAGAAGGTGGCGGGCGACCTGCGCGATGCGCATGAGGCGGTGGCAGGCGCGACATCGCCCGTGCCGGCGATTTCCGCCGCGCTGCGCCGGCTGGAGCGCCGCGCGTCGCAGGCGCCGTCCCTGATCGAGCCGGCGGTGAAAGCGCTCGACGCCGCCTTGACCGCCCTCGACGATGCGCGCGGCCATCTGGATCAGGCGCTGCGCACCGCCGACCACGATCCGCGCGAGCTCGAGCGCATCGAGGAGCGCCTGTTCGCGTTGCGGGCGGCTGCCCGCAAGCACAATGTGCCGGTCGATGGGCTCAACGCGCTTGCCGCTCGCTATGCCGCGGATCTGGGCTTGATCGATGCCGGCGCCGAACGGCTTGCGGTGCTCGAATCCGCCGCGCACGAGGCCGCTGCGAACTACCGCAAAGCTGCCGCTGCGCTGTCGCAGGGCCGCAAGGCGGCAGCCGTCAAACTCGACGGCGCGGTGAACGGCGAGCTCAAGCCGCTCAAGCTCGAACGGGCGAAATTCATGACCGAAATGGTGACCGAGCCGGATGCCGGAGGACCGCATGGCATCGACCGCATAGAGTTCTGGGTCCAAACCAATCCTGGTACCCGGCCGGGGCCGCTGATGAAGGTCGCCTCCGGCGGCGAGCTCGCGCGTTTCCTGCTCGCGCTCAAGGTGGTGCTGGCCGACCGCGGCTCGGCGCCCACGCTCGTCTTCGACGAGGTCGATACCGGCGTCGGCGGCGCCGTCGCCGACGCCATCGGGGTGCGGCTGGCGCGGCTCGGCCGCCGTGCGCAGGTGATCGCAGTCACCCACGCCCCGCAGGTGGCCGCGCGCGCCGATCGGCACTATCTCATCAGCAAGAGTGCGCTCGACAAGGGCAAGCGGGTGGCGACCCGCGTCGCCGAACTGGCCGCCGACAAGCGGCGCGAGGAGATCGCGCGCATGCTCGCGGGTGCGGAGATCACGGCGGAGGCCCGCGCTGCCGCCGAGCGCCTGATCAAGGCGGCAGGATGAGAAATGCCGTCATCCAAGCCTGGCGGACAGCCGGAGTCTGGAATTCCGGATCATTGATCCAATTTGCAATGCTCGCATGACACCATGAGTTCGCGAACCAGCAGCAACGTGCCCGTCGCCGATCTCACCGAGGCGCAGGCCAAGGCCGAGCTCAAGCGGCTCGCGGCCGAGATCGGCGAGCACGACAAGCGCTATTACCAGGACGATGCGCCGACGGTTTCAGACGCGGACTATGACGCATTGCGCCGGCGCAACGAGGAGATCGAGGCGCTGTTCCCGGCGCTGGTGCGGACCGACTCGCCCTCGCGTCGCGTCGGCGCACAGCCGTCGCAAAAATTTGCCAAGGTGCGGCATGCGGTGCCGATGCTTTCGCTCGGCAATGCCTTTTCCGACGATGAGGTGATCGAGTTCGTCGAACGGGTGCGCCGGTTCCTGCGGCTGCCGGTTGAGGAGAAGGTGGTTTTCACCGCCGAGCCGAAAATCGACGGCCTGTCCTGTACCCTGCGCTACGAGCGAGGTCGCCTGGTGCGGGGCGCGACCCGCGGCGACGGCACCGAAGGTGAGGAGGTCACTCCGAACGTGCGAACGCTCGCCGACATCCCGGATACCTTGCGCGGCAAACGCGTGCCCGACATTTGCGAGGTCCGCGGTGAGGTCTACATGACCAAGTCCGCTTTCATGGCGCTCAATGAGCGGCAGAAGGCGGCCGGCCGCCAGGTCTTCGCAAACCCGCGCAACTCGGCGGCGGGCTCGCTGCGCCAACTCGATCCGACGATCACGGCATCGCGCCCACTTGGCTTCTTTGCCTACAGCTGGGGCGAGATGAGCGCTATGCCGGCGCAAACGCAATCGGGCATGCTCGACTGGTTCGCCTCCTGCGGCTTCAAGACCAATCCGCTGACGCAAGTATGCGAGGCCGTCGACGCCATGCTCGCGTTCCACCATGAGATCGAGGCACAGCGCGCGGGCCTCGATTACGACATCGATGGCGTGGTCTACAAAGTCGATCGCCTGGACTGGCAACAGCGGCTCGGTTTCGTCTCCCGCAATCCGCGCTGGGCGCTCGCACACAAGTTTCCGGCCGAGAAGGCGACGACGGTCGTCAAGGCGATCGATATTCATGTCGGACGCACCGGCGCCCTTACGCCGATCGCTCGCCTCGAGCCGGTGACCGTCGGCGGTGTGGTGGTGTCGAACGCAACGTTGCACAACGCCGACGAGATCGACCGGCTGGGTGTGCGCATCGGCGACACGGTCACGATTCAGCGCGCCGGTGACGTCATCCCGCAG
>Ga0207648_10005420_pt1 | contig 12856 bp, 13 predicted proteins | sample KBSMisM32_FD_184310 | JGI IMG/M metagenome (GOLD analysis project Ga0207648, IMG submission 184310) | Miscanthus rhizosphere microbial communities from Kellogg Biological Station, Michigan, USA - KBS Miscanthus M3-2 (SPAdes) (version 2) | ecosystem: Host-associated > Plants > Roots >...
TTCGGCCAGTTCGCATCCTGGGCGTTTCGGGGCCGACGCTCACGTGGGTCACGCCCGCCGAGAACGCGTGCGTTGGCAAGACAGCAGGGCTCCTGGTCGCTGCGGGCTCGACGAAACGGATCACGTCCGTGCGGTTCTTCGTGGACGGCAAGCAGATCGACATCGACCGGAAGGGCGGCTCCGACCTGTTCGCAGGTTCGTGGAAGACGCAGCGCTCGCCGGCAGAACGACACACTCTACGCGCAGTAGCAACGGATGCCGCCGGGCGGACAATCGCCTCGATACGGCGCGTGAGGGTCTGCCGGTAGACCGCATAGCCGTCGTCACCGGCGCTTCGCGTGGGATCGGCGAGGCGATCGCACGCGCTCTCGCAGCTCAGGGCTGGCGACTCGTCCTGCTGGCGCGGAGCGAGGACCGGCTGCGCGCTCTCGCTGCCGAGCTCGGTGCGGAGTACGAACTCTGCGACGTCGGCAAGCGCGAAGACGTGGAACGCGTCGCGGCTGCCGTACTGGAACGGCACCCGCAGATCCAGCTGCTCGTGAACAACGCGGGCATCCCGGGTAGATCAGGCTTCGCGGGAATCGATCTGGACCTTCTAGAAGAGGTGTTGCGCGTGAACTACCTCGGCGGAGTCTGGATGCTCCGGGCCCTTCTCCCCGGGCTCGAGGCGGCCGGACGCTCCGACGTGGTGAACATCGTCTCCGTGGCCGGCACGGTCGCCTACGCGCCTGCCGGGCCGTATTCGGCGTCGAAGCACGCGCAGCTTGCGTTCTCTCGCGCGACGGCCGGCGAGCTGCGCAACCGCGGCATTCACGTGCATACCGTCAACCCGGGCTTCGTCGAGACGGAGGGCTTTCCCCAGGCCACGAAGCTGCGCAGCTCCCTCCTGCGCCGCCTCGTCGTCGAGCCGGACGACGTGGCCGGGCACGTGGTCAAGGTGATCGCACGGGACAAAAGCGAGACGTTCGTGCCGTGGTTCTATCGCACGGCGGCGATCGTGCAGGCGCTCGCGCCGGGGCTCGTGGCACGGCTCGCGGGCCGCTCGGGCTATCGCCTCTAGCCCGGCTTCCTGAGGAGATACCAGGCGCTCTCGGCGACGTACTCCTCTGGCCCGCCGGGCGACAGCTGCACTGCTCGTTGTCGAGCATCCCCCTCACAGCCTGCGAGATCGAGGTAGTAGTCGAGCTTGCGCGTGTGCGTCTGGAACTGCGACCGGACGAAGACGAGCCCGTTGGCCTCGAAGAGGTGGCGAAAGTCGGCGTCGGGAAGCGTCCGGGTGTGTGACGGATCGCGCGCGCGCTCGAAACGATCGAGCTCGAACGCCGCCAGCGGATCGATCGGTGCGATCTGATCGTCGACGAACACACGGCCGCCCGGAGCCGTGACGCGCACCAGCTCAGCGACCGCCGGCTCGGGGTGCGCTATGTGGTGCAGCGTCCGCCGCGAGCAGGCGAGGTCGAACGAGTCAGAGTCGAACGGCAGCTCGGTCGCATCGCCCTCGACGAACGTGACGTTCGCAGGTGCGTTGCGGCGAGCGCGCTCCAGCAGCTCGGGGACGATGTCGACACCGACGACCTCGCGAACGAGTGGCGCCAGCGCGAGCGCGAGTGTTCCCGCGCCCGTGCCGCTGTCGATCGCGCGCTCGTTCCCCGCAGGAGCGACGAACCTGCGCAGCTGCTCGCGCACCGACTCGATCTGACTCGCGGCGTGTCCGGCGACGAGCTCGGCGGTGGCACCGAACCGTGCACGTACGTCGTCAACGTTCGACTCAGCCATCGACGACAGTTCGCCGCGCTCGGCGGGGGTCCGTCTCGATTCCACACGTCAGCTCGTAGTTGATCGTCCCGGCGACACGTGCATGCGCCTCGGCGAGAACGCCTTGACCGATGATGACGACCGGCGCGCCGACGGGCAGCTCGCGGTCGAGCTCGACCGCAAACGAATCCATCGAAACGGTGCCGACGACACGGCGCGGCTCGCCTGCCACGCGGATCTCCGTCCCGGTGAGATCACGACGGAAGCCGTCCGCGTAGCCCACCGGCACGATCCCGATCCAGGTCGGAGTCTCCGCGATGAAGTGCCGTCCGTAGCCGGTGCTCTGTCCCGGCTGGAGCAGCTTGACCTGTGCAAGGCTCGTGTGCCACGACAGGACCGGCTCCAGGCCGTCATCGGCCGGATCGGTGTTGAACGGCGACAGGCCGTAGAGGGCGACACCGCAGCGCGCGGCGTCGAAGTGGGACTCGGGCAGTCGCAACGTGCCCGCACTGTTGGCGACATGCCGGGTCAGATGGCTGTATTGCTCGGTCGCGACGCGAAAGCGCTCGATCTGCGCGCGTGCGAACTCGGGATCGCTGTCCGCGGTTGCGAGGTGGGTCATCAGGCCGACCACCTCGGTTGCGGGTGAGGGCAACTCGGCCAGGCCGTATCGGCCCATCCCCGTGTCGAGCTTGAGGTGCACCCGAACGCCCTCGGGGATCTCTGCGTCCGAGATCGCGAGCTCGAGACCAGCGTCACGCGCCTGCGCGACCTCTCGGTTCGATCCTGCCGGTCCGAGCACGATGATGCGCTCCGTCCGGTACTCGCTGCGAAGCGCGAGCCCTTCGGGGATCGTCGAGATGCAGAGCGCGGAGGCGCCCGCGCCGAGTGCTGCGCCCGCGACATCGACCGCGCCGTGGCCGTAGGCATCCGCCTTGACGACGGCCCACAGGCCCGCTCCGTCGAGCACACGCAGCAGCGCTCGCACATTGCGCCGCAACGCGCCGAGGTCGATCGTGATCTCGGAGCGGTGCATCAGCCGAGCGCGAACGGCAGAGACTCGATGACGTCCGAGGCGATCAGGCCGACCTGGTGGGGGGCAAGTGCGGCGGCGCGTCCGTGAGCGACGGCCGCGGCGGCGGCTGCCTCGCGCGCGTCCATTCGCTTCGCCAGAAACGAGCCGAGAACCCCGGTGAGAACGTCTCCCGTCCCGGCTGTGGCGAGTGCGGCGGTCCCCGCGTCACAGACCAGAACCCCCTCTCCAGGTGCACCGACGAGGGTGTCGGGGCCCTTCAGCAGGACAACGCACCGGAATCGCTCCACGGCGCGGCCGAGTGCCGCGAGGCGATGGGCGTTGACCCAGCTCGAGTCCTCTCCGATCAGGCGGGAAAGCTCACCTGAATGGGGCGTCAGGACTCGGGGAGCGGGCCAGTCCAGGGGCTCGAGCTCGAACAGGGCATCGGCGTCGACGACGGCGGGCAGGGTCGATTCGCCGAGCAGACGACGTACGAGCGCATGCTCGTCGTCGCCGCGTCCCAGGCCAGGCCCAATCGCCAGAGCGGAAGCGCGCTCGGCCAGCACGTCCACGTGCTCGCGCGGTGCCTTCACCGCTTCGATCAGGAGCGTCTCCACGACCGGCATGGACTCCTTCGGAACGGCGACCGCGACATACCCCGCGTCCGCACGAAAGGCGGCCTCCGCGGCGAGACAGAGCGCGCCGGTCATTCCGGGAGACCCCCCGACGACGAGCACCGACCCTGCCGTGTACTTCGTATCGCCCTCGTGGCGGTGAGGGACGAGCTGCAGGATGTCCTCGGTGACGAGACGGTGCCGGGTGTCGGCCTGCTCGAGCCCGATGTCCGCAACCTCGATCTCGCCAACATGAAAGCGCCCGGGAGCGACCACGAGCCCAACCTTCCGGCCGTGCATCGTGACCGTGAGTTCTGCCTCCACGGCGACTCCGTTGACCTCTCCAGTCGACGCGTCGACGCCGGAGGGGATGTCGACGGCGACGACGGGCGCGCCGAGCGCGTTCAGCTGTTCGATCAGCGCCGCCGCATCCGGGCGCGGCGTGCCCGCGAAACCAGTTCCGAACAGAGCGTCGATGACCACGTCGGCGTCGGCGGTCGGCCCTTCGCTCGTCTTTCGTCCCGCCTCTGCCAGCACGCGGAGGGCAATCCTGCCGTCGCCGCCGTTCGCGCCCTTGCCGCAAATTGCTGCGATGTGGCCGGCGTCGGGATAGCGCTGCAGGACAGCGTCCGCAACCGCCCGCCCTGCCCGTTCCATCATCGTGTCCACGTCGTGGCCCTGCTCGGCGGCGCGCATCTCGTCCGCCGTGTAGAGCGGCTCGAACATCAGCGTTCCTCGTCCACCACTGCGACGGCGTTCGCAAGCTCGCGGGAGTGCGTCATCGACAAGTCGATCGCGCCCGCGCCCACGCGTTCGGCCCAGCCGGCCACGCGGCCACTGAGGCGCACCGAAGGCTTGGGACGTCCGGCGATCTCGATGTCTCGCCACGCGAAGGCCCGCGCGACGCCAAAGCCGAGCGCCTTGCCGACCGCCTCCTTCCCGGCGAACCTGCCGGCGTAACTCTGAGCCGGGTTCGGCCGCGAGTCGCAGTACGCACGCTCCGCGTCGGTGAAGCAACGTTCGCGAAAGCGCGGATATCGGTCGAGCGCGCGCCTGACCCGCTCGATCTCGATCAGGTCGACCCCGACTTTCATAGATGCTCTTCCAGCCACTCAGGAAGTTGGGCGATCGACGAGATGATCCCGTCGGGGCGGATCCGCGACGCCTCTACCTCGTCGGGCCTGAACTTTCCGGTCCGGACGAGGATCGTCTTCATCCCGTGACCTTGGGCGCCAGCGATGTCGGACTCGATGTCGTCGCCCACCATCCAGGTCATGCCCGCTTCGGCGTCGAGCGCCTGCAACGCCGCCTCGAAGTACTGGCGCGACGGCTTGCCGAGCACGATCGCCTCGGTGTCGGCGGCGTACTCGAGCCCCGCGACGAACGCCCCCGCGTCGAGCAAGGGCCCGTGCTTCGTCTGCCACCAGCGGTTCTTGTGCAGTGAGTAGAGCTGCGCACCGGCCTCGAGCTCGTGAAACGCGCGGGCGAGGTTCATGTAGCTGAACACGAGATTCGTCTCGGGCGTCTCGTCGGCGCCTCCGATCAGCACGGCCTCCGCATCCTCGCCGACGAGCTCGACGCCCTCGAGCTCCCCGACGATCGCATGCATGGTCATCGCGAGCACGCGCCGGCCCGCGAGGGTATGAGCCGCGGCGCGTGGGGTCGTCTGGAGCTCGTCGTCGTCGAGCGGGATCCCCATCGCACGGAGCTCCTCGGCGAGGGTCGCGCGGGCACGGGTCGTGTTGTTCGTGACGAACCGCAGCCGATGCCCGGCCTCCCGGAGGCGACGAACGGCGTCGGCCCCACCGGCAATCGGATCGCCGGACACGTGGAAGACCCCGTCGATGTCAAGCAGAATCGCAGCCATGGACGGCGAGTCTATTCGCGTGACCCGATCGGTCGTTCTCCCCCGCGGTGAGGTGGAGTTCCGCTACTCGCGTTCGAGTGGGCCGGGCGGTCAGCACGCGCAGAAGTCGGAGACACGCGTTGAGGCCGTCTTCGACGTGGAGGCCTCGAATGCGCTGACGGACACGCAGAAACGCCGCGTCATCGGGCGCTCCGGCCCCGTGCTCCGCTCGATCGCCCAGGACGAGCGCAGCCAGCTCCGAAACCGGGAGCTCGCCCTCGAGCGGCTGGTCGAGCAGCTGCGGCAGGCTCTGCGGGTCGAGCGGCGGCGGCTCCCGACGAAGCCGACCGAGGCCTCGCGCCGGCGCCGGCTGGACGACAAGCGGCGCCGCTCCCAGACGAAGCGCCTTCGCCGAGAGCTCGACGACTGAAACGAGGCCGTATCCAGGTCGGCCCTTTTGCCGTTTCAGACTTGGAAGTCATGGCGCCGATCTCCGTCACCTTGGCCCGCCGGGACCCGCCTGCCGCCGTGGTCGCCCTCGTCGGGGAGCACGACGCCTATTCCGCAGAGCGCCTCGAGAACGAGCTGAGCGTCCTCCTGAACGCGAATCAGCGGGTCGTGGTCGACCTTCGTGACGCGAGCTTCATCGACTCCACGACCCTCAGCGTGCTGCTGTCGGCGCGGCGCCGCGCGGAGGAGTCCTCACTCGGGTTCGCGCTCGTGCTGCACGACCGCCATTACACGCAGGTCCATCAGATCCTGGAGCTGACCGGACTGGGCCCCACGTTCGCCGTCTGTGGGGAGCTCGGGGAGGCACTCGACGCGGTGCGGGCCGGCCGGGTCGCTGCGGGACGCGCCGCCTAGCGGCGCCGTCCGACTCCCCTCGTACTTTTTCCTCGATGGACCACGACCCGCTTCGGCGTGGGTTCGCCGAGTTCGTCGGCACGTTCACGCTCGTCTTCATCGGCGCCGGGTCGACCCTGACGCTCACCAAGACGCTCGCCCCCCTGATCGGCAACCCACCGGTGTTCAACGTCTACAGCGGAGTGGCCCTCGTGGGCGTGGCGCTGGCAAACGGCCTGGCGATCGGAGTGATGGCCTCTGCAGTCGGCCACATCTCCGGTGGGCACTTCAATCCTGCGGTGACGTTCGGCTTCCTCATCACTCGCCGAATCGTGCCCTCGCTCGCGGTCGTCTACTGGAGCGTGCAGTTCGCGGCCGCCGCAGCCGCTGCCGCACTGCTGCGCTGGTTCTACCCAGCGAACGTGCGCGAGGCCACGAACCTCGGCGCCCCCGGGCTCGGAAGCGGCATCACTGTCTGGCAGGGCGTTGTCATCGAGCTTGTGCTCACCTTCTTCCTGGTCTGGGTGATCTTTGCGACAGCAGCCGACCCGGGCGGCACGTTCAAGGCGATCGCCGGGCTCGGGATCGGGTTGACGATCACCATCGACGTCCTCATGGGGGGCCCACTGACCGGCGCCGCGATGAATCCCGCCCGTGCGTTTGGCCCAGAGCTCCTGTCGCGGGACTGGACCGACGCGTGGATCTGGTACGTCGGCCCCGTCGCCGGAGCAACCCTTGCCGCGCTCGCGTACGAGTACCTCTACCTCCGGCCGCCGAGGCCGATCCCCGTCGGCCCGCCGGACACCGGCGTCGACGAGCCGCGGCCCGGCGACGCGGCAGTCTCCTAGCCGGCGAGCTACTCGACCGTGACGGTCTTCGCGAGGTTGCGCGGCTGATCGACGTTCAGCCCGCGTAGGCGGGCGATGCGATAGGCCAGCAGCTGCAGCGGCAGCACGGCGAGCACGGCCTGCAGGAAGGCGGGCGTGCGCGGGACATAGATCACGTCGTCGGCATGGTGCTGAATGTCCTCGTTGCCGTCGGTAGCGATGGCGATCACCTGCGCACCGCGTGCCCGCACCTCCTGGATGTTCGACACGACCTTCTCGTACACGACCTTCTGGTCGGTCGCGATGCAGACGACCGGCGTCTCGGAGTCGAGCAGGGCAATCGGCCCGTGCTTCATCTCGCCTGCGGAGTACGCCTCGGTCGGGATGTAGGAGATCTCTTTCAGCTTGAGCGCGCCCTCGAGCGCGACGGGAAGCCCGATGTGGCGGCCGAGGTAGAGGAAGAACGGCTTGTTGTAGTGGCGCTCGGCGATCTCCTCGATCGGATGATCCCCGTCGAGGAACTGCTCCATCTTCTGCGGCAGGTCGTAAAGCGCTTCGAGGATGAACTCGATCTCCTCCGCCGGCATCGTGCGGCGGACCTGCGCGAGCTTGAGCGCGATCAGCGAGAGCAGTGCAACCTGTGCCGTGAACGTCTTCGTCGCCGCGACGCCGATCTCGAGGCCGGCGCGCGTGTAGAGAACCGCGTCGACCTCGCGCGTCACCTGCGTTCCGAGCTGGTTCGTGATCGCGAGCGTACGCGCGCCTTGTTGCCGGGCGAGCTGCATCGCCGCAATCGTGTCGGCGGTCTCTCCGGATTGGGTGATGCCGATGACGAGCGTGTCCTTCGACAGCACCGGATTTCGGTAACGCCATTCGCTCGCGATGTCCGGCTCGACCGGGACACGAGCCCACTCCTCGATGATGTAGCGACCGACGACAGCAGCGTGATAGGCGGTGCCGCAGGCGACGATCACGATGCGGCGGAGATTCTGGATCTCGAGCTCGTTCAGGCCGATGCCCTCCAGGACGAGCTTGCCGCGCCGGGCACGGTCGCCGATCGTCTCCCTCACCGCTTCCGGCTGCTCGTAGATCTCCTTGAGCATGAAGGTCTCGTAGCCGCCCTTCTCGGCGACCTCGTCGTCCCAGTCCACCGGCTCGACGTCCTTGTGCTCAACCTCGCCTTCGTCATCGAAGAACCGCGCGCCTTCGGGCGTGATTGCGACGACCTCGCCTTCATCGATCAGCTGCACGCGGCGCGTCTCGCCCAGGAACGCGGCGATCGAGGAAGCGAGGAACATCTCCCCCTCACCTACGCCGACCACGAGCGGGCATTGACGGCGCGCGCCGACGAGCAGACCGGGATGGTCGTTGTGGATCACGACGAAGGCGTAGTGACCTTCGAGCTCGCGATAAGCAGCCCGAACCGCCTCGATCAGATCGCCCTGGTAGTTGTGCTCGATCAGATGGACGACCACCTCGGCGTCCGTCTCGGAGCTGAAGCGATGGCCCGTAGCTAGGAGGGATTCCTTCAGCTCGCGATAATTCTCGACGATGCCGTTCAGGACGATGGCGAGACGGCCGTCCTCGCAACCCGTCAACGGATGCGCGTTCAACTCGTTCACCGCGCCATGCGTCGCCCAGCGCGTGTGCCCGAGACCGTGATTGGAGATCGACCCGTTCGGGCCCGCGGCGTCCTTCAGGAACTGGAGATTGCCGACTGCGCGCACGTACTCGAGCCCGCCGTCCTCGCGAAGCGCGATCCCGGCGGAGTCGTACCCGCGGTACTCGAGCCGCTGCAGGCCTTGCAGAAGAAGCTCCTTCGCAGGCCGATTACCGACGTATCCGATGATCCCGCACACCCGAAGCTCCTTTCACTTGCCGCCCGTGACCTCACGGCTGGTCGAACGCTGCAGATTCGCGGTTTTTGTCCGAAACGCGCCCTCGAAAACGCCAAAAGCCCGACTGAGCGATCCGCCCCTTCGTCGGGACGGTCAGCCGAGCTCTCGTCGCACGAGAGCCGCGATCCTACCACAGAGGTTCTCGGCTTCCTGAGCCGTCTCGGCCTCTGCCAGAACCCGAATGACGGGCTCTGTTCCGGAGGGACGGACGAGGACGCGGCCTCGATCTCCGAGCTCGGCGTTGAGCCGGGCGACCTCTTCCCCGATTGCGGGCGTGAGCCGTCGATTGGCGACGGCGACGTTTTCCATGCTCTGCGGAAAGCGAGTCAGGACGCTCGTGACCTCGGCAAGCGGGCGACCGTGCAGCGCGGCGCAGAGTAAGAGCGCGGCAACCAAACCGTCGCCGGTGACGTGACCGTCGAGCCAGATCAGGTGACCAGATTGCTCGCCGCCGAGAATTCCGCCCTCGCGGCGGAGCGCCTCGAGGACGTAACGGTCGCCGACGTCGGTCGTGACGACGCGGATGCCGTTCTCGGCCATCAACCGGTGGAGTCCCATGTTCGCCATCACGGTCATGGCAACGAGCTCGACGTTTCGGTCGAGGGCCAGCACCCCGACGATCTGGTCGCCGTCGACGACGTCACCGTTGGCGTCCACGGCAAGCATGCGATCGCCGTCACCGTCGAAGGCCACGCCGAGGTCGAGGCGAAGCTCGGTCACGGTTCGCTGAAGCGCGCGTAGGTCGGTCGCGCCGCAGGCCACATTGATGTTCATGCCGTCGGGCTCGTTTCCGATTGCGGTGACTTCCGCGCCGAGCTCCGTGAACGCCTGGGGCGCCAGCCCGGAATACGCGCCGTTCGCGCAGTCGACGCCGATCTTCAGCCCCGTGAGATCCGTGCCGAAGCGTTCGACCACGTGCTCGAGGTAGCTGTCGGTTGCGACGTCGACCTCGTCGATCTCGCCGCCACCCGTAGGAGGGTCGTCGAGCAGCGCTTCGATCTCCTCCTCTTGCGTGTCGGAGAGCTTCTGACCGTCGCGGTCGAAGAACTTGACGCCGTTGTACTCGGGCGGGTTGTGCGACGCAGTGATCACGCAGCCGAGGTCGAGGGTCAGGAGCGCGACTGCGGGTGTCGGCAGCACTCCCGCGACGACCGCGCTTCCGCCCGCAGAGGCGATGCCTCGCGCGAGGGCGTCTTCGAGCTCCGGGCCTGATGCACGCGTGTCGCGCCCGACGAAGATGCGGCCGCGGCCGCACCAGATCGTCGCGGCACGGCCGAGCCGTTCGACGAGATCAGCGGTTAGTTCCTTGCCGACGACGCCACGGACACCGTCCGTGCCGAAGTATTGGCGCGCCACCTACCGCTTGCTGAACTGCGGCGCCTTGCGCGCCTTGTGCAGGCCCGCCTTCTTGCGCTCGACGATCCGAGCGTCGCGCGTCAGGAAGCCGGCCCGCTTGAGCGGAATGCGCAGCTCCGGGTCCGCCTCGACGAGCGCACGGGCGATTCCGTGCCGAACGGCACCTGCCTGGCCGCTCGGACCGCCGCCGTGCACGCGCACCCGGATGTCGTAGGTCCCCTCGGCCCCGGCGATCTGGAGCGGCGCGAGTGCAGATGTCCGGTGCGCCTGGCGCGGGAAGTAGTCCTCGATCGTGCGGCCGTTGAACCAGGTGACGCCGTCGCCGGGCCGGAGGATGACGCGGGCGACCGAGGTCTTCCGCTTGCCCGTTCCTCGGTATTGCGCGATCTGGCTCATGCGTCCTCCCACTTCAGCGGCTGTGGCGCCTGCGGCGCGTGTGGATGCTCGGGGCCTGCGTAGATCTTGAGCTTGGTGATCTGCTGGCGGGCCAGCCGATTCCTCGGAAGCATTCCTTTGACCGCCTTGCGCAGGACCTCTTCCGGCCTTCGCGAAAGCTGTTCGCGAAGCGTCCTGCTGCGAATCCCACCGGGATAACCCGAGTGGCGGTAGTAGCGCTTCTGGTCGAGCTTGTTGCCGGTGACCTGGATCTTCTCCGCGTTGACGACGACCACGAAATCCCCCGTGTCGACGTGCGGCGTGTACTCCGGCTTGCCCTTGCCGCGGAGCATGTCCGCGATGCGGGTCGCGAGCCGGCCGAGCGTCTGCCCGTCGGCGTCCACCACGTACCAGTGGCGCTCGATCTCTCCAGGTTTGGCGGTGTAGGTCTTCATCTCACGGAAAAGGCGGACTAGGGCGTCCGCCGGCGCAAAACTGTAGCAGCCCTGCCCGAAATTCGGCCGCTCCGCCATGGGATGGATGCCGGATATAAGGAGCAGCGGTGGCGCTAGCCGCGAGCCGGCCGACGGCGACCAGGCGGCGGCTCTCCGCGAGCTCCTCGAGGAAGGGCCGCGAGGCGAGGATCTCGAGCCGGGTCGGACGCCGGTTCGACGTCTCCGTCCCCGGGTGGGTGGGCACGACGTTCCAGCACAGGGCGTCCAGCTCGAGTTCGGCGAGGACCCGCTGCACGACCGTGGCCGTCGCCTCCGCCGGTCCGCTGCCGCTGAGTTGACGCTCCGAGGTGAACGGCAGACCGGAGATCCGGGCACCGCGATAGCCGGGGGCCTCACCCACGAGAAGGAGCGATCCGCCGGCATGATCTTCCAGATAGGCCCGAAGCCGGCGGCGCCGGGTCTGCGCGCCCGCTCCGTCACGGTAGAAGTTGAACGTCGTGCCGATGCGCGCGGCCGCGAGGCGCCTTACGAACCTTTCAGAGTCCACATCGTCACTATGCTCATGCGGGTGAGAGGACGCACCGCCGCGCTCGTTGCGGCCTGCGCGGTGGTCGGCGCCCCAGCTGCAGCCGCCGCACCGCCGCAGGGGTTCCAGTCGAACGCGAGCTTCTCGGCCAGCTACGCCCAGCGCGGCGTGACCGCCGTGGCGGCGACGTCGCAGCGAGTGAGCTGCTACGCGCCGGAGGTCTTCTACCTCGCCAGCCTCACGCCGTCGCAGGGATATCCCGACGGCGGCACCACGCTCTGCAACGGCGCCGCCACGACGGGTGAGGACATCGGCCCGTATCCGCTACAGGACCTCAAGAACCCCCCGGCGCGCGCGAAGGACTTCTCCGAGTCGGATCTGCACGTCGATCCGACGAACCCTCGCCACCTGATCGGCGTAAGCAAGTGGATCGTGAACGCCGAGGGCTATAACCACCTGACTGGTTTCTTCGAATCCTTCGACGGCGGCGCCACGTGGCCGCAGCAGGGTCACATCCCGGGCTACGAAGCATGGACGGACAACTCGGATCCGGTCGGCGCATTCGACCCCTGGGGAAACTTCTACGCCGTCGTCTTCCCGTACATGTTCTCGTACATCGCGAGCGGCCAGCACTTCTTTCTCTCGCCCGACGTCAACCCGACGCTGCCGCGCTCAGGCCTGGGAGTGGCGGTCCGGCCGAAAAACGCAGCCGCGGCCTCGACGTGGAACACGACCCACGGCGGTCAGCTCGACTTGATCGAGCGCACGCCGTTCAACGGAAGCAACGTCTTCGACAAGCAGTGGCTGGCGATCGATACGAACCGCCACAGCCGCCACTTCGGACGGGTGTACGTCTCGTGGGCGATCGGCAACGACGACAGCGGACTTCGGATCTATCTGTCGTACGCGGACGCGCGCCGAAACGGAACGCATACGAACTGGTCGCGGCCGAGGCTCGTCCTTCCTCAGGCCCAGCGTGTCGGTGACAACGGCTCGCTCCCTCGAGTTGCGCCCAATGGAACAGTCTGGCTCGCCACCTCGAGCTTCCGAAGTGGAGACGAGCCGTTCACGATGTCATTGACCTCTTCGCGCAACGGAGGCAGAGCGTGGGCCCGTCGCAGCGTGATCGTGCGTCACAGCGTGAACGGGTATCGCAACACGAGCTTTCGCGCGGCGTTCGGCGAAGCGTTTATCGTCGGCCCGCGTAAGGTCGGTCGCTTCTATCCGCTATATGCGGCGTACGAGCGGTCGAGCGCCGGCGGGACGAAGCTCTTCCTCCGCGGCTCGTTCGACGGCGGCCGTCACTGGGGCCCCTCCAGGCAGATCAACGACGCCTCCGGGGAAGG
>Ga0207648_10005426_pt1 | contig 12850 bp, 12 predicted proteins | sample KBSMisM32_FD_184310 | JGI IMG/M metagenome (GOLD analysis project Ga0207648, IMG submission 184310) | Miscanthus rhizosphere microbial communities from Kellogg Biological Station, Michigan, USA - KBS Miscanthus M3-2 (SPAdes) (version 2) | ecosystem: Host-associated > Plants > Roots >...
GATTTCGGCATCGATCGCGCCGGTGTCGCTGGTCTGCCTGAGGCCGCGTTCCTCGACGATTCTTCCGGGCGCATCGCCGCTCTCGAGCATGATCTCGAAGACCTGCTTGGCGATCGTGCCGCTGATGGTGCCGTCGGCGACGAGCTTCAGGAGCTCCGCCGCGTGGGCCGGCGACACCGGGCTTTCGGCCATCGAGCCGCCGATCCGGTTGAGCGCGCCAAACAGTTCGGCGACGGTCCAGTTAGCCGCCTGCTTGGGGTCGACGTCATTGTCGATCAGGGCGTCGAACCAGCCCGCGGTCTCGACCTCGGCGGTCAGGACCGAGGCATTATAGGGCGAGATACCCATCAGCTCGTAGCGCTTGCGCTTCGCGTCGGGCAGCTCGGGGATCGACTTGCGGCAATCCTCGAGGAACGCCTCGTCGAGCTCGAGCGGGAGCAGGTCCGGATCGGGGAAATAGCGATAGTCGTGCGCGTCCTCCTTGGAGCGCAGCGGCCGGGTGACGCCCTTGTCGGGGTCGAACAGCCGGGTTTCCTGAGCGACCGTTCCGCCGCCTTCGATCAGCTCGACCTGGCGCTTCGCCTCATGCTCAACGACGGCCATGACGAAGCGGACGGAGTTGACGTTCTTGGTCTCGGTCCGGGTACCGAACTCTGCGCCGGGCTTGCGCACGCTGACGTTGACGTCGGCGCGCATCGAGCCCTCCTCCATATTGCCGTCGCACGAGCCGACATAGCGCAGAATCGATCTCAACTTCCGAAGATAAGCGCCTGCCTCGGCTGGAGAACGCATGTCGGGCCGTGACACGATCTCCATCAGCGCGACGCCCGACCGGTTGAGGTCGACGTAGCTCATCGTCGGGTGCTGGTCGTGCATCAGCTTGCCCGCGTCCTGCTCGACATGGATCCGCTCGATGCCGATATTCTTGGCGCTGCTCTCGTCCTTGTCGTCGAGCAGCACCTCGACTTCGCCCTCGCCGACCAGCGGGTGGTAGAGCTGGCTGATCTGATAGCCCTGGGGCAAATCGGCGTAGAAATAGTTCTTGCGGTCGAAGCGCGACCATTTGTTGATCTTGGCGTCGAGCGCCATTCCGGTGCGCACCGCCTGGCGGATGCACTCGCGGTTCGGCACCGGAAGCATGCCCGGCATTGCGGCGTCGACCAGGCTGACCTGCGTGTTGGGCTCGGCGCCGAACGCGGTCGCCGCGCCGGAGAAGAGCTTCGCGTTGGTCACGACCTGGGCGTGGACCTCGAGGCCGACCACCACCTCCCACTCGCCGGTTTCGCCCTTCACTCGATAATCGTTCATGACTTCTGCCTCAGATCCGTCCCGCGCCCTCTAGCCTGTCGATGACCGCCGCCAAAGAGGCGGCCCAGCTCGTCCAGTTGAGGCGCTCCTCATACTCGCGCCGCGCGCCTTCGCGCAGCGCGGTGTAGCGTTCCGCCTCCCGCCAAGCGTGCTCGATCGCATCGGCGAAGTTTTCCGCCGTCGCGTCCTGCGGCAGCAGGATGCCGTTGACGCCGTCGCGGACCACGCTGGCGACGCCGCCGATGTCGCGCGTCACTGACGGCGTGCCATAGGCGCTCGCCTCGGCGAAGACGATTCCATAGGTGTCCTGCCGCGTCGGCAGGAAAAGGAAATCGGCGTTGCGGATCAGTTCGCGCAGCTTTGCCCGCTGAGAGTGATCCGCCTTGCTCAGATAGCCATGGTCGCGGAGCCAGGGCCGGTCGGGCAGGCCATCGTCGGGCGCGGAGCCGACGATGTCGACGCGGATCGGGAAGCCGCGCTCGGCGAGCAACTCGCCGGCCGCGAGCACCACATCGCCGCCCTTGCGGAGCCAGTGAATGCCGATGAACAGCAGCCGGCAGGTGTCGCCGCGATCGCTCGCTGGCCGAACCTCGCTCGGCGGCACGTCGTCGATATTGCAGCCCCAGGGAATGACCGAGACTTCGCGTTTGTCGGCGCCGTAGTCGCGGACTGCCGAGTCGGCTGCCCATTGCGACGAGAAGCTGTTGTGGACCGAGAGGCGGATGCTGCGCCGCTCCATTTCCTCGGCAGTTCGGGCCGTGCGACGGCTGAGCTCCTCGAACAGGGTGTAGAACGGCCGCATCAATGCGAAGGTCGCGTCAGTGACATTCAGCACCGCCACAAGCTCGGCCAGTTCGCTGACCAAAGCCGCATTCACCACGCCGATGACCAGCACGCGTTCGCCCCGCCAGCGCCGCGCCAGACGCTTCGCGAACCAGCGGTTGAGGCGGGGCCAGTAATAAGGGTTCACCCGCCTGCGGGTCAGGTGCCAGACGGCGCGGTCGAAGCGATAGGCCCAGGTTGCACGCGACTGCCTGACCACGTCCATGTCGGGGAAATGGCCTTGGAGCGCGCGCACCATGTGGAACGGCGTTCCGGAGAAGGAGCGGACGTCGGTCGGGTCGCTGCTCGAGATGAACGCGATCCGCAGCGGCAGCTGTCCGCTCGCGCGCTTGCCTACCACCAGCGCTCCGGCCGGGCCGTGAAGCCGGCGCGCTCCTCGATCGCGAGGCCGGCGTTGAGCACGGTTTGCTCGTCAAGCTCATTGCCGATCAGGTGCAGGCCGAGCGGAAGGCCCTGACCGTCGAGTCCGCCGGGGACGCTCATCGCCGGCAGGCCGGCGAGGCTAGCGGGCACCGCGAAGACGTCATTCAGGTACATCGCCAGGGGATCGGTCGTCTCGCCGATGCCGAATGCCGCCGAGGGCGCGGTCGGGGTCAGGATCACGTCGCACAGGTCAAACGCCTTGGCGAAGTCCTGCTTGATCAGCGTCCGCACCTTCTGCGCCTTAGTGAAATAGGCGTCGTAGAAGCCGGCGGAGAGGACGTAAGTGCCGATCATGATGCGCCGCTTGACCTCGGCGCCGAACCCCGCCGCGCGCGTTGCGGCATACATGTCGTCAAGGGTCTTCACCCCCTCCTCCCGCAGGCCGTACCGGACGCCGTCGTAGCGTGCGAGGTTGGACGACGCCTCGGCTGGCGCGATGATGTAATAGGTAGGCAGCGCATATTTGGTGTGCGGCAGGCTGATCTCGACAGGCGTTGCGCCGGCATCCTTGAGCCATTCGATACCCTGGTCCCACAAGGAGTTGATCTCGGCCGGCACTCCGTCGATCCGATATTCCCTGGGAATACCGACGCGCTTGCCGTTGAGATCGCTCGACAAGTTCGCTTCCCACTGTGGCACGGGAAGATCGAGCGAAGTCGAGTCCTTCGGGTCGAAGCCGGCCATGGCTTCGAGCAGAATCGCGCAATCGCGAACGGTCCGCGCCATCGGCCCCGCCTGGTCCAGCGAGCTGGCGAACGACACGATTCCCCAGCGCGAGCAGCGGCCGTAGGTCGGCTTGATCCCGCAGATGCCGACGAATGCCGCCGGCTGGCGGATCGAGCCGCCGGTATCGGTGCCGGTGACGCCAGGAGCGATGTGCGCCGCGACCGCCGCCGCCGATCCGCCCGACGAACCACCGGGGGTCAGGCCGACGTTGCTGCCCCTGCGCCGCCACGGCGAGATCACCGGTCCATAGGCGCTGGTCTCGTTGGATGAGCCCATCGCGAACTCATCCATGTTCAGTTTGCCGAGCATGCCCGCGCCGGCCTTGCGCAAGTTGGCCGTGACCGTGCTTTCATAGGGCGGCCTGAACCCCTTGAGGATGTTGCTGCCGGCGGTCGTGTCGACGCCCTGGGTCGCGAACAAATCCTTGATGCCCAGAGGGATGCCCGCGAGCGAACCGAGATCACCTGACCCTCGGGCGGCGTCCGCCGCGTCGGCTGCCGCCAGCGCATCCTCCGGCGTCTCCACCGTGTACGCATTCAGCGACTTCGCCGCCGCGACCGCCGCGTTATAGCCTTCGGCGATTTCACGTGCGGTGAACTCGCCCGAACGAAACCCGTCGCGGAGTTCGGCGATGGTCTTGGCGGTGAATTCGCTCACTCGATCACCTTCGGCACGGCGAAGAATCCGTGCTGAGCGTCGGGCGCATTGGCGAGCACGTCGTCGCGGATGTTGCCGTCATTGACGACGTCGTCGCGCAACCGGAGTTTTTGGTCGATCACCGCGGTCAGCGGCTCGACGCCTTCGGTATCGACTTCGCCCAGCTGCTCGATCCAGCCGAGGATGTTGTTGAGCTCGGGCGCCAGCCGCTCGATCTCCTCGTCGCTCATCGCGATGCGCGCGAGCTTGGCGATGTGCCGCACCTGTTCATTCGTCACTGACATGATCGGCGGCGGATAGCGGCGGGGTCGATTAGCGGCAAGCCGGGCGCCGGTGGGTCGCCGAAGACTCCAGCGCTCCTGCCTGCTAAAGGCCAGACCTGACGGACGCCGTCTCGAGGGGGATCGGAAAATGGTCAAGCCGGTGAAGTTCGCGCACGTTGTTTACATGACGCGGCGCTTCGAAGAGATGATCGCCTGGTACCGCAACGTCTTCGAGGCGGATGTGGTTTATGAGAATCCGGCCTTGGCGTTCCTCACCTATGACGATGAGCATCACCGCTTTGCCTTCGCCAACCTCGACGTGCTCAAGCCGGCCGGCAAATCGCCCGACGATCGGGGCGAGATCGGCGTGAACCACGTCGCCTACACCTACGCCACCGCCGGCGATCTGCTCGACACCTATGCCCGCCTGAAGCGCGCCGGGATCGAGCCATATTGGCCCGTCCATCACGGGACCACGATGTCGCTCTACTATGCCGACCCGGACGGCAACCGAATGGAGTTCCAGGTCGATGTCGGCACGGTCCAGGAGGCGACGGCGCTCATGAGGACGGCAGCTTTCCAGGCCAATCCGGTCGGTGTCATGTACGATCCCGACGCGCTTCTCGCGCGCTGCCAGGCCGGAGAAGCCGAGGAAAGCCTGCTGGCGAAACCGCCGGGACCACCCTCGCCCATCCCGGCTGCGCACGGGATGTCCTAGAACCGTTCGTCGACTTCGCGAATCGGCCGCGCTTGCTGATCACGCGCCCGCTCAATAGGGCCGCGAGCCATGTTCGCCCGGCGCTTCCTCGGCTGCATCGTCGTCCTGACCCTGCTGATTGTCGCGGGCGCCTTCGCCATTTACCAGTGGGGCGGCCGGGTGCTGGTCGAGCAGGCGGTGCCCAAAGGCCATTTCGAAGTCGCGAAGGCGGGAAGCGGCCCCAACTATGCGCAGGCGTCGAGCTGGCTGGCGCGGCCGGGGGAGGCGAATGATCCCTCGGCGTGGCTTCCGGCCGGGTTCGATACCGACGCACCGGGCAAGGCCGCGGTCTTCTACATCCACCCAACCACCTATCTTGAAACCGACCGTTGGAATGCGGCGCTCGAGCCCGGTCCGGAGACGGAGTTCCGGACCCGATTGTTCGTCCAGAGCCAGGCGAGCGCGTTCAACGGCGCGGGTGAGTTGTGGGCGCCGCGGTATCGACAGGCGGCCTACGGCGCGTTCCTGCTCAAGAGCGAGGACGCCCAGAAAGCGCTCGACTTTGCCTATCGCGATGTCGCAGCCGCGTTCGATCAGTTTGTGAAGGAGGCCGGCGACCGGCCCGTCATCCTCGCTGCGCATAGCCAGGGCGCACTCCACCTAGAGCGACTGCTCAAGGAGAAAGTCGCCGGCAAGCCGATCGCGAAGCGGATCGTCGCGGCCTATGTCGTCGGCTGGCCGATCAGCACTATCGCGGACCTGCCAGCTCTCGGCCTACCTGCATGCACGTCGCCCGAGGAAGCCGGCTGCATCGTCTCGTGGATGACCTTTGGCGACCCGCCGAACCCCGACTTCATCTTCCACGAATGGAGCAAGACGACCGGCTTCAACGGCGGCGAACGGCGACGCGAGGAGACGCTCTGCGTCAATCCGATCAGCGGCGTTCAGAACGGCAGCGCGCCGCCGCAGGACAATCCCGGCACCTTGATCCCGACTGCTGACATGCGGAACGCCAACCTCCAGCCGGGCGCGGTCGGGGCGCATTGTCGCGACGGGCTGCTGATCCTCGACGGGATGCCGCCCGAGCTCGGTTCGTTCGTGCTGCCGGGCAACAATTACCACGTTTACGATTACGCGCTTTTCTGGGGTGCGATCCGGCGCGACGCGGCAAGGAGGCTGGCCGCATGGCGGGGCTGATCACCACCGACACCGGCGAGTTCGCGGCCGCGCTGGCGAACGGAGGCAAGCTCGCCGGGCTCGACGTCGGCACGAAGACGATCGGCCTCGCCATCTGCGATGCCGGCTGGCACTTCGCAGGCCCGGCCGAAACGATCCGCCGGACGAAGTTCACCGCCGACTTCGAGCGGCTGTGCGGGTTCATCGCGCGCGAGCAAATCGTCGGGCTCGTCGTCGGCCTGCCGCTCAACATGGACGGAAGCAACAGCCCCCGCACCCAGTCCGTCCGCGCTTTCGCGCGCAACCTCGCGCCGCTCGGGCTGCCGTTGCTGCTGTGGGACGAGCGCTGGTCGACGCAGGCGGTCGAGCGGGCAATGATCGAGGCCGACGTCAGCCGGGCGAGGCGCGCGGAGAAGGTCGATGCCCTCGCCGCCGCGCACATCCTGCAGGGCGCGATCGACGCGCTGGCCAACCTGCCAAGTCCGCAATAAGCAGCGCGCTCGTGGACATCCTTTCCATCGACGCCCTGAGCGACGGCGAGATCGCGGAGATCCTCGAGCGATCTGCACAATTCTTCGCCGGGAACCGCGGCCGACGCTCCGCCGAGCGGCTCCACGGCAAGATCGTCTTCAACCTGTTCTACGAAAATTCGACCCGGACCGCGATGTCGTTCGCGACCGCAGCGCACCGGCTCGGCGCTTCCGCAATCTCGCTCTCGGTCGAGCGAAGCTCGATCCAGAAGGGCGAGACGCTGGAGGACACCGCGCGGACGTTGAATGCCATGCGACCCGACGCTTTAGTCATCCGCCACCGAGAGAACGGCGCTCCGGCCGCGGTCGCGCTGATCGTCGATGCGCCGGTGCTCAATGCCGGCGACGGCACCAACGAGCACCCGACGCAGGCGCTGCTCGACGCCGCGACGATCCGGCAGCGGCTGGGCAGGATCGAAGGCCTCAAGGTCGCAATCTGCGGCGACATCCGCCACAGCCGCGTCGCGCGGTCCAACGCCAAGCTGCTGCCGCGGCTCGGTGCCGAGGTTCGGCTCGCCGGCCCACCAGGGCTGGCGCCCGACGGGATGTCGGTGGACGAGGCGATCGCCGGAGCGGACGTGGTCATGATGCTGCGAGTGCAGCGCGAGCGGCTCGAGGAGGATCTTGGCGATGCGCCGGGAGAATATCTCGCTCGCTACGGGCTTACGCGCGAACGGCTGGCGACGGCATCAGAGAGTGCCGTCGTCATGCATCCGGGCCCGATGAATCGCGGAGTGGAAATCGATCCGTCGGTGGCCGACGATCCGGAGCGATCACTGATCGCGCTCCAGGTCGAGATGGGCGTGGCGACCCGGATGGCCTGCCTTGAGCTGGTTGTCGGCAGCGCCGCGCGTTAGCGCATCGCGATGTTGACCGGCGCATCACCCGCGACGTTGCGGACGAAGCAGCTTCCGCCCTGGCGGCGCAGCGCCATGCACAGGTTACGCGCCTCCGCGTCGCTGGCGAAGCCCCGGACCGACAGGCGGTAGAAGATGCCCTTGGGGCTGGCGAAGCGGGCGCTCATCGGCAGATACGCCTTGAGAGCGCCATATTTCTTCGCGCTTCCGTTCCACGCGGCGAGCACTCGGTCGGGCGAGCCATAGGCGCCGAGCTGGACTACCGCCGGCGAATTGCCGCGGCGCGGAGCGGCGGCGGGAATGACTCGCGGCTTGGCCCTGGCGGCCGGAGCGTGGCTGTGCGGCATGACCGCTGCGAATACCGCCTTGACGTCGGCCACGGCGGTTGAAGCGAGCGTCGCCAGGGTCGCGCGAGGCGGCGGCGGCGCCGGGGCGACTGAAGCGATTGCGACCGGAGCCGGCGTGGCAACCGGTGCGGCAGCGGCAACAAGCACGGGCGCGGGAGCCGGAGCAGCCGGCGGGGCCGCAATGGCAGGAGCGGCAGCCTCGGCGACCTGGGTGTCAGGCCGCGCGAGCGCGAGCTTGACCGGCTGGCCCTCGTCGACCGCGGCCGGAGTCACTCCGACCAAAGCAGCGACCTGCTCGGCCGGCGATTTCGGCGAAGCAAGCTGCATCCACTGGCGGATGCGGGTGTCGAGCTGGCCGGCGGGAACGTCCTGCGCCGCAACGGCGCGGGCATTGTCCCAGTTGCCGGCGAAAGCATAGGCGAGCGCGAGGTTCTGGCGGATGGTCGCGTCGGCGTTCGCGTCGCGAGCGGCGGGTTCGAGGACGCGGATCGCCTCGGCACTGTGACCGGCGAGCGCCATGGCGAGACCGTAGTTGGATTCACCGAGCGCGGGCCGAGCAACTTTCAGCGTCGCAACCGCGGCATTCTTCTTGCCTAGCGCGACCTGGACCAGCGCGAGCTTCAGCATGACCTGCGCCTGGTTCGGATAGAGACTCAGCGAATCCTTGAAGGCAGACTCAGCCGAACGGAAGCGACCGCCGGCGAAATAGGCGTTGCCAAGCAGCGCCCGGAAGCCGGCATCGGTCGGCAACTTGGCGACCGCTTGCTCGGCGAGCTGGATGGCTTCAGGGATCTTGTGCGCGTTCAGCGCGACCTGGGCGCGAGTGGCGAGCCCAATGTCGCCAACCTTGCCGCCGAAGTGCGAGGCCGAGTCCGTACGGGCCTCGGGCGCCGCACAACCGGCGAGAATCGAAGCGAGAACGACGATCGAGGCAGCGGAACTGCTACGAAGCGACTTGTTCATTGGATTTACCCCCACGTTTTGCCTTTTCGGCCAGCCCGTCGAGATCGGGCATGCGCTCGAGCAACTGGTCGAGCGCGTCGGTCACAAGCTGTTGCGCGGAGCGCCCGTCCACAGCGCATGCGAGCCTCAGCTTGAGATGACGGTTTGGATCGAGGCGGAGCGTGAACGCCGCCTTGCTTTTACTTCCGGGTACCGAGCGCGCGCGCGGAGCCCGGCGGGCGCGCGGCATCGGCGCATGCACTGGCGCCACAACCGGCCTGATGAGCACCGGCGAAATCGCAGGTTCAGCCTCGGTTTCGAGCTCAACCACTTCGGCGGTCTCGTCGATTTCGTCGACGTCGGCCTCATCAACCTCGCTGAAGCGCTCGGCGATCTCGGCCTGCTGGTCATGGACCGGCGATCCGACCGGGGTCAGGCCCGTCGGATGCGCGCGCGGATGGTCGACGACATCTTCGCCGAAGGCGTCATGATCTTCATCGCGAGGGGCTTCGGCGGCCTTGGGCGGTTCGAAGCCCATGTCGTTCCAGCCGAGGTCCTCGAGCCCGTTGCCGCCCTGGGCGAAACCCTGGGGGCGCATGGCCGGGCGAGCCGCGCCCTTGCGGGCGAGCAGGCCGGAAGAGAGGGAAGCGAAAGGTTTTGCTTCGGTGGGCACCTGCACGCCCCCTTACTGACCGACGACGCGACGGCCGAAGCCGCCGACCGGGCGGGGAGCTGCGGCAGCAGCGCCAGGCGCCGCCCCCGGGGCCGCGAACACCGTGCGGCGGAAATTTTTCTCGAGTCGGTCGGAGATATAATCCCACAGCTCGACCATTTCCTTCGCGGAGCGGCCGCCCGGATCGATTTCCATGACGGTGCGGCCGTCGATCATCGACGCCGCGAAGTCGGTGCGGTGATGGACGGTGACCGGAGCAACGGTGCCATGCTGTGACAGTGCGACCGCGGCTTCGTAGGTGATCTTGGCCTTTGGCGTCGCGGCGTTGACGACGAAGATCAACGGCTTTCCGGCGCGGTCGCAGAGGTCGACGGTAGCGCCGACGGCGCGAAGGTCGTGCGGGCTTGGACGGGTCGGGATAACGATGAGCTCGGCAACGGCGATGACGCTCTGGATCGCCATGGTGATCGCGGGAGGGGTGTCGATGACCGCGAGGCGGAAGCCCTGCTGGCGAAGCACTTCAAGGTCGCTAGCAAGTCGGGCGACCGTGGTTTGGGCGAAGGCGGGCATGTCCGCCTCGCGCTCGTTCCACCAATCGGCGAGGCTGCCCTGGGGATCGATGTCGATCAGGCAGACCGGGCCCGCTCCCGAAAGCTGGGCCTGCACCGCAAGATGACCGGACAAGGTCGTCTTACCCGACCCGCCCTTCTGCGATGCCATTGCCAGGACGCGCATGTAGTTCCCCTCGCGTGAATTGACGTCAGTTCAGCAAGCGGAGTGGCATTGGAGCCTCTAAAATCTGGTTAACATGACCACGACCCTGTTTGCGGTTGGCATGCTCTGGGCTAAGGGAAGCGCGGGGTGGGTTAAGGCATGAGTCCCAAATACTTAGTTGTTGCAATGATTGCCGCAGTCGTCGCTGCGCCGCTTCCGGCGCAGTCGGTGAAGGCTGGCATCGATGCGTGGCAGCGGGCCGATTATCCGGGGGCGGTGGCGATCTGGCGCCCGCTTGCGGAAGCCGGCGATGCCGATGCGCAGTTCAACATCGGCCAGGCCTATCGCCTCGGCCGCGGCGTTCCGCTCGATCTCGCGGCAGCGAAGATCTGGTTCGAGCGCGCGGCCCGAAGCGGCCATCTCGACGCCCAAACGACCCTGGGCCTCCTGATCTTCCAGAACGGCGACCGCGCCGGCGGGCTCAAATGGCTCAAGCAGGCTGCCGACCAAGGCGAGCCGCGGGCGCTGCTGGTCTATGGAACCGCGCTCTACAACGGCGACGGAGTCACTCAGGACCGGATCCTGGGCTATGCCTTCGTCAGCCGAGCCGCCTCACAGGGCTTGCAGCCGGCGCAGGAGACGCTCGCCCAGCTCGAACAGCTGATGACCGCCGCCGACCGCCAGAAGGGCGCCGCGCTGGCGCGCTCCGTCCCGGCCGGCTCTCCAGTGCCAAGCAAAACCAAGCCGATCAAGCTCGCGACGGCCAAGACGCCCATCGCCAGGGTGCCCGTGGCCAGGGTACCCGTCGCCAGGGCCCCTGCTGAAAAAGCGCCCGGTCCCAAGGCGCCGGGTGCACCGGCGAGTTCAGCGACCGGCGGGTGGCGAATCCAGCTCGGCGCATTCTCGCAACGCGGCGGCGCCGAAGCTCTCTACCAGCGTGTGGCGGGCAAGCCCGCACTCGCCGGCCGCAGCCCTTATTATGTCGCAAGCGGTGCGGTCACCCGGCTCCAGGTCGGCCCGTTTGCGAGCAAGGCGGCGGCCGCCGCGGCGTGCAGCGCGATCGGAGTTCCCTGCTTCCCGGTTCCCGCGAAGTAGCTAGCGCCGGAACCAGTCGCGGCGGCTGACGCCCTGAACCCAGAGCAGCGCGTCGAGCCCATGATCGCGGAGCTCGCCGTCGGCGACCTCGACCAGCGCCGGCTTCGCTCGGAAAGCGATCCCGAGCCCGGCTTCCTCGATCATCATCTTGTCGTTCGCGCCGTCCCCGATCCCCAGCACATCTTCGCGCTTGAGCCCGAGAAGGTCCCGAATTTCGACAAGCGCCTCGCGCTTCGTCATCGCGTCGACGATCGGGTCGCCGACCTCGCCCGAAAGCTTGCCGCCGGCGAAGACGAGGCGGTTGGCGCGGACGCGATCAAAGCCGACAGTCCGGGCAACCGGCTCGGCGAAGGACAGGAACCCGCCCGAGACCAGCAGGCAGCTCGCTCCCCCCGCACGCATCGTCTGAACGAGCGTCTCCGCGCCCGCGGTCACTCGCACGCGCTCGTCCAGGCAGCGCTTGAGCTCGCGCTCGTCGAGGCCGGCCAGCAGGCGCACCCGCTCCCTTAGCGCTCCGGGGAAATCGAGCTCGCCCTTCATCGCCCGCTCGGTGATTCGTGCCACCTTGTCCTTGAGCCCGGCGTAGTCGGCGAGCTCGTCGATGCATTCCTGGCCGATAACGGTTGAATCCATGTCGGCGACCAGGAGCCGCTTCCAGCGGGGCTCATCGGGCTGGACAATGATGTCGACGCCTTCGAGACCGTCTAGCGCCCAGCGGGCTTCCTTCGGCTTTCCGGCGAAGCGCAGGTCGGCGGCGTCGCCCTCGTCGATCCAGCGCAGGAAGACCGCCTGGGGGTCGAGTTCCCGTAGCAGGCCGAGGACTCGGTCGATCAGCCTGTCATCAAGCCGTCCCGCTGCTATCAGCGTCGCTACGCCCATGCCGTCGTCCAAACCTCCGCTTGTCGTCATCGCCGGGCCGACCGCCAGCGGCAAGTCCTCACTGGCCCTCGCGCTTGCTCAGCAAATCCAGGGCGTCATCGTCAACGCCGATAGCGCGCAAATCTACCGCGACCTGAAGATTCTGAGCGCCGCCCCGACTGAAGCCGAGATCGCGAAGGCGGAGCACCGGCTGTACGGCATCCGCGACGGCGCCCTGCCCTGCTCCGCGGCTGACTGGGCGGCGATGGCCCGGCACGAGGTCGCCGAGGCTCATTCGCGCGGCCGGACGCCGGTACTTGTCGGCGGGACCGGACTCTATCTTCGGACACTGCTCGACGGGATTGCGCCGGTGCCGGCAATCGATCCTGGCGTCCGCGCGCGGGTCCGGGAAGCCGATGTCGCCGACAATTATCTGAAGCTCAAAACCCTCGATCCGGAGGCCGCAACCAGGCTCAAGCCGGCGGACACGACGCGGGTCAACCGCGCGCTCGAGGTCATCCTGTCGACCGGCAGGACGATCGGCGAATGGCAACAGGAGCGCGAGGGAGGGATCGCGGCCAGCGTCGAGCTTCGGCCGCTGATCCTGCTCCCGCCGCGCAAATGGCTCTATGCGCGGTGCGACGAGCGCTTCGCGCGAATGATCGACGAAGGCGCGGTGAGCGAGGTCGAGGCTTTGCTTTCCCGCAAGCTCAACCCGAACCTGCCCGTGATGCGGGCGAT
>Ga0207648_10005427_pt1 | contig 12849 bp, 10 predicted proteins | sample KBSMisM32_FD_184310 | JGI IMG/M metagenome (GOLD analysis project Ga0207648, IMG submission 184310) | Miscanthus rhizosphere microbial communities from Kellogg Biological Station, Michigan, USA - KBS Miscanthus M3-2 (SPAdes) (version 2) | ecosystem: Host-associated > Plants > Roots >...
CATGACGTCACTCGACAAGAAGCCCGCAGGGCCGCCGCCCGCCGAGCAGATCGATATCGACCGGTCGAAGTACGAGACGGTGACAGACGAGGCCGCGCTGGACCGCTGGATCGCGGAGGCAAACGCGCAGGGCTACGTCGCGATCGATACCGAGACCGATTGCATCGACTGCATGATCGCCAAGCTTGCTGGGATCAGCCTGGCGACGGGGCCGAACCGCGCCTGCTACATCCCCGTCGGGCATAGCGGCATCGATATGTTCGCGGAAGCGCCCGAACAGCTGCCGATGGACCTGGTGCTGGGCAAGCTTAAGCCGCTGCTCGAGGACCCCGCGGTCCTCAAGGTCGGTCATAACCTGAAATATGATTGGGTGATGTTCGACCGGCTCGGCATCAACGTCGCGCCGATCGACGACACGATGGTGATGAGTTTCGACCTCGATGCCGGCCGCAGCTTCGGTCATGGGCTCGACGAACTCGCCAAGCTGCATTTCGACCACGAAACGATCCCCTACAAGCAGCTTTGCGGATCGGGTTCCAAGCAGATCACCTTCGACAAGGTGCCGTTGGGCCCGGCGACTGAGTATGCGGGCGAGGATGCCGACATCGCACTCCGCCTTTGGCTGCGGCTGAAGCCTCGGCTAGCGCAGGAGAACGTCACCCGCGTCTACGACCGGGTCGACCGGCCACTGGTCCCGGTGCTGGCCAAGATGGAGCAGCGCGGGATCAAGGTCGACCGCGACTATCTCGCGAAACTCAGCCGCGAGTTCGCGGAGGAAACCGCGCGGCTGGAGGAACGGATCTACGAGGCGGCGTGCGGGCCCTTCACGATCGGCTCGCCCCAGCAGCTCGGCGAAGTGCTCTACGGGCGGCTTGGCCTGAAGGGCGGGCGCAAGGGCAAGAGCGGGCAATATTCGACAGACGTCAATGAGCTGGAGCGGCTGGCCGCGGAGGGCGTCGAATGCGCGACCCTGGTGCTGGAGTGGCGCCAGCTGACCAAGCTCCGATCGACCTACACCGACGCGCTGCAGGCACAGATCAATCCCGAGACGGGGCGCGTCCACACAAGCTACTCAATGACGGGGGCGCAAACCGGGCGTCTGTCGTCCAACGATCCGAACCTGCAGAACATTCCGATCCGGACCGAGATCGGACGCAAGATCCGCGACGCCTTCGTCGCCGCTGATGGCTACAAGCTGCTCTCGGCCGACTACAGCCAGATCGAGCTCAGGCTTGCGGCGCACATGGCCGACGTTCCGCAGCTGAAAGAGGCGTTCCGCAACGGCGTCGACATCCACAGCATGACCGCGGAGGAGCTGTTCGGCCGCGTCGACCGGGACACCCGCAACCAGGCGAAGACGATCAACTTCGCGATCCTGTATGGAAGCTCGGCATGGGGCATTGCCGGTCGCCTCGGCCTGCCGAAGGACGAAGGCAAGGCGATCATCGACCGCTATTACGAACGCTTCCCGGGCATTCGCGCCTTCACCCACAGCACTTTGGCGTTCGCCCGCGAGCATGGCTTCACCAAGACCTTGTTCGGGCGGAAGACTCACTTCGAGCCGAACATCCGCTCGCCCAATCCGTCGATCCGCGCGGGCGCCGAGCGGGCGGCGATCAATGCCCCGATCCAGGGCAGCAGCGCCGACCTCATAAAGCGGGCGATGGCGCGCATGGACGATGCACTCCGCGAAGCGGGGCTTCAGGACGTGCGCATGCTGCTGCAAGTCCATGACGAACTGGTGTTCGAAGTGCCCGACGGCCAGGAGGAAGAAGCGGCGGCCGTAATCAAGCAGGTCATGAGCCACGCCGCCGAGCCCGCGATGACCCTCGATGTGCCGCTCGACGTCGAGGTCGGCTGGGGCGAGCATTGGGGCGCGGCGCATTGAGCGATAACGAGCGCACCGGATCATCGGATAACGGTGGTCCCGATGCCGACATGGCGACCCTGGCCCGCGGCGGTCGCCTCAACATCTTCGGGTTCGGACTGCGGCTCGTCGCGCGGATCCCGTTCCTGTTCATCGCCGGCCGCATTTACGGCGCGGCCTCGCTCGGGCGCTTCGCTTACGCTGTCCTGGTCGTGGAATTCGGGGCGCAGGTTGCCGCCCTTGGCCTCAGGCGCGGACTCGCAAAGCTCCTTGCAGACGCGAAAAAGCCTCAAGCCTGCGTTGTCGCCGACGCGCTGCTGATCGCAGCCATCGGATCGGCGGTCGGAATGGCGATCCTCTTCGCCTTCCCGAAGGCGATGTACCCGACCACGCCGGTCGGTGGGCTGGACCGAATGCTTGCGATCACGGTGCTGGCAGTCTCGTGGACCGACATCGCACTCGCCGCGCTCGCCTATCACCATGACGTCGGCGCGACGGTCCGCGCACGGTCGATCGTCGAGCCGTGGACGATCACCCTCGCTGCATTCGCCTTGTCCTATGTGCCGATCATGGTCAGCCGTGGCGACGGCCTGATCATTGCTTACGTGCTGTCGATGGTGGCGGCGCTGATCGCGGCGCTGATCCCGCTCGTGAAGTGCTACGGTATTCCGCACGGCTGGAAGCCCGATCTCGTGACCGCCTCCCGCACCGCTTGGCGCAACGTGCCGCTGGCGGCGGCGGACACGGTCGAGTGGGCGTCACGCCGCATCGACCTCGCCGTGCTCGGCGCTTTCCTGCCGGCGAGCTTCGTCGGCATCTATTACGCCGCCCAGCAGGTCGCGACGCTGCCGGCCAAGCTCAAGACCAGCTTTGAGCCGGTGCTGGGGCCCGCCATTGTTCGCAAGATTGCAGCGAAGGACTATGCCGGGATCGCCGATCAGGTGCGGCAGGTGACCTACTGGATCATCGCGGCGCAGCTCGGGATTGCGCTCGCGCTTGCTATCCCCGGCCGGGCGGTGATGGCGCTCGTCGGCGAGGCCTTCACGGGCGGCACTGGGATGCTCGGCTTCCTGCTCGCCGCGGAGGTGATCGCAGCCACGGCCGTGCTTAGCGAATCCGCGCTGATCTTCCTCGCCCGCAAGCGCAACATGATCATCAGCCTGATCATGCTGGCGTTCGAGGCAGCGCTCGCGGTCGCGCTGATCCTGATCATGCGCAATGAGCAGCTGCCCCTGGCATATCAGGCAACCGGGCCCGCCATCGCGCTGTGCATCGCCCTGGCATTTGCATCAATCGCCAAGTCCCTGCTTCTGAAGAAAACGCTCCGCGCTCCAGTCTCGGGGTGGCGGTGGGATCTCGCCTGGGCGACAGGGTCGGGCGTCGTGGCGGGCGCGGCCGTGCACTTCTGGTTGCCGCAAACACTCCAGCTGGTAATCGGCACGCCGGTCATCCTCGTTGCGTTCTTCGCGGTGCTGTGGACCAAGGGCTTCACCCCCGAGGACCGCGAGCTGTTCACCATGCGCAAGGATGAGGTGCGCGAGCTGCGCGAAGCCGAGGAAGCCGCCCGTGAGGGAGTGGACGACGTGGTCTAGTGCCGGAAGTGACGCATGCCCGTGAACACCATCGCCAGCCCCGCCTCGTCGGCGGCGGCGATCACTTCATCGTCGCGGATTGAACCGCCCGGCTGAATGACCGCCGTGGCACCGGCTTCGGCCGCTGCGAGAAGGCCGTCGGCGAACGGGAAGAAAGCGTCGGACGCGACGGCCGAACCCACGGTACGCGGCTCGGGCCAGCCATTGGCCTCAGCGGCTTCCTTGGCGCGCAAGGCCGCGATGCGCGAACTGTCGCGGCGGTTCATCTGGCCCGCGCCGATGCCGGCAGTGACGCCGTTCCTGGCGTAGACGATCGCGTTCGACTTCACGTGCTTGGCGACGGTCCAGGCGAACAGGCAGTCCTGGAGCTCCTGCTCCGTCGGCGGCCGCCTGGTGACGATCTTCAGCTCCTCGGGCTTCACGAAGCCGCTGTCACGGTCCTGCACCAGCAAGCCGCCGGCAATCAGTGCAAGGCTGGTTCCCCCGCGGGCTGGATCCGGAAGCGTTCCGGTCAACAGCAGGCGCAGGTTCTTCTTCTTTGCGAAGATTGCCTTGGCGTCGTCGTCGGCATCAGGAGCGACGACCACCTCGGTGAAGATCTGGGTGATGGCTTCGGCCGTCGCTGCATCGATCGCTCGGTTGGTCGCGACGATCCCGCCGAAAGCTGAGACGCTGTCGCAGGCGAGAGCCTCGTTCCAGGCGTCGATCAAGGTCGGCCGCGTCGCAACGCCGCAGGGGTTGGCGTGCTTGACGATGACGATGGTAGGGTCCGCTTCGCGGAACTCCGAGGCGAGCTCGAGCGCCGCGTTGGCGTCGTTGAGGTTGTTGTAGCTGAGCTCCTTGCCCTGGAGCTGCTGAGCCTGCGCCACGCCATGCGCGGCCGGGCCAACCGGAACGTAGAGCGCCGCGGACTGGTGAGGGTTCTCGCCGTAGCGAAGCGGCATCTTCAGCCGCGACGAGAGCGTCCAGCTGGCCGGCCAGCGCTCCCCTTGGTCGGCGAAGGCGAACCACTGCGCAATCGTCGAATCATATTCGGCGGTCAGCGCATACGCCTTGGCCGCGAGGCGACGGCGGAAGTCGAGCGAGGTCGCGCCGTCCTTGGCATCCAGCTCGCTCAATAGCTCGGCATAATCGGCCGGGTCCGTGACGATCGCGACATGCGCATGGTTCTTCGCCGCCGAGCGAACCATCGACGGACCGCCGATGTCGATATTCTCGATGACGGTGTCGCGATCGGCCCCACTCATCACGGTGTTGAGGAAGGGGTAGAGATTGACCACGACGAGATCGATCGGGGCGATCCCATGCTCCTCCATTGCGGCGGCGTGCTCGGGATTGTCGCGGACGCCGAGGAGCCCGCCATGCACCTTCGGGTGAAGCGTCTTCACGCGGCCGTCCATCATCTCGGGAAAGCCGGTGAGGTCGCTGATGTCGCGAACTTCGGCACCGTAGCCTCGCAACTTTGCCGCCGTACCGCCCGTCGAAACCACCTCGATTCCGTGCCTGGCGAGACCCGCCGCCAACTCGTCGAGGCCGCTCTTGTCTGAAAGCGAGATCAGTGCCCGGCGGACGGGTACGAGGTCGGTCATCAGGTTCCTCTTAGCTTAGCTGGCGCGGCGGAAGGTCCAGCCGATGTCGCCGCCCAATGCCGACACTTCGCCCACGATGACAAGCTGGATTGACCGGTGCGGCTGGCCGCGGCCGTCGATCCAGATGCTTTCCTCGATGGCGAGGTTGCCGCCACGGCAGCGGAAGTTCCACGGCGGGGCGCCCTTGGAGCGGAGGATTGCGCCCATGCCGTCGGCGGTGATCGTGGATTCGACCCCCGGTGCGAGGTGGAAACGCACGGCATAAGGCGCTGCGTCGCGGATCTTCTTGCGGCCCCTTGGCTGGAGCTGGTCGGCGCCGCGCAGCTCCTTTCCGTCATTGCCGAGCATCAGACTCCGCTTGTGGACCATGCCGAAGCTCCGGACGTAGCCGTCGTGGCTCGCCTCGAGGCGGCTTGCGTCATTGTCGTCGGTCCGCTCGATGGTGACGTCCTCCACCCCCTTTCCCAAGGTGCCGTCGGCGAGGATGTTGGTGGAGTTGGTGTCGGCGAGCACCAGCGTCGAGTGGGCGGCGGTGGTGCGGAGGCCCTGGACAAGCTCATCGGGAAGAGCCGCAGGAAGAGGACCCGGCCCTCCGCAATTCACGACAAGCCGTTGATTTCCGTCGGAAAGTTCGAATGCGAGAGTCGATGCGGAGCCCTGCTCGGCGATCTTCTGCGGCGGCGGGGGCGCAGCGTCCAGCACGAGCACAGTGCCGAGCGCCGACATCCGCTGATAGCCCCAGCCCCGAGCCTGGCGGAGCGGACGGGCGCGGAGACCGCAACCGTCGATCAGGGCGGTGAGGCGAGCCGCTTCGCCGGGGCCGCAGCCCTGCCAGCTCGACAACGCGCCATCGCCCATCATGATTCCGTGGAGCGCGGCTAACGAGGCCTGCGCTGCAGCCTCTATGCCCTCGGGCATGGTTTCCTTTGCAGCCATGTAGCAGGCGCGAAGCAGGCCGAAGCGGTCGACCAGAAGCATCTGCTCGTAAGGCGAGCGGCTGATGAGGCCACCGTCATCGAACTGGGCGGAGGCGAGCGCACGCGCGAGGCCCGCTTCGCCCCGGGCGACACGCGGCACGCCGCCCTGGACCAGGAGGCCGGCGGCGACGACCCCGCACCAGGCCGTCACTCGGTCGAGTCCGGCGGACGCCCTATCGGCGGTCGAATCGACGTGCCGGGCCCCGCGCGCCAGGGTGTTGAGCAGGGCCGAACGATAGCCGCTGTCGGTCGACGACAGGATGTACGGCGCATAAGCGGCCCAGAAGAGGATGCGCTCACCCCAGAGATGAGGCGCCCATGCTGCATCGATGCGGGTGCCGTGCGCGAGCAGCCAGCGGCCGACGACGGCCTCCGCAAGCCGAGCGCCCTTTTCGCGCGACGCCGCTGCGGCGAGGTCGCGAAGCCAGGAGAAGCCCTGCAATTGCTCGGCAAGCGGACCCGACGCGCCGATCGCGCCGAAGTCGAGGTCCTTGAGCGGCAGCGTTTCCGCGCCGACGGTGAAGCGGCCGGCAAGCAGGGCATCGCCGCGCGATCGCTCACCCTGGACGTGGTCGCGAGGGACCGCGACCAGCTTCAGCGGCTGCTTCGAATGCCTCAGGCGTGAAAGGAAAGAACCTCGGGCGAGCCTGCTGACGACCGCGCGCTCGGCGGCCGAACCGTCGTCGGTCACGAATTGCCCCTGAGGGCCCTGATGTTGTCGGCGTAGGCGGACGCTCCACCGCGGAAAGCCGCCGTGCCGGCGACGAGCGCGGTCGCACCGGCGCCAACAGCCTGGCGGGCAGTCTCGGCATCGATGCCGCCGTCGACCTCCAGGTCGACGGTGAGATTTTCCTTGGAGATGCGGTTGGCGATCGCCTCGATCTTTTTGAGCTGGCCCGTGATGAACTTCTGCCCGCCAAAGCCCGGGTTCACCGTCATGACCAGCACTAGGTCGACCTGGTCGAGGATGTAGTCGAGCATCTTCGCCGGCGTTGCCGGGTTGAGCGACACGCCAGCCTTCTTGCCGAGCGACTTTATGTGCTGAATCGTCCGATGAACGTGCGGCCCCGCCTCGGGATGAACGGTGATGATGTCGGCGCCCGCCTCGGCGAACGCGTCGAGGAAATTGTCGACGGGCGAGATCATCAGGTGGACATCGAAGGGTTTTTGCGTGTGCGGCCGGAGCGCCTTCACTACGCCCGGGCCGATGGTCAGGTTGGGCACGAAATGCCCATCCATCACGTCGATGTGGATCCAGTCCGCGCCGGCCTCATCGATCGCACGCACTTCCTCGCCGAGCTTGGCGAAGTCCGCGGAAAGGATGGAGGGCGCAATTATCGTCACAAGGCTGATTAAGCGGGATTAACCCTCGCGGACAAGGCGCGCCATGAAGAACCCGTCGAGGCCGCCTTCGGCTTCGAGAAGGCCGGGCAAGATGCGGACCCAGCCGTCGGCCGAGATTGGGACGAACTGAGGAAGGTCGGACGGCGGCTCGATCCGGAAATCCGAATGGCGCGCGAGGAACACTCTGATGACCTCCTCGCCTTCCTGCGGTTCGAGCGAGCAGACAGAATAGACAAGGCTGGCGCCGGGCTTCAGCCAATGAACGGCGCGGTCGAGCAGCTTGCCTTGTAGCTCCGCGCCTTCGGCAATGACCCGCGGCTTGGCGCGGTAAAGGACTTCGGGATGGCGCCGGAAGGTCCCGGTGGCCGAGCAGGGCGCGTCGAGCAGGATCGCGTCATATTCCCGCTTGGCCTTCCACGTCAGCGCGTCGGCAGTGACGAGATCGGCCTCCAGATGCGTGCGCCGGAGATTCTCGCGAAGGCGATCGACGCGGATTGCCGAGGAATCGACAGCAGTCACCCGGTGACCGGCTGCAGCGAGCTGCATCGTCTTTCCGCCCGGCGCAGCGCAGAGATCGAGCACCTCGGTGGCGGCCGATCGAATGAGGCGCGCCGGCAATGACGCGGCGAGGTCCTGCACCCACCAGCGACCGGCTTCGAAGCCGGCAAGCTCGGTAACCGATGAGCTTTGCAGCCGGACATGGTTTGGCGCGAGCGAGATGCCGCTATGTGCTTCCGCATAGGCCTGAGCCTCAGCATCGTCGGCGAATGTGAGGTCGAGCAGCGGACGCTTCGCGATCTGCCGCCGGGCGGCCTGGACCGTCTCGTCGCCCCATGCGCTCCGCCACCGCTCCTCGACTTCAGGAGGCAGACGAGGCGCGTCAATCGGCGGCACCCCGCGCCGAAGCAGGGTCCCGAGCACGCCATGGACCAGCCGCCGCGGGCCACCGTCGACCAGCGGCAGCGCCGTCGCGACCAGCGCATGGTCCGGTGTTCCGAGACCGACTTTCTGCGCAAGGGCGAGCCGCAGCACCATCCGCGCCTTGCTGTCGTCCGGGAGCCGCTGTCGAGTCGCGCTATCGATGAGAGCATCGAGATCAGGCAGCCGCCGAAGCGCCTCCCCGGCAATTGCAAGCGCAAGCCCGTGATCAGCAGGTGAAAGTCCCCGGACGTGCGCGCCGGCAGCATCGAGCGTCTGCCCGCGCCGGAGCACGGAATCGAGCATCTGCAGCGCCGCCCGGCGCGACCCAAGTCCTTCAGTGCTTGGCATGACGCTTCGCGATGCTCATCTTGTTGACGTCATGAAGCGTCCGAAACACCTCAAGGCTCCAGCCTATTTGAGTCCGTCGCCGCCGCTGCCAAAGCCGCAGCCGCTCGAGCCCGCGCCGCCGCCAGCCGGTGAAGAGGAGCGGCTCGACCCCGCCCGCTACGGCGACTGGGAGAAGAAGGGCATCGCGATCGATTTCTAGACGCCCTCGGCTCTGGGCGGGCGAGCGAGCAAGGCGTCGAGAACCTGGTCGACGTTGGCGCGGCCGGCGATGAGCGCATCCACGGCATCGACGATCGGCATGTCGACGCCTTTTTCCTTTGCCAGACGAGCAAGCACGGGGGCGGTGAAGGCGCCTTCCGCAACCGTTTTCCGGTTCGACATCAGCTCGGCGGCCGAACGCCCTTCGCCGATCCCCTTACCCAGTGAATAGTTGCGCGAACTGGTCGACGAGCAGGTCAGCACGAGGTCGCCTAGGCCTGAGAGGCCAGCAAGCGTCTCACGCTTGGCGCCCAAGGCGAGGCCGAAGCGCGTCATCTCGGCAAAGCCGCGGCCGATCAGCGCCGCGCGGGCGTTATGGCCGAGGCCTTTGCCCTCGACCACCCCGCAGGCGATCGCCAGCACGTTCTTGACCGCTCCGCCGATTTCCGCCCCGGCGACGTCGTCGGAGACGTAGATGCGAAAGGTCGGCTGCTTGATCCGGTCGCGAAGGCGCTCAGCGAGGAGCGTGTCTTCCGCGGCGAGGGTCACTGCGGTCGGCAGCCCTTTCGCCACCTCATGCGCGAAGGTCGGGCCGGAGAGGACGGCGACCGGCGCATTAGGGCAGACATGCTTCGCGACATGATTGAGGAGCTGCCCGCTTCGTTCCTCAATTCCTTTTGAGCAGAGCAGCAATGGCCTGTCGCAGTCGGAAGCGCGTTCGAGCACCGAGCGCATGTGCTGCGCCGGCGTCACCACCAGCCAGGCATCGCAATCGTCGAGTTCGGCGAGGTCGGACGTCGCGCGGATCGCCGGATTGAGCGGCACGCCGGCGAGGAAGGCCGTGTTCTCATGGGCCGAATTGATGCCCTGGACCACCTCTGGCTCCAGCGCCCAAAGCAAGGTCTCTCTCCCGCCGGCAGAGGCGACCTGCGCCAACGCGGTGCCCCACGCCCCGCCCCCGATCACGCCAAGCTTCACGCCTTCACCCCCGCTCCGCGCACTTTTTCGGCGCTCTCGTCGAGCGGCCAACGCGCTCGTGCCGGGACATCTAACGGGTCGGTGTCTCCGGCGGCAAAGCGCTCGGCCCCAGCCCATGCGATCATCGCTGCGTTATCGGTGCACAGCCACTGCGGCGGGACGCTGAACTTGCGGCCCTTTGCATCAGCGAGATCGGCGAGCGCGCTTCGGATAGCCTGGTTGGCGGCGACACCTCCGGCGACGACCAGCGCCGGCGCGTCGCTCTTCTCGAGCGCAAGCCGGGTGCGGTCCACCAGGCAATCGACGACGGCCTGCTGGAAGCTGGCGGCGATGTCCGCGGGCGCAAAGTCGCCTGAGGCGACTGCGCGCTGCACCGCGCTTTTCAAGCCCGCGAAGGAGAAGTGCGGCTCGCCCGAACCGACAAGCGGACGCGGCAGCGGCACGGCATCAGGATCACCCGTCTTTGCAAGCTCTTCGATTGCGGGGCCGCCCGGATAGGGAAGGCCAAGCAGCTTGGCCGCCTTGTCGAAAGCCTCGCCGGCGGCATCGTCGATGGTCGTCGCCAGGCGCTGATAGTCGCCAACACCTCGCACTTCGAGCAGCTGGCAATGGCCGCCGGAGACGAGCAGCAGCAAGTAGGGAAAGTCGAGGTCGGGATCCGCAAGGCGCGGCGATAGCGCGTGGCCTTCGAGATGGTTGACCGCGACCAGCGGCTTGCCGGCGGCGAGCGCCAGCCCCTTGCCGGCAAGGAGGGCTACCATCACCCCGCCGATCAGGCCCGGGCCCGCAGTTGCGGCGACCGCGTCGACGTCGTGGATCGTCATGCTCGCCTCGGCCAGCACCCGCCCGATCAGGCCGGGCAGGATCTCGACATGGGCGCGCGCGGCGATTTCCGGCACCACGCCGCCATAGGGCTGGTGCGCGCTGTTCTGCCCCACCACCGCCTGAGCGAGGACACGCCGGTCGGCAGTGACCAGCGCAGCGGCGCTGTCGTCGCAGGAAGATTCAAGGCCCAAAACAATCATTTCGCGCCCGGCCCTTTGCCTGAAGGCGCGGCGATGCACTAGGGGTGGTGGTCATGCAGGGACTTCGCCTCGGGACTCGCGGATCGCCGCTTGCGCTGGCGCAGGCGCGCAAGGTCGCCGCGGCAATCGAGACTGCGCAGCGCTGGCCGGACGGCTGGGTCCAGATCGTCGAGATCAAGACTACCGGCGACAAGGTGCAAGACCGCCCGCTCGCAGAGATCGGCGGCAAGGCGCTGTGGACCAAGGAGCTCGATCGCGCGCTGATGGAGGGCGAGGTCGATTTCTGCGTCCATTCCATGAAGGACGTTGAAAGCGAGCGGCCTCGCGAGATCCACCTGGCGGCAGTGCGCCCGCGTGGTGACGTCCGCGACCGGATCATCGGGGCGGAATCGATCGAAAAGCTGAACCAAGGCGCACGAGTCGGAACTTCGTCGCCGCGGCGTGCGGCGCAGCTCTTGCGCATGCGCCCGGACCTCCAGATCGTGCCGATCCGCGGCAACGTCGAGACGCGCCTGAAGAAGGTCGAGACTGGCGAGGTGGACGCCACTTTGCTCGCCTCCGCTGGTCTCAAGCGGCTCGAGATCGACGCCGGGACGGCGATTCCGACCGAGGTGATGCTTCCCGCGCCGGGCCAGGCTGTGATCGGCATGGAGTGCCGCACCAACGACACTCGGACACAGAGCGTGCTGAGCACGGTCAGCAACGGCATCACCTTCAACTGCGTGATGGCGGAACGGGCGTTCACCCGGGCGCTCGGCGGGACCTGCCACTCACCGGTCGCGGCCTTTTGCGCCTTCGAAGACGGCGATCTGAGGCTGCGCGCCCAACTGTTCAGCGAGGACGGCATCGACATGGTCGAGGGGCGGGCTGTGATGGACTGCGGCGATGACAGTCCGGCGGAGGAACTTGCGCGATCGCTGCTGGCCGAGGCGCCGGAGTCGATCCGGAGGCTCTTCGGCGCTTGACGCGCATTGTCGTATTGCGGCCGGAGCCCGGCGCCACCGCGACGGTTGATCGCGCGCGGAAGCTGGGGCTGGATGCCGTACCGATCCCGCTGTTCGAGGTCGAACCGGTCTCTTGGACGGCACCGGAGCCAGGCGGCTTCGATGGCCTATTGCTGACCAGCGCAAATGCGGTGCGGCAAGGGGGTGAGGGGCTGAAGAATTTGCGCGGGCTGAAAGCCTATGTGGTGGGCGAGGCCACGGCCGAAGCTGCGCGCGAGGTCGGGTTCGACATTGCCGCGACCGGCGACTCCGGCGTCGAACGGCTCCTCGGGTCGATCGAGCCGGAGCTGAAGCTGCTACACCTGTGCGGAGCCGACCGGCGGGAATCGGATGATGCAAAGCAACAGATCACGCCGATCATCGTCTATCGGGCCAAACCGCTCGCTCCCGATCTCAGTGCGGTGAAGGAGAGTGTGGCGCTGATCCATTCGCCGCGAGCTGGGCGGCGATTCGCCGAGCTCGTGCGCGACCGCAGTACGATTAGCGTCGCAGCGATCAGCGATGCTGCCGCCGAAGCAGTGGGCGAGGGTTGGCGAACGGTAGAGACTGCCGATCGACCGAACGACGAAGCGCTGCTGGCCCTTGCGGCGAGGCTGTGCGACAAGCCGGACCCGAAATGAACGGGACCCGCAAAGGCATGGGCTGGGGCGCGCGACTGCTGATCGCGCTCGTGTTCATTCTCGTCGGCGCAGGTGCAGCGATATGGGGCCTTGCCCATTATCCGAAGGCCGCGCGGATCGCTGGCGTCGCCTCGGCCCCGCCCTTGACGACCGATCATCTGGCGAAAGCTCCCGAGCCACCGCCTCCCGCGGCTCCCGCACCAGTTCAAGCCGACAGTGCACGGATCGCCGCGCTGGAGCAGCGGCTGTCGCAGGTCGAGAATTCGAGCCAGCGCGCCGAGGGTTTCGCCGGCCGCGCCGATGCGCTCGTCATCGCCTTCGCGGCACGGCGTGCGATCGATCGTGGGGTTGCGCTCGGCTATCTCGAGAATTTGCTGGTCGACCGC
>Ga0207648_10005429_pt1 | contig 12846 bp, 11 predicted proteins | sample KBSMisM32_FD_184310 | JGI IMG/M metagenome (GOLD analysis project Ga0207648, IMG submission 184310) | Miscanthus rhizosphere microbial communities from Kellogg Biological Station, Michigan, USA - KBS Miscanthus M3-2 (SPAdes) (version 2) | ecosystem: Host-associated > Plants > Roots >...
GCCCGGCTACAGAAATTCCTTCACATAACGGTCTATTTCACCTAAACGACCCATCATGCCCAAATGAGATGTGCCGGGAAGTATTAGTAGTTGCACCTGTGGTAATGGCTGCAGGTCCCCAGCCACATTTCCTCCCTGCTTTTTGAACATATCTTTAATGTGATCAATGGTTACAATATCCGCATCTCCAAATACCAGTAGCAAGGGTTTTTTCATATTTACATAGTCCTTTTCCCAGTTAAAGGCCTGCAAGTCCAGCTTTTTTAATTTGGAAACCAATACCGGAAATTTATCACGATTAGGAGCCAGGCTATCGTACTGATTTTTAAAAGGACTGCCAGCAAACATTTCAGGTACAATCTGCGGAACCAATGGAATGAATGCGGGCTGCAAACCATCAGAGCTGTAAGAACCAGATACCAATACCATTTTTTTAACTATCTCCGGGTGTCTTATACCTACCTGGATTGCTGCCCCGCTTCCCATACTGTAACCGAAAATATCAACACTGTCCAGCCTGAGGTATTTTACCAGCTCATAAATATCGTCTGCCAGGTATTCATAGGTAATTTCCCTGTTAATATCAGCTGTTCTGCCATGTCCCTGAAATTCAGGTACGATAACTTTAAAGCTATCCGAGTATTCCTTAATTAAATCGCGGAATGGTCCTTCAATAGACATATAAGCGCCATGCAATAATAAGAGTGGTTTCCCCTGTCCATGTATCTCATAATACATCTTTAACCCATTTACGGGTGCGTATCCTTTTAAAACTGACTGCCTGTTAGTTTTATTCGCCTGGGCAATCACCTGGTTCAGGCAAATGGTAAGGAAAATAAGTGCGGACAATAGTCTGGTAAATGCCTTTTTCATAATATAAATATATATTTTAAAATATCTTACCTGCAATATATCTTTGTCGCTAAGATAAATTAATTATGTAGAACTTTCAGGAAACTACCAGTAATTTTTTTGAAGGATCAGGAAAATCCTGGCTATCTATGTAGTTAAGGACATGGCTGCCTTTGCAGGACTAAATTTATACTTTAGGAAAGCGGGTGCCGTGATCATGTAAGAACTGTGTCAATGAATTATTGGAGATTACCTACCTGAATTCGGAAAGATTTTAAACGATATAAAGCAATTTGCATGAAAGTCTTATGGATATTATTCATCCTTATTCCGGTTATTTCATATAGCCAGGCAGTAAGTTTCAGGAAATACAAGCCAGGGGAAGTTTTTAAATACAGGTTAACGACCGAGGTTTACCGTAACAATGAGTTTACAACCAGGATGAGCGCTGTTTCAGAACATTCTGTTGTAAAAGACAAAGATTCCCTGTATGAAGAAATAAGATGGCGACAGAAAACAACCTACTCTTTGAAGGATACCATTCAACTGGATTCCATTGCACAGAGCGTAAGTCCTTATAGAATATCACTTTCACGGGGTGGAAAGGTTTTACTTCCAGCATTAAATTCACCAGAAATGACAGGTGAGATAACCGATCTCAACACTTTTTATGTGGCTATTATGCCAGCATTAAATGCCCAGCGATTAAGCTCCAAAAATGTTTCCTTTACTAATGCAGAATTGAGAAAAGGGGATTTTGGCAACAATAAAGAAATCATTTACGGGATTGATTGCCTGGAGGTAACCCAAAAACTGATCAGCAGCAATAAACAATTTGCCATAGTGGAAACTGAATTTAAACCTCCTTCATCTCTTTGCATAACACCACTAATAGATACTATTGCAAAAAAAACCTTCAGCCAGTATAACAATATTGAATTTGCGAGAAAAGGTGACGATAATAAAATAAATTTATTCTGGGGTATAGAATCCTTCATTATCACTTCAAAGATCAATAATCTTACGGGAGAAATTATGGAGGCCTCTATGATCAACCTTTTGACATTAAAAATGCGATATAACACTTCCCCGGATTATAAAACCTGGGCAATGGAGATTCCCACAACCATCAAAAGAGTGCTTAAACTGGAACTTGTGAAATAGAATTACTGCGGGATGTTAATCCCACTTCTGAATTGGGCAGGAGTTTTCCCAAACCATTTTTTGAATGACCTTATAAAAGAGGAAGGGTCAGAAAATCCAAGTATAGAAGATACATTTGCAACCTGGAATTGCTGATGAAGTATCAGTAAAGAAGCAAGCTCCTTTTTTATATCATCTACCATTTCCCTGAATACTACCCCTTCGTTTGCGAGTTTCCGCTGAAAGGTCCTGAGGCCAAAATGATAAACCTCTGCCACAGTTTCAATAGAAGGTAAATCAGGATTGGCCAGGTTTAACACAGCTAACTTCACTCTGTTGGTAAAGCTGTTGTTCTGCTTACCTTTTTCAATCATTTTAAGGTACTGTGGAATCAGGATGTCCATTCCGGAGTTTGTGTAATGCCGCAGAGAGGCTTTCAGGGTTTTCAGGGGAAAAGTCAGACTGAATACCTTCCCCTTTGTCCAGCCTGAAGGATATTCGTTATTGTAAAAGGGAGAAGAATGTTTAAGGGTCATCTCACCAAACATCATCTCCAACTCGCGCCCCATAACAGTGAGTGTGGTTTCCAGGATAATTCTTGAAATGTTTTCAGGAAAGCTGTTTAAACTCAATTCAAATTTGCATTCCCCTCTCCCGCTTTTCATTTTGATTCCAATTGCGGGAAATGTACGTCTCAAAAAATCATGACAGTAAAACAGGCCTTCCTCCACAGTTGTTGCCTTTTGCGATATCCTGTATACAACTCCAAGAGTATGCATATCCAGATGCCTGCCAACCCGTATTCCCCATAAATCATCATTCATATAACTGGAAATTACTTCCATGCATCCTATGAATTTTTTCCCGGAGATCCATTCCTCATCTTCCTCAATATTAATATAGTGGTTTAATTCAGCTCCAATTGTTGATTTTGATTTTCCACTGATTATAGCGTAATCAATGAACCCATTGAGGTGAATTTTTAAGATTTTCATTTTGTCGTAAAATGTCAATTCCTCCGCAAATATGCTTAATAATTTTGGGGAGTAAATCAATACAGAATGAAATCGTACAGAATAAAAACATTTAATAGAATAGATGGAATCGTGGAACAGGGAGAGCCGGTCCCGGTTCCCAAAAATGATGAGGTGTTGGTTAAGATCATGGCAGTATCACTGAATAAGAGGGATATATCCATACTAAATAAAACTTACCCATTGCCACCAAATTCCGGTATTATTCCATTAAGCGATGGCGCTGGTGAAGTAATTGCAACGGGCAACACAGTTACCAAATTCAGAGCTGGTGACAGGGTTTCAGGTGCTTATTTTCCAAAATGGCGATCCGGAAGGTTTGGAACAGATGTTATGGATCAGTTGGGTTGTACGCTCGATGGCATGTTAGCAGAATATGTTTGCCTGAAAGAAGACTATTTAATACGCATTCCGGATTACCTGTCCTGGGAGGAAGCATCCACACTCCCCTGTGCCGGATTGACAGCCTGGGCATCTTTAAAAGATATATCTCCAGCACATACAATTTTGACAATGGGAACAGGAGGCGTATCCATTTTTGCACTCCAGTTTGCAAAAATGCGTGGAGCTAAAGTAATAGCACTTACATCCCGAAATAAAAAGGTACAGGCACTTTATGATATGGGAGCGGATAAAGTTATTGACACAAAGGAAAATACGAATTGGGATTTATCAGTAATGGAAGCAACGAATCAAAGAGGTGTGGACCGGGTCATTGAAACAGGTGGAAGCGAAACACTCCTGCGTTCCGTTAAATCAGGTTCAATAGGTGGTGAAATAATATTACTCAATCCGGCTGCTGAGCATTCGGTTGAAATAAACCTGAATCAATTGACCTATTCAATGTTTGTCCGCCTTCTTTCCATCAGGACGCAGTTTGTGGGCTCCCGACATGATTTTGAAGATATGAATGAAGCGCTCACCACCAATCAGCTTAGGCCAATTATCACCAAAACTTTTTCTTTTAACGAAATACATCAGGCTTATGAGTTCTTTTCCAAAGGAGAACATTTGGGAAAAGTGGTAATAAGGGTTGGTATATAACAGTTCATCTTAAAATTTAATTATAAATAATAAAACAATTTTTATGAAAAGAGTTTACACGGGATCGGTAACAGCTACCGGTGGACGAAATGGACATATTCAGTCCAATGATAACATTATTGACCTTCCGCTGGCATTGGTAGATGGCCTGGGGAAATCTGATTCAAAAAAAGGGACTAACCCTGAGCAACTTTTTGCAGGCGCCTATGCAGCCTGTTTTGAGACCAGTTTGCTGGCAGTGGCTGCAGCACAGGGAATCAGAATTGAAAAAAGTTCAGTAACGGCAGAAATCGGTATTAACAAGGCAAACGATGGATTTCATTTAAGTGCGGAATTAACTATTTCACTTAGCGGAATTGATGATCCAACCAGGGATAAACTTGTAAAAGGAGCACACCAGGTTTGTCCTTACTCAAGGGCGATTCGAAATAATGTCAATGTCAGCTTTACTATTAACTATGATGATCCTCAATATGAAAAAAAGGGAAATGCCTTGCTGACATTATAAACGCTCCATCAACTGGCTTTGCAGTCATGACCCCTCAGCGTTAACTGGTTCTTTTTCATACGTATCTTCGTTTCTATCAATTTTAGAAACAACTGATACAGGAATATGGGCAAGAAAACAAAAGATCAGGAAATCCTGGACTTTAGAGACCTGAGCAGGCAATACAGCGAGGCATCTATTGTGATGCATGATGCCATTGCCCGCAAAATGGGGCTTTCCGCCACAGACCAACGTTATCTTGGTATTCTGCTGGATAAAGGGCAAATGACAGCAGGTGAGCTTTCAAAGTTAACCGGATTGACTACCGGCGCTGCTACAGGATTGGCGGACAGACTTGAAAAGAAAAAATTAGCAAAAAGGCAATTTGACAAGTCAGACCGAAGGAAAGTAATAATCGTACCAAACGAAGACATAACCAAGAAACGATTAACTCCACTCCTTGAAGGTCTTAACAGAAAAATTATTGAATTATTAAATGGTTATTCTGAATCAGAAATTAAAGCGCTTCAAAAGTATTTCATATCCGTTACTAACCTTATGAAGGAAACAGCGGAAGAACTGAACAGTGAATAGAATATCCAGTTTAAAATAGCTATTCCATAGCAACGTGCATACTATGGAATAGCTATTTTAAGTTCTTTACCTGAGATTCAGGATCTTCTTATCCTTCGGATATTTTACTGAATAGGCGAACCGGTACTTACGGCTTTCGCCCGGTTTGAGAACTACTTTCCAGGTTATTACCCCCGTTTCCGGATTCACCATTGCATCACTGCTTTCTTCCAGCTTCACTTCCACTTCTTTGATTGAACTAAGCGGATACTGGTCCTTTAAAAGCAGATTGATATCAGCAAGCTTATTATTCTTTACAGTGATCTCCCAGGTAAATGTCTGGCGACTGTCTTTTCCATTTGTTTTAAGACTGCTCAACTCTTTCACCAGGGTTTTCTTCACTGCCACTCTTTTATCCTTGCCTAATGAGAGATTCAACGTATCCGCTGTAGTGTTTGGATCAATTACAGATTTTCCAACATAGGTATCATCCATGATTATATTGGCATCACCAGGTAAAAGATCAAGGTTTTGCCAATCTGCTACTTCTGCCATCAGGTAAGCTTCCTTATCAAGCCTGGGTACAGAATAGTTCTTCAGGAAACAGGTAATTTCCTCATCCTTGATAGTTACACTGTGCAATTGTCCATCACTTTCAATATCATAAGGAAGGTCAATATCAAAATTGGTATTTAACTGGCCTTCATTCAATGTGGTAAATTGTTGAAGGGTGCTGGGATCTATTGCTTCTTCCTCTTTCTGAACCTGTTTTGCAAATCCATCCTTATCATCAACAATTACACTCTGGAGTTTTTTCTCATCCCTCATGGATTGTGCAGTATTGGAGGCATACCCCCTTATTCTTATTGTCTCATTTAGGGCCTTATACAATTCCGGAACATAAATTTGTAGATACCACGCCGATAAAACAGGGGCTATAACCCCAAAATTGGGAGTACCGGTACTCAATGTAATTTTTGTTTTCTTCCAGTCAATTCCGCTCGTTTGAGTCAGGGAGGCTTTATATACCAGTTTTACCTTATTTGCTTTTGAATTCACGCGAACATCATAAACCGGCGTCCATCCGGCATGAGTGGTATAATAAGAAAATGATACGGGAATCTCCTCAGCTTTTTTACAAACAACCTGCAGAATGATCTGTCCAACCGGTTTTACAACAGGCACTGGCGTCATTTTCTGCAATTCAATGATACGTTTCCTCCATTCAGCTACCTGTTCAGACAATTTCTTTCCAGTTTGCTCATAATTATAAATAGCCGTTTTACTTTTTTCGATTCGTGTATTATAATATTCTACTAGCCTTAATACATCAGCACTGCTAATGGTCTTGTTTCCACTATTGCTTACTGTTGCCTCAATGAGTGCACCCGTTTTACTCAATACTTCCTGTTCAATCTGGACAAGATTATTGATCCGTCCCATCTCTTTTGTGGTTTGAGCAACGCTGTCTTCCAGTCGAAGTACATCCCTGCTTTTTGCCACTTCAGTAACAGGTGGATAATAAAGTGCATAACGTTGAGACAATAAAGCTACCTGGTCCGGACAGCTAATTTGCAGACTACTAATGTCTATTTGCGTGCTCAAACCATTAATGACAATGATCCTGGTATTGGGATCAACTTTCACTTTGGTGTTATGGACCAGCTCTGCGCCATAACCGAAATAAACAGTTGCATTGCTGATCACCCCTTCAGCCCGGGCAGTATCTGCAGCATCATTTCGGTAGGCATAAGCGACCGGGCCGGGTAGTGGCAGATTTTCAGCCTTTTGCTTATAATCGTTGTTAACCAGGGAAACGGAAAGAATTATCCCCGATAAAAGGGAAATTTTATGCATAAATAATTATTTATTCAGGAGATGCACACAACAAATGAGTTACATAAACACTTCCTTATTTTTGCCGTTTCCCCGAAGAGTATGAGTAAATCCACGACGGCTGATACCCCAATGATGCAGCAGCACCGGGCAATTAAACAGAAATACCCCGATGCCATCCTGCTGTTCCGTGTGGGAGATTTTTATGAAACTTTTGGCCAGGATGCCATAGTCACTTCCAGGGTGTTAGGCATCACCCTTACCAAAAGAAATAATGGCGCTGCCTCTTCCTCAGAACTGGCGGGGTTTCCCCATCATGCCCTGGATACTTATCTCCATAAACTGGTAAGAGCAGGATATCGCGTAGCAGTTTGCGATCAGCTGGAAGATCCCAAAATGGCAAAAGGGGTTGTTAAGCGGGGAGTTACTGATATGATCACGCCGGGAACTGCAGTGAACGATAAACTGCTTGAACATAATAGTAATAATTTCCTGGCCAGCCTGCATTTTGCAGGAGAAGATCAATACGGAATCGCCTTCCTTGATATTTCAACCGGTGAGTTTTTTATTGCGGAAGGCGACAGGGAATATGCGGATAAATTATTGCAGGGCTTTAAAACAGCTGAAGTTTTATTTCAACGACAGCAGCAAAAAAAATTCAAGGAATATTTCGGCAGCAGGATGTATACTTACACGCTGGATGAATGGATCTTTGATGCAGCTTACGCCGAAGATATTTTATTGAAACATTTCCAGACCCATTCCCTAAAAGGTTTTGGTGTGGAAGACCTGAATAATGGACTCATTGCAGCAGGCGCCATTCTGCATTATTTAAAAGATACTGAACACCCGCATCTTCAGCATATCACTTCTCTTCAACGGATAGACAGGAATGATTTTCTGTGGATGGATCGCTTTACCATTCGCAACCTGGAACTTATTCATGGCAATGCTGAAGACACCCAAACGCTTTTAAGCGTACTTGATAACACGGTCTCTCCAATGGGCGCCCGCCTGCTTAAACGCTGGCTGGTATTTCCACTAAAAGATATTAACCGCATTAATGAACGGCTTGACCTTGTTGAATTACTGATAAAAGAAACTGATCTCCGGAACAAATTATCACAGGCCATTAAACATTGTGGAGATATAGAACGACTGGTTTCCAAAATACCGTTAAAGAAGATCAATCCACGGGAAGTACTACAACTGGCAAGAGGACTAAAACAGGTTGAAGCGATCAAACAATTATGTCTTGCTTCTTCAAATGATTATATCAAACGGTTGGGAGATGCATTGAATCCCTGCCCACTGATAGCGGAAAAGATATTTACAGAGATTGTTGAAAACCCGCCGGCTCTTGCCATCAAGGGTGGAATGATCAATGCTGGTGTAAATAAGGAACTGGATGAACTAAGAAATATTTCTCATAGCGGGAAAGAATACCTTGCAAAACTTCAATTGAAAGAAGCCGAGCAAACAGGGATCTCCTCATTGAAGATAGGATTCAACAATGTTTTTGGGTATTACCTGGAAGTGACCAATTCCCACAAGAATAAAGTTCCATCTGCATGGATGCGCAAGCAAACTTTGGCTAATGCTGAACGGTATATTACGGCAGAACTGAAAGACTATGAGGAAAAGATAACCGGTGCTGAGGAAAAAATATTGCAACTGGAATTGCAATTATATGAAGCATTGCTCAATGATCTGATGGATTACCTGGCCCCGGTACAAACCAATGGGAATATAGTAGCCATACTGGATTGCTTAAGCTGCTTTGCACACAATGCAATGCAATATCGTTATAAAAAGCCCCAGCTATCTGACAGTGATGAATGGGTGATCAGGGAAGGAAGACACCCGGTTATTGAAAGGAACCTGCCAATAGGGGAAACTTATATCAGCAATGATATTTATCTGAATAAGACAGATCAGCAGATAATAATTCTTACGGGGCCCAATATGAGTGGTAAAAGCGCATTGCTGAGACAAACAGCGTTGATCACACTGATGGCCCATATTGGCTCATTTGTTCCTGCAACTGAAGCCCTGATCTCGCTGACGGATAAAATATTCACCCGGGTTGGAGCATCTGACAATCTCAGCGGAGGTGAATCCACTTTTATGGTGGAAATGAATGAGACTGCTTCCATCATCAATAATATCACACCGCGAAGCCTGATCCTCCTGGATGAGATAGGAAGAGGGACTTCCACCTATGATGGAATATCCATTGCCTGGAGTATTGCTGAGCACCTGCACAATTCCCCTCATCAACCCAAAACATTATTTGCCACACACTACCATGAACTGAATGAACTGGAAGAAAAATTCCAGCGGGTAAAGAATTATCATATTACAAATAAGGAAGTGGGTAATAAGATCATTTTTCTCCGTAAGCTGGCACGTGGCGGAAGCACCCATAGTTTCGGTATTCATGTGGCAAGAATGGCGGGAATGCCTCCCACGCTAATCCAGCGTGCCAATGAAATTCTGGAGCAACTGGAAAGTAAGCATGTGGATGGGAATGAGGACATTTCCGGAAAGAGATCACTGGAATCAAAAGTCAAAAATCTCTCACTGCCCAAAATGCAACTTTCCATTTTTGATGCCCATAGCGAGACCTTTGATGAGATCAGGAAATTATTGGAGGGCCTTGATATCAACCGGCTTACTCCGGTAGAGGCGCTCCTTAAAATCCAGGAAATTAAAAACCTGCTGAAATAAGGGTTTACAGGCAACCCGGATATTAAAAATCCCGAATTTTTAAATCCTCAAAAACTCCTATTTTTACCCCAAATCATGCAATCATGAAACTGCTTAAACTAACTGCTATACTTGCTGTGCTTTCTGTATTTGTGCTTACCATAGTTTCCTGCGAAAAGGAATCAGAAAAAAAGAAGTCTAATTTCTTCATTAAGAACGGGATCGTAATGAGCGGCGCTAATGAAAACCCGGCAGTTACTACCAGTGCTTCAGGCATTTTTGATGTTTGGTATGATAAGAGAACACATATCCTCAATTATGTAGTTAGCTGGAAGGACCTTCCTACCAACCCCACAGGTTTTCATATACATGGCACAGCGCCTGTTGGCTTCAACGCTCCTGTTATTCAAACTTTTGTTCTTACCGGCCTGGGTAAATCCGGTACTTATTCAGGAAATGTATTGATTGATGGCGTAAAATTCAAGGAGTCAGATCTGCTTGGCGGATTGTACTACATCAACATGCATACTACTGTCAATGGAAGTGGAGAGATCAGGGGACAGATCAAATTTGACTGATCACTGATCCTTATTTAGCCTCAAACCATACGGGTTTATTGTCATTCCAGTTGCCATTGTAATTAATGAACAGCTCTTCCCCGGTTTTTACGAACCGGATCGTTTTAATGCGGATAAGCTGGTTATCAAAATCCATTTCATATTCGCAATTGGAGCGATAGGAATGATTGTACAGGGGTACATATCCTAATGCCATGCAGCATTCGTTCTTCTCCCCTCCCCATTCAAAGATATAATCATGAAGAAGGGTCTGATCAAGCAGCTTCCTTTCATTTTTATTCATAACGATGACGGGTGATATCTCAATCACGGTACCATCTTCAATATTTTCCGCAGTAAACATGCCGCGGCCGCCAGATTGGGATGGGCCTACAAATAGAAAAGGCATTATCATTTGGTGAATTTAGTAATGACAATCCCGTTTTGGCATTTTTAATTGAGAAATTTATAAATGCCAAAACGGGAAAATTTCAATCTAAGATCATCAGTCGTACATTTGCACCATGTCCGAACAGGCTGAAGAGCAGATATCCCTAAAAGAACAATTTGAAGCTGTGATCCATACACAGGACAAGCTTCAGATCAAGGCGTTTCTGGATCACCAGAACATCAGTGATGTTGCGGAACTGGTGTATGAATATGAGGATTACGAAGCCCAGATCATCGCCAATATGTCTGTTCACCGGGCGGCCAGCGTTTTTAAGATCCTCGAATTCCCCACGCAGAAAAGAATTATCAAGGAACTCCCCTCCAACAGTATTGCATCGCTTTTAAATGAACTGCCAGCGGATGACCGTACAGATTTCCTTGAAGGGCTACCCAGCAATGCAGTTCGGGAACTCATCAAATTACTGGAGCCGGAAGAACGGAAGACTACACTTTCCCTGCTTGGATATCCTGATAACAGTATCGGCCGTTTGATGACGCCCGATTTTGTATATGTATATCCCGATAATACCATCGAGGAAGTATTTGCCACCATTCGCAAATTCGGAAAGGACAGCGAAACCATCAATATCATATATGTAATAAATGACAGGGGAGAATTGCTGGATGATATCCGCATTCGTGATTTCATTCTGAATCCACCGGATAAGAAAGTAGCTGACCTTATGGACCATCGCGTCATTTCACTCCATGCTTATGATGATCAGGAAACAGCCAGCGAGGTATTTAAGATGAATAACCGGGTGGCACTTCCTGTAGTAAGCAAGAGCAATAAACTACTGGGGATTGTTACCATTGATGATATGCTCTGGGTAGCAAGTGAGGAGTTCAGCGAAGACATTCAAAAAATGGGTGGTACAGAAGCTTTGGAACAGCCCTACCTGGAAATGCCGATCATGCAACTCTTCAAAAAAAGGATCATCTGGCTGGTGGTATTATTCCTTGGAGAATTGTTAACGGCTACCGCCATGGCCTATTTCGAAGATGAAATCAAAAAAGCGGTGGTGCTGGCGCTTTTTGTGCCCCTTATCATTTCAAGTGGAGGAAATAGTGGATCACAGGCATCAACCCTGATCATCCAGGCAATGGCAGTGGGCGAGATCACGCTGCGCGACTGGTGGCGGGTAATGCGGCGGGAGATCATTTCCGGGTTATTACTGGGAACAGTGCTGGGGATCATCGGTTTTCTCCGGATCCTTGCCTGGCACTCATTTGCCCCCACCCTTTATGGTGAACACTGGCTTGCGATCGGCATTACAGTTGGCCTGACCCTTTTGGGAGTTGTGCTCTGGGGAACCTTTTCCGGTAGTATGTTACCCATGATCCTGAAACGGCTGGGGGCCGACCCTGCCGTAAGTTCGGCTCCATTTGTAGCCACCCTGGTGGACGTAACCGGACTGGTGATCTATTTTTCCATAGCCTTCATGCTGCTCAGCGGCAGCCTATTATAAATGATCAGGCAGAATTTATACCTTTGCGCATTAAACAAACTACCATATGTGTGGCATTGTAGGATACACCGGCCCCAGGGAAGCTTATCCCATCATTATCAAAGGATTGAAAAGACTGGAATACCGAGGTTATGACAGTACAGGTGTAGCCCTTCAGAATGGCGGCATCAAGGTTTATAAGAAGAAAGGCAAGGTTGCAGAACTGGAAGATAGTATCGTTGGCAAAAACCTGCACGCAAATGTTGGCATCGGTCACACAAGATGGGCTACGCATGGTGAACCATCCGATCGCAATGCACACCCTCATCAGTCTGCCAGTGGCAAACTGGCCATGATCCATAACGGGATCATTGAAAATTACTCCCAACTTAAGAATGAACTATTAAAGAAAGGATACACTTTCAAAAGTGATACCGATACAGAAGTGGTCCTGAATTTTATTGAAGAGATCAAAACCAATAATAATTGCAGTCTGGAAGAAGCAGTGCGTGTTGCTTTGAAAAGAGTCACCGGCGCTTATGTAATTCTGCTACTGGATGCAGATGAACCTGAAACCATAATTGCCGCTCGCAAAGGAAGTCCACTTGTAATTGGCGTTGGGAAAGGTGAACATTTCCTGGGTTCAGATGCTTCACCAATGCTGGAGTATACCAAAGAAGTTGTTTATGTGAACGATTATGAGCTTGCGATCA
>Ga0207648_10005432_pt1 | contig 12844 bp, 10 predicted proteins | sample KBSMisM32_FD_184310 | JGI IMG/M metagenome (GOLD analysis project Ga0207648, IMG submission 184310) | Miscanthus rhizosphere microbial communities from Kellogg Biological Station, Michigan, USA - KBS Miscanthus M3-2 (SPAdes) (version 2) | ecosystem: Host-associated > Plants > Roots >...
TAGTAGTTGATACGAACCACGTGCGAGAACTTGTCGTACAGCTCGGGATAGATCTCGGGCTGCAGGATCGTGTGCAGCACCGACAGCTTGGACTCCTCCTTGGTCTTGAAGGACGCGGGATCGTCGAGCACCTCGCCATCGCGATTGCCAAGGATGTTCGTCGAATACCATCCGGCGAGTCCGAGCATTCTCGCCTTGAGGCCCGGCGCGATCACGGTTTTCATCCACGTCTGGCCGGTCTTGAAATCCTTGCCGGAGATGGGAACCCCGCGATCGAGCGCGAGCTCGATCAGGGCGGGTGTGTCGACCGCGAGATTCGGGGCGCCGTTGGCGAACGGAACGCCCTCCATGATACAGGCCCACGCGTACAGCATTGACGGAGCAATCGCGTCATCGTTGCGCTCCATCGCCTTCTCGAACTGCTCGAGCGTCGCGTGCTGCGGTCCGGGCTTGATGTACGTCTCCGTCGACGCACACCACACGCACACGACGCGATCCAGCCCATGCTTCGATTTGAACTCGCGGATGTCGTGCCGGAGCTGCTCGGCGAGGTCGCGCTTGGTCTTCCCCTGCTTGACGTTCGTGCCGGTGATCCGCGTGACGTAGCGGTTCTCGAACACCGCGGGCATCGGTTTGATCCCGCGCAGAAAATCGGCGATGGGCTCGAGATCCTTGTCCTCGAGAACGCCCGCCTTCTTGGCGGCCGTGTAGGCATCATCGGGGATCGGATCCCAGGCGCCGAACACGAGGTCCTCGAGGTTCGCGAGCGGCACGAACTCGCGAATGAGCGGAGAACGCTTGTCGGTGCGCTTTCCGAGGCGAATCGTCGCCATCTGCGTCAGCGAGCCAATGGGCTTGGACAGCCCTCGGCGAATGCTTTCAACGCCGGCGATGAAGGTGGTGGCGACGGCTCCCAGGCCAGGAGTCAGAACCCCAAGGCGGCCCGTCGCGGGACGGGCGGTCGAACGCGAACCGGTCGAGCTGTTTCCCTGCACGAAGAATCTCCTGGAAGTTGGTACCGCTAATCGATCTCTTGGATTTCAACGCGGCGCAGCGCCGCCGAGCGACTTGCGAGGGCGCCCGTCGGCCGCGATCGACACCTGCGATTGATCGGGCGTATAGCGCGCCATCGAACGCATCGACTCGAGCTGTTCCGGCGGTAGGTCTTTGGTTGCGTGATAGACGAACGCGATGCGCTGGATGGCGGTGATCCACGCAGTCACGGACAGCAGCAGCACGATGGCGATGAGGACCCACCCGTTGAACACGAGTCCGAAGAACGCCTGCGGCGCCGAGAGCAGCGTGACGCGCTCCGGGCGCTGCATGATCCCCACCTTCGCGTCGATCCCAAGCGACTCCGCGCGTGCCCGCGTGTAGGACGTGAGGAACGTTCCGATGATTCCGAGCAGGGTCACTCCGACCATCGGAGTGCCGGCCCACGTCGGGATCAGGTGATGGAGGTGGTTTCTCGCGAAGAAGATCGCGAGGCCGCCCAGCACGGCGCCATCAGCGACCCGGTCGAGCGTCGAGTCGTAGAAGGCACCGAAAATGGTCGAGCGCCCGGTGCGTCGGGCGACCGTACCGTCCAGCACATCGAAGAGCGCGGTGAGTCCGAGGACCCAACCGGCGGTCATGATGTGCCCGGTTGCGTAGATGACCCCGCCCGAGATCGCGCAGAGTGTGCCGACGGTGGTGATGGTGTTCGGATTGACCCGCTTGCGGACGAGAAAGTCGCCGATAGGGGCGATGATCCGTAGGTATCCCCGTTGAATCCATTCCCACAGGATCTTCATGCCGCGCGGATAGAGGGTGGGCCGTCAGCACAGCGCCCGGCTCGGTGCCCGGTGCAAGCGCCTGCGACCAGACCCAAGCGCGAAAACGACACGGGGCCTGGTGTGGTCCAAGCCCCGTAAAACTAAAGAACTTCGGGTACCTGTCACAACCCTGTGGCCACGTCAGGGCACCTGCCATGTCGTCGTCGCGTTGAGCGCCATCGGGTCGCTCGTGTACGTCTTGCTGCTGTCGGTTCTCGTTGCCTTGAGCCGCACCTCGGTCCCGGCCGCGACGTTCGCGACCGGCAGGTCTTCAGTGCTGTTCGCCGGAACCTGTTTCAGAAAATGGTCCGTCCCGTTGTTGACCACGTAGACGTTGACGGCGCTGTTGTCATTGTTCGTAAAATGCAGCGTCACCGCCGCCGCGGTTGCCTTGGGCGCCGTCTCGACATCCACTTTGCGGCCACCGCACGCCACCGTCGCCATCAACAACGCTCCCGCCAGCAAAGCTCGCATGATTGCCTCCGAACGTTGGTTCGTCAGTCGGACTCAACCAGCGTGAATTTGCAAGACGTATGCGCGATTCGCACCTTTACGGCACTCATGACATCTCCTGTGCACTCGGAACGTGCGCGGCCTGTCGCCCGACGGGCCGGGCGATTGGCGCGGGTCACGGGCTTCGCGGCGGCGGTGGCCGCGTGCCTCGGTGCCGCGACGGTGTCGCCGGCCCAGTCACTCGACGGCGCCGCGGGCACTCGGCTCCGCGGGATCGCTCCGGCGTCCGTCGCAATCCTGCGCGACTCGGTTCGAGCCCTCCTCGACAAGGCAAGAACGGACAGCGCCTTCCCGGGAGGTGTCGCCGTCATCGGCAACCGTGATTCGGTGTTCGTCGAGTACGGAGTGGGATCGCTCGACTGGGCGCCGTCGTCACGTCCGGACGACAACACGCTCTGGGACATGGCGTCGCTCACCAAGGTCGTCGGTTTGACGACCGCGATGATGCAGCTGTCCGAGGCGGGCAAGGTGGATCTCGACGCCCCGGTTCAACGGTACGTCAAGGAATTCCGCGGGCCCAACAAGGAGCGTGTCACGCTCCGGCACCTGCTGACGCATTCGTCCGGGCTCCCGGCATGGCGTCCCCTGTACAAGGAGACTGACAGCCCTGCCGCAGCCCGCGCCCTCGCGGTCGCCACGGCGCTCGACACGCTGCCTGGGATCCGGATGGTGTACAGCGATCTCGGCGCGATAATCCTCGGGATCATTGTGGAGCGTGTATCTGGTGAAACGCTCGACGGGTACCTCTCGCGACACGTGTTCGGGCCGCTGCGCATGACGTCCACGATGTACCGGCCTGGCCGCAACCTGTTGCCCCGGATCGCGCCGACGGAGTACGACCCGTGGCGGCAGCGACACATCCGCGGTGAGGTCCACGACGAGAACGCCTTCGCGTTAGGTGGCGTGTCCGGGCACGCCGGCCTGTTCAGCACCGGGCACGATGTGGCGCGCTTCTGCCGGATGTACCTCAATGGCGGGACCCTGGACGGCGCCCGCATTGTGTCCGGCGCAACGATCCGACGGTTCACGGCAGTTCAGGATTCCATGTTCTCCAACCGCGCGCTCGGATGGGAAACACCTAACGGGACGAACTCGGCCGGGCACCTCCTCGCCCGCCCGGCGTTCGGGCACACCGGGTTCACCGGCACGTCGATCTGGGTGGATCCTTCGCGCGATCTGTTCGTCATCTTGTTGACGAACCGCGTCAACCCGACGCGCCAGAACCTGCGCATCGGGGCGGTTCGAACCGCGCTCGCCGACGTCGTCGTTCGCGTGCTCGATCGGTCAACCGCTTCCTCACCGTCTCGCTCCTCTTCTCGATGAACATCACCGCGATCGACTGGGCCATTGTGGTCGGCTACTTCGCGCTGTCGACCCTCATCGGCTTCATCTTCACGAAACGAGGCGGCGAGAGCCTCGAGGAGTACTTCCTGTCGGGCCGCCAGGTGCCGTGGTGGCTCGCCGGGGCGGCGATGGTCGCGACGACGTTCGCGGCCGACACGCCGCTCGTCGTTACGGGGCTCGTTGCGACGAAGGGCGTCGCCGGCAACTGGCTGTGGTGGAACATGGTGATGAGCGGCATGCTCACCGTGTTCTTCTTCGCCCGGCTCTGGCGCCGCGCGCGCGTGATGACCGACGTCGAGTTCGCCGAGATTCGCTACAGCGGCAAGCCGGCGGCGTTTCTCCGCGGATTCCGCGCGCTGTATCTCGGGATTGCGGTCAACCTGATCATCATGGGCTGGGTCACGCGCGCGATGATCAAGATCCTCACCATTTCCCTCGGCATCTCGCCCTACCTGGCCGTCGGGATCTGCTTCGTCATCACCGTCGCCTACTCGGTCGCCGCCGGACTGTGGGCCGTACTCTGGACCGACCTGATTCAATTCGTCATCAAGATGTCGGCGGTGATCGTCCTCGCCATCTACGCGGTCAACAAGGTGGGCGGCATGGATTCCCTGATCGCGGGGGTCTCGAAGCACTTCGGCAGCGAGACCGCCGCGCTCTCGGTGCTCCCCGTGAGGGCGACGCCTAACGGGCTCGAAGCCTACGCGTGGATGCCGCTCCTCGCGCTGGCGGTTTTCCTCTCGATGCAATGGTGGGCGGCGTACTACCCCGGCGCCGAGCCCGGGGGCGGTGGATACGTGGCCCAGCGAATCTTCTCGTCGAAGACGGAACGCGATGGCGTGCTGGCGACCCTCTTCTTCCAGGTCGCACACTACGCGCTTCGTCCCTGGCCCTGGATCATCACTGGCCTCGCCACGGTCATCCTCTATCCAACGCTGCAGGACAAGGAATCGGGCTACGTGCACGCGTTCGTGGATCTTCTGCCCACGCCATGGCGCGGGTTCATGCTCGCGGGGTTCGCGGCCGCGTACATGTCCACGATCGGCACGCATCTCAACTGGGGCGCCTCCTACCTCGTGAACGACTTCTACAAGCGGTTCGTGAAGAAGGATGCGCGCGACAAGCATTATGTGAACGTCGGTCGCGCAGCGACGGTCCTGCTGTTTCTCGCCTCGATCATCGTCACGTCGCAACTCTCGTCCGTCGAGAAGGCATGGAAGTTCCTGCTGGCGATGGGCGCCGGCACCGGCCTCGTGCTGATCCTGCGCTGGTACTGGTGGCGCATCAACGCGTGGAGCGAGATCAGCGCGATGATCGTGTCGTTCCTCGCATCGCTCGTGTTCATGAACGTCGTGCCGCCACGCTTCGCGGCCGGCGACCCTAACGCGGACGCGTGGATCATGATCGGGACGGTGGCCGTCACCACGGTGACGTGGGTCGTCGCGACGTTTCTCACGAAGCCGGAACCCGATGCGGTGCTGGACGCTTTCTATCGTCGAGTGCGGCCCGGCGGCGCCGGATGGCGGCGCGTTGCCGAACGGCTGGGCTACGGACGGGAATCGATCCCCGGTGGTGCGCTGGCGTGGACGAACTGGATCGCTGGCATCGTTGCCGTGTATTCCACGCTGTTCGGTCTCGGGAAGCTGATTTTCGGACAGCTCGGAACGGGTTTCGGTCTGCTGGCGGTGGCGGTCGTCGCGTTCGCCTGGATTGCCAGGTCGTTCCGCAGTGACCGACTTGCGGCCGAGGCCCTCGCGAACGCGACGACGGCGGTTCCGGCAGATTGACGCGATTCTGTGGCGCGTGGTCTAACGGGTTGTCCCGCCAGCAGTAAGCTTCTTGTAGCTCGCTTTTTTCGGGGCTATATTTCGGCCGTACGTGGCACCGGGCGTACTCGCGTCCCAGCCGCGCCTTAACGTTGAGGAGGTTTGGTAAATGAGCACCGTACAGGAGCCTACCCTGGCCATCGTGGTAACGCCGGTGGCGGCCACTGAAGTGCTGCGGTTCATGGAGGCCGAGGGCGTCCCGGTGGATAAGGGCGGCTTGCGGGTGAGCGTGCAGCCTGGCGGCTGCAGCGGTTTCAAGTATGGATTGCTGATCGAGGACCAGGCCGCTGACGACGACTTCGTCGTGGACACGACGGGCTTCCGGATGTTCGTCGACCCGTTCTCGGCTCAGTACCTGAGTGGGGTGACGATCGACTACGTGTCGTCCATGCAGGGATCCGGGTTCACGTTCAAGAATCCCAACGCGACGGGCGGGTGCGGCTGCGGGAGCTCGTTCACCGCCTGACGAGGTAACTCTCAAATGACTCCGGTTGCCCATTTGGACGCCGGCGTTTCGAGCGAGGCCCGCGATCCCTCTCCGAGTCGCGGGCCTTCTCGTTTGACGCACGCTGCGGCGTCCCAGCTCGAGAAGATCCGTACGATCGTCGTCGACGATCACCAGCACATTGCCCGCCTCGTCGCGAATCGCATCGCGACGCTGATCACGGAAAAGCAGGCGGCCGGGGAACGGACGGTCCTCGGCCTCGCGACCGGGTCGACGCCGATAGGCGTCTACCGAGAGCTGATACGGATGCACCGTCAGGAAGGGCTCAGCTTCCGCGGCGTCGTCACGTTCAATCTCGACGAGTATTTCCCCATGCGCGGCGAGAGCATTCACTCGTACCGCCGGTTCATGTGGGAGAATCTGTTCTCGCAGATCGACATCGACCCGCGGAGCGTCCACATCCTGCAGGGCGAGGTGGCGCGCGAGGACGTCGACGACGAGTGCCGCCGCTACGAGGATGCGATTGCGCGGGCCGGCGGCATCGACCTCCAGATCCTCGGGATCGGCAAGACGGGGCACATCGGCTTCAACGAGCCCGGATCCGGGGCGGAGAGTCGAACGCGGCTCGCCATGCTCGACGCGATCACGCGGCGCGACGCGGCGGCGGATTTCTTCGGCGAGGAGTTCGTGCCTCGCGAAGCGCTCACGATGGGCATCGCAACGATTCTCGAGGCGCGCGAGATCGCGATCCTGGCCACGGGTGAGCACAAGGCGCCGATCGTCCAGCGCGCGGTCGAGGGGGAGATCGACGTGGAGGTCGCGGCGACGTTCCTCCAGAACCACCCGAACACCACGTTCTACGTCGACCGCGCGGCCGGCGCGGAGCTCACGCGGATCGCGACGCCGTGGCTGCTGGACCAGGTGGAGTGGACGCCAGCGCTCACGGTGCGGGGCGTCGTGTGGCTCTCGCAGAAAGTGGGCAAAGGGATCCTCAAGCTCACCCAGCGCGACTACGCCGAGCACAAGATGTCGTCGCTGATCGCGCGCTACGGAACGCCGGGCGCGGTCAATGGCGAGGTGTTCAACACGTTAGGCGCCAAGATCCGCGGCAAGAGCAAGCTGCCGCGCGGGAAGCGCGTCATCTGCTTCTCGCCGCACCCCGACGATGACGTCATCTCGATGGGCGGGATCCTTCGCAAGCTGGTCGAGAACGAGAACCAGATCACCGTCGCGTACATGACGAGCGGCAACATCGCCGTGTTCGATCACGACGTGCGGCGCTACGTGGACTTCCTCGAGCGGATCGCGGCCGAGGGCAAGGTCGAAGCGAAGTCGGTGGTGCCGCTGGCGAAGAAGGTCTACGACTTCCTCGAGGACAAGAAGGCGGGCGACGTCGACATTCCCGAGATTCAGGACATCAAGCGGGTCATCCGCGAAGCGGAGGCGGTGAGCGGCATCGAGGTCATGGGCCTAACGCGGGACAACGCCCGGTTCCTCAACCTGCCGTTCTACCAGACGGGCAAGGTGGCGAAGGACCCGATCGGGCCGCCCGACGTGAAGATCGTTCGAGACCTGCTCGAGCAGATCAAGCCGGAGCTGATCTTCGTCGCCGGCGATCTGTCGGATCCGCATGGGACGCACCGGATGTGTAAAGAGGCCATTGACGCGGCCATTGTAGAGTTGAGGGAATCGGGAATCGGGAATCGGGAATCGGAACAGCCCCGGGACCCATCGATTCCCGATTCCCGATTCCCGATTCCCGAGGTGTGGCTCTACCGAGGCGCCTGGCAGGAATGGCCCGTCACTGACGCCACGTACCTCGTGCCGATGTCCCAGGAAGAGCTGCGTCGCAAGATCCAGGCAATCTTCAAGCACCAGTCGCAGAAGGACTCGGCGCCCTTCCCCGGGCAGGACGACCGCGAGTTCTGGCAGCGCGTGGAGCAGCGCAACAAGGACACCGCCGCGGTGCTCGACCGTCTCGGCCTCGCGGAATACTTCGCCATGGAAGCGTATGTGGTGGATTGAGCAGCCACCCGAACTCCGCGCGCTCCACGAGGCGCGCGCGTGACGCAGCGCTTCACCTGGCTCGATTCGCTGGTCCTGATCGTATATCTCGCGGGCGTCACCGCCCTCGGGATGTACTTCGGGCGCAAGCAGCGCAACGCGGCCGACTACTTCGTCGCGAGTCACACGATTCCGTGGTGGGCGCTCATGCTCTCGATCGTCGCGACCGAGACGAGCGCGCTGACGTTCATCAGCACGCCGGGACTCTCCTACGGCTCCGCGCCGGGGACGGGCAACTTCGGGTTCCTCCAGATCGTCGCCGGGTACATCCTCGGCCGGATCGTTGTGGCCACCGTGCTGCTTCCCCGGTACTTCAAAGGCAGGATGGTGACTGCGTATGCCCTGCTGGAACAGCGGTTCGGCATCGGGGCGCGGCGATTCACGTCGATCGTGTTCATGGTGACGCGAGGGCTCGCTGACTCCGTCCGGGTGTTCGCGACCGCGATTCCGATCGCGCTCATCATCAGCCCCACGGTACAGAACAAGGCGTTCGTCATGCCCAGCGCCATTCTCATTCTCGGTGCGCTGACGATCCTCTATACCTACCGCGGTGGCATGAAGGCCGTGGTGTGGACCGAGCTGCTGCAGGCGAGCGTGTACTTGTTAGGCGCGCTGTCCGCCATCGTGATTCTCGGTCACGCCGTCAGCGGCGGCTGGTCGTCGATCATGAGCCAGGCGGCGTCCGCCGGGAAGACCACACTCATCGACACGTACGTCGGGCTCGATCGCGCGCATACGATCTGGGCCGGCCTCATCGGCGGCGCGTTCCTCGCCATGGCCTCGCACGGCACGGACCAACTGATCGTCCAGCGATTGCTCTCGGCCAGGAACCTGCGCGACGGGCAGCGGGCGATCATCGGCAGTGGCATCGTCGTTTTCGTTCAGTTCGCGCTTTTCCTGCTCATCGGCCTCGGGCTGTGGGCGTTCTATCAGGGCCGGATCTTTCCCGCGACGGATCAGATCTTTCCAACGTTCATCATCGACCGGATGCCGCCGGGGCTCGTTGGCCTGATCATCGCCGCCGTCGTCGCGGCGACCATGAGCACCCATTCCGGCGCGATCAACTCGCTCGCTGCGGCAACGACGCACGACATTTACCTGCCGTTGACGAAGCGGGCCGCCGACGCGCCAGAGACGCTCAAGATGGGCAAGCTCTTCGCGCTCATCTGGGGTGTCGTTCTGACCGCGGGTGCGCTAGCCTTCCCGCAGGAAACGAACACGCCCGTGGTGGTTGTCGCCCTCGGCATCGCCTCGTTCACCTATGGCGGCCTGCTCGGCGGATTCTTCCTCGGCGTGTTCTGGTCTCGCGCAAATCAACGCGACGCGATCATCGGCATGAGCATCGGCATCGCCGCGATGAGCTTCGTGGTATTCGCAAAGCAGCTCGGGTCGTGGTTCCCCGCACTCGCCGATCCGCTCGCGCCATTCGCGTCGATCGCCTGGCCGTGGTACGTCCTGATTGGAACCAGCATTACGATGGCAACTGGAATATTTTCTTCGCTCACGCACGCAGCTCCGGCCGCGGTCGCACAACCAACTGGAGCGCAATCATGAGCGCGATCGTCATCGGCGTCGACGGCGGCGGCTCGCGCACGCGGGTCCTCGTCGCCGATGAGCAGGGCCGAGAGATCGTCTCGGTAGAGGGCGAAGGGAGCGCGGTGCGTCCCGGTGAGGCGGAACGCTCCGCGGACATCATCGCCGCGCTGGTTCGCGACGCTCTCGCGTCGAGCGACATGAATCATGTAACGCCGAAGGTCGTGTGCGTCGGCGTGGCCGGCGTGGGCAGGGATCCGGAGCGTCAGGCGCTCTGGCAGGCGCTCGCGAGCCGTGACGTGGCCGAGGAAGTCGTGGTGCACGCTGACGCAACCGTGGCACTCGACGACGCGTTCGGCGAGGGTCCCGGCGTGCTCCTGATCGCGGGAACGGGATCGGTGGCGTTCGGCCGCGGTCCGACGGGCACGTTCGCGCGCTGCGGGGGATGGGGGCCGTACTTCGGTGATGAGGGCAGCGGGGCGTGGATTGGGCGGAAGGCGCTGAGCGTCGTGACCGCGGCGTTCGACGGGCGGGAGCCAGAGACGAGCCTAACGGGAGCCGTTCTCACGGCCGCGGAGGTGAACGAGGTGTCCGAGCTCGTCGCCTGGGCAGCGGCCGCGTCGCCCAGCAAGCTGGCGACACTGGCGCCCGTCGTATTGAGCATAGCCGACTCGGGTGATCTGCGCGCCAATGCGCTGCTCACGCTGGCGGTGGAGGAGCTCATGCTTCACCTCCGCACGCTGGCCCGACAGCTGTTCGTGGATGAGCGCGCGGCGGTTCCGGTGGCGCTCGCGGGTGGTCTGCTCGCGCGCGGTACGGCGTTGAGGAAGCGACTCGAGCACCGCCTCAAGTCGGCCGTGCCTGGAGCGCAGGTCCGGGCTGAGGAGGTCGTTCCGGTGAGAGGTGCTGTGCGGGGAGCGTTGAGGTTCCTGGGGGTGGCTTCCGCGTAACTCCCGGGAAACGGGAAACGGGAATCGGGAATCGGGAATCGGGAATCGGGAATCGTAAACCCTCGGGATGCTCATCTCCGTGAGAGAGGCATCCCGAGGGTTCTGCGTTTCCCGTTTCCCGTTTCCCGTTTCCCGGCTTTAGAGAGCTTTGATCTCCGTCACCAGCTTCACGAGCGACGCTTTTGCGTCGCCGAACAGCATGCGGGTGCGCGGTTGATAGAACAGCATGTTGTCGATGCCCGCGAAACCCACGCTCATGCCGCGCTTGAGGACGATCACGCTCTTCGCCTCGTCGACGTTCAGGATCGGCATCCCGTAGATCGGCGACGTCGGGTCCGTTCTCGCTGCAGGGTTCACGACGTCGTTCGCGCCGATGACCAGCGCGACGTCCGCTCGCGACAGATCACCGTTGATCTCGTCCATGTCGTAGAGCTTGTCGTACGGAATATTGGCTTCGGCCAGCAGCACGTTCATGTGCCCGGGCATGCGACCGGCCACCGGGTGGATCGCATAGCGCACTTCTCCACCCCGCTTCTCGATGAGCTCCGCGAGCTCGCGCACCTGATGCTGCGCCTGGGCGACTGCCATGCCGTAGCCTGGAACGACGACGACATTCCCGGCGTACGCCAACTGCACCGCGGCATCTTCAGCCGATATCGGTGTCGCAACCAGGTCCGACCCGGCACCGACCGCCGCCGCCGCCTGCGTCTCCGATCCGAACGCGCCGAATAGCACGTTCGTGAACGAGCGGTTCATCGCCTTGCTCATGAGCATCGAGAGCAGGAAGCCCGATGCGCCGTCCAATGCGCCGGATACGAGCAGCACATTGTTCGAGATCGCGAAACCCGTCGCGGCCGACGCGAGCCCCGAGTAGGAGTTGAGCAGCGCGACCACGACCGGCATGTCCGCACCGCCGATCGGGAGCACGAGCGAGATGCCGGCAATGAAGGCGAGCGCCACCAACGTGTAGAAGAGCGGCATGCCGCCCTTGCCGGCAACGACGGCCGCAAGGATCGCCAGAATCACGGCGAGCAGCGCGAAGTTCGCCGCGTTCTGTCCGCGGTACGTCAGCGGCCTGGATGGCAGTACCTCCTGGAGCTTGCCCGCCGCCACGAAGCTTCCCGCGACCGTCAGCGACCCGAGCACCACCTCGAGCGCGACGGCGATGCGCTGGCCTAACGCCAACGTCTCGCGGTGATCGTGATACTCGGCGATACCCACGAGCGTCGCGGCGGACGCCCCGAATGTGAGGGCGATCGCGATCCGCTGTGGCATCGCCGTCATCGGCACGCGCGTGCCGAGCGGGATGCCCACGACCGTTCCGACGCCAAGCCCCAACGCGATCCAGCGGTAATCGATGATCGTCTGCTGCATCAACGTGCCGACGATCGCGATCGCCATTCCCGCAACGGCGAGGTCGACGCCGCGTGCGGCGGTATCGGCTCGGCTCAGGCTCTTCAGGCTGAGAATGAACAGGACAGAGGCGAGGAGGTAGCTCGCCTGGACGAGGGCTTCACGCATCGCCGGCGGTCAGACTTTGGGTGCGTCGCTCGGACGGCGATCGCTCCGCTTGAACATCCCGAGCATCCTGCGTGTGATGATGAATCCGCCCACGACGTTGATCGTCGCCGCGGTCACCGCGACGGTGCCGAGTACCGTGCTCACCACGCTGCGTCCGGCGCCCGCGGCGACGAGCGACCCGACGAGCGAGATGCCCGAAATCGCGTTCGTCGCCGACATGAGCGGTGTGTGCAGCAAGGGTGGCACGCGCGCGATGACGAGAAAGCCCACGAAGCCCGCGAGCACGAACACGTACGCCTGCATGAGCGTCGTCAGATTCACTGCACGTTCTCCATGATCGCTGGTCCCGACGCTGGCTCGAGGGCCACGGTGCCCGGGGTCCTGAGCTCGCCCTCCCACCGCGCCATGACCGCCGTCGCGAGACAGTTCCCGACGAGATTGATCGACGTGCGCGCCATGTCCATCACCGCATCGACACCGAGAATGAGTGCCACGCCCGAGAGTGGGAGTCCGAACTGTGTGAGTGCGCCTGACAGAATCACGAGCGACGCCCGCGGCACCGCCGCCACGCCTTTGCTCGTGACCATCAGGGTCAACATCATCAGGATCTGCTGCGAGATCGGCATGTCGATGTTCGCCGCCTGCGCCACGAATACCGACGCGAGCGCGAGATAGAGCGTGCTTCCGTCGAGATTGAACGAGTAGCCGGTGGGCATCACGAAGGCAACGATGCGCCTCGGAACGCCGAACGCTTCCATCTTCTGCATCGCGAGCGGGAGCGCCGCCTCGGACGATGCCGTGGAGAACGCGATCAGCCATGGCTCGCGAACCGTC
>Ga0207648_10005436_pt1 | contig 12837 bp, 4 predicted proteins | sample KBSMisM32_FD_184310 | JGI IMG/M metagenome (GOLD analysis project Ga0207648, IMG submission 184310) | Miscanthus rhizosphere microbial communities from Kellogg Biological Station, Michigan, USA - KBS Miscanthus M3-2 (SPAdes) (version 2) | ecosystem: Host-associated > Plants > Roots > Rhizosphere...
CAGGCAAAGATCGTCAGCGCTAAAGGCAAGATCTCACGAGCGGCTTTCGGCTCCTCGGCGCTCGTCCTCCTCTTCCTCGTCCTCTCTTCGCAGGCCCTCGCCGTCCCCTTCCACGCCCGCGCCAAAGCCCTCGACGTAACCGGCCTCAACCACGCCTGCGGGGTAGCCGTCGACAGCAAAGGCGATCTCTACGCCTCCTCTGCCGGCGAATCGAAGGTCAACGTCTACAACGCCTCGCACACCCTCCTCACCTCGATCGCAGACGCCCACGAACCCTGCGGGCTCGCGGTTACCACGACCGGCGTCCTCTACGTCTCAGAGCGCGCCACGGGAGAAGTCGTCCAATTCAAGCCCAACGCCTACCCCTTCTCGGGCACCCCCAGCTACGGCTCGCGCGAAGTGATCGACGCCTCGGGCAAAGCCAAGGGCATCGCGGTGGACCGCTTCGACGACGCCCTCTACGTCGCCGAGGGAAATCATGTTTCAGCCTACGTGCACGAGCTGCAGACCGTCACCCTGCAGGACATCACCGGCGGCAGCTTCAAGCTCAAATTCCCCCCCGGCATTGGCGGCCAGGAAACCGCCTCGATCAAATTCGATGCCTCGGCCGAAGAAGTCAAAGCCGCCCTGGCGGCCCTCTCCACGATCGGCGCCGGCAACGTCGAAGTCGTCAAGTACCCCGGCTCCGGTGAAGTCTTCTCCTCCTACTACGTCTTCTTCACCGGCAAATTCGCCTACACCGACGTGGAAACGATGGGCGCCGTCAACTCGCTCACCGGCACCATCAATCCGAGGATCGGGGTCGCCGAGAGGGCCAAGGGCCAAAGCGGCCAGGTCGGCGAAGGCGCCCTCACCGAAGCATCCGGCGTCGCCGCCTTCACCTACTGGCTCCCCCGCGCCGAAGTGGCTTTCCACTACCTCTGGGCGGCAGACGCCAACGGCCTGCTCCCCGACCGGCTCGAGCTCCTCTCCGGGCAGAGCCTGGGGACGTTGAAAGCGCACCGCGAACTGACCGGCTCGACCACCCCCGACGGCTCCTTCGGCTTCGGCGTCAAAGGCGCCTACCTCGCCGCCGACCCCGGCGACCGCGACAGCGAAGGCAAATGCCTTCCCGTCGGCGAAGAGGCCTGCAGCGAAGGGCATCTCTTCCTCTATGACGCCGCCCACAAGGCGCTGGACGATTTCGACGCCTCGGGCGAATACCTCGACCAGATCCGCAACGCCGCCTTCGCCGATGCCGAACCGAGCGCGGTCGCGATCGACCGCTCGGGGGCCTCGAACGACGGCACCCTCTACGTCACCGCCGGCTCAGGCGCCGGCGCCAAGGCGCTCGCCTTCGGCCCGCTCAAGGCCCCCGCCCGCAAAGTCCTGAAAAAACCCTCCGAAGAAGCCGGCGGGCTCTCCCAGGACGTGGCGTCCGTGGTCAGCGTCGCCACCGGCCCCTTCGGCTACCTCTACGCCGCGCAGGCCTCGCTGATCCACGTCTACAAACCCAACGGCGCCGAGGTCAAAACCGAAGGGGGCAAAGTCCTGATCGAAGACAAATTCGAAGGCAAAGGAGCAAAGCCCTTCGACATCGCGGTGGACTCGACCTGCAAGGTCTACGTGCTCGACGAACGCGGTGGCGCCCAGGGAGAAGAACTGGTCTCCTACTACACGCCGAGCGCCTGCCCGCCGACCTCCTCGACCACCTACACGCGCCAAGAACCCTCGGTCGTCACTCCGGCCAAATTCCCCAACAAAGACAACCTGATCCAGGCGATCGCGATAAACCAGGGCCCCTCCGCGGGCAAGGACCGGCTCTTCGTCACGACCCGGCCCGAAACCCAGGAATATGCTTCCGCCGCCAACGGCTCTGGCTTGCTGAATGAAAAATTCGCCGCAGGTCTGGAACTCGGCAACCGCCTCTCGCTTGCCGTCAACGGCGCCAACGGCAACGTCTGGTTCGGCGGCAACCCGAAGCGCGTCTCCGAGGTGGATCCGAGCGGCAAAGAAGTCCTCACCCAGTTCGAAAACACCGGTGCGTCCAACGGCAAAATCGGCTCCAACCCCTTCCTCGCGGTCGACCAGTCGAACAACCACGTGATCACCTTCGACGGATCCACCTCCTCCGCCCGAGAGTACGACGCGGCGGGCAGCTTCGTCGCCCAGTTCGGCAATTTCACCGAAGGGCTGGTCAAGTCCTACGAAGTGGCCGTCGACAACGGCTGCGCGATCCACGAACCGCCGCTGTCGGGCAAAGCGTGCGAAGAATTCGACCCCGCCAACGGCACCGCCTACGTCGCCTTCGCCGACACCAGCGCCACCCACCCCCCCTACAACGGGGTCAACGCCTTCGGGCCGCTTCGCTACTCCTCCGAACCGGCCAAACGCAAACTCACGGTCGAACGCAAAGGCACCGGCTCGGGCACGGTCAAAGGCGGCAGCAGCGCCGAACCGAACACGATCGACTGCGGCTCCACCTGCGAACACGAATACCTTGAGACCGAAGTGGTGACGCTGACGGCCAAAGCCGCCGCCGGCTCCGAATTCGTCAAATGGACGGGCTGCGAAGCAGAAACCGCCTCCTCCACAGAAGGCACCTGCGAAGTGACGATGGACGAAGCGAGGAAAGTGGTGGCGGAATTCGAAAAAATAGTGAAAGGGAAAGAATTCCCGCTGGAAGTCGTCTTCAAAGGTCCCGGCACGGGCAAAGTCACGAGCTCTCCCGACGGCATCGATTGCGAATCGACCTGCTCGGGGATGCTCCCCGAAGGCCAGGTGACGCTCACGGCTGAAGAAGCGCAGGGCTCTGAATTCGTGGAATGGTCCGGCTGCGAAGCGGAACCCAAACCCGTATCGGGGAACGTGCAGTGCGAAGTGAGCGGGACGGAAGCGAAAGTAGTGGTCGAAGTTGAATTCGTGGCCGAACAACCGATGCTCACCGTGAGCAAGGAAGGCTCGGGCTCAGGCGAAGTCACGAGTTCTCCCGCAGGGATCGACTGCGGCTCCATCTGCTCGCACAAATTCGACCTCGGCGACGAAGTAACGCTGACGGCTGAAGAAGAACCAGGCTCGGTCTTCACCGGTTGGACCGGTTGCGACTCCGAACTTTCTGAAACCGAATGCGAAGTCGAGATGAGCGAACCGCGGCATGTCACGGCAACCTTCGCCGCCCTACCGCAAGTACTCGCGAAGCAGGCGAGCCCCGTCCTCTATGACGAAGCGACCCTGCGTGGCGAAATCGATCCCAGCGGCCTTGCGACCGAATACCGCTTCGAATACCTGAGCGAAGAAGAATACGAGGACAATGGCGAAGCCTTCGACGGCGCCCAGAAAACCCCGAAAGGCCAACTCGCGGCAGGGGAAGGCTTCGTCGCGGTGGAAGCGCCCCTCCTTGGCCTCGAGGAAGGGACCAAGTACCGCTTCCGCTTGCGGGCGATGAACTCAGTGGGCCCGGCGGAAGACGAAGGCACCTTCGAGACGCTGCAGCGGAGCACTTCGCCGGCTTGCCCGAATGGCGCATATCGCTTCGGCCTCTCGGCCAAGCTTCCCGACTGCCGTGCCTACGAGCTGGTCACGCCGGCGCAGACCAACGGCCTAATTCCGGAAGCGGTCGCCAGCGGCACCAGCCCGTCGGGGGGCTTCAGCAATTGGCTAACGCCACAGCAGGGCGAAGCCGCCGGCGAGCGCCTGAGCTACTTCACCAGCGGCACCCTGCCGGGCTTCGAAGGCAACGGGCTCATCGACGGCTACCGGGCGGAGCGCGGAGCGGGCGACCATCCCGTCGGCGGCTGGCAGAGCAAGCTCTTCTCCCCCAGCTACACACAGGCCGCCCCCAATCCTCCTTCGATTCAGCTCGGTGTCGCCTCCGACCAGCTCTACTCGCTATGGGAAATCAACCCCGGATCGGTGACCTTCCCCGACACCCTGCCGCATGGGATCTACCTGCGCACGCCGACGGGCTTCGAAGCGCTCGGCGATCCCGAAGCGCTGGCCTGGTACGCGAGCCCCGGCGGAACTCACGCGATCTTCACCTCAACTGCCCATCTGGATCCCGAAGCGCCGCCCGTTGAAAACGCGGCGCTCTACGACCATGGAGCAGGAAGTGCCGCCACTCATGTGCTCACCTTGGCCCCGCACAACGCCTCCGTAGAAGAAGCCGAATTCGCCGACGCCCTGCGCTCCAAGCGGCAGTCCGTCTACCAGGGAGCGAACGAAGACGGTTCCGCGGTCGTCTTCAAGGCGGGGGTCGGCCTCTACGTGCGCCTCGACGACGCGAAAAGCGAGAGGATCAGCCCCCGCGACGCGCAAGTGGGGGACACCCTCGACTGCGCAGCGGGCCCTCTCTACGAAGGTTCGCAGGAACTCGACCGCCGCCACTTTGAATGGTTGCGAGACGGAACGCCAATCCCCGGAGCGAGTGGCAACGACCTCAACAACGTCTCCGAATATATCGCCAAAGCTGCCGACGAAGGGGCGGCGCTGCAATGCTTGACCGTTGCTGCGGCCTTCGACCCTCACTCCGTGGCTGTTTCCGCTCCCGTCTGGATCGCGCCGCTGGAAGCAGATCAGGCGCCACAGCCACCCGCGCAGATCGCCGCGCCGACTCCGGCGAGCCCCGTGGCGGGAACGATCGAGACCTGCAATCCGGGTAGCTGGCAAGGCGCCACCTCTCTCAGCTACCAGTGGTATCGCAACGGCCAAGAAATCTCAGGCGCCACGTCCCAGACCTACAAAGTTCAAGCCGCCGACGTGCCCGGAACGCTGCAGTGCATTGTCACCGGCGCGAATGCCGCTGCAACGGTGTCCAAGGCAAGCGGGTTGACCTCGACTTCGCCAGCGCCCAGCGAAGCGGCGCCAGTCGCGACGGCACAGGCCCTGCCGACAACGACGTATGCGGGCACCTCGGAGGACGGTCGCTATATCTTCTTCGCCCTCGGCAAAGGCGATTCTTCCGCGCGGCTGTTCCGCTTCAACACGCAATCTGAAGAAACGACTGAAATCGCCAAATCGGGCATCTTCGCTCTGGTCTCCCCAGATGGGAGCCGCGCCTTCTTCAGCTCCGAAGAAGTCCTCACCGGATCAGAAGAAAACGAAAACGGGGAAGCAGCGAAAGCCGGCGCCCATAACCTCTATGCCTGGGACGGCACGACGACGCGTTTCGTCGGCAGACTCAGTGCCTCCGACTTCCAAAAAGGCGGATTTCCCGGTGCTGTGGAAATGACCCTCGCTAGCTGGACGCAGGCGATCGGCCATACCCTGGCCCCCGTTTCGGGACGAGCTTTCGCCCCGACTCGCTCGACCCCCGCAGGCGAAACCTTCGTCTTCCAATCTCATGCCCGCCTCACCGCCTTCGACAACGGAGGGGTGGGCGAGATCTACCGCTATGACCCCGCGGCAGCAGCGGGCGAACGGTTGCTCTGCGTCTCCTGCGACCCCTCCGGCTCTCCGCCCTCGGCCGACGCGCTGCTCGAGGACATCCGCAACGGGCTCGGCAGGCCCAGCATGCGAACGACGATGATCGCCAACGTCACCGACGGCGGCGACACGGTGTTCTTCGACAGCTTCGACCGGCTATCGCCAGAGGACGTAAACGACGTCGAGGACGTCTACGAGTGGGAGGCGAAGGGGAGCGGTGGATGCACCCGCCTGGGCGGGTGCCTGGCCTTGATCTCCTCTGGCCAGGGGGAAAAGCCGTCGGGGATCTACTCGATGAGCGCGAACGGTCATGACGTCTTCTTCTATACCCAGGAGAAGCTCGTCGGCCTAGACGTCACCGGCAGCCCCTCGATCTACGACGCGAGAGTCGGTGGCGGCATCCCCGAACCGGCGGAACCGGCGCCGTGCCAAGGCGATGCCTGCCAGGGCCAGGGCTCAGAAGCGCCGGCCCTTCCCAATCTGAACAGCGGTGGCCCGGGGGAAGAACCCCGGGCTGAAACTCCGGTGACCCGCAAACCCTGCGCCAAAGGCAGGCACCGCGTCAAAGGGCGCTGCGTGGCCAAGCACAAGCACCGCAAGCGTCATCGCCGAATCCACACCAAGCAAGGAGGCAGCCGATGATTCGCCGAGCAACGCCGCTCGCGGTCCCGGCGCTGATCGCAGCTCTCCTCGCGATGCCAGGCGTGGCGGGGGCATCGGTCGAAAACTGCGATACCGAACCGCGCCCGGAATGCTTCGGGATCGAATCGGTCGACGCCTCGCTCTCGACCAGCCAGGCGGGCGCGCATCCCGACGTCGGCCTCGACGTCGCGATCAAGCTGGACCCCAAAAGCCCGACCAACGTCTTCGGCCTCCACAATTCCTACGCCGCCACCCGGGACATCCGCTTCGACCTCCCACCGGGGCTGGTCGGCGACCCGAACGCGATCGGAGCGGTGCAGCAGTGCAGCGTCGAGCAGCTGGTCAGCTTCAAAGAAGCCGGCGGCGGCTGCCCGAACGGCTCCCAGATCGGCGTCTCGGACATCTTCGCCTACGAACTGACTCAGGCGTTCCACGAGCCCCTCTACATGATGGAACCCCCAGGCGGCGACGTGGTCGCCCGGGTGGGGACGATCGCGGGCGTCTTCCCGACCTTCATCGACTTCCGGGTGCGCTCGCAATCGGACTACGGCGTCGTCGGCGAAGTGGTCAACGCCTCGGCGATCGCGCGCGTGGTGAAGCTCGAATCGGAGCTCTGGGGCGTGCCGGCATCGTCCGCGCACGACACCGAACGCTGTACCCCCGCGGAGGTCTTCGAAGAAGAATGCGTCGAATCGCCTCCGCGCCCGCCAGGCGGCAGCGAAAAACCCTTCTTCACCAACCCGACCCGCTGCGGCGTGCCGCTTGAAGTCGGCGTCAACGCCTCGAGCTGGCCCGAACCGGAACTGACGCCCGAAAAAGAAGCGAAAGCCATCCTGCCGCCGATCACCGGCTGCAACCACCTGGTCTTCGGCCCAACGCTGGAAACCGAACCGACGAACCAGCGCACCTCGACTGCGACGGGTCTGGCGATGACCTTCAAGCTGCCGGTGGCGACGGGCGTGAAAGTACTCGAACCCTCCCAGGTCCGCTACATGAAGATCGACCTGCCCGAAGGCTTCGCCGTCAACACCGACTCGGCCGACGGCCTCGCCACCTGCTCGGCAAAAGAAGTGCACTTCGGTGAGAACGTCGCCTCCGAATGCCCGAACGCCTCGAAGCTCGCAAGCACCGAATTCAACATCCCGCTGCTCGAACGCAAGCTGCGCGGAGCGATCTACCTCAGGGAACAGGAACCCGAACACCCTTACCGGATCTGGATCGTCGCCGACGACCTCGGCCTGCACGTGAAGCTTCCCGGCGAACTGGAACTCGACAAAGAAACCGGCCAGATCCACTCGATCGTCGTCGGCACGCCGGAAACCGAAGGCATCCCGCAGGCGCCGCTGCGCGAAGTGAAGCTCTTCTTCAAGTCGGGCTTCAGGGCTCCTCTCGTAACCCCGTCGAAATGCGGCACCTACCTGACCCACTACGAATTCGTCCCCTGGTCGGGTGGCGAAGTCGCGAAAAACGACGCGGCGATGGAAATCACAGAAGGCTGCGAACCGCGGGCCTTCGCGCCAAAGCTGAACGCGGGGAGCACCGAACCCCAGGGCGGCGCCTTCTCGCCCTTCTCGGTGACGATCACGCGTGAAGACCTCGATGAGGACATCGCCGGCCTGAAACTCCTGCTGCCCCAGGGCCTCGCCGCCTCCTTCGCCGGCACTCCTCACTGCGAAGGCGTGGCGGCGGAAACGGGCGCATGCCCGGCGGCGTCGCGGGTCGGCAAGGTGATCGCGGCCGTGGGAGTGGGTCCCGCGCCTCTCTGGGTCCCCCAGGAAGGGAAGCGGCCCACCGCCGTCTACCTCGGGGGGCCCTACAAGGGAGCTCCGACCTCGATCGTCTCGGTCGTACCCAAGCAGGCGGGTCCCTTCGACTTCGGCGACGAAGTCGTGCGCAGCGCCGTCTACGTCAACCCGGTGAACGCCCAGGCAGAAGCCCAGGCGGACCCCCTACCTCAGTTCGTCGAAGGCACCCCGCTTCACTACAGGACGATCAACGTGCAGCTGGACAAGCCGAACTTCGCCCTCAACCCGACGTCCTGCCGTCAAAAGCAGACGGTCGCGACGCTCACATCGACCCTGGGCAACACGGCCAGTCCAAGCTCCCCCTACGCGGCCACCGGCTGCGCACAGCTCGGCTTCTCACCGAGCCTCTCGGTGCGCCTCTCGAATGGTCACCACTCGGCCCTGCCGGCGCTGAAAGCACGCCTGACGATGCCAAGCGGAGGCGCCAACATCGCCTCCTCGGTGGTCGTCCTGCCGCACTCGGAGTTCATCGAACAGAATCACTTCCTCGATATCTGCACGAAGGTGCAGTTCGCTGCCGATCAGTGCCCGGCCAACTCGATCTACGGAGTCGCAAAAGCTACCACGCCGCTGATCGAAGGCGCCCTGGAAGGGCCGGTATACCTGCGTTCGACTACGGAACCGAACAAATACAAGCTTCCCGACGTCGTTGCCAAACTGAAAGGCCCGTCATCTCTCCCCGTTGAGATCGACCTGATTGGCCATACCGATTCGATCGAACGTCGCCTGCCGAACGGCGAAAAGGGATCCTTCCTGCGCACGACCTTCGACACCCCCCCTGACGCTCCGGTGAGCGAATTCACCCTCGAACTCCGGGGTGGCGCAAAGGGCCTCTTCATCAATTCGCAGAACCTCTGCAAGGGGAAGCGGCGCCACATCACCGCTGCTTTCACCGCCCAGAACGGCAAGCGGCTGACCTTGAGCCCGGCCTTGAATGTCCCATGCAAAAAGAGGTCTCGCTAGAGGCCGAGGCGCCGGCGAAGATCGCGGGCATTGAAGATTCGGGCGACGCGGTCGATCAGCTTGCGACGCGCCGCGGTATATGGATACCAGTTCGGTTCGTGCCTCCCGCCGAAGCGTGTGATTACGACCGACTCGGTGCGACAGTACTTCTTGATCCCCGGCTCGCCATGGCGATAGCCGATCCCCGACTGCTTCCAGCCGCCCATCGGCACGTCCACCGCCGCGTAGTTGACGAGAACGTCGTTGACGTTGACCGCACCGCATTCGACGCGACGGGCGACTCGCTCGGCCCGCTCGCGCTCGCCGAAGACGGATCCAGATAGGCCGTAGCGGCTGTCGTTGGCAAAGCGAAGCGCCTCCTCGGTGTCGCGCACCTTCATCACACCGACAACCGGTCCGAAGGTCTCGTCGCGCATCACCCTCATTGAGTGGTCGACATCGACGAGCACGGTCGGCTCGAAGTAGTCTCCCGCCCCCGGCAGGCGCTTGCCGCCGGTCAACGCCCTTGCGCCGGACGCGAGCGCCTCCTGCACGTGACCCTCGACGATTCCGATCTGGTTGGGAGAGGTCATCGCTCCGACCTCCCTGCCGAAGCCCTTGCCGTCGGCCCCCTGGCGCAGCTTGCTGACGGCGGTGGTCAGCTTGGCGACGAAGCTGTCGTAGGCCCGCTCCTCGACGTAGATCCGCTCGACGGACATGCAGATCTGGCCGGAGTTCATCATCCCGCCCCAGGCAGCGGCGTTGGCGGCGCGGTCGAGGTCGGCGTCGTCGAGCACGATCATCGCGTCCTTGCCGCCGAGCTCGAGGCTGACCGGGGTGAGCGTCTCGGCTGCGCGCGCCATCACCTTGCGGCCGGTTCTGTCCGAGCCGGTGAACTGGACGAAGTCGACCGCATCGATCAGCGCTCCGCCGGTCTCGCCGATGCCCTGGACGCAATCGAAGACATCGGGGGCGCCAATCTCCTCCTTCCACGCTTTCACCACCTCGGCGAGGCCGAGCGGCGTGAACTCGGAGGGCTTGACGACCACGGCAGCGCCAGCCTGCAGCGCGGGGATCGCATCGCCAAGGGCCAGGATCAATGGGAAGTTCCAGGGACTGATGATGCCGACGACTGGGTGTGGCCGGTACTGGACCCGCAGCTTCTTGGAGGCGAGCAGCGGCGTGTGGGGCCTTACCGCCTCTTCGCCTATGAACCTGGCGGCTCTCGTGCCATAGAAGTTGATCAGGTCGACAAGGTAGACCGGCTCTCCGGAAGCGTCGGCGCGCACCTTGCCAGTCTCCGCCTGCATCGTGTCCAGAACGCGCTCGGAGTTGTCGAGCAGCCAGTCGCGCAGCTTGCCCAACCAGTCGTAGCGGCTCTCGATTCCGATCGACTCCCACTCGGGCTGGTTGGCGCGTACACGGGCCACGGTGGCGGTCACGTTCTCCGGAGAGTCGACCGGGACGTTGGCGATCGGCTCGCCTGTCGCCGGATTGTGAACCTCTATCTGCTCGCGGAGAGCCGGCGAGCTCGCGCCGTTCGCCACCACTTCCTCGCCGCCCTTCTCGACGGTGCCGCCCTCCACCTGGACTCCCTTCGTCGCCTTGGCTGGTCAGCCAAGGGTAGCCGCTACCGGACGACGAGGCGGTACACGGGCCCGTCCTGCGAGCAGACGTAGATCCGGCCGCGGCCGTCTTCGCCAAAAGACGTGGGAGAGGCGACCGTCAGGCCGAGGCGGCGGTCGGCGCCGACACCGTGCAGATGGGGAATGAGGATGCGCAGCTGCCCAGAGCAGTAGTCGCTGTAGACGTAGCGACCGCGCAGCGCCACCGGGCCGGCGCGGCCGACGACGTAACCGCCGATGACCGAGCAGCTGCCCCCGTCGCGGCCGTGGTCGTAGGCCATGATCGGCTTCGTTGTCCCGCCCGGATTGGGGGTGCCACTGTTTTCTTCGCGGAAGGGGGCGAAGCCCTCAAGCGCGTCCCAACCGAAGTTGGCCCCGCTCGCGCCTGCGACTGTCGTGTAGTCGAGCTCCTCGAAGCGGTTCTGGCCGACATCGGCAATGGCGACCCGCGGTTGGCTGGGATTCGTCACGCGATCGAAGGAGAAGCGGAATGGGTTGCGCAAGCCGTAGCTGTAGACCTCGTCGCGACCCGGCCTGCCGACGAATGGGTTGTCGGCGGGAATCGTGTAGGGGCGGCCATCTCTCGGACGAGGATCGATGCGCAGAAGCTTTCCGAGCAGACTCTTTTTGTTCTGGGCGTTGTTGGGCGGGTCGCCGGCCGAGCCACCGTCGCCGGTCCCGAAATAAAGCAGGTTGTTCAGGAATTGCAGCTGGCCGCCATTGTGATTGACATTGTCCGGGTGGGGTATCTGGATCACCGTGCGACGCGAGCCCCGCGCGGCTCGTGTCGCACTCGTGCGACGAAATTCGTCGATCTCGGTGTTTCCGGCGTTATTCGTGTAATACACGTAGAAGCGCCGATTTCGGGCGAAGTCGGGCGGGAAGGCGATCGAAAGCAGTCCACGCTCCCCACCGTCGTAGTCGACCAGATCACGGATGTCGAGGAATGAGTGAAGCAACCGGCGTCCCTTGCGCAGGACCTCTACGCGACCGGGCTGCTCGACGACGAAGAGCAGCTTCGGGAATCGAGGCGCGCCGGCCACGTAGGTCGGGGTATCGAAGCTGCCGATCCGCTTAAGCGCGACGCCTGCGGGTCGCCTCGACGCCGCACCGTCTCCGACTTGCCGGGCGGCGCCACAGGCCGGAAGCGCCAGAGTCGCCAGCGCGACGAGAAGGACACAGCATCGCACAAAGAGAGGTTACCCAGAAGCCACCCCGATCTGCGTGCAGGATTTCGGAAGTCTATGTGCAAAGACTTTTGAGCAATCGGCCCCGAAGCATGGGACATAACGATCAATCTGGCGACATTGCCAGAAGGAGAAGATAGCGTGAAATCGATCAACCTCAGTCTGGCTCTTATGGTGGCACTAATGGCAACGGCATTGACTGCTGCACCGGCTGCAATGGCGGAATCGACCGCACTGTGCACTGCCGATGAAAATCCTTGCGCGGCGGCTAATCAAGTCGGGGAAGTGCAGGTAACGTCAGTTGGCAACGCGAAACTCTTAACCAGCGTTGGAACTATTGAATGCGAAGCTTCATTCTCAGGCAAAATTTCGACAAAATTAGCAAGTCCTCTCGTAATTAGCGGCAACTTTTCTTACATAAACTGCAAAGCCAGTGGACTCGGTAGCTGCACCGCGACCGAAGAAAACAGCCCTGCTGAAATCAAAGTATTAAAGGAAGGGCACGAAAAAGCGAAAGTGACCGGCGAAGGCTTAGTCCACCTCGTCTGTAGCGGCTTCATCGACTGCAGCTACAACGGGCTCAATCTGGTCGGTACGGGCAAGGGTCCGTTATTATCGACCCAGGCGAACGGCGAAGTTACGCTTTCCGAACAGTCGACGACCAAGGAGACTGGCGGCTTCCTCTGCCCGAAAACCGCCAAATTAGACATCACGATGACGCCAGTAGGCGAAGAAAAAACGTTAACGGTTGGGTGCGAAGAAGTGGTAGATTCACCGAAGGTCTACATCACTGGATAGCGGTTGCTAATCCTGTGATGTCAGAGGATCGGCCGACCGTCCCGATGGTCGGGACGGTCGCGCCATCGCCCTCCGCAGGCGCTGTCGAGCGAATGTATCGATGCTCGATACACACATGTTTGGTTTGTCGACCGCTGGCTGGTATGCAACCTGTCGAGCTGTATCCCCCACGCGAATTTTCGTCGGAGTTCTAGAAGATCCTCGGCAATCGCGCAGCCTCCATCGTGACCGTCCCGATGATGAAGTAATGACTATCTCCCAGCAGGGAGGCCCGCTTGAAGGTGAGATCTTCACCTCGTCTTCAAAGAAGTGAACCTTGGGCATCCCCTATTCGAATTTCGCTTCGACCGTCTTGTTGGCGTCGGTCAGCAGTTTGCAGGGCGTGGTCGTGCCCGTGCAGGTGCCGGCGCTGCCGCCTGAGACGGTCCAGCCTTTGAA
>Ga0207648_10005437_pt1 | contig 12837 bp, 12 predicted proteins | sample KBSMisM32_FD_184310 | JGI IMG/M metagenome (GOLD analysis project Ga0207648, IMG submission 184310) | Miscanthus rhizosphere microbial communities from Kellogg Biological Station, Michigan, USA - KBS Miscanthus M3-2 (SPAdes) (version 2) | ecosystem: Host-associated > Plants > Roots >...
CGCGGCAGCCAAAGCGAAAGGTCACGAACTCTGCCTGGTGGTGGGCGGAGGCAATATTTTCCGCGGAATGGCAGCGGCCGCGAAGGGGTTCGACCGGGCAACTGCCGACTACATGGGCATGCTGGCGACGGTGATGAACGCGCTCGCGCTGCAGAATGCGCTCGAGAAGCTGGGCGTCGACACCCGGGTGCTCTCGGCGATCCCGATGGCGAGCGTGTCGGAGCCTTACATCCGCAGGCGCGCGCTCCGGCACCTGGAGAAGGGCCGGATCGTCCTGTTCGCTGCCGGCACCGGCAATCCGTATTTCACCACCGACACCGCCGCAGCGCTGCGCGCCGCCGAAATGAGCTGCGATGCCCTCTTCAAGGGAACGAGTGTGGACGGGATCTATACCGCCGACCCGAAGAAGGTCGCCGACGCCACGCGGTACGACACGGTGACCTTCGGCAAGGTCCTGAGTGATGACCTGAAGGTCATGGACGCCGCCGCCGTAGCCCTCTGCCGCGACAACAACATTCCGATCGTCGTGTTCAACATCCGCCAGCCGGGAAACCTAGCCCAGGTGATCGAAGGCGGAGGGACCGCGACGGTCGTGCAAAATGGAGACTAGTACATGACCACCACCGTCAGCACCGCGGATCTCAAGCGCAGGATGCACGGCGCGGTCGAAGCGCTGAAGCACGACCTTGCCGGTCTGCGCACCGGCCGCGCCTCGACTGCGTTGCTCGATCCGGTCCATGTCGAGGTTTACGGCGCGAGCATGCCACTGAACCAGCTCGCCACCGTTCAGACACCAGAGGCACGAATGCTATCCGTGCAGGTGTGGGACCGATCGAACGTCGGGCCGGTCGAGAAGGCGATCCGTGCCGCGGGATTGGGGCTGAACCCGATCACCGACGGCCAGGTCATCCGTCTGCCGATTCCCGAGCTGACCGAGGAACGCCGCAAGGAACTCGCCAAGCTTGTCGGACAATATGCTGAGAAAGCGCGGATCGCGGTTCGCAACGTCCGCCGCGACGGGATGGAGCACCTCAAGGCCGACGAGAAGAAGCACGAGATCAGCGAAGACGAGCGCAAGCGGCTCGAGAATGAGGTCCAGAAACTGACCGACGAGACGATCAAGGAGGTCGACGACGCCGCCTCGAACAAGGAAAAGGAAATCCTCGGCAAGTGACCCCGGTACCGGCCCCGAGGGAGGGCGCGGCCGGGCTCGGAAGCGGCAGCGGGGTGCCGCGCCCAGTACCGAAGCACGTCGCGATCATCATGGACGGCAATGGCCGCTGGGCAAAGCAGCGCGGCCTGCCTCGAGTTGCGGGCCATCGCGCGGGCGCCGAAGCGGTCCGCCGAGCGCTCCAGGCAGCGGTCAATCATGGCGTGAAGGTCCTGACCCTGTACGCCTTCTCCTCGGAAAACTGGCGCCGCAGCACGGAGGAAATTTCCGACCTCACGGCACTGATGCGCTTCTATCTCGAGCGTGAGCTCAAGACACTCCAGAAGGAGGGCGTCCGGCTCAAGCTCATCGGCGACCATTCGACGTTCGGAGGCGAGCTCAGTGAGCGGCTCGAGAAGGCCGTGGAGCGGACGGCGGCCAACGAGCGGCTAACACTGGTCGTGGCGCTAAGCTACGGGTCGCGATCGGAAATTGCCGCAGCGTCCCGGAAGCTTGCGACCAAGGCCGTTGCCGGAGAGATCGATCCGGAACTCATCGACGAGGCCATGATCGGTGCCGAGCTGCAGACCGCCGACCTGCCCGAGCTCGACCTCCTCATCCGCACCTCGGGGGAGGTGAGGCTATCCAACTTCCTCCTGTGGCAGGCGGCCTATGCCGAACTGCTGTTCGTCGATACCTTGTGGCCCGATTTCGATGAGGAATGCTTCGGCGAGGCGTTGAAAGCCTATGCCGCGCGCGAGCGGCGCTTCGGTGGCCGATGAACGAGCTTGCGATCCGCACCCTGACCGGGGCCATCATGATCGTCACTGCGCTCTTGGCGGCCTACGTCGGAGGCGACGTCTTCGCCATTTTCGTCGCCGCAGCAGCGACCGCGATGTTCTACGAATGGACCCGGATCGTGCGCGGATGGGACATTCGCTGGTACGTCTCGGGCTTTTTCTATGCGGTCCTGCCCGCGGCCGCCTTGCTGTGGGTCCGTGAGCGTGGTGGGCTCGACCTCCTCATATGGACGTTCATCGTCACCTGGGGGACCGACATCGGCGCCTACTTTGGTGGTCGGCGCTTCGGCAAGCGCAAGCTCGCGCCGTCGGTAAGTCCGAACAAGACCGTCGAAGGCCTCTACGGTGGGATGGCTGCCGCGACCCTGTTCGCGGGCGCCTGGGCACTTGCAACCGGGCTCGGGAAGCCGATCCTCTCATTTCCACCCTTGTTCGCAATCGCGGCTCAGATGGGCGACCTGTTCGAAAGCTGGATGAAGCGCCGCGCGGGGATCAAGGACAGCGGCACCTGGTTGCCCGGGCATGGGGGGGTGCTCGACCGACTCGACGGGTTGGTGCCGGTGGCTGTGCTCACGGCGGCCGCGCAGCTATTGGGACTGACGTGACCCGCAAGATAGCGATCCTTGGAGCGACCGGCTCGATCGGCAAGTCAACGCTCGACCTCATCGAGCGCTCGCCCGACCGTTTCGAGGTCACCGCGGTCACCGCCGCAACCAATGTCGAAGCGCTGTCCGAGATCGTTCGACGCACGGGTGCGAAGCTTGCGGTTGTGGCCGACGAAAGCCGCTATGCCGACCTGGCTGAATTGCTCGTCGGTACAAACTGTCGTGCCGCGGCCGGCGAAGAAGCTCTCGTCGAGGCCGCTGCCGCCGATGCCGACCTGGTCATTGCCGCAATCGTCGGTTGCGCCGGCTTGCGCCCGGTGATGGGCGCGGTCGAAGCGGGCAGGACCGTCGCTCTCGCCAACAAGGAGGCGCTGGTCACGGCGGGAGCCCTGATGACCGATGCGGCGCGCTCATCCAGTGCGACGCTGCTGCCCATCGACAGCGAGCATAATGCAATTTTCCAGTGCCTTGCGGGAAGCCGCTCAGCTGACGTCTCAAGATTGATCCTGACCGCGAGCGGCGGCCCGTTCCGCGCCGCGTCGGCCGAGACGATCGGCGCCGCCACTCCGGCGCAGGCCGTCGCCCATCCCAATTGGTCGATGGGCGCTAAGATCTCGGTCGATTCCGCGACGATGATGAACAAGGGACTCGAGCTGATCGAGGCCCATTATCTGTTTGGATTGCCCTCCGAGCGCATCGACATCCTCGTCCATCCCCAGTCGATCGTCCATTCGATGGTCGAGTTCGTCGACGGCTCGGTGCTTGCCCAGCTCGGCAGCGCCGACATGCGAATCCCGATCGCCTATGCTTTGGCCTGGCCGGAACGGATGGCGACGCCGGCGCAGCGGCTCGACCTCGCCGCGATTGCCCGGCTCGATTTCGAGGCGCCGGACTTTGACCGCTTTCCCGCCTTGCGGCTGGCGCGCGAGGCTCTCGAGGCGGGCGGCGCGGCGCCGGTCGTCCTGAACGCCGCGAACGAAGTCGCTGTCGCCGGCTTTCTCGCAGGACGAATCGGCTTTCCGGAAATTTCGCGCCTCGTTCAGGAAGCGCTTATGGCTAGTGACTACGGTGCGCCGCGCTCAATCCGCGACGTGCAGGAGATCGACCGAGTGACGCGCGAACGCGCCCAAACCATGATGACCGCAGACTGCCCGTAAGATGATCCCGACTCCACCCCTTTGGCTAACCCTCATCGCGTTCGTCTGTGCGCTGGGCCCGCTCGTCTTCTTTCACGAGCTCGGCCACTATCTGGTCGCAAGGGCCTTCGGTATTCCGGCAGAGACATTCTCGATCGGGTTCGGCCGGGAGCTGGTCGGCTGGACCGACCGGCAGGGTACGCGCTGGAAAATCGGTTGGCTTCCTCTCGGCGGCTATGTGAAATTCGTCGGAGACATGTCGCCGGCAAGCGAGCCCGCCGACCTCGAAGCGGTCCCCGAGGAACTGCGCAGCCGCGTGTTTCAAGTGCGGCCGGTGTGGCAACGCTTCCTGGTCGTCCTCGCCGGTCCCGCGGCCAACTTCCTCTTGGCGATCATCATCCTGACGGCGTTCTTTTCGTTGGTCGGGACGCCGCAAACGAACGTGGTTGGCAATGTGCTGGCGAACACCGGCGCGGCCGCAGCCGGGATCGTGCCCGGCGACCGCATCCTTTCGGTGGCGAACCAGCACACGGCGACCTTTGAGGAAATCGCGAGGGTTGTCGTCATCCGCCCCAACGAGACTGTTCCCGTGGAGATTGATCGCGACGGCGTCACCCGCTTGGTTACCGTCAAGTTGGGATCGAAGATGACTCCGGATGCCACCGGTCGAAAATTCAACGCGGGGGTGCTGGGGATTCTTTCGACTACGCAGGTCAGCCGGCCTGTTCCACTGGTTCGGGCGGTTCCGCTAGCGGTTCAACAAACCGCCGGCATGACCCGGGCGATCGTCGACGGCCTCAGCCAGATCATCCGGGGCCGGGTCTCGCCCAAGCAGCTCGGCGGACCGATCACCATTGCCCGGGTTGCCGGAAGCGGAGCGGAACTCGGCTTTCTGCCCTTCATCGGGCTCATTGCGCTGCTGTCAATTAATCTGGGATTCATCAACCTCTTGCCAGTCCCGATGCTGGATGGAGGCCACCTGTTTTTCTATGTCATCGAGGCCGTTCGGCGGCGCCCTCTCAGCGCCCAGGCGCTGGAGGTCGCGTTCCGGGGCGGGCTTGCGCTGGTCTTCGCGTTGATGGTCTTCCTGACAATCAATGATTTGGGCTCGCTGGGGCTGTGGGACCGGCTTCAACGCTTGATTGGCTAAGACGCTTGGGGCAGGGCAGTAACAGAGGCTTCGCGGCGAAGTGCGCCGTGGACCTTTTCGCACACAAGGCGGGGACGAGTGATTTCAAGGTCGAAGACTAATAGCCGCCGTACCGGCGTGTTGCTCATGGTCGGCACAATCCTTGGCGGCATGTCAGCCCCGCTGCTCGCCCAGGTGCCGCCCGCAGCGCCGCCGCAACGGCCGGCAACGGCGACTCCGGCACCGACACAGCCGGCGACAGGCACGACGCAGGCCCCGACTCCGAATGCCACACCCGCGCCCGCGGTCCGCACGATTCGCTCGATCGCGGTGCGCGGCAGCCAGCGACTCGAACCTGAGACGATCCGCGCCTACGCCAGTCTTGCGCCGGGCCAGACCTATACGGCGGCCACGCTCGACCAGGCCTTGAAGGATCTTTACGCGACCCAGCTGTTCGCCGACGTGACGATCAGCGGCGCCGAGACTGGCGACCTCGTCATCAACGTCCGCGAAAACCCGGTGATCAACCGCATCATCCTCGAGGGCAACAAGCGCCTCAAGGACGACAAGATCACGCCGGAGATCAAACTGGCGCCGCGGCAGATCTTCACGCGCAGCGCCGTCCGTGCCGACGTCGACCGGATCCTCGAGCTTTATCGCCGCCAGGGCCGATTCGCGGCGCGGGTCGATCCGAAGATCGTCCAGCTCGACCAGAACCGCGTCGACGTGGTGTTCGAGATCTACGAAGGCGATCTCGCCAAGGTCCGCGCGATCAACATCCTCGGCAATACGCAATTTCCGGACGGGCGGCTGCGCAAGGAAATGTACACCCGCCAGGCCGGCGGGCCGCTCGGCTTCCTGAAGTCGAACGACACCTATGATCCCGACCGGCTCGCGGCGGACCAGCAGAAGCTCCGCGCCTTCTATTTGACGCAGGGATATGCCGACTTCCGCGTCGTCTCGGCGCTCGCCGAGCTGACTCCCGACCGCCGCGACTTCGTCATCACCTACGTGGTCGAAGAGGGGCCGCGCTATAAATTCGGAACGGTTGAGGCGGACAGCGCGCTTCGCGACTTCCCCAATGCGACGATCGTGAAGCTTGCCAAGATCAAGCCTGGCTCCTGGTTCAACGCGAAGCTCGTCGAGGACACGGTCACCAACCTCAATGAGGCCGCCGGCAACCTTGGCTACGCGTTCGCGGATATCAATCCGGCCTACGACCGCGACGCGGAAAAGAAGGTCATGAACCTGACCATCAAGGTCGGTCCGACACCCCGCGTTTACGTGGAGCGGATCGACATCACCGGCAACACGTCGACCCGGGACAAGGTCATCAGGCGCGAGTTCCGCCTCAACGAGGGCGACGCGTTCAACGCGCTCAGGGTCAAGCGCAGCCAGGACCGGATCCAGAGCCTCGGCTTCTTCCAGGACAAACTGGAGATCAAGCAGACCGAGGGCTCGGCGCCGGACCGCGTGGTGCTCGGTCTCAACCTCGAAGAAAAGCCGACTGGGCAATTGTCGCTGTCGGGCGGCTATTCGAGCCTCGAGAAGGCCGTCATCCAGCTCGCGGTCAGCCAGAATAATTTCATGGGCAAGGGTCAGTCGCTCGATGCGTCGGTCAACTGGTCGGTCTATTCGAAATCGGTGAGCCTGGGCTTCACGGATCCCTATTTCCTCGACAAGCCGATCCTGTTCGGCGGGAGCATTTTCCGGCAGGACTACAGGAACTTCAACTACATCGGTAACGACCGCAACACGACCTACTCGCAGGTCACGACTGGCGCCGCGCTTCGGATGGGCTTTCCAGTCACCGAATACTGGAGCTTCGGCGGACGCTATACGCTTCAGACCGATCGCATCTCGCTCGATCCGACAACCTTCTTCACCGACCCGGATGGGACCGGTCCACTTCCCGCCAAGTGCGATCCGCTCAAGGCCGGTAACTATTTGTGCGACGAACTCGGAAAGCGGCTGACGTCGGTTTTCGGTTTCTCGACGATCTATGACGATACCGATGGCGTGCGGCCGACTCGAGGCCAGCGCCTCACCTGGTCGGAAGACTTTGCCGGGCTTGGCGGTGACGTGCGCTACCTCCGCTCGAGCGTAAACGCGACCAAGTTCAAGTCGATCGGAGGCGGCTGGATTGTCTCCGCGCACGCCGAAGGTGGCTACGTCGCTCCGTTGCAGAAGTCGCTCGGAGACGGCCGTGACCCGGTGCGTTTGACCGATCGTTTCTTCGATATTGGCCTGCGAGGCTTCGACATCCGCGGCCTCGGTCCGCGCGTCCAGCGCGTGCCCTACAAGGACGACGCAACGCTCGACCTGTCGCAGGCGATTACGACCGACGCGATCGGCGGACGGGCCTATTATATGGGACGGCTCGAGCTCCAGTTCCCGACGAGCGCTGGCCTCAAGAGCCTGGGCCTGAGGCCTTCGGCCTACGTCGACGCCGGCTCGATCTTCAAGATCACGACACCGCCCTTGCTCAACGTCATCGCCAGTTGCTCGCGCGCCGCGACGGACACGGTCCCGGCCGATACGATCATCATTAAGCCAGGCGATCCGATAGCCTGTCCAACCGGCTACACGAGGACGAACGGCTTTCAGGAGTTCTTCGTCGGCAATTCATCCAAGCCGCGCCTGTCGATCGGTGTCGGCGTCAACTGGGTTTCACCCTTCGGCCCGCTGCGCATCGACATTGCCAAGGCCTTGCTCAAGCAGCGGGGCGACGAGACAAAATTGTTTAGCTTCAACGTAGGAACTCAATTCTGATGAAAAAATTGCTCATTTCCGTTTCACTCGCGGCTGCGGCCGTGCTTCCGTCGGCGGCTCAGGCGCAGGCGATCCCGGCGGCCGTCATCGCGGTCGTCGATCTCGACCGCGTGACCAGCGATTGCACCGCGTGCAAGACCGCGACCGCGGCGCTCCGCTCACAGGTGCAGGCGTACCAGAGCCGCGAAAACGCGCTGGCCGCGCCGCTTCAGACCGAGCAGAAGTCGATCCAGGCCGCGATCGACGCGTTGAAGGGCGCGGAGCCCGACGCAGCGCTGAAGGCGCGGGTTGCGGCGTTCCAGACCAGGCAGCAAAATGGCGCGCAGGAACTCCAGCGCCAGCAGGACCAGATCAAGCGCAACCAGCAATATGTTCAGAAGCAGATCGCGGACAAGCTGGGCCCGATCTACAGCCAGGTTATGCAGCGTCGGGGCGCCAATATCATGGTCGAGCAGGGTGCGACGCTTGCAACGGCGACCTCGCTCGACGTCACCACTGACGTCATCGGGGCGCTGAACACGGCGATGCCGACGATCCAGACCGTTGCGCCGGCAGCGCCCGCGAACACCACCCAGGGACGCTAAGCGCCGATGAGCGAAGGCGCCGCCGTTGGACCGCTTGACATCAAGCGGGTGATGGCGGCGCTGCCGCACCGCTATCCGATGCTGCTCGTCGACCGGGTCGAAAGCCTCGATCCGGACAAGGGTATCGTCGCGATCAAGGCGGTGACGATCAACGAACCCTTCTTCCAGGGACATTTCCCGGCGCGCCCGATCATGCCCGGCGTTCTGATCGTCGAGGCCCTGGCCCAGGCGGCGGGGGTCCTCGCCGTCGAAGCGTTCGGCCTCGCCGGCACCGGCAAGCTCGTTTATTTCATGGCTATCGAAGGCGCGAAGTTCCGGGCACCGGTGGAGCCGGGCGTGCTTCTAAGGCTCGAGGTCGAGTTCGTGCAGAAGCGAGCCAGCGTGTGCAAGTTCGCCGGGCGCGCGACCATCGACGGCAAGCTTGCGGCGGAGGCGAGCTTCACGGCGATGATTGCCGATCCGCCCGCCGCCTGAGCTTCAGCGGCCGCTCAACCGAATACCCGCATAGGCAGCGCGCGGCTCCGTGCGGTAGCCCAATACGTCCGAGTAATGGTGATCGAGCGCATTGCTCATTCGCCCAAAGATCTCGATGCCCGGATGAATCGCATAGGCCAGCCTGGCGCCGGCGAGCCAATAGGATCCCAGATTGACCCTCTGCGCGGGGAAGACATCGAAGTTCGTGTCCGCGCGATCCCCGACATAGGCGAGCGACGCTCCAAGATCGAGCTTCCCGTGACTGCCGTCGATCGCCACCGAGCCACTGTGCCTCGGACGCCGAGCTTCCTTGACCTGAATCCCCGTGGAGGTCGGCTCGGTCGCGTGCAGATAAGCGTAATTGGCACTGATCCTCAGCGTGCCAGTGAGCTTCCAGGCAAGCTCTGCTTCGACGCCTGAGCGACGGCTGACGCCAAGGCGGTTGGTGGTGCTCGACAGGAAAGTCACGGGGTCGAAGACGTCGACGATCTCGTCGTGGAGCCGCTGACGATAGCCGGTGAGCGATGCCCCGATCGATCCCCGGCGGTACCGCAAGGAAAGTTCGAATCCGCGTGAGCTCTCCGGCTTAATCGATGGATTGCCGAGGAAATTATTGGGGAAGAACCCATACAGGTCGAAGAAGGTCGGCTGGGCGATACCTTCACCATAAGAGCCGGCGACGGACACCCCGCCGCCGAGCCGTGCGAGGAGCGAAGCGCGGACGCTCGTCGCATCCTTGAAGCGGTTGAACATGTCACGCCGGACCGCAAGATCGCCGGTCAGGGCCGAGCCCTTGGCACGCCATTCGAAAGTCAGCGCTTCATGGTTTCGGCTGCGGTCCTGGTCAGAGCCGCCGCCATAAATCGTGTCGCGTGCATGAAATGTCTCCCGCTCGAGGTCTGCAGCTGCGATCAGATCATGGCTGATCGGACCGGTCGCAAGCCTGTGTTCGAACTGGGCCGACAGAGTCGTGCGTGAGCCGCGTGTCCGGTTTTGCGGCACGTCCGCCAGATAGTTCCTGTTCGAGGATTCAAGCAGCGAGCCGGAGACCTGTGCGCGCGACGGCGATGAATCGTCGCCTATTATTGTCCAGATGCGGCCGGCGGTGAGGCGGTTGCGGCTGCTATCGAGCGTGTCGGCGTGCGCGAACGTTATCGGATCGAAGCCGTCGAATTCACTTTCGGCGGTCAAAGCCAGCGCCGACGCGCCGATTTCCACGCGGGGGCTAGGGTGCCAAGTCGCGCGCAGCCGTGCCGACAAATTGCGATAGCCATCGCGGTCCCCGAGGCCGTTGAAGCTGTCGATGCCAGTCGCGCGCTGGAATCCGAGGGCCCCCGCTATAGCCGATGCGCCGTTCACCATGGAGGCGGCTGCATTTGCGCGCTCGAAACCGAACGAGCCGCCTTCAGCGCTGGCGTGATAACCGGAAACGTCGTCGACGCCGTTGACGGCGATCACTCCGCCGATTGCATCCGATCCCCACAGCGCCGACTGCGGCCCCCGAACAACCTCGATCCGCGAAGCGAGATCGGCATTGAGAATCTCGTAGCGCGGAGTGTCGCCCGAGGCCGGGTCGTTGATCTTGATGCCATCGATAAAGAGCAAAGTGTGGTTGGCCTCGGCGCCACGAATTCGGACCTCCGTCAGCGAGCCGGCCGGGCCCGACGTTGCGACTGCAGCCGATGGGGTCAGCCGCAACAACGTGCTCACCAACGGCTCGCCGAGACGCTCGATCCGCTGTTGGTCGATGACGCTGACGCTTGCCGGCGTCTGCGCCTCGCTTTCCGGGACGCGGGACGCAGTGATGACGATCTGTGTGGTGTCGATTGGTAATGCGGGCATGAAAATCCTCCTGTTGACGACATGTCGTCACAGAGGGATCGCCGCCTCACGGCAGCAGGGCCCACGCCCCGCGGCTGGACCCGGCCGAGGAAACGGACGACGGACCAAGGCAGGTTCCTGACTTCGCCGATGTTGGTCGGCTCACAGTTGCGGGCACAGCGCCGGATTTTCGCCGGCTTCCCTTTGAACCGCCCCCGCCGGATTGCGTCCGTGGGCGGCACCCTGGTCGAGGGCTAGCTAAGCTCGGTGCCGATGGGCTGTCAAATCGCTGCCGGGCGCATTATTGAAGCGCCATGACTGCCAACAACAGCCGCCTTGTCGCGCTCCTGTCCGCGATCCTCGCCGCCGCCGTGCTGCGGCTGGTCCCGCATCCACCCAACTTCACGCCGATCGGCGCGATGGCACTGTTCAGCGCAGCCTATCTCGGCAGGCGTGTCCTGGCGTTTGCCGTTCCATTGGGAGCAATGCTGCTGAGCGACGCGGTACTCGGCTTCTATTCGGGGTTCTGGGTCACCTACCTGGCGATTTCTCTGATTGTGCTGATCGGCTGGCTGACCTTGTCGCGCGTATCCCCGCTGCGGATCGGTGCCGCGGCCGTTGCCAGCTCGGTCACCTTCTTCCTCGTCAGCAACTTCGGCACCTGGGCGCTGAGCGGCATGTACCCGCCAACCAGGGCTGGGCTCGCGGCCTGCTACGCCGCCGCCATCCCCTTCTTCCAGAACACGCTTGCCGGCGACCTCTTCTATGCGACCCTGTTGTTCGGCAGCTTCCGTGTCGCCGAGCTCCTGGTCCCTCGGATTTCGATAGCCGGGACCCGAACCGCCTGATCTCCCCCTTCAGTTGCAACTTCTGCGCTCTCCTTGTAGAGGCGCCGCTCGACTTGCTGCCGCTGGTCGGAAACCAGTGGCTAACTCAAGGAAAAATAACATGAAGTCCGGCGCTCACCCCGATTATCACATGATCAACGTCGAAATGACCGACGGGACGAAGTTCCAGACGCGTTCGACGTGGGGCAAGGAAGGCGACACGATCCACCTCGACATCGACCCGAAGGTGCATCCGGCGTGGACCGGCGGCACGCGTCAGGTCCAGGAAGGCGGCCAGGTCGCGCGCTTCAACAAGCGCTTCGGCGGACTGACTCTCGGTAAGAAATAAGCTTGATCCGCGAAGCGCCGCGGATCGAGACTGAACGGCTCATCCTGCGTCATTGGCGCAAGGATGATTTCCGCCCGTACCACGTCATTGTACGCCATCCCGAGGTCCATAAGCACTTCGGCTCCAACCCAATGAGCGCCGAAGATTGCTGGCGCCGCCTGGCTGCGTCTGCCGGCATGTGGCAGTTCAACGGCTTTGGAACCTGGGCCGTCGAGCGGAAGAGCGACCGCAAGCTCGTCGGAAACGTCGGCCTCTTCACTGCGTGGCGCGATCTCGAGCCCGAGTTCGGCGAAGAGCCGGAGATGGGATGGATATTGGACGCCGAACTCCATGGGCAGGGAGTGGCGTCGGAAGCTTGCGAGGCCACTCTCGAGTGGGCGAGGGACAACCTTGCCCCCACGGCGATCTGGGCGATCATTGCGCCTGAGAACGAACCGTCGATCCGACTGGCGGAACGGCTCGGCTTCGAGCGAGTCCACGAAACGAGCTATCACGACGAGCCGACGCTGGTGCTGCGCCGGCCTGCCTGGGTTTAGAACGCGCTCAACCCCGTTATCGCGCGGCCCATGATCAGCGCGTGGACGTCGTGTGTGCCCTCGTAGGTATTGACCGTTTCAAGGTTTGCCGCATGGCGCATCACCTGGAACTCCGCGGAAATCCCGTTGCCGCCGTGCATGTCACGCGCGATCCGCGCGATGTCGAGCGCCTTGCCGCAATTGTTGCGCTTCACCATGCTGATCGTCTCGGGGATCAGTTCGCCCGCTTCGAGGCGACGCCCGACGCGCAGCGACGCCTGCAGGCCGAGTGTGATCTCCGTCGCCATATTGGCGAGCTTCAATTGGACGAGCTGGTTGGAGGCGAGGGGCTTGCCGAACTGCTTGCGGTCAAGCGTGTATTGCCTCGCGGCGTGGTAGCAGGCCTCGGCGGCGCCCATCGAGCCCCAGCTGATCCCGTACCGGGCGCGGTTGAGGCAGCCGAACGGACCCTTGAGCCCTTCGACATTCGGTAGCAGCGCGTCCTCACCGACCTCGACCCCGTCCATCACGATCTCGCCGGTAATCGAGGCGCGCAGCGACAGCTTCTCCTTGATCTTGGGGGCGGTCAGCCCCTTGGCGTCCTTGTCGAGGACGAAGCCACGGATCTTTCCGTCATGTGCGTCTGACTTCGCCCAAACGACGAACACGTCGGCG
>Ga0207648_10005439_pt1 | contig 12834 bp, 12 predicted proteins | sample KBSMisM32_FD_184310 | JGI IMG/M metagenome (GOLD analysis project Ga0207648, IMG submission 184310) | Miscanthus rhizosphere microbial communities from Kellogg Biological Station, Michigan, USA - KBS Miscanthus M3-2 (SPAdes) (version 2) | ecosystem: Host-associated > Plants > Roots >...
AGTGCATACCCACACCTTCCCGCTCGAGGACCTGCCGACCGCGATCAAATACGCGCGCGAGCGCATCGACGACGCCATCAAGGTGGTGGTGAAGACCCGCTCCAGCGCGGCACAGCGCGTGGCGGCGGAGTAGCACGCCGACGCCCATCCCTCCCCTGAAAGGGGGGGTCGGCGAGCAAAAGCGAGCCGGGGTGGGGTTTTCTTTCCGCTCCCCACCCGGTCGCTGCGCGACCACCCTCCCCGCAAGCGGGGAGGGATAAGATCGGAGCAAGACGCGAGACACGCGCATGGTCGAAACCGCCGTCATCAATCAAAGCGCCGCTGCGTTCGCGCCCGACCTTGCGGCGATCCGCGCGCTCGCGCGCGTGCTGCCGGGCCCCCTGCCCGTCGCGGTCAACGGCATCCGTGTCGCGGCGAGTATCCGCCCGCGCAAGTTCGTGATCGCGGGCGGCGACGATACCCCGGTCACGATGCCGCGCACGGCGTTTCAGCTCGTCTATCCCGACTGCACGGTGATGATCGACTCGGGGATGGACCGGGCGACGCACGACTCGTTCAGCCCCGACAAGCCCGAGCCGTATTACCCCGAAGCTTTCGCCAAGCTCGAACGCGCACTCGATGCCGCGCGGCTGATCGTGCTGACGCACTTCCACGCGGATCATGTCGCCGGCGTCGTCACATCGAAGAACTTTTCCGCGCTCGCCGCCAAGACTGTCGCGACATCATTGACGCTCGACTTGATGCATACGAGGCCGCACCGGCCGCATCTGAAGATCTCCATCATGCAGGCCGTGCAGTTCATCGCGCTCGATTATGAGGGCCTCTATCCGGTCGCGCCCGGCGTGGTGCTGATCAAGGCGCCCGGCCACAGTCCCGACCAGCAGATGGTGTATGCGCGGCTCCAATCCGGCGCCGAGATCCTGCACAGCGTCGACTCGGCCTGGATCTACGACAACATCCTGCAGCTTCGCCCCAAAGCCGCCCCGTGGGTGAAGGAGGATGTGCCGGCGATCATGGCGCAACTGCGCTGGCTGAAAACGCTGCATGACACCGAGCCGAACCTGACGATCCTGGTGACGCACGACGACGCGCGCTTCGACGCACTGGCAAAGTCGGGGACGATCGGCGAACTCGCTCTGTAATTCGGCAACACAAGCCGGGAGGACCACATGAGAGTGCTCGCAGCCGCCTTCGCGCTGCTCGCCACCGCCGTGTCGGCGCAGGCACAAAGCTATCCGTCGCGCCCGATCACGGTCGTGGTCCCTTTCCCGGCCGGCGGCCCGAGCGACGTGGTGGCGCGCATCGTCGCCGAGCACATGGGCAAGGTGCTCGGCCAGACCATGGTGATCGAGAATGTCGGCGGCGCCGGCGGCACGATCGGCTCCGCGCGCGTCGCGTCCGCCGCACCCGACGGCTACACCCTGCTCGCCGGCAGCATGGGCTCGCATGTCGCGGCACCCGTACTCACGCCCAACGTCAAATACGACTCGCAGCGCGACTTCGATCCCGTAGGCCCGACCGCGGATGCGCCCGCCGTGATCGTCGCGCGGAAGGATTTTCCCGCCAGCAATCTGCGTGAGTTCGTCGCCTACCTCAAACAAAATGGCGCCAACGTGAAGCAGGCGCACGGCGGCATCGGCTCGTCGTCGCATATGGCCTGCATGCTGTTCGCGGCGGAAGCCGGCGTGACGCCCAATCTCGTCGCCTATCGCGGCACCGGACCGGCGATGAACGACCTGATCGGCGGCCATGTCGATTTCCTCTGCGAGCAGGCGGTGAGCGTCACCGGGCAGATCACGTCCGGCGCCGTGAAGGCGTTCGCGATGTCGGGCGATGCGCGGCTTGCGACGCTGCCCGATGTGCCGACCGCGCAGGAGGCGGGCGTGAACTACCGCATGAACGTGTGGGCCGGCATTTTCGCGCCGAAAGGCTTGCCGCCGGAGATCATGAAACGGCTGACCGACGCGCTCGACCAGTCGCTCGACGACGCAAGCGTGCAGAAGCGCCTCACCGACCTCGGCGGCACGATCCCCCCCAAGGACGCGCGCGCGCCGGCCAGATTCGAGGCTTACGTGAAGGCCGAGATCGACCGCTGGTCGCCGATCCTCAAGGCGGCCGGCGCGAAAGTGAATTGATCACGCTGTCGTGACGCGGCAAGGCGCTGACAACGCACCGTCATGGCGGGAGAATAGAAGCAAGGGCCAGATCAGGGAGCATCACATGACCGCATTGACCCGCCGCAGTCTTCTCGCCGGCGCAGCGCTCGCCGGCGCAACAGCCACGCTGCTGCAATCCGCGAACGCCGCCGCGCCCGCCGCCGGCAAGCAGGCGCCCGCCTTCTACCGCTACAAGGTCGGCAGCTTCGAGCTGACCGCGATCCATGACGGCATCTGGCTGCGCGACATCGACGACAAGTTCGTCAAGAACGCGCCGTGGCCCGCGGTGCAGAAGGCGATGGCGGATGCGCACATGCCGGAGGGAAAGCTCGCGATCCCGTTCACCACGCTCGTCGTGAACACCGGCTCGAAGCTCGTTCTCATCGACACCGCGACCGGCGGCCAGCTTGCCGCCACCGCCGGATCGTTCGGCCAGAATCTGGCCGCGGCCGGCATCGATCCGAAGCAGATCGACACGATCCTGATCTCGCACTTCCACCCCGATCACATCAACGGTCTCAAGACCAAGGACGGCGCGACCGTGTTCCCGAACGCCGAGGTCAAGGTCCCGGCCGCCGAGTGGGCCTGGTGGATGGACGATGCCAACATGGCGAAACAGCCCGAGGGCGCGCGCCCCGCATGGCTGAACGTGCGCCGCATCTTCGGCGACATGGCCGCGAAGGTGGAGAAGTTCGAGCCGAACAAGGAAGTCGCGCCCGGCATCACGTCGATCGCGGCGCCCGGCCACACCCCCGGCCACACCGTGTTCGCGATCGCGTCGGGCAACCAGTCGATGCTCGCGCTCGGCGACACCACCAACAATCCGTGGCTGTTCGTGCGCAATCCGGATTGGCAAGCAGCCTTCGACACCGACGGCCCACAGGCCGCCGAGACGCGCAAGAAGCTGCTCGACCGGGCGACGGTCGACCGCATGCTGGTGCAGGGCTATCACTTCCCGTTCCCGGCCTCCGGCTACATCGTCAAGACCGGCACGCACACCTACGATCTCACGCCGGTGACGTGGCAGCCGTCGCTGTAGCATCGAAACGCCCCACCCGTCCGCCGCTTCGCGGCGGCCACCCTCCCCTTTCAGGGGAGGGATGGACGGAGTTCGCGGCACGTCTCTCCGCGCGCGCGGTCATCCCTCCCCGTCTTCGGGGAGGGATGCCGGCCGCCAGGCCGGCCGGGTGCGGCTTATCGGGACACATTTGCAACAGCCGCTTTGAATCGCTCCGCACTCAATTGACAAAGCCGGCCGCGAACCCTTCACTCGGAACCGGTGAAGGTGTGCCGCCCTCCGGTTGGGGGTGGCCAAAAGGGAATCCGGTGAGAGCCGCTGCACGTTGCGGCGACCCAATCCCGGAGCTGCCCCCGCAACTGTAAGCGGCGAGCCCTCCTCTACGATGCCACTGGGATTCCCCGGGAAGGCGGAGCGAGGGCAGCGACCCGCGAGCCAGGAGACCTGCCTGCGCCAGTCACCCTTCCGATGCACGGGGCGTGCACTCGGGGCGGCTTCCGCAGCGGTGACGTGCTGAAAACCGTCGCGGGGGTCTGGGGTGCTTCGTTCTCCAACAAATCAGACAAAGAGCGCGTATCCGCGCCTTCGCGGCATGTTCAACCCATTCGGGGGCATGTCATGTCTATCCATTCCGTCAAACGTCACTGGCTGCGTTCCGGCCTTGCGGCCGGCGCGCTGATCGCCGCGCTCGGCAGTACCGCCGGCGCACAAACCGTTCTGCCCGAGTTGCTCGTCGTCTCGCCGAGCCTGGTGCCTATCGAGGCCTCGAAGACCGGCTCGTCGGTCTTCACGATGACCGGCGATGAAGCGCGCGCGACCGGCTTCTCGCAGCTCTCCGACGTGATGCGCACCTTCCCCGGCATGCACGTCAGCCAGTCGGGCGCGCGCGGTTCGCTCACGCAATTTCGCGTGCGCGGCGCCGAGGCGAACCACCTGCTGGTGGTGATCGACGGCGTGCCGGCCAACGCCATCGGCGACGGCGAATACAATTTCGCCGACATGCCGCTCGACGACATCCAGCAAATCGAGCTGCTGCGCGGGCCGCAGTCCGGCCTCTACGGCGCCAACGCGCATTCCGGCGTGCTCACCATCGTCACCAAATCCGGACGCGGCCAGAAGCCCGAGGCCAACGCGCGCATCGAGGGCGGCACGCAGCGCTCGGCCGAAGCCTCGGCCTCGGCGCGCGGCTCGGCCGGCCCGGTCTACGGCTCCATCACGACGAACTATGCGACCACCAACGGCTTCAACATTGCGCGCGACGGCTCCGAGCCCGACGGCTCCAGGCGCTTTGCCGTCACCGGCAAGGGCGGCATCGACTTCTCGCCGAACTTCAACGTCGAAGGCTTCGTGCGCCACCTCCGCCGCAAGGCCGAATTCGACCCGCAGGATCCGTTCTTCGCCAACACCGGGCTGGTGGAGGACGCGCCCGGCTACTCCACCAACTTCGCCGAGACCTTGGCGCGCGTCGAAGGCACGCTCAAGCTGTTCGACGAGCGCTGGATCCAGTCGATGAAATGGACATCGACGCGGCAGGACCTCTCGTCGCTCGAAGCCTTCGCGCAAAGCTCCGCGTCGCTCGGCAGCAGCGAAACGCTCACCTACAAGAGCGCGCTGCTGCTCGACTCCATGTTTGCCGGCGGCGAGCGGCATCGCCTCACCGGGTTGGTCGAGAACAAGCGCGAGAAGTTCTCCTTCGACAGCATCTTCCTGTTCGGGACGGACCTCGACGCGGCGCGCAACGGCTACAAGCGCACCTCCACCGGCGTCGGCGGTGAATACATCCTCGACCTGCTTGCGACCGGCACCACGATCTCCTCCGCTGTGCGGCAGGACTTCAACGACCCGTTCAAGGACGAACTGACCTGGCGCTTCTCGCTGTCGCAGAAGGTCACACCGATCGGCGGGCGGCTGCATACGAGCATCGGGCGCGCGGTGACCAACCCGGGCTTCATCGAGCAGTTCGGCTTCCTCGTCAGCTCGTTCGTGCCGAACCCCAACCTGGTGCCGGAAAGCTCGATCGGCTGGGATGCCGGCTGGGAGCAGACCTTTTGGAATGGACGGGCCGTGTTCGACGTGACCTATTTCAATTCGCGGCTCGAGAACGAGATCGTGCTGGTGTCGCTGCCCTCGTTCAAAAGTACGGTGAGGAACATGACCGGCACCTCGACGCGCGAGGGCGTCGAGGCCACCGCCAAGGTCCGGCCGCTCGACTGGCTGACCATCTCCGGCACTTACACCTATACCGATGCGCGCGACGACAAGGGTGTGGAGGAAATCCGCCGGCCGAAACATGCCGCCTCAGGCACCGTCACGGCGGCCTTCGACGAAGGGCGCGGCAAGGCGACGCTCAACGTCGTCTACAACGGCAGGATGACCGACACGATCTTCACCTTCCCGTCCTCGACCACCACGCTCGCCGCCTACACGCTGGTCGGCGGCGTAATATCGTACGACACGACGCCGTGGTCGACGATCTACGTCCGCGCCGAGAACGTGTTCGACCGGCGCTACGAGGAGGTCTACTCGTTCCGCTCTCCCGGTGCGGCGGTGTATGCGGGGCTGAAGGTGCGGACGAACTGAACTTCGCGGGGCGACGATGGGAGGCGGGCCGTGCGGCTTGCCTCTCGCTTTCCGGCGGCGGCGGAACTGCGGCGGTTTGAAGCCATGACGCCGCCGTGATATCACGCCGAGTTGAATACGGGCACCGGAATGCCGCGCACCCGATGGGTGTTCCCGGAGTATCATGGACGTAGACTTTTCCGCCCTGGGAGGAATCGCATGAGCCGCCGCAGTCGTTTCGCCGTGTTGACCACCGCCTCGCTGTTCGCGCTGTCGATCGGCGTCGGTGCCGTTCTCGCCGCCGGCGAGCCCGATCCGCCCAGCAGCCGCAATCCGAACCCGCCGCAGAAGCAGGTGCCGGCCGGCCAGCAGAAGACCGACACCACCAAGAAGAAGAAGGACCAGAAGTCCGAGCAGGAATTCCGCGACGGTTATCGCGCGGCGTATGCGCTCGTTCAGGCCGGCGACTACAAGGCCGCCTTCGCGGCGTTCCAGGCGCTCGACGCCGACGACACGCCGGACGTCGCGAATTACATGGGCTACACCGCGCGCAAGCTCGGCGACTACCAGCTTTCCAAATACTGGTACGAGCGCGCGCTTGCCTCCGACCCGAACCACGTCCGCACCTGGCAGTATTACGGCATGTGGCACGTCGAGCAGGGCAACATGCTGAAAGCCGCCGACTTCCTCGAGAAGATCGAGGCGATTTGCGGCGGCAAGGCCTGCAAGGAATATCAGGACCTGAAGGGCGGCATGGAAGGCACCGTGACGTACTAAGGCCCGTCAGCGCCGATCTATCAACGCCGTCACCCTGAGGAGGCCGCGACGCGGCCCTCGAAGGGGGCGGCGCTTGTGTTTTGTGCCATCCTTCGAGGCCGGCCTTCGGCCGGCGCCTCAGGATGACGTCGCGGCCTCCGTCTCCTTCATCAGCCAATCCAGATAGCCCGGCTCCCCGCCCGCGATCGGCAGCACCAGGATCGCCGGCGTCGTGTAGCTGTGCAGCGCCTTCACCTCCGCGCGCACGGCTTCGGCCAGCGAGGCGCGGGTCTTGATGATCATCACGACCTCTTCGCCGCGCTCGATCGCGCCCTGCCACCAGTAGTGCGAGATCATGCCCGGCAGGATGTTGACGCAGGCGGCGAGCCGTTTTTCCAGCACCGCCTTGGCCGTCCGCTCCGCCTCGACAAGGGAGGGATGGGTCGTATAGACGAAGACCGCGCGCTCATCGTTCATGCTTCCCTCCGGTGGGCCAAGAGCATTTTCCGGCGAAGTGTGAAGCGGTTCGCCGCAGAAAATGCGACCAAGGTAACGTCACTCGCATTCCATGAGCGCCATGTCTCCGCGGATTGCCTTCGTTGCAAGCCCGATCGCCGAAGCGCAGCAGGCGCGCGCGCGGCTCACCGCGCGTTATGGCGACACCAAGCCTGACGACGCCGAGATCATCGTGGCGCTCGGCGGCGACGGGCTGATGCTGCAGACCCTGCATCGGTTCATGAACTCGGGCAAGCCGATCTACGGCATGCACCGCGGCACGGTCGGCTTCCTGATGAACGACTTTCACGAGGACGGCCTGCCCGACCGCCTCGCGCAGGCGCAGACCACGCTGATCCATCCGCTGCTGATGTGCGCGCGCGATGCGAAGGGTCAACGCCACGAATCGCACGCGATCAACGAGGTGTCGCTGTTCCGCCAGGCCTATCAGGCGGCACGGCTGCGCATCCTGATCGACGGAAAGGAGCGCCTCGCCGAACTGGTCGCCGACGGCGTCATGGTGGCGACGCCCGCCGGCTCCACCGCCTATAACCTCTCGGCGCAGGGACCGATCATTCCGATCAATGCTTCGCTCCTCGCGCTCACCCCGATCAGCCCATTCCGCCCGCGCCGCTGGCGCGGCGCGCTGCTGCCCGACGGCGCCAAGGTCGCGATCGAGGTGCTGGAAGCTGAGAAGCGGCCCGTGGCGGCGGTCGCCGACCACGACGAGGTGCGCGACGTGCAGTCGGTCGAGATCACGATGGACCGCAAGATCTCGATCCCGATGCTGTTCGATCCGGGCCACAGCCTGGATGAGCGCATCCTGCGCGAGCAGTTCGGGCATTGAGCCTCTGTCATTCCGGGGCCGGCCGGAGGCCGGAGCCCGGAATCCATAACCACGAAGCTTTCGATCGACGCGCCTCATTTGCGTTCGCGTTTATGGATTCCGGGCTCGCCGCTTCGCGGCGCCCCGGAATGACAGCTTCCTTCCTCAACGCTTCCTTAACGACGATTGCCTAGCCTGAACGCGACGCCTGCGTACCGCCGGCGCGGGTTCGGCTGCGCCCATGGTCCGTATCGATTTCAACCGGCTGCGCTTCCTCATCATCGATGACAACGCGCACATGCGCCGCATCCTGCGCACCCTGCTGCATGGCTTCGGTACGCGCGAGGTGTACGAGGCGGAAGACGGCGCGGCCGGGCTCGAGGGCTTCACGCATTATTCGCCCGACATCGTGATCACCGACTGGGCGATGCCGATCTTCGACGGGCTCGAACTGACGCAGATGATCCGCCAGCCGGGCGCCAACACCAATCCCTACGTGCCGATCATCATGCTGACCGGCCACTCGGAGAAGAAGCGCGTGATCTCGGCGCGCGACGCCGGCGTCACCGAATTCCTCGCCAAGCCGATTTCCGCCAAGGGCCTCTATCAGCGCGTGCTCAACGTGGTGGCCAATCCGCGTCCGTTCATCCGCACCAAGAGCTATTTCGGTCCCGACCGGCGGCGCAACGCCAATCCGAATTATGCCGGGCCGGAGCGGCGCAAAGGCGGCAAGGCCGACGTCATCAAGCAGCAGCCGTTGCTCGACAAGGCGAAGACGACGGCATGAGCGAAACGGACAGGAAAATGAGCGACAAGAAGGCCGATCTCGCGGCGGTCTCGACCTTCGCCGATCACGAAGTGATCCTGCCGCCGAACAAGCTGAAGAAGGCGGTGCAGAAAGTGCTCGACACCAACGTCGAGTTCGATCCGGTGGCGAAGGCCGAAGCCGCGCTCGCCGAACTGTCGAAGGACTTCTCCGCCTGGATGGGCCAGGAATACGACCGTCTCGACGCCGCCAGGCACGCGATGCGCGCCGGCGGCATCAACCAGGGCACGCGCGATGGGCTGTTCCTCGCCGCGCACGACATCAAGGGCCAGGCGGCGACATTCGGCTTTCCCCTCGTTGCGCCGGTCGCCGACAGCCTGTGCCGGCTGATCGAGCACACGCCGGACATGGCGCGGCTGCCGTTTGCCCTGATCGACCAGCACGTCGATGCGATCCGCGCGATCACCACGAAGAACACGCGCGGCGACAGCGTTGCGAATGCCGCCAGGCTTTCGCAGAAGCTGCGGCAGGTGACCGACGGGTTCCTCAGCCGCGAGAACCGCGACCGCCCGGATTACCTGGAAGACATTCTGTCGCCGGCGATCGCGCCGGGCTGACCAAGCTGCCGCCAGTCTCCCGCTCCCTCTCCCGCTCCCATTTCGACAAGCTAGTCGCAGAACTGCCGCGCCTCTTCGGGCGGCTTGGCACGATCGCCACGCGTTCGCTTGGACATTACCGGGTCTATTGCGGAAACCGCATACGATTCACGAGATCGGCAAATCGTGGATCGGGGCGCAGTCTGCCCCAGCGCGGATCAAGACGCAGCCAAACCAGCCAATGCGACCGCTCGTCGAAAGCCTTATTGAGGCTTGCGAACGCCGCGTCATTCTGGCCAAGGCCGGCGTGGACGAGCGAGATGCCGTAGGACGTCACGAACTTACGGCTCGCCAGCCGCTCCAGTTCAGCGAGTATTTCCTTCGCCTCATCGCTGCGGCCAGCGGCCGCGGCGACGAAGCCTCGCGCCGCGATCGAAACAGGCCATTCGTGCAGCACTTCCTCGACCTGCCGGAATTCTGCGAGTGCTTCGTCGTATCTGCCAAACTCTTGAAACGTACGCCCCAGCCAAAGGTGCGCTGGGGGAAAATTCCGGTTCATCCCCAGCACGAATTCCAACTGTTTGACCGCCTCCTCGTATCGGCCCGTGTAGAAATGGTGGAACCCGACGTCGGAATTGATCGACAAAGACAGAGGGTCGAGGTGGCGTGCGATCCGAATTTCCTGAAGAGCCTCTGTTGCCCGCCCGGCGGCCAGCAGATAGATGCTGTACCACTCGTGCGTAGGTGCATAGTCGGGATCTAGTGCAATCGCGCGCCGGAATTCCACGTCCGCGCCGAGCCAATCCCAGTCGTAGTACAGCTTGACCAGGCCCAATGACGCGTGAGGCTCGGCAAGCGTGCCATCCAACTCAAGAGCGTTAGTTGCATGCTGCCTTGCAGCGGGGAACGCCTCGGCTGGAGGGATATAGCTCAGATAGCCCAGCGCCGCATAGGAATCCGCGAGACCCGAATGGGCCGCCGCAAATCGGGGATCAATGTCGACCGCACGTTGGAAGCTCTCAATCGCTCGATCAAGAGCATCCTCCGATCTCTGGTTCCATTCGTGGCGGCCTTGCTGATAGGCGCGGTAGGCGTCGGCGTCATTGGTGAGCGAACGGATCAGCTGTCGGTGCTTTCCGTCAGAGCGCTGCGTCCGCAGCTCACTTGAGGGATCTCGAAGCTCGAGGGCCACGGCCGCATCTCGCTTATTGACCTTGCCAACAAAGCGATAGCCGCGCGTCGGCACGGTCTGGATCAACTCCACGCCATCAGGTCCTCCGTCGAGGGCCTTGCGCAATGCGGAGATGTTAACGGTCAGGTTTACTTCCTCGACCAACGTGTGCGGCCACACCGTGCGCAGCAGATCGTCCTTGCTGACCAGATGCCCGCTGTAGCGAACGAGGGTAACGAGCAAATCGAATGACTTGCCGGTCAAAGCGATCTGTTTCCCGCCCCGCAGCAGCAGGCGCTCCTTTGGCGCCAGAGTGAAGTCGCCAAACTCAAAAACTTCAGCTTCTGCGGCATCCATTGCGCCAGCTTAGGAAATTTGCAGGAAAAACTTAAGGTAATTCCACAGACATCGCGCGGGCCTGCGCTGTACTCCACCGGACAGTCCCATCCCGGCGCCCAGGCGAAAGCCGCCTCTCGTTGGCTCGGCATGAGCGGAAACCGATGCGTCAGAGAGGAAGAAAATGGATATGTGGCCAAACCATGAGACAAGTGGAATCGACTTGCACCCACGTCGCGTCCCGCGGCGTCTGATTGCATGCGCCATGCTGATGTTGATCTCGCTAATGATCAAGCCAGCCATCGCGGCGCCTGAAGAGGACGCGCGAGCCACTTTCGATCGCTTCGTTGCCGCTCAGAACGCGCACGACATCAAGGCGGTAGAGAGCCTCTTGTTGGCCTCCCCGAATTTTCTCTGGATCACGCGTGGCGCGCCGATCTGGGGGCACGATGCAGCGCTAAAACGATTCACTGCGTTGTATGACGGAACGTGGCGTCTCGATCCGGAGTCTTCGGGCCTTAGAATCAGCATGATCGGCGATGGGGTGGCGCAAATCTACGTGCCAATCATCTTCACGATAGGGGCACCCGGCCAGCCGTCGCAACAAACGCGGTTCCTGATGAATCAGGTGCTGGTGAAGACGCCAAGCGGATGGAGAGTTTCAAGCATCCTGCCCATACCGGCGCCGGTGCCATAACGGCAAGCGGCGTGCTGGCTGCGCCGGTGCATCCGCTTTCGCTATCGTTACGCCGCAGCAATCATCAGGCGGCCGGTATCGTTCGCCGCGATCACATTGCCCATGTCGACGAGCTCGTCGCAGAACAGCCGCGCTTCTTCGCGCGCGGCTTCGGTGGCGTAGCGGCGCAGCAGCGTCATCAGCGGCTCGATGTCGCGCGCCGGCATGCCGGCGCAACTGGTCAGCACGCGCTCGACCATGCGGCGCTTGAGCCGCGTGTTGCCGCCGGGCTCGGCGTGCAGGCCGGTCTCGTGCATGCCCTCGATCGCGGCGCGGAACGCCGGATAGACCGACTCCGGCAGGCCGGCGCGGTCGTACACGGCCTTGAAACCCGCCCCGCGGCGATCATGCACCAGCGCGGCGACGCGGCGCACGGGAAGCTCGGCGAGCTCGGCCAGCGCCTGCTCGAAGAAGTCGATGTTGCCCGAGAGCAGCGAGCGCAGCACCAGCCCGGCATTGAGCTGGCCGGTCTCGCGCAGATGGCCGACCAGCGGCGAAACTTCGGACGGCTCGACGTTCGCCGCCAGGGTCACGGTCGCCTTCTCGCAGGCTTCCTGCGCGATGCGCTGCGCCCTGCCCTCGTCGAGCCAGTTGCAGGCGACCGCGAAGCCCGCGAGCGTCTGCGACACCTTGATGATCAGCGCGTGGCGTGTCGCGACGGGAAGATCGACCCGCGCGAGCAGCGCCTCGCGGACCGCCGCGAGATGGCCGAAGCGCGCCACGATGCGGTCGAGCGAGAACAGCGCGATGTCGGCGCCGGGATTCTCGATCAGCGTCAGGCAGGCTTCCGGCGTACCGACCTCGGCGAGCGCGGCCGCGACCGAGCGCGGCAGGTACGCGCGGCGCGCGATGGCGGACTGCATCTCGCCGTCCCCGATCGCGATGGAATCGACCAGATCGGAATCGAGCAAGGTGGGCGAGCGTTCCAGCACGATCGCCGCGATGTGCGGCATATCGTTGACCAGCGCATGCATCACGGCGGCGGGCGCTTGCGCGCTCGTCCCGAGCGCCTCGGCGAGCGCGCGCCGCACCAGCGGCGACGGATCGTCGAGCAGCATGATCATCGCGCCTTCGGCCGCGATGCGGTCGTCGTTGCTCAGGTCTGAATAAAGATAGGCGCGGGCGAGCGCCGAGGTGGCTTCGGCGCGGTCCGCGGCTTCCGCGGTGCGCACCCATTGCAGGAAATGCCGTACGATCATGACGCTACCACTGACCAGACGCCGGCCATACGGGCCGGCAGCACGCAGTCTAAGCGGCGCCGCTTAACAAACGGTTCACCATAAACGTTTGGGATTCTTGCTGAATTCTTAAACGAGGCGGGAGGCCGGAAGCGCCTGCGACGCTAGGCGGGACGGCGTAGCGTGGGGCGCAAGAACTGGAACAGGTCGAGCGGCGCGTTAATGTTCGTGCCGCCCGTCG
>Ga0207648_10005440_pt1 | contig 12833 bp, 11 predicted proteins | sample KBSMisM32_FD_184310 | JGI IMG/M metagenome (GOLD analysis project Ga0207648, IMG submission 184310) | Miscanthus rhizosphere microbial communities from Kellogg Biological Station, Michigan, USA - KBS Miscanthus M3-2 (SPAdes) (version 2) | ecosystem: Host-associated > Plants > Roots >...
CACGTCGGGGGCCACCACGCGCACCGTCCCGAACTCGGACGCCACCTCGGCCAGCGCCGCGATGCCGGGACTGTAGATGCCGTCGTCGTTCGAGACCAGGATCCGCACGGCCTGCAGACGTGCAAAGGCACCGCCAGCCCTGGAACCGGACCGGATCTTGGATGGCACGGCTGGGTCATCATGCGGATCGCCGTCATCTTCAACCCCGGGTCTGGACGCCGCGTGTCGATCGCGTCGCTGCGCGAGCTGTTCGAGCGTGAAGGCCACGAGCTCGTCCGTGTAATCGAGCACTCGTCCGACCACACGCCTCTCGCCGACCCGCCCGCCGAGCTGGTAGTTGCGGCCGGGGGCGACGGCACGGTGTCGCGGGCGGTCCGCGCCGTCAACGGGCGCGGCGTCCCGTTGGCCGTGCTGCCGCTCGGCACCGCCAACAACATCGCGTTCACGCTCGGCCTTGACGGGCCGCTCGAGCGGCTGGTGCGAAGCTGGCACGACGCACCCGCGCGCCCGTTCGACATCGGCGTGCTGAGCGGCACCGATGACGCCCGCCCGTTCGTCGAAGGGCTGGGTGGCGGCCTGGTGGAAGCCTGCCTCACGTCGTTTCGACGGCGGCCCTTGCGCGGCGACGAACCACCGCCCTGGCAGCTGGTGCGTGCGCTGCGGCGCTACGCTCAGACGCTCGCGCGCCTGCGTCCGCGGCGCTGGTCGTGGACGATCGACGGCTCGGCCCGCACGAGCGAGTGCCTGCTGCTCGAAGTCATGAACATCCGGGCCGTGGGGCCGAATCTCGAGCTGGCGCCGGCCGCGAGCCCGTCAGACGGGCTGCTGACGGTCGTCACCGCGCGCGAGGCGGATCGCCAGGCGCTCTCCGCCTACATTGCCGACCGCCTCGCGGGGCGCGACACGCGGATCGAACTCCCCTCCGAACCGGCACGCTGCGTGGACATCCTCGATCCGCAGGTCCTGCACATGGACGACACGATCGTGCGCATGCCGCCTGGATCTACGGCGTCGATTCGCGTCCAGGCTGCCGCCGTCACAGTGCTCGTGCCGCCGCCTGCCTGAGATCCGCCACGAGCTGTGCCCGGCCGCGCGCCCGGGACGCAGCATCGGAAGCGCGCAGAATCGCTGACGGATGCGCGGTCACGAACACCGCGGGCACCAGATTGGTGGAGAGGACGCGTCCGCGATGTCCGGCCACCGTGACCGGCCGGCCCAGCACGGCACGCGCGGCCGTCGCACCGAGGCAGACGACGACGCGCGGCCGCAAGCGCGAGAGCTCCAGTTCGAGCCACGGCTCGCAGGCCTGGATCTCGCTGAGCCGTGGCTTGGCGTGCAGGCGGCGCTTGCCGCGCGGTTCCCACTTGAAGTGTTTCACCGCGTTCGTGAGATACACGTGCGCCCGCTCGACGCCAGCCGCCGCCAGCGCCTCCTCCAATACGCGGCCCGCTGGACCGACGAACGGTGTGCCGGCCCGATCTTCCTGATCGCCTGGCTGCTCGCCCACGAGCACGATCCTCGCTCGCGGACTGCCGGCGCCGAACACCGTCTGCGTGGCGCGCCGCCAGAGATCGCACGCCCGGCAGCGCGCCGCCTTCGCGCGGGCCTCGTCGAGTGTCGCGCCTTCCGGGAGCCGGGCGGCCGGGTGGAGGCGATCTGGCACGTGGGCGCCGTCAGTGCTCGCGCCGGACGTCCTTGAGGAGCACGGGCTGGGTGCCCCAGTTCTCCAGGACGACCTCGTGCTCTTTCTTGTCGGCGATGACCTTGGTGGCCAGCGACATTTTTCCTTCGCCACGGCCGTCGCCGTTGAGGCGCAGCTCGATGATCGTGAACGGATAGTCGGTGGTGCGCGACCCGCGAGCCAGCTCCCAGAACCGGATGTAGCGGTCGGTGGCGAGCACGATCCGTTCACCGCGATCCGGCAGCGGCGTGCGCTGCGCGTAATGAAGGTCGTAGGCCAGGCTCTCGGGCGTCTTGAAGTAGCCCACCTTCGGCAGGTCGTGCAGCACATCGAGCAGTTTGTCGGGGCCCTTGTCGAACAGAATGCCGATCAGCCGATCGCGCTGGGCCATCGGCGACCACTGTGTCACCACGATATCGACGCGATCGACTGTGGCCGGTCCCCGCGTCCCCATGTTGATCGCGGTGGCCGTGAACCGCTCGCCGACGTGATCCTCTTGAGCGAGCGGACGCGCTCCAAGCGCAGCCATGAGGATCGGCGCGAGGAGGGCAGCAAACACGAGGGCCGGGCGGGCCGGCCGTCCGAAACGTTGTGGTTGGTGTCGCATGTACCCCGAAGAAGCACATGACGTGCCCAAGGGGCGACGCGGCGCGCGATGGCCTAGCGGGACGGCAGTCTGAACACCGCGCGGGCGTTCAGGTGCGCGATCTTGCGGCGATCGATCTCACTGATCGGCGCGCGCTCGATCCACGCCGTGGCGGGCTCCATCGGCTCGTACGGATAGTCCACCGCAAACAGGATGCGATCGGCCCCGATCGTCAGCACCGCGCCGATGAGCGCCTGGTCGTTGAAGAAGCCGCTCGTCGACACGAAGAAGTTGTCGCAGAGGTAATCCTGCAGGCGGCGCTCGAGGCGCTTGTCGGTGGGATTGAACTCGAAGCAGTGCTGAATCCGCCACGCAAAGTACGGCAGCGTTTCGCCGAGGTGGCCGAGCACCACCGTCAACGACGGAAACCGATCGAACAGCCCGCTGTGGACCAGGCGCAGCGCATGCGACGCCGTCTCCGGCGCAAAGCCCCAGGTGGCGCCGATCAGCTGGGCGTGACCGTCGTGCACGCGCTGATCGAGCGCCGGCCGCGGATGCAGATAGATGGGCACGCCGAGATGCGCGACGGCTTCCCAGAACGGCAGCAGGCGCGGGGCATCGAGGTATTCCCCACCCCGCGGGTCGTCCACGTTGGTGTAGCCGTTGATCATCGCCCCCTTGAATCCGAGCGTGGTGACCGCGCGCTCGAGCTCGCGCGCGCCCACCATCGGGTCGTGCAGCGCCACGCTGGCGAGCCCGGCGAAGCGCGACGGATGCCTGGCGATCGCGCCGGCCAGGACGTCGTTGATGTCGCGCGCCGCCGCGGCGGCCAGCGATGGATCGACGATCCCCTGCGCGCCGGGAACGGTGTGGGAGAGCACGCTGACGTCCACGCCCGCGGCGTCCATGGCCGCGATGCGTTCGTCGAACTCGACCAGGCGCGCGTCCACGAGCGACATCCAGGTGCGGTCGTAGCCCATCGAGGCGACGAGCCGGGAAAGATCGATCTGCCGGGCGCTGCCCGGCGCGGCGGCCAGCACGTTGAAGTGCTCCTCGACGGCGACTTTGGGCAGCGGCGGCCGCGCGGCGGGTGCTCCGATGGCAGGCAGGGTGTAGGTCATGGTGCGCACTGTTCAGTCAGTACGGCGCAGCTGTCAAGCCGGGCATGGTCGTTGCTCTTTCTTCGTGCATGAGGAAGATCTTTCAACTCAACTACTGGGGGGCAGCCCTGCTGCTGGCGGCGGTCACCGGGTCATGTGCCCCGAAGTCGGCGCCGAAAACCACGGCCGAGGCCGCGCAGGTCGATCTGAGAGCCCTCTGGGTGGAGCCCGCCGATCTGTCCTCCCGCAACTTCTTCGACGGGCCCGACGGCGCCCAGGCCCCGGCTCCGGAGTCGCGCTTCGAGCTCATCGCCGAGGACCACAAGGGCTACAGCCGCGGCTACGACGTCCGCGATCGGCAGGGCGTCAAATGGAGCGTGAAGGTCGGGAAGGAAGCGCAGCCCGAAGTGGCCGTGTCGCGTGTGCTCTGGGGCATGGGGTTTCATCAGCCCGCCGCCTACATCGTGACGGACTGGCAGATCGACGGCGTGTCGGTGCCGCCTGAGGATGCGAAGCTGGCGCGCTTCCGGCGCGACCGCGAAGGCGAAGAAGTCGTGGGCGAGTGGTCGTGGTACGAGAACCCGTTCGTAGGCACGCAAGCGTTTCAGGGCCTCGTCGTCGCCAACCTGATGCTCAACAACTGGGATTGGAAGACCTCGAACAACAAGATCTACAACGTGCACGGAGTGCAGGACGGCGGCCCCCGCCAGGTGTACGTGGTGCGCGACCTCGGCGCGTCGCTCGGCAAGACCAGCTTTCCGAAGATTCTCCGGTTGACGCCCGCGCGCGGCTTCGGCCAGGGCTCGCGCAACGACGTCGCGGACTTCGAAGCGCAAGGCTTCATCAAGGGGCTCGACGGCCAGCGCGTGAAGTTCCACTACAACGGCATCCATCCGAAGATCGTCGAGACGGTGAGCGTGAACGACGTCGTGTGGACGTGCCGATTGATGGCGCGCATTTCGGACGCGCAGTGGCAGGACGCCTTTCGCGCCGGGGGATTCCCGGAGGGTGAGCGGCAGCGGTATATCGCGAAGTTGAAGTCGAAGATCCGCGACGGGCTGGCGTTGGGGGGGTGAGGGCGGTCTGAAGACCGCCCTCTGCGACCTACTTCTTGGTGCCGCCGTGGTCCTTGCACGCGTCGGCGGGGTTGTCGCCGCTGTGCTCCTTGCCGTCGTTGCACAGCGCGGTGATGTCGCCGGTGACAACGTTCTTCACGGCCTTGCCGGTCTTCTTGGTGGCCTTGGCCGTGGCCTTGCCGGCGTGCTTGGCCGCGCTGCCGGCTTCCTTGCCGGCTTCCTTGGTCTGCTCGCCGGCCTTCTTGGCTTCTTCCTTTGCGCCCGTCTGCGCCGCGGCAGGATAAGCCATGCCGGCGCACAGCATGAGCATCAGGCTTCTCGCGATCAGTCGCTTCATGTAAATCCCTCCCTAGAGCTACGTCTCTGGCCTGTCTCCTGCACGAACGAGGCCGAGGGACCTGTAGAGGCGGACTTCGCGTCCGCCTGAACCACCGAAAGGAGCGTGCAATGCCTGAGAAGGCCACATTGAAGAAAGCACGCGCGGCCAAGCGCGCGGGAAAGTCGCCGAGCACGCAGGCCGGCGCGTTCGTCCACGAGGAGATCGAGCACGTCCGCGAAGGCAAGCACGGCGCACGATCTACCGAACAGGCGATCGCAATCGGGTTGTCGAAGGCGCGCCGGGCTGGCGTCAAGCTGCCGCCGCCACCGAAAGCGAAGGCATCAAGGCGACGCCGCGCGGCATCGTCGCGCAGCACGGTGACGACCAAAGCCCTCTCGCGGCACGCGAAGACAGCCGCACGCCGCCGGCCTGCCGCGGCGCGGAAGCGGTCGGCTCAAAAGGCGGCGCGCACGCGCCGTCGAAACGCATCGGCCTGAATCAGATCTATAGCGATTTGGTATAGGCTACCGCCACGCAGTGCGGAGATATGTCTCCGCACTGCCAAAAACCAGAACTTTGTCACTGGAGGCGGTATCAATGCGCACCTTCCTGCGGGGAGTGCTCCTCGTTGCGTTCGCGACCCTTCTGCCTGCCGCGGCGTTCGCGCAGGCGTCCATTGCCGGTTCAGCCAAGGACGCATCCGGGGCCACGCTGCCCGGCGTGACGGTCGAGGCCTCGAGCCCGGTGCTCATCGAGAAGGTGCGCACGACGGTCACCGACGACCGCGGCCTGTTCCGCATCGTCGGACTGCCTCCAGGCGCCTACACCGTCACGTTCGCGCTGCCCGGGTTCAATCAGGTGAAACGGGAAGGCATCGAGCTCACCGGTGCGTTCACCGCGACCATCGACGCCGAGATGTCGGTCGGCGGCGTCACCGAGACGATCACGGTGTCGGGCGTCACGCCGATCGTCGACGTGCAGAGCATCCGCCGCCAGACGACCATCGGCAGCGAGGTCCTCACCTCGATTCCAACCGCGCGCTCGTGGGCGGCCACGGCGCTCCTCATTCCCGGCATCGTGACCATCGGCGGCAGCCCGGCCGACGTGCAGGTGACGCCGCAGATGACCGTGTTCGGCGGCGCCGGCGGCCGCAACAACGAAGGGCGCATGCAGGTCGACGGCCTCAACACCGGCGCCGGCCTCGGCGGCAGCGGCGTCTCCACCTACGTGGCCGACATCTCGAACGCGCAGGAAGTGGTGACGACGACGTCCGGCGGTCTCGGTGAGGCCGAAGTGGGTGGCCCCACGCTGAGCATCATCCCGAAGAGCGGTGGCAACACGATTGCCGGCAACGCCTACCTCTCCGGCGTCGGCGGCGGCATGGTGGGCAGCAACTACACCGACCGCCTGAAGAATCTGGGCCTCACCACGCCCGGCAAGCTCCTCAAGCAGTGGGACTTCACCTTCGGCATGGGCGGCCCGATCATCAAGGACCGGCTGTGGTATCGCGTGGCCGCGCGCGACGAAGGGCAGCACCGCACGATTCCGGGCGTGTATCCGAATCTCAACGCGGCGGATCCGACGAAGTTCCTCTACGCGCCGGACAAGTCGCGCGAAGTGCGTGGCGCCGAGAGCTGGCGCCTCTACACGGTGCGTCTGACCGCACAGGCGACGCGCAAGGACAAGATCAACCTCCACTGGGACGAGCAGCATCCCTGCAACGGGTCGACCTTCAGTCAGGATGAAGACGGCTGCCGCAATCAGCCCGAGTCTGGCTCGGTGTACGGTCCGCTCGGACTCGGTGGGCTCAGCTCGACGACCTCGCCCGAGATCGGCGGCTACCTCAACGCGCACCCGCGCGTACGCCAGGTGACGTGGTCCGAGACCGCGACCAACCGCATGCTGTTCGAGGCGGGCGTCGGCCTCTACCAGGCACCGTTCGGTCCGTATGAGGCTCCCGGCAACAAGACGCGTCCGCTCGCACGCATCACCGAACAGTGCGCAGGGGCGGGCGGCTGCCCGCTCAACGGCGGCATCCCGAACCTGACCTACCGCTCGGCGAACTGGGCCGACAGCTGGGACGCCCAGTACACCTGGCGCGCGTCGGTCGCGTATGTCACCGGCGCACACAGTCTGAAGGTGGGATACGGGGGCGTGTCGCTGGTCTCGGATCTCCAGAACTTCACCAACGATCAGAACCTCTCGTTCACCGTCAACAACGGCAGCCCGACGCAGCTCACGCAGAGCCTGCTGCCGTACACGACCAGCTACCGCACGCGGAACATGTCGCTCTACGTGCAGGACCAGTGGACGCGCGGCCGCATGACGCTGCAGGGCGCGCTGCGGTTCGACCGCAACTGGAGCTTCTCGCCCGAGCAGACGCTTGGGCCGACGAACTTCCTGCCCAACCGCATCGTGTTCCCGGAAACGCCGGGCGTCACCGGCTACAAGGACATCTCGCCGCGCGGCGGCGTGGCCTATGACCTGTTCGGCAACGGCAAGACGGCGGTCAAGGTGAACTTCGGCAAGTACCTCGAGCCGACGAGCAACAACAACAACTACATCCTGTCGAACCCGATTACGCGCATCGCCACCACGACGACGCGCACGTGGACCGACGCCAACACGAACTTCGTCCCCGACTGCGACCTGCGGCTCTCGACCGCGCAGGACCTGCGCGCGGCCGGCGGCGACTTCTGCGGCGCGATGAACTCGGCCACCTTCGGCACCACCACGCAGACCACCGCCAACATCGACCCGAAGATCCTCGGTGGCTGGGGCGTGCGCTCGAACGACTGGCAGTGGGGCGCGTCGGTGCAGCAGCAGGTGCTGCCGCGCGTGTCCGTCGAGATCGGCTACTTCCGCCGCTGGTTGAACAACTTCACCATCACCGACAACCTGGCAGTGGCGGCGAGCGATTTCACGGGCTACAGCGTCGCGGCGCCGGCCGATTCACGGTTGCCCGGAGGCGGCGGCTACACGGTGAACGGGCTCTACAACGTCGTGCCCGAGAAGTTCGGACAGACCAGCAACAACATCACGCTGGCCGACGACATCGGCGATCAGTACCAGAAGTACAACGGGTTCCTCTTCAACATCAGTGCCCGGCTCGGGCGCGGTGTGCAGTTCCAGGGCGGCATCAACAGCGGCAAGACGGTGCAGGACAACTGCGCGGTGCGCGCCAAGGTGCCCGAGCTGACGACCAACGCGGGCGTGAGCCCGGCAGTGAACGTCGGCAACCCCAACTGCCACGCCGACCCGGGTTTCATCACCAAGGCCACGGCGCTTGGCAGCTACACGATTCCGAAGATCGACGTGCTGCTCAGCGGCACGCTGCGCAGCGACCAGGGCGGCGCGTTGACGGCCACGTGGAACGCTCCAGTGGCGACCGTCTCGCAGGCGCTCGGCCGCCCCGCCGCGATTACCGGTACCACCGTGCCCATCACGCTGGTGAAGCCGGGCGAGGTGTGGGGCGACCGCGTCAACGCGCTGGATCTGCGCTTCGCCAAGATCCTGCGGTTCGGGCACGCGCGCTACAACGTCGGGATCGACATCATCAACGCGACGAACTCCGACGCGATTCTGACCTACAACCAGACGTTCAATCCGGCGGTGACGACCGGCGCGGGCGCCTGGCTGGCGCCGACGTCGGTGCTGACGCCGCGCTTCGTGAAGGTCGGCGCGCAGATCGACTTTTAGGGGGGCTAGGGGGCTGGGGAGCTAGGGGGCTGGATAACCTCAGCCCCTTAGCCCCCTATTCGCGCGTCACTTTGCGCGGGTCCTTGTCGTCGCGCAACGCCACGAAGCGGGTGTGGCGCAAGTGATCGTCGGCGGTCCACTCGAGGAACTCGAACTGTCCGACGAGCACCGGCTTCAGCCACCGGCATTCGGCCATCTTCTTCGCGGTAAGCCCCTCCCCCCAGCGGCCGCTCTTCGCTTCCGGCAGGTTCGCAAACGGGCAAGCGTCGGTCTCGAGCCCCTTGAACCGTCGAAACAGCTGCGTCCGCAGCGCCGGCGTGAACCCGTTGCGCGTGCGCGACGCATAGAGCAGCTGCCCGTCCTGGTAGTAGCCGATCACCAGCGCATCAAAGGCGCGCGTGCCCGGCGTGTAGCCGCCGATCACGAACTCCTGCCCGCGGTTGACGCGCATCTTCCGCCACGCGCCCGACCGTTCTCCTGATTCGTAGCGGCTGTCGCGGCGCTTGGCCACCAGCCCCTCGAAGCCGTGCGCCTTCACCGAGTGCACCAGCGTCTGCAAGCTGCCGTCGAGTGGCGCCACGTAACGCACGGGCTCGGCGAGATGCGGCAGCACCTTGCGCTCGAGCAGCGCCTGCCGCGCGGCCAGCGGCTCTCTGGTCACATCCCGTCCTCCCAGCACCAGCACGTCGAAGACGAAGTAGCCGATGGGCGTCGACGAGGCGTCGTAGTTCTGGAGCCGGTTGAACGACGGCCGGCCGTCGTCGTCGAACGCCACGATTTCGCCATCGACGACGGTCTCGTCCGGCAGGTTCTTCAGGCCGCGCAGCACAGCCGCATAGCGCGCCGTGAAGTCGTTGTCGTTGCGCGAGCGCAGGTGCAGCCGGCCGTCCGACTTGAATGCGATGGCGCGGTAGCCGTCCAGCTTCAGCTCGTAGAGCCACCGCGCCGGGTCGTCGGGCAGCGCTTCGCTCTTGAGCAGCAGCATGGGAGGGATGAACCGGGCCTTCGCGCGGGCGGTCACGAGCCCGAGTGTACGCGCGACGGATCGCGGTTTGCACGGGTCCCCGGCATGCCCCCCAGTCTCGCCGAGCTGTCGGCGGTGATCTTCGACGTGGACGGCACGCTGATCGACAGCAACGCAGCGCACGCCGACACGTGGGCACGGGCACTCAGCGAACACGGGATCGCGCGCACCGCGGCTCAGATGCGTCCGCTCGTCGGCATGGGAAGCGACCACCTCTTTCCGATTGTCGGTCTCGAAGAAGCCTCGGACCGCGCCCGGGCCGTGGTCCAACGGAAGAAGGAGCTGTTCGCCGAGCGCCTGCCCGGGCTGCAGCCGACCCCCGGCGCGCGTGCACTGGTCGCCCACCTCCGCGACCAGAGGAAAGCGATCGTCATCGCGACGTCCGCGGACGACGACGAGATGGACGCGCTGCTGCAGCAGGCAGGCGTTGGTGACCTGATCCCGGCGCGGACGTCGAGCGACGACGCGGATCGCTCGAAGCCGGACCCCGATATCGTGACGGCGGCGTTGCATCGGGCCGGTGCGGCTCCAGATCGCAGCGTGATGATCGGGGACACGCCGTATGACGTCGAGGCCGCGCGAAGCGCCGGCATCCGGGCGGTCGCCCTTCGCTGCGGCGGTCACTGGTTCGACGCGGATCTCAGGGGCGCGATCCACATCGCCGACGATCCCGCCAGCCTGCTCGCGTACTGGCAACCCCGGTGATACGCTCGCCCGCATGAGCGCAACCGCGGACGTTCGCACGCTGGACGTGGCGACATTCACCGTGCCGCCGGGCTGGCATGTCGAAACGCGCGGAAGCGGCGACGCGCAGGCCATCGTCGTGTCCAAGGCGTCCGCGGACACCTACTGCATGGCGGTGGTGTACGCCAGCACCCCGGCGGGCACCAGCCTCGAGGCGAGCTTCGCGTCCGAGTGGACACGAGTCGCGCTGCAGACGCTCGATCCGGTGGCCACTCCGCGGCCGGTGATCAGCCAGGTCGGCTCCTTGCGCGTGGCGGCCGGCGCCGCGGCGTCGACAAACCAGGGGCAGCCGATCGTGGGGCTGCTGCTCGTCGTCGACGCCGGCCCGCGCGTGGTGTCGCTGCTCATCCTGTCGCCGTCGTTCGGGAGCCTCGAGCCCTATCGCGCGGAAGTCGACACCATTCTCGGCACGCTGACGATCCGGGCCCCGGCCTCCTCGCCGCAGCGCCATCTGTCGGTCGCCGACCTGGCCGGCGACTGGGGGCGCAACGACGGCATCAACACGCGCTACGTGGACCGGGCCACGGGCGCCTACGCCGGCACCGACTCCATTCACTTCACCGAACAGTGGAAGATCGGGGCCGGCGGCACCATCGCCCTCGACTTCTGGGGCATCCAGAACGGGCGCCGGATCGCGGAGAAGTCGAGCGGCACGGTGGCGCTCACGTCCGGCGGCATTCTCGTCATCCGCATGACCAACGAGCAGCGCTACGTGCTGCGCGGCTGGGAGGAAGCGCCCGACATGACCGTCATGACGCTGAACGGGCCGTGGTACGACTCCATTCCCCCGGAGATCCTGTCCAACCCGGCGCAGGGCGCAAACCTGGATCAACGCTGGGTCCGCCTGCGCCACGCGTGAGCAGAGGCTCTACAGGGCAGGCCGGACGGAGGGCTCCCGGTCCCACACACGGCCGTTCTTCGCCGCGCTGACGAACGCCGCGACGTCCTTCGGCCCGCGAAGCGCCACCACGCCCTTGTCGGGCTTCACGCCCGCGCGATCGAGCAGCGGACGTGCCGCGTCAACCGCGCCAATGACCTTGAGGTGTCCGAAGGCGTCGCGCAGCCAGTCGATGGCCGCGGCGTCGTGCTCGAGGGCAGTGGCGCCGTCGGGCGACGGCGCCACCACGACCGCGTCGAAGAAGATCGACGGGCCGCCGGCCAGCTGATGATCGGCCGCGAGCGTCCCTTTCCCCTTCATCGCCACGCCCCCGACCTTGGGCGCCACCACTTGCAGCTGCGCACCGGCCTTCTTCAGCGCCGCTCTCAGGGCTTGCACGAGCGCGGCGTCGGAACCGTCGGTGACCAGCACGCCCACCTTTCGGCCTTCGAGCGTCTTCTGCGCCTTGGCTATCAGGCTCAGGGCCGGCGACGGCTTCATGTCCACGAGCGGGCGGGCCGGCTTGATCGCCTCGGCCTGTCCCGTCATGCCCAGGCCGTCGGCCACGCGCGCGCCCAGCTCGGAATTGACGTTGACGAGATGACCGAGCATGCGGCGCCGCACGGCCACCGTCGACACCTTGCTCAACTCGAACACGAACGCGCTGACGATATGGCGTTGCTCGGGTTCGGTCATCGAGCGCCAGAACAGCGACGGCTGGCTGTAGTGATCGGCGAAGGTCTCCGAGCGCGCGCGCACCTTTCCGCCGGCATTGTCCTCGGGCACCGAGACGAATCCGGCCGCCGGCGACTCCCGTGGGCCGTCAGGCGCCAGACTGTTCGGCTCGTACGACACCTGCCCGGGGATGACGTCCATGCGCCGCACACCGTCGCGCTGGAAATTGCGCATCGGGCACTTCGGCCGGTTGATCGGAATCTCGTGGAAGTTGGCGCCGCCAAGGCGCAGCAGCTGCGTGTCGGTGTAGGAAAACAGACGGCCCTGCAGCAGCGGGTCGTTGCTGAAGTCGATGCCCGGCACGATATGGCCGGGATGGAAGGCCACCTGCTCCGTCTCGGCGAAGAAGTTGTCGGGATTGCGATCGAGCACCATGCGGCCGAGCGGCGTGAGCGGAACCAGCTCCTCCGGAATCAGCTTGGTGGCATCGAGAATGTCGAACGGAAACTTGTCGGCCGTCTTCTGGTCGAACGCCTGCACCGACAGCTCGAACTCCGGAAAGGCGCCCGACGCAATGGCGTCGTGAAGATCGCGGCGCTGCGAGTCCGGATCGGCCCCGTAGAGCTTTACCGACTCGTCCCAGATGAGCGTGGCCGCGCCGATCTTCGGGCGCCAGTGGAACTTCACGAACGTGGCCTTTCCGTTGGCGTTCACCAGACGGAAGGTGTGGACGCCAAACCCCTCCATCATGCGGAACGAACGAGGCAGCGTGCGGTCCGACATCGCCCACATGAGCATGTGCATGCTCTCCGGCATCAGCGAGACGAAGTCCCAGAAGGTGTCGTGGGCGCTGCCGGCCTGCGGGTAGCCGCGGTCGGGCTCCATCTTCACCGAGTGGACCAGGTCTGGAAACTTGATGGCGTCCTGGATGAAGAAGACCGGGATGTTGTTGCCCACGAGGTCGAAGTTGCCCTCCTGGGTGTAGAACTTGACCGCGAACCCACGGACATCGCGCGGCGTGTCGCCTGAGCCGGCACCCCCGGCTACCGTGG
>Ga0207648_10005447_pt1 | contig 12822 bp, 10 predicted proteins | sample KBSMisM32_FD_184310 | JGI IMG/M metagenome (GOLD analysis project Ga0207648, IMG submission 184310) | Miscanthus rhizosphere microbial communities from Kellogg Biological Station, Michigan, USA - KBS Miscanthus M3-2 (SPAdes) (version 2) | ecosystem: Host-associated > Plants > Roots >...
CTGCCGCGTTAGGTATCTGCAGAATCTCGTCCGTCTCGAACCGGGTCAGGTCGATGCGGGCGACGCGCGGCGTGTTGTTGGCGTTGATGAACAGCCAGCGGCCATCGGGAACGCCGTCCGTCTGCGACAGCTCGGGGTGGTGCGAGTCGTCCCACGGGATCGCGCCGAAGGTCGTCTCGAGCATCGCCTTCGACTCGTCGTTGTACCCGTAGCCGTTCTCGGGATTCTGCGAGAAGACGGGAATGACCTTGAGGAGCCGGCCGGACGGGAGGCCGTACACCGCGACCTGGCCGCTGAAGCCGCCGGAGAGGAACGAATAGAACTCGTCGTACTGTCCAGGTGCGACGTAGACCCTCGACGCCGCGTCGCCGGCGGCGAGGTTGGTCGTTCTTGGGCGCGTCGACTGGCATGCGAAGACCAGACCGGCGGCTGCGACGACGCCGACTGCGCCCACGACGACGCGATGATTCAATTGGAGCGGTGACATAGGACCCCTTGGGTGGGAACCGAGCTTCTGCGACTGGGCGAGCGTGCGGTGCTCCGCGCCACGCGCGGTTCTACGCCATGGAAGGTCGGACGCGACTGCGCTTGGCAACGTCGGGACGCTTCTTGAAATCGCGTCGGGCGGGACGGAATAGCCCTGTCGGGAGATCCCCGACAGGGCGACATTGCCCGGTGGACCCATCGACCCGGAAAACCAAGCCCATGACAACGCGAGTCTCTTCGGCAGCCGTCGCAGCCCTACTCACCTGGAGCGTCGGGCTGCCGTTAGGCGGCCAGGATCGCCCGGCGGACCGGCGCCGCTTCCTCGACACCGCAATTACCCGAACCACCGATGATCCTCGGCGCACGCCGATCCCCGCCGAGCGCCGGACCGGGCCGGAGCGAGTCGTTGTGGTGCGCAATGGCCGCCTGTTCGACGGCACCGGCGCAGCCGCGCGCGAAGGGACGGTCGTGATCACCGGGAATCGCATCACGGCCATCCTGGCGCCTAACGCGGCGGCCACCTGGCCGCGCGACGCGCGCGTGATCGATGCCGCTGGCAAGACCGTGATGCCGGGGCTGATCGACCTGCACACCCACCTGAGTTACGTGAATCCGGGAGTCGATCCGGGACGCGTGACCGACGCGGCCGATGGGGCGCTCCGTGGCGCCGAGCGCCTTCGCTACTTCATCGAGAGCGGGGTGACCAGCATCCGTGACGTCGGGTCGTTCGGGAGCATCGCGATGATCCTCAAGGACTGGGTGCGCGAGGATCGCATTCCGGGGCCGCGCGTGTTCCCGGCCGGCCAGCTGATCGTCGGCCTGGGCGGCCACGGCGCCGAGGGCGACCAGGGCACGTCACCGCTTGGCAGCACGGTGCGGATCGCGAACGGCGCCGACGACTGGCGTCGGGCGGTCCGCGAGCAGTTCAACAACGGCGCCGATGTCATCAAGATCGCCAGCCACTTCTCGGTCGAGGAGGTCAGTGCCGCCGTGAACGAGGCGCACGCGCTCGGCCTTCGCATTACCTGCGACTGTGAGACGTTCTATGTCGAACGCGCCGTCGACGCCGGCGTCGACATGATCGAGCATCCGCTGCCGCGTTCGGACGAGGTCATCGCGAAGATGGCGGCGAAGGGAGTCGCGTCGGACCCCACGCTCGTGCCGTACGAGATCATCTTCGATCAGTCGGGCGGGTACTGGGGCAGCACATCGCGCCGCTTCACGTTCTCCAAGGAAGCGAATCTGGAGATGCTTCGCCGGCTTCGCCGCGCGGGGGTGAAGCTGGGCATCGGGACGGATCTCGTGAGCGACTGGTTCAGGTACATGCCAGCTCCCTACCTGCTCGAGATGCAGCGGTTCCACGAGGCGGGGTTCACTCCGCCCGAGGTGCTCGCCATCGCGACCCGTCAGAACGCCGAGCTCCTCGACATGAGCGACAAGCTCGGCACCCTGACGGTCGGCAAGCTCGCGGACGTGTTGATCGTGAACGGCCGGCCGGACGTGACGTTGGACGACATTACCAAGGTCGACGTGGTCATCCGGAATGGAACCGTCGTGGTCGAGAACGGACGCGTGAGCATCCCACGGCATGTCCCGGTGCCAATGCCGAAGGTCAACACGACTTCGGACGGATCGGGCTCGCGTTGACGGGCATCGAGGTCGGGGCCGCACCGTAACGGCAAGACCTAACGCGGATTTCGAACATCGATTGCGCCGATGTTCGCGGATTTGTCCCGGGAGTATTGACGCCTCCGATGGCGGCTTACGGACTCTCATGTTTTGGTGAACGGCCTCGGGAAGCACCTGCGTTCCGAAGCCGTTGAACAACGATCCTAGCTCGTTGCGCCTACCATGCTGGAACTGCTCCGGGAGCGATCCGGCGGATCCGCCAGATCCCGAAGCATCCGAACACCCCTTCGTCGTAGATGCCAGCCCTGAGAGGGCCGGCCCCACAGACGAAGGGGGGAACGGATGCAGCTGGATCACTCGGATGCTTCGGATCGCTCCTCGCCAGTGACATCTCCGCTCGCAACGAGCCTACGCGAGAATGAACGACCGATGCCGAAAAGCCGCATGTCAAAGCGGCGAGTCGGATGAATCAGAAGGCCACGACGCCTTCGACCATGAAGCCCTTGATCTTCCCGCCGTTGCGAATGTCGACCGTCGGGAAGTCCTTGTACATCTGCTGCATCCACTCGGTCTTGAACAGGACCGTCGGGACGATGAACCAGCCTGCGGAGGCCTGGGTGCGGTCCACGGTGACCTCGCTCGTCATGCCAGGCAGCGTCCCCTTCGCGACGTTGTACCGGCTCGCGACATACAGCTTGTTGCCGAGGAAGCGATAGAGGGCTTCACCAGCGTTCTGGTTCCAGTCCCGGCTCTCGGTCTCGCCGACGTTCTTGCCGCTGATCTGTTCGATGTTGGCGCGGAGCTCGACGCCACCGAGTTTGAGGAAGGGGTTGACCACCCAGGCGTGCTGCGCGCTCTTGTACCCGGGCTGCACGTTGCCGGTCCAGGCGCTGTCCTTCTCGGTGCCCGCCGTGTTGACCATCACCTGGTAGTAACGCGAGCCGCCGCGGTCGCCGGTGTAGAGCGACTGGTTGGCGGCGCTGGCCTGCGAGAACAGGGAGCTCGTTAGGCGGAACCGGACGTTCGGGTTCCATTCCTTGTCGAACCCGACCTTCCCCAGGTACGCGGGCGATCGCTTGTCGGGAGCGGTCACCTGGCCCCGGGTCTCGCCGGCGAACATGCCGCCCATCGCCATCCACGGCCCCTTGCGGAGGTAGACCTCACCGCCGATCTCGGTCGTGAACGCATCCATGAGCAGGTTGCCGACGAACGGGTTGAACATCGCGTTGCCGTTGTCGGTGCGACGGAAGTGCTCGTCGCCGTAGTTGATCTCGAAGTGACCGGCCTTGACCGTCACGTATTGCATCACCTTGTTCAGCGCCTTGACGTCGATCGGTGAGTCGTCGATCTGCAGGTAGCCGTCCTTGACCCACGTCTCCTGGTGGTGGCGGGCCGAGAGGTAGCTGCTCATCGCGACGCGGATACCTCTCGCGAGCTGCGCGTTCAGGTAGAGGTTGGCGACCGCGTTGTTGAAGCCGTGGCCAATGCTCATCAGCTGATTCGCGTTGACGTTGTTCTTGATGACCGACTCGGCGGTGTTGGAGTGCTCGAGTCCCTGGAACTGCTGCGTGAACGCGGCGCCCCAGCCGAGCTTGAAGCCGGTATACGGAATGCCGTCGTTCTTCGGCGCTTCGTACACATTGATGCCGCGAGCGTCCACGGGACGCAGACGCTGGATCAGCATCGGCTGAACATTGGATGGTTCGGCTTTCGCGGGGCTGGAGTCGGCGCTCGCGGCCGGCGCGGCCTTGGCGAGCGTGTCGGCATTGGTACCGTTCTGGGCGAACGCGGGGATGGCGTAGGCCATTGCGGCCACGGCGGCGAGTACTGAAGTGGTATATCTCATGGAAAGGTCCTCGTTAGGTATCGGAACCGGAATTGCGTAGGAAGTCGTCGCTCAGTTCTTGAGCACCACCTCGAAGCCGACGGTGATCTTCTCGTCGACCTTCATCGTGCCGAGCATGAGGGTCGGCGGCTTGAGGCCGAACTCCGTCATGCGGATCTCGCGCGTGCCGGAGACGACCAGCATCCCGTCGGCCCCCGGCCTGGCCTGTGCCTGTACGGTGATCGGCTTCTCGACACCGCCAAGCGTCAGGCTCCCGTTGAGCGTGACGCCGACGCTCTCGCTGGTGCGGGCGAGGTCGTAGCTCGTGGCGCGGAAGACGACGGTCGGGAATTCTTTCGCCTTGATCGCCTTCCGCATGTGCTCGTTCATCGTGCCGTTGCGGCAGTCGAGCTTCTCCGCCGGTACCGTCACCTCGACGGTGGACACCGCTTTCTCGCCGGCGAGCACCGCGGCGACCGCGTCGGCACCGGACGATTCGACCTTCGCGTCGAACGCGCCGGCCTGGCACTGAAAGGCCCTCACCGTGGACGTGCCGGCGACCCAGAGCCGGCTTTCCGGCTGGAGGTCGAGGGGCCTGTCACGCCGCGGCGACGCGGCGAGCGCCGGGAGCAGCATAACGAGAGCGGCGGTGGCTTGGACGTGGGCTCGAGACATCGGCTTTCTCCGGAAACGCCTCGGTGAGGCGGGTATCTCAGTGATTCGGTCGTTAGGCTTGCAGGAGGAAAGTTTGGGGAGCGAAGTGGCCTCATCAGTCGGGAGGCCTTGGGATCCTGCGTCCGTGTGTCCGGGAGCCTGCGCGTCAGAGATCTGCGGACGGGCGGCCTCTACTCCGGCCGACGTGCCAGGCGTCGGGGGGGCCGCGTCACCGATTCGAGCGTGAGCACGGTGGCGCCGAGGACGGGGATCGAGCTCTCGATCCGGACCGGGTAACGGAACGTGTCATCGCTGAGATGCAGGCGGATCACGCCTTCACCACCGTACCGATGCGGGTCCTTCACTCGCATCTCGACGACGATCGTCGGGAACGTTCCCGCGCTCGTTCGCACGGTATCGCGCCCAACGACGCGCACAGCGATCGGGTTGCGCCCCGCGTCGTAGTGCCTGACCAACGTGTTCGTGGTGTCCGCGTCGAGCGGCAGGGTGCGGAGGTAGTAGATGAAGGACAGCTCGTCGAGCGGAGTGCTCGTGGGGCTCTCCCCGGAATGGCCACGCCGGTCTTCCCAGCGGCGTTGCTCGGGAAAGAGCTCCACCTGTTGCTCGTCGTCGCGCGTGAGCGCGCCGTGCGTGCGCTTCATGTAACGGAGCGCCGTCATCCGGGTCGGGTCGATCCAGGATTGGGCGCGCTCGGTCGTCTTGATGAACCCGACCCTGGCCGAGACCTGTGACCGGAGCACGAGGGTCTCGGTTCCGCGGACGGCCTCGGGGCCGTCGACCGACATCTCCCCTTCGCCGACGGTGCCGAGCCTGCCTAACGTGACGCGGTAGTGAAGCCGCTCGCCGACGTCGAAGGGCAGCTCGGTCGCCTGGGCGCCGCCGCGAGTGAGCATGGCGCACTCGAGCACCCCCACGAGGACAATCGTTCTCCGCAGCCATCTCGCGGCGGTCGATCGTGCGGGCTTTCCCATGACGGCTCCATTCCAGGTTGGCGAACATCCGTTCGCTCACCCGAACGATCGGCTTGTGCGAGGGGGCAGAGCGTCGGGAGAGGAAAGGAAGCGCGACTGGGAGGACCGGACGGCGGGGTGGGGGAATCCCTTACAGGCGCCGCCGTGTTTGGCCTGTCGGCGGTACGAGCGTGACAAGACGGCCGAGGGCAGCGAACTGAAGCCGGCGGTGGGCAGTCGGCAGCAGGCAGACGGCAGAGGAGAAAACGCGATGTTCGGCGCCCTCTCTGCTGTCTGCACACTGCCGTCTGCCGGCTGCCGACTTCAGTTCGCTGCCGTCTGCCGTCTCTCAAGGCTCGTTGGGCAAATCATGCCCGCTCGCGCGGCGCGACTTTGCAATGAACACCCGACAACGATGCGGCAGTCCCCCGACATGAGCGGCGCTGGCGCAGGCGAATACTTCTGCCCGACCGCTGGACGCACTGCCAACCGCGAGGCCAACCATGAACTCGTTGAGCTCGTTCCTCGATCGCCGAGAAGCCGGCCGGACGCTCGCCGAACACCTCGGCGAGTATGCCAGGCGGCCCGACGTCACGGTGCTCGCGCTCCCGCGCGGCGGGTTGCCCATCGCCTATGAGATCGCTCGCACGCTCTCGGTTCCGCTGGATGTGTTCATCGTCCGCAAGGTCTACTCGCCCGGGCCCGACAACGTCCTGATCGGGACGCTCGCGAGCGGCGGGTTCGAGACCGTCGACACCGATGCGCTCGCGGCTCACGGTATCGACCGGCAGGACGCCGAGCGCGAGCTCGCACGCGCTCGTCGGGAGTTGGCGGAGCAGGAACGCTTGTACCGCGGGAACGGGCCGGCGCCCGACATCGACGGGCGGACGATCATCCTGGTCTACGACGGCATGGCCACCGGCGAATCCATGCTGGCGGCGATTGCCGCGATCCGCGCCCTGGGCGCCGCCCGCGTGATCGTCGCCGTGCCGGTCGCGACGCCTAACGCGCGTGCGATGGCGGAGCGAGCGGCCGACGTGTGCATGTGCCTCGTCACGCCGGAACCGTTCTACCGCATCGGCGTCTGGTACGACGACTTCGCTCCGGTGAGCGACGCCAGTGTGCTTTTCCTTCTCGACAGCGCCGCCCGCGGGCTGCGCGCGGCCGCCGCCTGACGCTGGAGGTTCCATGAGTGCCTTCGTTCCGACAACTCAGCCGATGGGCGATGCGAGGCCAACCGACCCGCGTCCGCTCACCTTGCATCGCGACGTGCTCCTCGCGACTGACGCGTCCCCTGCGGCGTCGGCCGCGACTCGCGTGGCTGCCGCGCTTGCGGCGCGGTGGTCCACGACCCCGCACGTGTGCACGGTGATTCCGTCGCCGGCCACGGCCATCGACCCGATAGGGATGACCCTCGCGTACGCGCCAAGCATCGCGGAGGAGATGCAGGACGCCGTGAGCGATCAGCTCGCGTCGTGCTGCATCGACTCCTCAGGCTGGTCGCGAGAGACCGCGGCCGGCGCACCCGCGTCGGAGATCGTCCGCATCGCGGACGCGCGGGGCGCGGATCTCATCGTGCTCGGGCTCCGGCCGCATGCGTTCTTCGACCGGATGTTCCGCGATGAGACCGCGCTCTCGGTCATGCGGCATGCATCGATGCCGGTGCTCGCGGTCACACCACTCCTCACTCGACTCCCGCGACGCATCGCGGTGGCGATCGACTTCAGCCGCGCGAGCATCGCGGCGGCCCGTGCGGCGCTCACCCTCCTGGACGATCGTGGCTCGCTCATGCTCGTGTACGTCGAGCCACCGGGTGAGCCGACGTCTTCCGCGGCGGAGGGCTTCACGACGATTTACACGCAGGGCGTCGCCGCGGCGTTCGTGCGCCTTCGGTCCGAGCTCGCCTCGCGGACCGCTGCGCGCATCGAGACAGTGGTGCTGCGCGGCGGCGTGGCCGCGGAGCTGCAGTCGTTCGCGCACCGGGCGGAGGTCGACCTCCTCGCCGTCGGCAGTCAGCGGCACAGCATCGCCCGGCAGGCAGTCGTGGGGAGCGTGACCAGCGCGCTGGCCCGCGCGGCGACGACCTCGTTATTCGTCATTCCGCCGGGACGACGTACCTAACTGGGCGACGGACGACGGACGACGGACGACGGGCGCCCGCCGCCCGCCGCCCGTCGTCAGTTGTCAGTCGGAAGCGAGAACGAGAACACACTTCCCCGCCCCACCTCGCTCTCCACCCAGATGCGCCCGCCGTGCGCCTCCACGATGCCACGCGCGATCGCCAGCCCGAGACCACTGCCGCGCCGCGGCGTGGGTCGCGCCTGCCAGAACCGGTCGAAGATCCGCGTCACCGCCTCGGGCTCGATGCCCATCCCGGAGTCCTCCACGGAGACCGCCACCGACGTCGGCTCGTTCGCCGCCCGCACGACGACCGCGCCGCCGGCGTCGGTGAACTTGACCGCGTTGCCTAACAAGTTGGTGATCACCTGCACGATGCGGCTCGCGTCCACGGTCACGCTGCGCAGGTCCGGCGGGATGTCAACGGACAGCCCGATGGACCGTTGGTCCACCTCGCCGCGCACCATATCCACCGCCGTGGCAATGATCGAGCCTAACGCGGCCGGCCGCCGATCCACCGACAGCCGGCCCGCCTCGATGGCGGAAACGTCCAGCAGGTCGCGGATCATCCCCTGCATCCACACCGTGGCCTCGGTGATCGCCGTCAGCATCCGGTCACGCTCGGTCAGGTCGGTCGGCGGCGCCTCGCGGAGAATCCGCGCGCACATGGCGATCGCGCTGATCGGGTTCCGGAGATCGTGCGACACCACCGCGAGCACCTCGTCGCGCGCGCTCGTCGCACGCTTCGCCGCCGCGTAGAGCCTCGCGTTCTCGAGCGCGAGCGCCGCCGCGAGCGCGAAGCGCTGGGCGAGCGTGCGCATCTCCGGCGTGAACCGATTGCCGCTGTGCACATCGACGAGCGTGAGGGAGGCGATCGTCCGGTCACCCGCCACGAGCGGCACGATGTACAGCGAACGCGCCCCCACTTGCTGCCAGAGGGCGATGGCTTCGGCGTACTCCTCCGTCCGGCTCAACCAGTCGTCATCGATACCCTCCACGAGCTCCGGGCGGCCGCGCCTCAACACGTCCACGACCGGCGATGGCGAGTCCCACGTCCGCGGGAACTCCGCTGCGAGCCGGCTCATGAGGCGCTGGCGCTCTTCGTCGACCGCCCGAGCGACCCGCCGAATCGTGGTGTCGTCCACCACGTCGATGACGCACGCATCCCCGAGCATCGGGATCGCCAGTTCACCGATCGCGTCGAGAACTGCCTCGCGATGCAGCGACCGCGACAACCGCGTACCCGACTCCGTGAGAAACCGATCGGCGTCCTCCGCCCATTTTCGCTCGGTGATGTCGCGAAGCACGACCGTGTAAATGCGCTCCGCCGTCGGGAGATCCAGCTTGGAGATCGACGCTTCAGCCGCAAACTCGTCGCCGTTCTTCCGTCGACCGGCAACCGCACGGCGATGCCCCATGCGCCGCGCCGTCTCGGCGGTCTCGCCGAAGGCGCGGATCTGCGCGTCGTGCGTTCCGCGGAACCGCTCGGGAAGCAGGATCGATAGCGGCTGCCCGATCGCTTCGTCCGCGCGGTAGCCGAAAATCTCCTCCGCGCCGCGGTTGAAGTGGAGGATGCGATGCGTCTCGTCGATGGTGATGATGGCGTCGGCGGCAATCGCCAGGATTCCGGCGAACTTTGCTTCCGACGCCCGGAGCTCTTCGTCACTCCGCCACCGGTCCGCGCGCAGCTCGGTCATGAGCGTCAGGCTGCTCCGCTCAACTCCGAGTCGGAGAGTTGGCGGCGCCCAGGATTCCGACCTTCAGGGCGAAGTCCACGTACTCCGACCGGTGGCCAATGCCAAGCTTTTCGTTGATCCGCTGCTTGTACGTATCGACCGTCTTGGGGCTGATGAACAGCTGCTCGCCGATCTCCGGCGCCGAGTAGCCCTGCGCAACGAGTCGGAGCACGTCCCGTTCGCGCTGGGTCAACGAGTTGTACCGATCGTGGTCGACCTGTGCGGGATCCTTCTTCGTGAGTCCCTTGATGAGCACGTGCGACGCCGATGAGCTCACGTACGGATCACCGTGCGCCACGGCGCGCACCGCGGTGACGAGCTCGAGATCGGCCGCGCTCTTCACCAGATAGCCGGAGGCGCCGGCCTCCAGCAGGGGCAGCAGATATTCCTCTTCCGCATGCATCGTCAAAACGAGCACGCGGGTTGTCGTCTCCCTGGCGAGGATCGCTTTCGTCGCCGCGGTGCCATCCATGTCGGGCATCGTCAGGTCCATGATGACGACATCCGGATTGAAGCGCTCCGCGAGCGCGACGGCTTCCTTCCCGTTCGTGGCTTCGCCAATCACGGCGATGTCCTTCGCGGGGCTCAGGACGGCGCGCAACCCGGCGCGCACGACCGAGTGGTCGTCCGCGAGTATCACACGAATCACATCACCTGGCATATTGATTCTCCATTTCAGTCGATCCGAGACGGGCAGCAGCGCGGCGACCCGGATTGATCGGGACGCGCACTCGCACGTCGGTGCCCTGCTGCGGTCCGGACACGATCTCGACCTTCCCATTCAGTAGCGCGATGCGCTCGCGCATCTGAAACAGACCCATCGCCTGTCCTTCCCTTTCGGTGTCGGCGGGATCGAAGCCGTTTCCATCGTCTTCAACGTGCATGACGAGATCGTCCCCGGCGAGCCCCACGCGGATGTCGATGCCGGTCGGCGCTCCATGGCGGAGCGCGTTCGCCACCGATTCGCGCGCGACACGGTAGACGGCCACCGCGACGTCACTCGGCAGGTCGCGAAGCTGCGACTCGACCTCTGGCGTGACGCTCACCGCGATCGCGGCGCCATCGGTCATCGTGCGCGCCAGATGGCGGAGCGCCGCGACGAGCCCGAGGTCATCCAGAATCTGCGGATGAACCGTGAGCGAGAGAAGGCGCACCTGCTCGAGCACTTCGCCCGCCGACTGCCTGACCGTGCGAAGCTTCTCGGCCAACTCGAGGTCCTGCGCTTCCCGCTCGATCGCGATCAACTGATATCTCAGCGCCGCGAGTGATTGCGCGATGGAATCGTGAAGCTCCTTCCCGACGCGGGACCGCTCGCGGTCGCCGCTTCGCACGACTTCCTGTGCCAGCGTTCGCACACGCGCGCGGTCTTCCGAGAGAGCGGTCAGGAGGATGTTCAGCATCCCGCCAACCTGTGCAAGGTCCGCGTCCGCAACCACCGAACGCGGCACGCGCGTCTCGAGGTCGCCCGACCAGACGCGCGTCGCCGTCTCCTCGAGGTCGCGGATTGGCCGCAGGGCGATCGAGACGAGCAGGAGATTCACGGCGAGACCGAGCGCCAGCGCGATGGCCATCACTGCCAGCATCCGCCAGTCCGCGGCGGCGGCGTGGTATGCCGCATACGCGCCCCAGGCGGCCAGTACGATGAGCAGGTTCGCGCCGGCCAGTTTGTAGCCGAGCGGCACGCGCAACATGCGATGCACCAAACCGCCCACGTTTGATCCTGGGCTGACGTTCGGAGTAAGGGGCATGTCGCGAGTAGGTTGGCGCATGTCTTAACTGTGCGCGTATGCGAACGGAAGTTCGGTCGGGAAAAGAGACTCGCCGTGTAGGGGAACACCCTACAAGGTCGCCACAACTCGCCCATCCCGATCGTATATGAGGGGAATTTCAAGGGGTCAGAGCCCTTGAAAGAGCAGGATCAAGGGCTCTGACCCCTTGAAATTCCTTACCCGGAGTCGCTCGAGCTGGCCGAGCGTCCCCGAATGTCGGCGAGGTGGAGTTTGATGATGACCTCGCGTGCAGGCGTGGGGTCCCGTGGCGTGAGCGCCGTCGGGACGAGCTGCCGAATGCGGCCGAGCGCGACGCGATAGGTCTCCCGGGCGATCTCGCCACCACCGTCCTGAAGCACGTACACGGTGCCGTGCGCCACGACGCTGCGCCAGTCGAACGGGCCCTCCACCTCATCGACCTCGAACGCCACCCACGGGGAGTGAGCGAGCGTCTCGAGCTTGGACCCAGGTGCCGTGCGCAGGTAGATCGCGCCGTCCGCGAAGACGTAGCTCAGCGGCTCGATGTCGACGCGATCGTGGAAGCTGTACGCGATCCGGCCGATATGGTTGCGCGCGAGCAGCTCGGTCGCCTCGTCCGCACTGAGGTCGCGGAACGTCGGCTCACGTGTGCGTGTCATGGGTCGCTCCCGCGTGTCGGGTCTCACGTGAAACGTAGCGGGTCCCCGGCAACCGGGTGTCAGGCATCACAGGGCGAATGGTGGGCAAGCCCCCGACAGCCACGCAGAAATCCCGTTGGTAGCGTGCAGTCGTCCCTAACGATCGAGCGATCCGATGTCTCCGACCCTATCGCGCTCTCCCCTCGCCGGAGTCGACGTGCAAGCCCGACCCCGGGCGGCGCTGCGCAATCCCGCCCTGCGCGGCCCGATCCTGCTCGCGACCGACGGGACGAGCCAGAGCGGTGCCGCGGTGGTTGCGGCACGTCTGCTCGCCGAACAGTTAGGCGTGCCGCTCGAGGTGGTGACCGTGCTCGAGCCGGACCTGGCCTACGGCGTCGCGCTCGGCGGAACGCCGCTCTATCTGCCCGACGTGGACGAGGCTCGGCGCGCACAGCGGATGTCGGAGGTGCTCGAGTATGTCGCCCGGTTCTCCGGTAACGCGGCGACGCCCACGTTGCACGTGCGGTTCGGCGCGATCGCGGAGGAGATCGCGGACGTGGCGCTCGCCCGGTCGGCCACGATGGTAGTCGTGGGGTCGGCACCGCATCAGCGGGTGAACCGCATGATCGGCGGTGAGCGTGCGGTGCACGTACTGCGTGGCTCCCCGGTTCCCGTTCTGTCGGTGCCGCCTGGATTCTCGGCGCTGCCACGGAACGTTCTGGTGGGGGTGGATTTCGCGCCGGCCAGCGTTCACGCCGCGCAGGTCGCGCTGCTGCTGCTGACCAACGGCGGTACGCTGACACTCCTTCACGTGCTTTCGCCGTTGTTAGGCGACGCACCGCTCCGAGACGCCACGGGACGCGACCCCGCCGATGCAGTTCAAACGTTGTTCGAGCGGGTTCGCCACGAGCTGCGCCCGTACGTTCCCGATGACGTCACCATCGAGACCCGCGTGCGAATTGGTGATGACGCCGATGGCATCGTGGCGTGTGCCAACGCCATGGGGGCAGACCTCGT
>Ga0207648_10005448_pt1 | contig 12822 bp, 14 predicted proteins | sample KBSMisM32_FD_184310 | JGI IMG/M metagenome (GOLD analysis project Ga0207648, IMG submission 184310) | Miscanthus rhizosphere microbial communities from Kellogg Biological Station, Michigan, USA - KBS Miscanthus M3-2 (SPAdes) (version 2) | ecosystem: Host-associated > Plants > Roots >...
GGGCACGCTGGTGCTGGCGCTGCTGCTGTGGGCTCTGTGGCGCGCGTTGCGCATGGCGCTCGAAGCGCGTGCCGATGCCGACCCGGCACAGGCGCCGCTGCGCCGCGCCGCATTCATGATGGTGCTGCTGATCCTGCTGCACAGCCTGCTCGAATATCCGCTCTGGTACGCGTACTTCCTGCTGCCCACCGCGTTCGCGTTCGGCCTGTGCCTCGGCGGCCCCGCAGCCGCATCGCGCACCCCAGCGGCGCCCCGCGCCGCGGCTCGTGCCTTGCCGGCCGAGGCGCCCGGCGGCGCGCGGCCGCTGCTCGTTGCCGCGCTGCTGCTGCTCCTCGGCGGCCTGGCCTCGGTGGCGGACTACAGCCGCGTCGTCGTGATCTTCGCGCCAGGCGACAACGCGCCGCCGCTGGCCGAGCGCATCGCCGACGGCGAGCGCAGCGTGTTGTTCGCGCACCAGGCCGACTATGCCGCGGCGACCACCGCCGCCCAGCCGGCCGACGCGCTCGATGCCTTCCGGCGCGCGCCGCACAACCTGCTCGACGCGCGCCTGATGCTGGCCTGGGCCAAGGCCTTGCATGCCTCCGGCGAGACCGAGCGCGCGCAGTACATCGCGCAGCGGCTCGCCGAGTTCCACAACGAGCAGGCCGCCGACTTCTTCGCGCCTTGCGCCGAGCCGCCGTTGCGGGGCGAGCCGCCGCCGTTCCAATGCGCCGCGCCGACGCGCTCGTTCGGCTACGCGGACTTCAGGTAGCCGCCGGCGCGACCCAGTCGCCCGACTTGCCGCCATGCTTCTCGAGCACGCGGATCTCGCCCATCACCATGCCGCGGTCAGCTGCCTTGCACATGTCGTAGACGGTGAGCAGGCCGATCTGCACCGCGGTCAGCGCCTCCATCTCGACGCCGGTGCGGCCCAGCGTCTCGACCTGCGCGGTGCAGCGCACGCTGCTCGTCGCGGCGTCGATCTCGAAGTCGACCGCGACGCGCGTGATCGGCAGCGGGTGGCACAGCGGGATCAGCTCCGGGGTGCGCTTGGCCGCCTGGATCGCCGCGATCCGCGCGACGCCGATCACGTCGCCCTTCTTGGCCTGGCCACCTTTGATCAGCGCCAGCGTGGCCGGCAGCATCCGGATCGTGCCGCTGGCCCGCGCGATGCGATGGGTCTCGCTCTTGGCCGAGACATCGACCATGTGCGCCTGGCCCTGCGCGTCGAAGTGCGTCAGTGGCGAGCCCGGGGGTGCGGGCGAGGCGGGCGATGAACTCATGGCGCGAAACAGTCTCGAAACGTTTGTGCGGCATGATAGCCACCGCGATCCACGTGCACCTGTCTTGCTGAACGTTCCCACTCATCGCCGCCGCTGGCGCATGCGCCTGGCCGCCACGGTCTGCGCCTGCGCGCAGCTGCTCGCGCCGGCCTATGCGCAGAACCAGCTGCCCGCGCTCGGCGACCCGGCCTCCGACGACTTCAGCATCGCGACCGAGCACAAGCTCGGCGAGGCGATCATGCGCGAGATCCGCGCCGATCCCGACTACCTCGACGACCCGGTGCTGCTCGAGTACCTGCAGTCGCTGTGGCAGCCACTCGTCGCGCAGGCGCGCATTCGCGGCAACCTCAGCGCCGACATCGACCAGCGCCTCGCCTGGGAGCCGTTCCTGGTGCGCGACAAGGACGTGAACGCGTTCGCGCTGCCCGGCGGCTATGTCGGCGTCAACCTCGGCCTGATCGCGATGACCGCGACGCGCGACGAGCTCGCGTCGGTGCTGGCGCACGAGATGTCGCACATCACGCAGCGCCACATCGCGCGCAGCATCGGCAACAGCCGGCGCCAGTCGCTGCTGAGCCTGGCCGCGATGCTCGCCGGCCTGGTCGTCGCCAGCCGCGCCGGCAACAGCAGCATCGATGCGGCCAACGCGGCCGTGGTCGGCAGCCAGGCGCTGGCGGCGCAGGGCCAGCTCAACTTCTCGCGCGACATGGAGCGCGAGGCCGATCGCGTCGGCTTCGCGGTGATGACCGGCGCCGGCTTCTCGCCCGGCGGCATGGCGGCGATGTTCGAGAAGCTCGACCAGTCCTCGCGCCTGAACGACGCCGGCGGCTACCCGTACCTGCGCAGCCACCCGCTGACCAGCGAGCGCATCGGCGAGGCGCGCGCCCGCATGGGCACGCCGGCCGCATCCGGCGCGGCCGGCGCGTCGGCGGCGCCGGTCAGCGTGCTCGAGCACACGGCCGCGCAGGCGCGTGCCCGCGTGATGATGGACACACGCTTCGATGCGCTGCGCCGCTGGCAGGCGCTCGATGGCGACCGGGTCGCCTCCGCGCTGCCCGACAAGTTCGCCAACGCCTACGAGAGCGCGCTCGCGTCGACCCTGCTGCGCGACTGGGCGCGCGCCGACGCGTCGATCGCGGCCGCCGCGGCGCTCGTGCGCAACGGGCCGCCGAACATCCCGGGCGGCGGCAACGCGCGCGCCGCGCGCGTCGTCGCCTTTCTGAATGTGCAGTCGCTGCTGGCGCGCGGCGAGGTGAGCCGCGCCAGCGCCGCACTCGAACCGTATGCGGCCGATGGGTCGCGTCCGGTGCTGCTGCTGGCAACGCAGGCCGCGCTCGCGGCGGCGCCGGCGGCAGCCCCCGAGCATCCGTTGCTGAAGCAGCGCGCCTCAGAGCTGCAGACCTGGGTCGCGACGCACGCGCGCGATTCACTTGTCTGGACGGCGCTGAGCCAAGTCGAAGAGCGCCTGGGACAACCGTTGCGCGCAGTGCGTGCCGATGCCGAGGCGCGCGTCGCGCTTGGTGATCTGAATGGCGCCGCCGATCGGCTGCAGGCCGGCCAGCGCCGCGCGCGCAGCGGCGGCGCGGTCGACTTCATCGATGCCTCGGTGATCGATGCGCGGCTGCGCGATGTCGAGGCGCAGCGCCGCTCGCAGAAGGCCGACGAGAAGTCGCTGAAGTAGCCCGCTGCGCGCGCTCAGCGCGCGAACAGCCGCTCGATCGCGACGTCGATCACCATGCCGCACAGGCTGTAGAGCAGCGAGCCGATCAGCGCGGCGACGAAGCCGTTCACATGGAAGCCGTCGAGCACCGACGCGGCGAAGTAGAACATCAGCGCATTGATCACGAACAGGAACAGCCCGAGCGTGATCAGCGTGACCGGCAAGGTCAGCAGCACCAGGATCGGCCGCAGCAGCGTGTTGAACAGGCCGAGCACGAAGGCCGCGAGCATCGCCGAGCCGAAGCTGCGGATCGTGACGCCGGGGTAGAGGTAGGCCACCAGCAGCAGGGCGGCGGCGAGCAGAAGCCAGCGGACGATGATTTTCATGGCCGGAAGAATAGCCTGCCTCGCGCGCCTGCCGTCCCGCCCGGGCGCCAACGGGTTGAAATGCAGATAGCAATCATTCGCATTAGTGTTAGAGTCGGCGAATTCTTGCGAAGCACGCTCTTGCTCCAGCCCGATGGGTTCATCGAACATTCCGATCCATGCCGCCGCGGTCGGTGCCGTCAGCCACGCTGTCGTGCCCGGCGCGACGCAACTGCTGCACCTGCCGCCGCTGCCGCGCGGCGGTGTGCGCGCTGACGGCCTGACGCCGACGCAACGCAGCGCGCTGGTCGGCGCAATCATTGCCGCGCACATCGCTGCTGGGGTCGGCCTGCTGCAGGTGCGCGAGGTGCGCGAGGCCGCACGCGAGGTCGCGCCGATGTTCGTCGACTTCATCGCGCCGCCGGCACCCCCGGTTCCGCCGGCGCCGCGCCCGCCGCCGCCGATCCCGCAGCCGATCCTCAAGAAGCCGCCGCCGCCCGTGCCGGTGATCGCCGCGGCCCCGAGCCCGGCGCCGGCCGCCTTCATCGCACCGGCGCCGCCACCCGAGATCGCCCCGATCGCGCCGCCGGCGCCGGTCGCGGTGCAGGCGTCGCCACCGGCACCCCCGGCGCCACCGCCCGCGCCGAAGATCATCCCGGCCTCGGCGGTGCAGTACCTCGAGCCGCCCGCGCCCGAATACCCGCGCCTGTCGCGGCGCAACGCCGAGAGCGGCCGCGTGCTGGTGCGCGTGTTCATCGATGTCGCCGGCGCGCCCCGCCAGGTGCAGCTCGCCACCGCTTCGGGCTTCGTGCGCCTCGACGAGGCGGCGCTGGCCGCGGTGCGCAAGGCGCGCTTCAAGCCCTACACCGAGAACGGCCTGCCGACCGAAGGCTGGACCACGATCCCGATCAATTTCGAACTGGAGCATTGACCATGAACGCAGCGGACGCCGCGAACCTCAACCTCGGTTTCGGCCACTTCATCGGCCAGAGCGATGCCGTCGGCAAGACCTTGCTGGCGATCCTGGTCCTGATGTCGGTCGCCTCGTGGGCCATCATCGCGGTCAAGGGGCTGGCGCAGATCGTCCGCAATGGCCGCAGCAGCGCGTTCCTCGGCTTCTTCTGGAACGCGACCTCGCTCGACGCGGTCGCCGGCGAGATCAGCACGCACGGCGCGCGCGACCCGTTCTCGCACCTGACCGCGCACGCGATGCAGGCGCAGGCTCATCACGCGAAGTACGGCGCCGCCAAGCTCGAAGAGGCCGGCACCTCCGGCGAGTTCGTCACGCGCACCATCAAGAAGGTCCTCGACGAGGAGACCACGCGGCTCGAGAACGGCCTCGCGGTGCTCGCCACGGTGGGCGCGACGGCGCCGTTCGTCGGCCTGTTCGGCACGGTCTGGGGCGTGTACCACGCGCTCGTCGCGATCGGCATGAGCGGCGCCGGGACGCTCGACAAGGTCGCCGGCCCGGTCGGCGAGGCGCTGATCATGACCGGCCTGGGCCTGGCGGTCGCGATCCCCGCGGTGGTCGGCTACAACTGGCTCACCCGCGCCAACCGCGTCACCGCGGCCAAGCTCGATGCATTCGCGTACGAGCTGCACACCTTTGTGTCGATGGGTCAGGCCCTCGGGCACGCCGCCGACGCGGCGGCGGCGCCGAACGTGCGCGCCATGACCCAGCGCCCCTCGGCGGCCTGAAGGAGGCGTCGCGATGGCCTTCGCCAGCTTCGATTCCAAGAGCGCGGGCGCGCCGATGTCCGAGATCAACATGGTGCCGTTGATCGACGTGATGCTGGTGCTGCTCGTGATCTTCATCATCACCGCGCCGCTGCTGACGCAGGCCGTGAAGCTCGAGCTGCCGAAGGCGAGCTCGCAGCTGAACGACCTGCGGCCCGAGAAGATCGAGTTCTCGATCGACGCGACCGGCGCGCTGTTCTGGAACGGCGAACCGATCGCCCGCACCGAGGCCGCCAAGCGCTTCGCGCTCGAGGGCAAGAAGCAGCCGCAGCCCGAGATCCATCTGCGCGCCGACCAGGCGGTGGCCTACCGCGTCGTCGCGCAGACGCTGGCCGATGCGTCGAAAGCCGGGCTGACCAAGGTCGGCTTCGTCAGCGAACCCGACCCGGCGGGCGACCGATGAGCGGCGAGCTGCCGAAGCCCCGGCCGGAGTTCGCGTCGCCGCGCGCCGGTGCCGCGCCCGCGCCGCTGCAGGCCCCGGCGCCGACCCGACGTGCCGGCGCGCCGGTGTGCATCGACAGCGCGCAGCTCTTCGGCAGCGCGACCGAGGTGCAGATCTCGCACCGCGGCGCGCTCTATCGCCTCAAGCAGACCGCGCTCGGGAAGTTGATCCTGACCAAGTAGCCCGAACGCGCGCCTTGTCGCTTCTCTTCATCGCCGAATCCTCCGCACCAGCCCGCCGTCGCCAGCCCGTGCTTCTTGCCCAAAGGAACACTGCTGTGCCCCAACCGATCCCCCGATCCCAACCCATGTCCGGTCTTCTGCCGCTCGGCGCGATCGCCGCCGGCTTCGGCCTGTTCCACGTCGCCGCGAGCGCGCAGACAGCGCCCGCGCCCGCGCCGGCCGCATCGGCGGCAAAGGCAGCCGAGACGACGATGCAGCCGATCTCGGTGAAGGCGAAGGTCGAGACCGACGCGACCTCGGTGCGCGCCACCACCTCGACGATCGGCAAGGGCAACCAGGACCTGCGCGACATCCCGCAATCGGTCACGGTCGTCACCGAGAAGCTGATCGAGGACCGCCGCATCGACACGCTGAAAGAAGCGCTGCACCAGACCGCCGGCATCACCTTCCAGGCGGCCGAGGGCGGCGAGGAAGACATCCGCCTGCGCGGCTTCTCGCTCGCGGCGAGCGGCGACATCTACGTCGACAGCCTGCGCGACCCGGCCTTCTACGAGCGCGACACCTTCAGCTTCGATCGCATCGAGCTGCTGCGCGGCTCGGCCTCGATGCTGTTCGGCCGAGGCTCGACCGGCGGCGTCGTGAACCAGGTCAGCAAGCAGGCGGTCCTGGCGAACGCGAGCCAGGTCGACTTCACGCTCGGCACCGGCAGCTTCATGCGCTTCACCGGCGACTTCAATGTCAAGCTGAGCGACACCGCGGCGGCGCGCATCAACGTGATGACCACGGACGCCACCGGCCACGGCGGCAACGACAAGCTCGACAAGCAGGGCCTGGCGCCGACCATCCGCTGGGGCATTGGCACTTCGGACGAGTTCACCGTGTCGGGCTACTACTTGCGCAACGACAACGGCATCAACTACGGCATGCCGTGGCTGCGAACCGGCAGCGCGACCAACGCAAACCCGTCGGGGCTGCTCGAGGGCATCAAGCCGACCGCCTACTACGGCGCGGCCAGCGACTACAACGCCGGTGGCGCCGCGCTCGCGACCGTCGGCCACACGCACCGCTTTGCCGATGGCGGCGAGCTGAAGTCGGCGATTCGCCAGGGCCGCTACGACCGCGACCAGCGTGCCAGCACGGTCCGCTTCCGGCCCCTGAACGCGTTGCCGGACAGCTGCCAGACGCCGTTTGTCGCCGGCAGCACGACGGTCCGCGAGGCGGGGATCTTTCCGACCTCCGCGACCATCAACGACGCGACCGAGCTCTGCCGCGGCACCAACAACAAGGTGCAGGACATGACGACGACCTACGCGCAAAGCGACTACAGCAACAGCTTCCAGCGGTTCGGCATGAAGCACGAACTGCTGACCGGCGTCGATGTGGCCCACGAGGTCTTCCACAACTACAACGTCGCGGCCTTGCCGAGCGGCGTAACGCTCAACAAGAACGATCCGTTCACGACGATCGGCACGCCCGACGACGGTACCGGCGCGGTCGACGAATCGCTGCGCATCAAGCGCCTGGACCGTGCGTTCGATGCGAAGGCGCTCGGCGTCTACGTGCAGGATCTGGTGCAGGTCGCGCCGGCCTGGAAGATCCTCGGCGGCCTGCGCTGGGACTACTTCAAGGGCGACTACCACCGCTACGCGACCGCGGTGACGGCGACCACCCCGGTGATCGGCGCCGAGATCCCGCCGACCTACGGCCGCTCCGACCGGCTCTGGAGCAAGCGAGCCGGCGTGCTGTATCAGCCGAGCGACACGGCGTCGTTCCACTTCTCGTATGGCACTTCATTCAACACCTCGGGCGACACCTACCAATACGACAACCAGACCACCAACACGCCGCCCGAGGGCAGCGAGAACTACGAGCTGGGTGCGAAGCTCGACTGGTTCGACGGCAGGCTGAGCACGCGCGCCGCCGCTTTCTACAGCATCAAGAAGAACGAGCGCAACCGCGACCCGGACAGTGCCGCGACGCAGGCGCTGCTGTCCGGCAAGCGCCACGCGGCGGGTCTGGAGTTCGACGTGGCGGGCCGCATCCTGCCCGGCTGGGAGGTGTTCGGTTCGTATGCGTGGACGCCGGTGGCCCGCATCGACGTCGGCGCACCGGGGTCGACCCCCGGTGTCGGCGAAGGCGAAGGTACGCGCTCGGCGATGACGCCCCGCCACAGCGGCACGATCTGGACGACCTACCAGGTCACCCCATCGATCCGCCTCGGCGGCGGCCTGAACGCCCGCAGTTCGCAGACGCCGAACCGCAACCCGGCCGGCATCGTCGCCCCGAGCTTCGTCACCGGCGACCTGATGGCCGAGTACGCGCTGAACGAGGCCGTCGCGTTCAAGCTCAACGCGACCAACATCACCGACAAGCTGTATGCCGACTCGCTCTACACCGGCCACTACATCCCGGGCGCCGGCCGCACGGTTCAGCTCACGATGACTGCACGCTTCTGAAAGAGAGAATCGGCCGATGCTGCTGCACGTCAAGCAAGTCCTGAACGACGATGAATTGCGCGAGGCGCGCGCGATCCTGGCACGCGCGCCGTGGGGCGACGGCCGCGTGACCGCCGGCGTGCAGTCGGCGCAGATGAAGAACAACGAGCAGCTGCCGCAGGACGGCGCCGAGACGAAAGCGCTGCAGCGCATCGTGCTCGGCGGCCTGAACCGGCACGCGACCTTCTTCTCCGCGGCGCTGCCCAAGCGCGTGTTCCCGCCGCTGTTCAACCGCTACGGCGGCGCGAGCAATTCGTTCGGCGACCATGTCGACAACGCGGTGCGCTTCATTCCCGGCACCGCCGGCGAACGCGTGCGCACCGATGTCAGCTGCACCCTGTTCCTCAGCGATCCCGATGCGTACGACGGCGGCGAGCTCGCGGTCGACGACACCTTCGGCGCGCAGCGCATCAAGCTGCCGGCCGGCGACATGGTGCTGTACCCCGGCACCAGCGTGCACCGCGTCGAGCCGGTCACGCGCGGGCACCGGGTCGCGAGCTTCTTCTGGATCGAGAGCATGGTGCGCAGCGACGACGCGCGCCGGCTGCTGTTCGAGATGGACACCCACCTGATGCGGCTGCGCACCTCGGTCGGCGAGACGGACCCGGCCGTGATCGGCCTGACCGGCACGTACCACAACCTGCTGCGCATGTGGGCCGACGTTTGATTCCCCACCCCTGAAGCGAAAGGACCGACTGATGAAACGCCACCTCCTGATCCTGGCCATGACCCTCGCCGCCGGCGGCGCGTTCGCGCAGCATGCCGAACGCTGCGAGCCGATCCCGAAAGACGAATGGAAGCCGCAGGCCGAACTCGAGCGCAAGCTCACCGACCAGGGCTGGAAGATCAGCCGCGTGAAGGTCGAGAACGGCTGCTACGAGGTCTACGCGAAGGACGCCACCGGAAAGAAGGTCGAGCAGTTCTTCCACCCGAAGACGCTCGAGCGCGTCACCGCCGCGAAGTGATGGTGCGGTGATGCGCGACCGCGCCGCCGCGACGGTGCGCGTCTGGGACCGCATCGTGCGCGTGCTGCACTGGGCGCTGGTCGGCTGCGTCGCGCTCGCGGGCCTGAGCCTGGTCGATGCGCTCGGCGTGCCCGGCTGGCATCAGCCGGCCGGCTACGCGGCGCTCGCGATCGTGCTCGCGCGCGTTGTCTGGGGCTTCGCCGGGCGCGGCGCGGCGCGCTTCGCGCAGTTCGTGCGCGGGCCGCGCGCCACGCTTCACTACCTGCGTCTGCTGCTGCAGGGCCGCGAGCCGCACCTGCTGGGCCACAACCCGCTCGGCGCCTGGATGGTGCTGACGCTGATGGCTTGCGTGATCGCGTTGGCGGTCACCGGCTGGCTCTACACGACCGACATGTTCTGGGGCAGCGAGGCGGTCGAAGACCTGCATCGCGCACTCGCGTGGGCGCTGCTCGTGCTCGTCGCGATGCATGTCGCCGGCGTCATCTTCACGGGACTGCGCCAGCGCGAGAACCTCGTCGCTGCAATGCTCCACGGCCGCAAGACGGCGCGCGACGAGTGACGCGCCGACGCGCGCGACGCGCGCAACGCACGCAGGCATTGACGCCTTGCAGCGACAAAGCGCGCTTTACCTATGGAAATTGCGTGTTTTCCCAGTGAAAACTTCTTCTCTTCCCCCTAGGCAGGCATTACCATTCGCTCCGCACGGTGCTATGGAGAAATGAGAGTCCACGCGGCTCTCGCCCATCCCGGGCACATCAACAACTCTTGATGGAGAGAATCAACATGGCAACTGCGAAGAAAGCTCCCGCGAAGAAAGCGGCAGCAAAGAAGGCCCCTGCGGCCAAGAAGGCGGCACCGGCCAAGAAGGCGGCTGTCGCGAAGAAGGCGGCGCCGGCCAAGAAGGCGGCAGCGAAGAAGGCCGCCGCTCCTGCCAAGAAGCGCACTCCCAACGCGGCCTTCATGAAGGCCATGACCCCGAGCCCGGCGCTCGCTGCGATCATCGGCTCGAAGCCGGTGCCGCGCACCGAAGTGACGAAGAAGGTCTGGGAGTACATCAAGGCCAACAAGCTGCAAGACGCGGCGAAGAAGACGATGATCAATGCCGACGCCAAGCTGAAGGAGATCTTCAAGAAGGCGCAAGTCTCGATGTTCGAGATGACCAAGCTGATCAACGGCCACCTGAGCTGAACGGCGCGAGCGAGTCGCTCGCGCCAATGAAAAAAAGCCGGTGCTTGCACCGGCTTTTTTGCGCCTCAGGCCAGCGCAGGGCCGCCCCAGGCGGCCTGGGCACCCGCTTGGCGGGTGGAATTTGGGTCCCCGGCGCCGGGTGCGCGATATCCCGCGGTCGGCGTCGATCGGTCAGCGCTTCGTGTAGCGGATGTCGGCGCGCCGGTTCTCGGCCCATGCGGCCTCGTCATGGCCGGTCGCCTTCGGGCGCTCTTCACCGTAGCTGACCGCCTCCACCTGCGCCGGCTTCGCGCCCATCACCTCGAGCTGCTTCGCGACGATCTGCGCGCGCCTGTCGCCGAGCGACAGGTTGTACTCGCGCGAGCCGCGCTCATCGGCATTGCCCTCGACGCGGATCTGCACCTGCGGGTGCGACGCCAGGAACTGGCCGTGCGCCTGCAGCAGCGGCTGGTACTTCGCGTCGACATTGAAGGTGTCGTACTCGAAGTAGACGCTGCGCGCCGCGAGCGCACCCTTCGGGTCGTCGAGCGGGTCGAGCGTCACGGTCGCGACGGTGCTGGCCGCGCTCGACGCGCCGCCCTGCGCCGGCAGCACCGGCTGCGCGGTCGTGACCGGCGCCTGCGGTGCGTCGACCGGCGTGCTGCTGCAGGCGGCGAGCGCCGCAGCGGTGAGGATCGAGAGCGAGAGGGTCTTCAACATGAGAGATTCCTTGCAGTTGGGGTTGGTAAGAAGGCGGCAGGCTTGTTTCGTTTCATTCATTCGGTTGCCTGGTTCGGGCGGGGATTCGCTCGCTGAGCCGGTAAAACGCACGGTCGCGCCGCGAGCGCCGCATCGACACCGCCCATGCAATCGACCAGCACCGCCAGACCCTCGTGCACCTTGCGCAGTTGCGCCGCACTCATCTCGTCGAGCACCTTCGGCAGCAGGCCGCGCGCCGTGACCGGTGCGCGCCGCAGTGCCTGGCGCCCGGCCGCGGTGACATGGATGTGGACGACGCGGCGGTCGTGCGGCGAGCGATCGCGGCGCACCAGCGCGCGGCTTTCGAGGCGGTTCAGCAGGTTGCTCACGGTTGTCTGATGCATGCGCAGGCGCTGCGCGAGCTCGCCGACCTTGGCGCCGTCGGCCGCGGCCACCTCGTGCAGCGCCCGCAACTGCGCGCCGGGCAGGCCGGTGGCGCGTTCGAGCTGTGCCGAGTGGGTGCCGGCGAGCCGCACCACGACGCGCAGCTGATGCAGCACGTCCAGGCCGGTGCGCGGCATGGCGCGGCGGCGCGCGGGGGTCGGTGTCATGGCCGCGAAGTATATTTCAGCAAATGGACCTGCCCGGCCGGCGCGATGCCGCAGCCGAAGCACGGTTCGGGCGCGGTCGCAGCCGGCGCCGCACAACAAGAACAGGAAACTCATGATGGGTGTGGATCTGATCGGGCCGCTGGTCGCCTGGCCGCTGATGCTGCTGGCGGCGTGGACCGCCGGCGAGTGGCTGTTCCGCCGCTGGCAGCTGCCGCGCGTGTGCGCCTACGGTGCGATCGGCGTCGTGCTCGGCGGTGCCGGGCTGTCGCACGCCACCTCTGCGCAGCCGACGCTCGGCTTCATGGCGAATGTCGCGCTGGCGCTGACGCTGTTCGAGCTCGGCTACCGCGTCAACCCGCGCTGGTTCCGGCACAACCCCTGGGTGCTGATCGCCGGCCTGGTGCAGGCACTGCTGACATTCGGCGGGGTGTTCTGGGTTGCCGGCCAGTTCGAGGTCGCGATCGATCACCGGCTCGTGCTCGCGGCGCTGTGCGTCGCGACCTCGCCGGCCGCGGTGATGCGCGTCACGCACGAGCTGCGCAGCGCCGGCCAGGTCACCGAGCGGCTGCTGCACCTGTGCGCGCTGAACTGCCTGCTCGCGGTGCTGCTGCTCAAGGGGGTGGTCGGCTACTGGCACCTCGAGACCAGCGGCGAGCTGGGCAAGGCCGCGTTCAACAGCGTCTACGTGATCGCGCTGTCGCTGGTCGTCGGCGCGGTCTTCGGCGTGATCGCGCCGGTGCTGAACCGGCTCGCGATCAGCAGCCAGGGCACGACCGTGACCTTCGCGATCCTGGTGCTGCTGCTCAGCGGCATCGCGCAGAGCCTGCACCTGTCGCCGCTGCTCGCGGCGCTCGCGTTCGGCGCGATCGCGCGCGAGCGCCGCATCATGCTGAGCCATGCGCAGCGCAATTTCGGGGCGCTCGGCGACGTGCTGACGGTGTTCCTGTTCGTGTTCGTCGGCGGCCTGCTGTCATGGACCGGGCTGCTGACCAGCCTGCTGCTGGGCATCTCGGTGCTGCTGGCGCGCAGCACGGTGCACACGCTCGTCAACCTCGGCATCGCGCATGTCAGCGGCACGACCTTCCGCAAGGGCGCGCTGACCGGCCTCGCGCTGATGCCGATGTCGGTGTTCGCGATGCTGCTGCTCGAGGAAAGCCGGCTCGATGGCTTCGACCTCGCCCAGGCCAGCCTGCCGGTGTTCATCGGCCTGCTGCTGCTGCTCGAGGTCATCGGCCCG
>Ga0207648_10005450_pt1 | contig 12819 bp, 12 predicted proteins | sample KBSMisM32_FD_184310 | JGI IMG/M metagenome (GOLD analysis project Ga0207648, IMG submission 184310) | Miscanthus rhizosphere microbial communities from Kellogg Biological Station, Michigan, USA - KBS Miscanthus M3-2 (SPAdes) (version 2) | ecosystem: Host-associated > Plants > Roots >...
CGGCGCGACCCCGGACCGAGCAGCGCAGTGAAGTCGGTGCGCAGCACCGACCGCCACCGTATGAGCCCCCGGCGGGCAGCGCCTGCCGCGATGCGCGCAAGCGGCCGCTCGCGAACGTCTGCAAGGGGCCGACAGCAAACACTCAGATGAATTTCATGATCAGCATCGCGAACAGGCTCAGCACCACGCTGCTGGCAAACGGCACGAACCACTCGCGGCCAAACAGCCGGAAGCGGAAGTCGCCCGGCAGCTTGCCCAGGCCGAGCTTCTCGAGCCAGGGGCGCAGGCCGCTGAAGAGCAGCAGCGCCAGGAAGACGACGATCAGCCAGCGAATCACGACGGCACCCCGATCACAAGGTGTGCGTGCGATCGCCGCGCGCGAAGCCGATCGGCGCGGTCGTGAACCCGGCATCGCAGCCCTTCGCGAAGCCGATCACCTTGAACAGCTCGCCCATCTCGTGCTCGTTCATCAGCTTTTGCGCATTCGCGATCGTCGGCAGGTCGGCGCCCTGAAGGTCGTCAAGCAGGCCGCAGTTCATCAGGAAGCGCGCCTGCGTCGTGTAGCCCAGCACGTCCATGCCGGCGTTTTGCGCCGCGAGCGCGATGCCGGTGAAGTCGACATGGGCGGTGATGTCCTTCGCGCCGACATCGACCAGCGGGTCGGGGTCGGCGCGATGCGCGCGGTGGCACATCAGCGTGCCGCCGCTGCGCTGCGGGTGGTAGTACTCGGCGTGCGGAAAGCCGTAGTCGATGAAGAACGCGGCGCCGCGCGTCAGGCGCTCGGCCAGGGTCGCGATGAAGGCCTCGGCCTGCGGGTGGATCTCGGTCACGGTGCCGGGTGCGAACGGGCCGTCGAGCGGTGGCCGCAGCGCGGTCGGGCGATCGCGCCAGACGAACGCATCGCCATCGAGCGCGACGCCACGCTCGGCCCACTGCGCCGGCGCGCCGTCGAAATGCAGCAGCTGCACCGGCATCGCGTCGAGCACCTCGTTGCCGACGACCACGCCGTGCATCGCGTCGGGCAAGGCGTCGACCCACTGCACCGTCGCGCCGAAGCGCTGCAGCCGTTCGGCCTGGCGCTCGCGCAGCGCGCCCGACAGGTCGACGATCGTGTAGCGGCGCAACGCGACCCCCATGACCGCGAGCGCATCGAGCAGCTGCGCCGCGAGCGCGCCGCTGCCGGCGCCGAATTCCCAGAGCTCGTCGCTGCCGCTGCCCTGCAAGGCCTGCGCGAGTTGGCGCGCCAGCGCCCGGCCGAACAGCGGCGACAGCTCGGGGGCGGTGACGAAGTCGCTGCCCGACCGTGGCAGCAGGCCGAACTTCGGGCTGCGGTTCGCGTAGTAGCCCAGCCCGGGCGCATACAGCGCCATCGCCATGAAGCGATCGAACGGCAGCCAGCCGCCGTCGCGGGCGATGGCCGCGCGGACAAGTCGAGCCAGGGGCGCCGATACACTGGCGCTCTCGTTGGAATGCATCTCACCATTGTAGGAATCATGTCGTCACGCCCCGCTTCGACCAGGCGCCCGGTCGTGCTCGTCACCGGCGCGGCGCGCCGCGTGGGCCGCGCGATCGCGCTCGAGCTCGCCACGCACGGCTTCGATGTCGCGGTGCACTACCGCGGCTCGCAGGACGACGCGTTCGCGACCGTCGCCGAGCTCAAGCGCGCGGGCGCAGCGGCGCATGCATTCCAGGCCGACCTGTCGATCGAGGCGGCGTGCCGCGCGCTCGTGCCCGCGGTGGCCGCGCGCTTCGGGCGCATCGACGCGGTGGTCAACAACGCCTCGGTGTTCGAGCACGACGACGTCGCCAGCTTCAGCGTCGCCGCGATGGAAACGCACTGGCGCGCCAACACCGCGCCCGCGGTGCTGCTGGCGCAGGCGCTGCACACGCAACTGGCGCAGCCGGCCGAGGCCGGTGCATCAACCGGCTGCGTCGTCAACATCATCGACCAGAAGCTCTGGAACCCGAACCCCGACCACTTCTCGTACACCTTGTCGAAGGCGGCGCTGCAGGCCGCGACCGTGATGCTCGCCCAGTCGCTCGCGCCGCGCGTGCGGGTGTGCGGCGTCGCGCCCGGCATCACGCTCGCGTCGGGGCCGATGAATGCGAGCGAGTTCGCCGCGGCGCATGCCATGACGCCGCTGCAGCGCTCATCGACGCCGGACGACATCGCGCACGCGGTACGCTTTCTGATCGAGTCGCCGGCGATCACCGGCACGACCCTGCTGGTCGACGGCGGCCAGCACCTGAGCGCCCAGCCGCGCGACGTGCTCTACCTTGCAAGGACCCACTGATGATGGACAGCCTGCTCAGCCACCCGAGCCTGATCGACTGCCGGCGCCTGTTCCTGCGCAACTACGAGGTCTCGATGAACATCGGCGTGCACCCGTTCGAGAAGACCGGCGAGCAGCGCGTGCTGATCAACGTCGACCTGTACATCCCGCTCGCGCTGTCGACGCCGCATGCCGACGAGCTCGACGAGGTGGTCGACTACGACTTCATGCGCCGCAGCATCGGCGCGCGCGTCGCGCAGGGCCACATCCATCTGCAGGAAACGCTGTGCGACGACGCACTCGCACTGATGCTGGCGCACCCGAAGGTGCGCGCCGCGCGGGTCTCGACCGAGAAGCCCGATGTGTACCCCGACTGCGAGTCGGTCGGCTGCGAGGTCTTCGGCTTGAAGGAGAAGCTCTGATGAGTGCCGTGATCAGCGACGCACCAGCGCGGCCCGCGAGACTGCCGGTCGAGATGCAGAAGCTCGGCAAGCGGCTGCACCGACTCGTCGGCCAGGCGATCGTCGACTTCAACATGATCGAGGACGGCGACAAGGTGATGGTCTGCGTCTCGGGCGGCAAGGACAGCTATGCGCTGCTCGACATCCTGCTCGGGCTGCGGGCGCGCGCGCCGATCCACTTCGACCTCGTCGCGGTCAACCTCGACCAGAAGCAGCCGGGTTTTCCGGCGCATGTGCTGCCTGACTACCTGACCGGCCTGGGCGTGCCGTTCCACATCGAGAACCAGGACACCTACTCGATCGTCAAGCGCGTGATCCCCGAGGGCAAGACGATGTGCAGCCTGTGCTCGCGGCTGCGGCGCGGCATTCTGTACCGCGTCGCGGGCGAGCTCGGTGCAACGAAGATCGCGCTCGGCCACCATCGCGACGACATGCTGCAGACCCTGTTCATGAACATGTTCTTCGGCGCCAAGCTCAAGGGCATGCCGGCCAAGCTTGTCAGCGACGACGGCCGCAACATCGTGATCCGCCCGCTCGCCTACGTGAACGAGCTCGACCTCGAGCGCTGGGCCGCGCACCGCGCGTTCCCGATCATCCCGTGCACCTTGTGCGGCAGCCAGGAGAACCTGCAGCGCGTGCAGACCAAGCAAATGCTGCGCGAGTGGGATCGGCAGTACCCGGGCCGCGTCGACAACATGTTCAACGCGATGGCCAACGTCGTGCCCTCGCACTTGATGGACCGGAACCTCTACCCATTCACGACGCTCCAAACCACCGGCGTGCCCGACAGCGCGGGCGACCGCGCCTTTGACGAGAACGACTGCGCCGCGCCGGCAACCATCGCGATCCGGCCGCAGCGCTGACCTCATTGCGCAGGAGGCTCGATGCTCAGCTTGCCCAGCTCGTTCAGATCGTTCAGCGTGCTCTGCGTCGCGCTGCTCGCGGTCGTGCTCGGCGGCTGCGCCGGGCTCAATACCCTGCACAACGACGTCTCGACCTACGGGCCGTGGCCGGCCGAGCGCAAGCCCGCCAGCTTCGTGTTCGAGCGGCTGCCGTCGCAACAGCAGGCGCCGCAGCGCCAGCAGCTGCTCGAGGACGCGGCGCGCGGCGCGCTCGAGGCCGCGGGCTTTCGCGCCGCGGCCGATCCGAATGACGCCGAATACCTGATCCAGCTCGGCGCGCGCGTCACGACCAACGACCCGTGGATCGTCAACGAGCCGCTGTTCTGGCGTGGCCACTGGCGCTATGGCACCCGCCATTGGGGGCGCGACCCGTACTGGGGCCTGCACGGCGGCTTCGGATACCCGTACGCCTATTCGCCGCGCTTCGAACGCGAGGTCGCCCTGCTGATCCGCGACCGCCGCACCGGCCAGCTGCTGTACGAAGCCCGGGCCGACACCACGGGCGCCTCGGCGGCGATCGACCACCTGCTGCCGGCGATGTTCGAGGCGGCAATGAAGGATTTCCCCGCGACCGGCCCCAACCCGCGCGACGTGACGACGCAGATCTCGAAGCGCTGAAGGCGCAACGTTCTTCAGTCGCTGCGCGACGGCTCGGGCGCAGCGGCGAGCGCGCGCAGGTCGCTCTCCCAGCCGGCCAGTTTGTCGGCGGCGCGGCGCCGCTGCGCGGCGCTGGTGCCGTTGTGGAAGGTCGCGGCGAAGGCGCAGTTGAACTCGGTCAGGCGCTGCGCATAACGGCGGTAGTTCTCGCGCGGCGACCGCTGCAGCCGATCGGCGTAGGTGCGCAGCGCGGCCTGCGCCTGTTCACGGCCGGCGCCTGCACTGGCGGTCAACGTGCGCAGTATCTGCAGCGTGTCCTGCTGGCGCAGGCGGCGCTCCGTGAACCACAGCTCGGGGTCGAACGGCGAGCGCGCCAGTGCCGCGGCGATGCGCGAACGCTGCGCGTCGTCGATCGCGCCGTACAGGCTCTCGATGCGCTCGACAGTGCGCTTGACCGCCGCCTCGGCGCGCTGCGCCGGATCGGGCTGAAAGTAGTCGTTGCGAAACTCGTCATTGGCTTTCGCGTAACGGTGCTCGATGTGCTGGATCTGCTGCGGCGTGATCGTCATCAGGATGTCGGCAGCGGCCGGCACCGCATGCTCGAACGCCGTCTGCGCACGCCGGATCACTTCATCCTGCCATTCGCAGACGCGCGCCGGGGTGGTGTCGACCAGCACCTCGGCCTGCGCGCGCGCCAGTTGCGCCGCGTAGTCGGGCAGCTGGCTGCGGCGGTGCCAGGCGAACCACTGCCCGAGCGCCTCGCGCACCCGCACCGTCTGGGCGCCGTTGAAGTCGACATGGCCGTCGAGCCACCAGTACATCAGGTCGGGTGCCTGGCTGTAGCCGATGCGCAGCACGCTGCAGCCCGACACCAGCGCGAGCAGGCAGCACAGCGCCGCGATAATGGGTCGACGGAAACCCTCGAGGACACGCCGGGCCGCGCCCGCCATGTCTCGACCCCCGCGGGGGGCCGGCCATCGCAATGCGTCGGCCCAGGGGGTGCAATGAACTCGAAAGACAGACATGGCGCTCGACATCGTGATCATGGCCGCGGGCAAAGGCACCCGCATGAAATCGGCCCTGCCGAAGGTACTGCACAAGCTGGCCGGACGCAGCCTATTGCAGCACGTCCTGCAAACCGCAGTCGGCCTCGGGGCTGACGGGATCGTCGTGATCACCGGCCACGGCGCCGAGCAGGTCGAGCAGGCGGTCAGCGCACCGAACCTGCACTTCGCGCGGCAGATGCCGCAGCTCGGCACCGGCCATGCCGTGCAGCAGGCGCTGCCGGCCCTGCACGACGCGGGCACGACGCTGATCCTGAACGGCGACGTGCCGCTGATCGAGGCCGCCACCGCGCGCGCGCTGATCGAGGCCTGCAACGGCGAACGCCTGGCGCTGTTGACGGTGCGCCTGGCCGACCCGACCGGCTACGGCCGCGTCGTGCGCGGCGACCCGGCCGGGCGCGACGCCACCGAAGGCGGGCGCGTGCACGGGATCGTCGAGCACAAGGACGCGAGCGCCGCCGAGCGGCTGATCGACGAGGTCTACACCGGCATGATGGCGGCGCCGACCGAACACCTCAGGCGCTGGCTCGCGGCGCTTCAGAACAACAACAGCCAGGGCGAGTACTACCTGACCGACGTGGTCGCGATGGCGGTCGCGCAGGGCGTGCCGGTGGTCGTCGCCCAGGCGGCGAACGAGACCGAGGTGCTGGGCGTGAACAGCCCGGTGCAGCTCGCCGACCTCGAGCGGCGCTATCAGCAGCGCCAGGCCATCGCATTGATGGACGCAGGCGTGCGCCTGGCCGATCCGGCGCGCTTCGATGTGCGCGGCGCGCTGCGCTGCGGCGGCGATGTCGAGATCGACGTCAACTGCGTGTTCGACGGCGAGGTCGAGCTCGGCGACGGCGTGCGCATCGGCGCGAACTGCATGGTCCGCAATGCGGTGATCGGCGCCGGCGCGGTGATCCACCCCTTCACGCACATCGACGGCGAGGCGCTGGGCGTGCGCGTCGGCGCGGGTGCGCTGGTCGGGCCGTTCGCGCGGCTGCGCCCGGGCGCGGTGCTGGCCGAGGAGGTCCACATCGGCAATTTCGTCGAAGTCAAGAACACCACGCTGGCGCGCGGCGCCAAGGCCAATCACCTGGCCTACCTCGGCGACGCGACGGTCGGCGAGCGCGTCAACTACGGCGCCGGCAGCATCACCGCGAACTACGACGGCGCGAACAAGCACCGCACCGAGATCGGCGCCGACGTGCACGTCGGCAGCAACTGCGTGCTGGTGGCGCCGGTCAGCCTGGGCGCCGGCGCGACGATCGGCGGCGGATCGACGATCACGAAGGACGTGCCGGCCGGCCAGCTGGCGGTGGCACGCGGCAAGCAGGTCACGCTGGCCGGCTGGACGCGGCCGGTCAAGAAGAAGCCGTAGGCGGCATATCGGGTGGCTCAGAAGGTGTGAATGAATCCGGCGTGCCCGAGCGGGCTGCCCAAACGCGCCCAGTCAAGGCGCAAAGCACAGCCGTAGCTCGGGCTACGGCGAGCATTTGCAACGCCGAGTGGGGCGCGTTTGGGCGGCACGAGCGGGCAGGCTGGGTTCGTTCACACCTTCGCAGTGCCCGGCCGGTGCGGCGCCGTGCGCAGCCATTCCTCGAACGCCGCCGCCGGTAGCGGCGCGCTGATCAGCAGCCCCTGCAGCCCGTCGCAGCCCTGACCGGCGAGATACGCCCACTGCGCGTCGGTCTCGACGCCTTCGGCGGTCACCGTCATGCCCAGGCTGTGGCCCATCTGGACGATCGCGCGCGTGATCGCGACCGAGTCGCGGTTCTCCGGCAGGTCGTGCACGAACGAGCGGTCGATCTTGACCTTGTCGATCGGCAATTCCTTCAAATGGCCGAGCGACGAGTAGCCGGTGCCGAAATCGTCGACCGAGATCTGCAGCCCCATCGCCTTCAGCTGGACCAGACGCTGCTTCACCTGCGCGAGGTCGTCCATCAGCATGCGCTCGGTGAGCTCGAGCTCGAGCATCCCGGCGCCGATCTCGGCCGAGGCCAGCACTTGCGCGACGCCGTCGACGAAGCCGCTCGCATGGAACTGCACCCCCGACAGATTGACCGCGACCGGCCGAACGTTCAGCCCCATCGCGCGCCAGCGCCGCGCGCAGCGCGCCGCCTCGGCGAGTACCCATTGGCCGATCGGCAGCATCAGCTGGCGCTGCTCGGCCAGCGCGATGAAATGGGCCGGCAGCAGCAGCCCGCGCTCGGGGTGGCGCCAGCGGATCAGCGCCTCGGCACCGACCAGCGCACCGTCGCGGGCGCGCACCTGCGGCTGGAAGTGCAGCACGAACTCGCCGCGTTCGAGCGCCTGCGCGAGCTGGCCTTCGAGCACCAGCTCGGCATAGGCCGAGGCCGCCATGCCGCGCTCGAAGAACAGGTAGTTCGCCCGGCCGCGCGCCTTGGCCAGGTACATCGCCGAGTCGGCATGCTTGACCAGCTCTTCCGGCGTGCTGCCGTCGCCCGGGTACAGCGCGATGCCCACCGACGGCGTCACCGACAGCGGCCGGCCCTCGACGACGACCGGCGCGGCGATCGACGACAGCAGTTTCTGCGCGACCTCTTCGGCATCGACCGCATGCTGGTCGCCGGCGGCCAGCCCCGAGAGCAGCACGACGAACTCGTCGCCGCCGAAGCGCGAGACCACGTCGGTGGCCCGCAGGCTGGCGACGATCCGGGCCGAGACGGTTCGCAGCAGGGTGTCGCCGACCAGATGGCCGAGCGAGTCGTTGACGCGCTTGAAGTGGTCGAGGTCGATGAACAGCAGCGCGAGCCGCGATTCACCCTCGATCGGCGCGATCATCGAATGCTCGAGGTGCTCCATGAACGAGTTGCGGTTCGGCAGCCCGGTGAGCGCATCGTGGTGCGCGAGGTGGTGGATGCGGGCCTGCGCAGTGTGGCGATCGCGGATGTCGCGCACGATCGTCATGCGCAGCCGCTCGCCGTTGCGCATCATCGTGCGCACGATGAATTCGACCGGGATGCGCTGGCCGTGCTTGTCGAGCAGCACGCTCTCGTAGGCCGTCTCCTGGCCCGACTCGATGACCGCGCCGACCCGCGCCGCATGGTCGGGCGCGATGAACTCGATCGTCTTGCGGCCCAGGATCTCCTCGAGCGAATAGCCGGTGAGCGCGCAGATCGGCGGGTTCGCGTCGGTGATGCAGCCGTCGCGGTGGAACACGATGCCTTCGGCGCTGGCCTGCATGAACTTGGCCAGCCGCTCCTCGGATTCATGCGCCGCCTGCTCGGCCAGGCGGTGCCGGGTGATGTCGTTGATCAGCACGAAGGCGCCGACCGGCGGGCCGCTGCCGGCAAGGCCGACTTCGTCGAGATGCGGCAGCAGATGGACCTCGATCCAGCGGACCGCGCCGTCGGGGCCGCCGAGCCGGCGCTCGTAGAACACCGGGCGGCGCTGCGCCAGCATCCGCTCGACCTGCGGCTCGATCTCGCGCGCGGCTTCGGCGCCGATCACCTCGGCGAACGTGGCGCCGATGATCGTCATTTCATCGCGACCGAAGGTCTGCGCATACAGCTTGTTGGCGAACCGGCAGCGGAAGTCGCTTGCGCTGTAGTACGCGATCTGGACCGGGACGTTGTCGGCAAGCAGGCGGAACAACGCCGCCTGCGCCTGCGGCGAGCGCACTGCGAGCGCGCCATCGGCATGGGCGTCGGCATCCGCGTCGGCTCCGGCCGTCGGCTGCAGGATGCAGGCGCAGCGCTCGCCGTCGCCCAGCCAGTGCGCGATGCAGCGTGCCGGCGTCGGATGACCGGCACGGTCGAGCAGTTCGAGGCGCAGCTCGGAATCGACCGGTCGGCGCAGGCGCACGAGCAGCGCGTCGACCGACGCTGCACTCATCAGTCCCTGCCAGGCCGTACCCAGCAGTTGCGCCGCACTGCGGCCGCTCAACGCGGCCAGCGCGGGGCTGGCATACAGCGCGTGGCCGTCGGGCGCAAGCAGCAGGACCCATCCCGGCAATGCATCCCATGGGGATGCGTCGGCATGTGGCGCGGGCGGTGCATCAGGCATCGGGACGTGGGACGCCGGCGGTCGTAGCCCGCCGGCTGTCGCAGCGCATCATAGTCGCGGCCTACGGGCGGCACCAGCGCCTGCGTGGCTCGGGCGCTCAGGACGCAGTGCGCGCAACAGCGTCGGCGAGCACGGTCTCGCGCGCCAGGCACAGGTCGTCCCAGGCTTTCGCCTTGTCCTCGAGGTTGCGCAGCAGGTAGGCCGGGTGGTAGGTCACGATCAGCGGCACGCCCTGGTAGCGGTGCACGCGGCCGCGCAGCCGCCCGATCGGTTCGCTGCTGCGCAACAGCGCCTGCACCGCGAAACGGCCCATCGCGAGAATGATGCGCGGCTGCACCAATTGCACCTGGCGGATCAGGAAGCCCTCGCACTGCGCGAGCTCGTCGGGCTCGGGATTGCGGTTGCCCGGCGGGCGGCACTTGATCGCGTTCGCGATGTAGACCTGCCGCGCCGGCTCGGCCTCGCCGCGCGTCAGCGCCAGCGCACGCAGCATGTTGTCGAGCAGCTCGCCCGACTTGCCGACGAAGGGCTCGCCCTGCCGGTCCTCCTGCTCGCCGGGCGCCTCGCCGACGATCATCCAGTGGGCGCGCTGGTGGCCGACGCCGAACACCGTCTGGCGGCGACCCTCGCACAGGCGGCAAGCGGTGCAGGCCGCGACCGTGTCGCGCAGCGCCGGCCAGTCGAGCGCGGCGAGCGCCGCGGCGCCGGGATGCGGACCGGCGTGCGGTGGCGGGCGCAGCATCACGGACGGCGCAGCAGCGGCGAGGCCGGATTCGCGCATCGCGTCGGGCGCGGGTGCGGACGTCGGGACCGGCTCTGGCGCGGTCACGCAAGCGTCGTCGAGGCCCGCCCGCGGCGGTGCCCAGACCCGGATGCCGATTTCGCGCAACAGGGCCAGCTGGCGTTCACTCCAGCCCATCGTCGCCCTCGCCGGCATCGATCTTCAGGCTCATCACGATTGCATCTTCGCGCCGCCCGAACGGTGCGGGGTAATAGCCCTTGCGCAGGCCTTTGTCGACGAAGCCGATGCGCTCGTAGATCGCCCGCGCGCGCGTGTTGCCGGCCCGCACCTCGAGCCAGAGTTCGCGCGCCGCCTCGGCGCGGCACAGCGCCACCAGCGCCGCGATCATGAAGCGCGCATGGCCGCGCCCCTGGGCCGCAGGCGCGACGGTGATGTTGAGCAGGTGCATCTCGTCGACACCGCCCATCGCGACGAAGTAGCCGAGCAGCTCGCCCTGTGCGTCGACCAGCACCTGCGCGGCATAGCCGGCCGCGATCGAATCGATGAAGTTGCCGCGGCTCCACGGGAAGGTGTATGCGGCGGTCTCGATCGCCATCACGGCGTCGAGCTGCGACGCGTTCATCGGCAGCAGGCTGCACGCCGGCATCGGGGCCGGTTCCTCGCGCCACAGTGCGCTCACTGGACGATCCTTCGCGCTGCGCGCTGCGGGACGAGTGCTTCGGAGCGGCCGGTCGCGCTCATCGGGCGCCCTCTTCCTTCGCGGCCCGCGCGGCCGCGCGCTCGACGGTGGTCTGCGCGACCTTGTCGCGCAGATAGAGCGGCAGCGCCTGCGCCGCATCGACGGCGCCGCCCTGCGCCCACAGCGCGCGCGCGAGCGGCAGCATCGCCCGCGCGCGCGGCAGCGCATCGGGCACGCGCAGCGCAGCGCCGGTCTCGAGCAGCGGGCCGAACGCCGCGAGCGCGCTGCCCGCGACGCATTGCGCCGGCGCGTCGCGCCAACGCTCGTTCAGCAGTTCCGGCGTTGTCAGCATCGGCGCGCACAGCACCGACCAGCCTCCGTCGCGAAAGGCGTAGTGGCCGGCGTAGACCTCGTCCATGCGCGCGTCCATCGCGACCCAGACCTGGAGTGCGTCGCGCCCGGCGCGGGCGTCCTCGGCGACCGCCAGCAGGCTGTCGATCGGCAGCACCGGCTTACCGGCGCCGAAGGCCAGCCCCTGCGCGACCGAACAGGCGGTGCGCAGCCCGGTGAAGGCGCCGGGACCGCGGCCGAACGCGATCGCATCGAGTTCGCGCAGGCCCACGCCGGCGCGTGCCAGCAGCGCGAGGATCGCCGGGATCAAGGTGGCCGACGCCAGTGCACCGCCGGCCGCCTCGTGCACCAGCACGCTCGCGCGCCCGGTGACGGCGATGCTGAGGTGTTCGGTGGCGGTGTCGAAAGCGAGCAGCAACGGGTCCATTCGGCGGTCGGTACCGGCCAGGCGGCGTGGCGGCGGTCTCAGCCCCTGAGTTTAGCGGCCGGTGCGGGGCCGCATCGCCGTGCGATCATCGGCGCCAATGAGCGCGCGCGGCCGCCGAGGGTCACGAAGGGGCCCACTTCGTGACCCCCAGAACGAATGCCCGAACGCGCAGCACGAGGTACGCCAATGACCCGAACCGCGGGGCGCATGCCAATCCTTCGCGCGCTGGCGGCCGCGCTGCTGTGGCTTGCCGCTGCGCCGCTGCACGCCGCGCCCGATCTGTTGCCGGCGCCGTTCAGCGACGCGCTGGCGCGCGCAGGGATTGCGCCCGAAGCGAGCGTCGCGATCGTGCAGGAAATCGGCCTCTCAGGCGCCGACATCCGGCCGCGGCTGATCTGGCAGCCCGACCGGCCGGTGAACCCGGCCTCTCTGATGAAGCTGCTGACGACCTACGCGGGCCTGGAGCTGCTCGGCCCGGCCTGGACCTGGCGCACGCCGGTGTGGCTGCAGGGCACGGTGCACGACGGCGTGCTCGACGGCAACCTCGTCATCAAGGGCAGCGGCGATCCCAAGCTGGTGATCGAGCGTGTGTGGCTGCTGCTGCGGCGGGTGCAGCAGCTGGGCGTGCGCGACATCCGCGGCGACATCGTGCTCGACCGCAGCGCGTTCAGCCTGCCCGAGGTCGGCCCCGGCGACTTCGACGGCGACGCGCTGCGCCCGCACAACGTGCAGCCCGACGCGCTGCTGCTCAACTACCGCTCGCTCCTGATCACCTTCACGCCGGACCCGGCGCGCAACGTGGCCGCGATCGTGGTCGAGCCGCCGCTGGCCGGCGTGCGCGCCGACACCACCGTGCCCCTCGCGCCCGGCCCGTGCCAGGACTGGCGCGGCGCGCTCAAGGCCGAGCTCACCGACCCGGCGCGGCTGCGCTTCGCCGGCAGCTACCCGGCCGGCTGCGGCGAGCAGCAGTGGCCCATCGCCTATGTCGACCCCAAGAGCTTCAACGAGCGCCTGCTGCTGGGCCTGTGGCGCGAGATGGGCGGCACGCTCTCGGGCACGGTGCGCGAAGGCCCCGCACCCTCGGGGCCGGCGAGCTTCACGCTCACCTCGCCGCCGCTGGCCGAGCTGGTGCGCGACATCAACAAGTTCAGCAACAACGCCATGGCCCAGCAGCTGTTCCTCACGCTGGGCCACGTGATGCGCGGCAGCGGAACGCGCGAAGGCGCCCGCCAGGTGGTGCAGGAATGGCTCGAGTCGCGCTTCGGCGACAGCGCACGCGCGGCCGTGATCGACAACGGCTCCGGCCTTTCCC
>Ga0207648_10005451_pt1 | contig 12816 bp, 13 predicted proteins | sample KBSMisM32_FD_184310 | JGI IMG/M metagenome (GOLD analysis project Ga0207648, IMG submission 184310) | Miscanthus rhizosphere microbial communities from Kellogg Biological Station, Michigan, USA - KBS Miscanthus M3-2 (SPAdes) (version 2) | ecosystem: Host-associated > Plants > Roots >...
CGGGAACTGCATTTGCTTCCGAGGACATAGCAGAGCGCATGAAGAGAATCGTCCTGCCGCAGGCCGGCATCGAAACCCTCTACGGAGCGCGCGATGCCAACCTCAAGCACGTCGAAGCTCTCTTCCGCGTCGGGATCCGCACCCAGGGGGACGAGCTCATCGTCAGCGGCGACGCGGCGGACGAGCAGCGGGTGGTGAAGCTCTTCGAGCAGCTCTCGGGGTTGCTCGAGGACGGCTACTCGCTGGTGAACGGCGACGTGAAGACCGCGGCGCAGCTCGTGTCGCAAAACCCGTCGGTGGATCTGCGCGACTATTTCGCACGCGGCGGGCCGGCACAGGGCGGGCAGGCCGGGCAGGTCACCAAGCGGCGGGTCAACCCGAAGAGCGTCAATCAGCGGCGCTATCTCGACGCCATCGAGAAGTTCGACATCGTGTTCGGCGTCGGCCCGGCGGGCACCGGCAAGACCTACCTGGCCATGGCGCAGGCGGTGCAGTACCTGCTGTCGAAGAAGGTGAGCCGCGTCATCCTGGCGCGCCCCGCGGTGGAGGCCGGCGAAAAGCTCGGGTTCCTGCCGGGGGATCTGCAGGAGAAGGTCAACCCGTATTTGCGGCCGCTCTACGACGCGCTCTACGACATGATGGACACGGAGAAGGCCACCCGTCTCGTGGAGCGGGGGACCATCGAGGTGGCGCCGATCGCGTTCATGCGCGGGCGCACGCTCAACGACGCGTTCGTCATCCTCGACGAGGCGCAGAACACCACCGCCGAACAGATGAAGATGTTTCTCACCCGCCTGGGCTTCGGGTCGAAGGCGGTGGTCACGGGCGACATCACGCAGATCGACCTCCCGAACCCCAAGGCGTCGGGGCTGGTACAGGCGTTGAAGATCGTGAAGAACGTCGAGGGCATCGGCTTCGTGTACTTCGACGAGACCGACGTCGTGCGCCACAAGCTGGTGCAGCAGATCGTCAAGGCCTACGACGCCCACAAGGGCGGCGACGTGTGAGGAGCGCGGCGTCGCCTCCTTCCAGCCGTACAGGCTCCGCCGCGCTCAGACAGTATTCAATTGCCCGTCCTTCGGGCGGGCGTTGGCTCCAAGTGGAGGTGGTAGGCGCCGGGACTGGGGCGAACGCCCTGTCGCGATGGCTCCGCCGGGTGGCGCCCGCGAAAGCCCGTGGCCATCTCACGGTTGCGCTGGTGACTGACCGGCGAATCCAGGAGCTCAACCGCAGCTTCCGGCACGTGGACAAGGCCACCGACGTGCTGTCGTTTCCCGCGGATGAGCCCGGCACACTGGGCGACGTGGTGATTGCCAGGGGCGTGGCGCGCCGGCAGGCCCGCGGGGCGGGTCACGATTTTCCCACCGAGGTCCGGGTGCTGGCCCTGCATGGACTTCTGCACCTGCTCGGCTACGATCACGAGCACGACGGCGGACGGATGGCGCGGCTCGAGGCACGGCTGCGGCGCAAGGGCGGACTTCACGAGGGCTTGATCGAGCGGGCGGGTGCGGAGCGCCCACGCCGATGACGCCGCTCGCGCTGTTTCTCGTGGCCTGTGCCGCCATCTTTCTGGGCACCGTCCAGACCGCGTTCAGCGCGTTGATGCGCCTGTCGCTCCGGCTGATGGCCGAGCGGGGCGGCCGCAGCGAGCAGCTCGGGCAGTATCTCGACGATCCCCTCTATCTCTTCATCCCGGTCCGCATTCTGATCGGGCTCGTGACGGTGATGGCCGCCGTGCTCATCGCCCGGTCGAGCGACATCCAGAGCGCGCGGTCGGTCACGGTCTTCATCCTCTCGTTCGTGGCGTTCGTGGTGGTGTGCGAGCACGTGATTCCGATGGCGATCGTCCGGCGCGATCCCGAGGAAGTGCTCGACGTGCTGCTGCCGGTCTTCACGCCGCTCGCCGGGCTGCTGACGCCGATTACCACCGTGCTGGTGGAGGTAATTGGCCGGCGTGAGCGCGAGCGGGAGACGCCGGCCAACGGTGCGCCGCCGGCGGAAACCGATCCGCCCCCGGAGACGTCGGCGGACGAGAACGACATCTCCGAGGAAGAAGGCCGCGAGCTGCTGCAGTCGATCGTGGATTTCACCGAGACGGTGGTGAAGGAAGTGATGACGCCGCGTCCAGACGTCGTGGCCGTGCCCGTCGACAGCACGCTGCAGAATCTGCGGTCGGTCTTCCGCGAGGAGCAGTACTCGCGCATGCCGGTCTACCGTGAAAGCCTCGACAACATCGTCGGCGTCGCCTTCGTGAAGGATCTCGTGGCGCTGCCGCCGGGCGCCGAGCCGCCGCTCACGACGCTGATGCGGGCCGCGACCTTCGTGCCCGAGAGCAAGCGCGTGTCGGATCTCCTGAAAGAGATGCAGCGGCGCCAGGTGCAGCTGGCCATCGTCGTGGACGAGTACGGCGGCACCGCCGGCCTGGTGACCGTCGAGGATCTGCTCGAGGAGATCGTCGGCGAGATTCGCGACGAGTACGACGTGGAAAGCGAGACGGTGACCGACGAAGGCGACGGGGTGTTCGTCTTCAGCGGCAAGGTGAGCGTGGACGAAGTGCGCGATCGTCTCGGGGTCACCATCGAGCGCGAAGGGTTCGAGACGCTGGGCGGCTACCTGCTCTCGCATCTCGGCCGCATGCCGTACGTCGGCGAAGCGTTCGACATCGACGACCTGTCGGTGGAAGTGCTGGAGGTGGAGCGGCGCCGCATCACCCGTGTGCGGGTACGGCGGCGGACGCCGGCGGAGGCGGAGTAGTGGCCGGCACGCCGCCGTTCAAGAGCGGTGCGGTGGCGCTCATCGGACGGCCCAACGCCGGCAAGTCCACGCTGCTGAATCGCATCATCGGCCAGAAACTGGCCATCGTCTCCGAGAAGCCGCAGACGACCCGTGCCCGCGTGCGCGGGGTGAAGAACTACGAGGCGCAGGCGGAGTCGCCGGCCGGGCAGATCGCGTTCGTCGACACGCCCGGTGTCCACAAGCCGACGCACAAGCTCAACGCCCGCATGGTCAACACCGCGCTCGAGGCGATGCGCGACGTCGACGTGGTGGCGCTCGTGGTCGACGCCTCGGTGAAGGCCGGTCCCGGCGATCGCTTCATGCTCGACGTGCTGAAGGAGCTGAAGACGCCGACGCTGCTCGCGTTGAACAAGGTGGATCTGATCAAGAAGACACGGCTGCTCCCTCTGCTCGAGTCCTACCGGCAGGCGCACCCCTTCGTGGAGTTCGTGCCCGTGTCGGCCGCCGACGGCACCAACGTGGACGTGCTGGAGCGGCTGTTCCTGACCTACCTGCCGGAAGGGGAGCCGTTGTACCCGCCGGAGTACCTGACCGACCAGACCGAACGGTTCTTCGCCGCCGAGATCGTGCGGGAGCACGTGCTGCATCTGACGCACGACGAGCTGCCGTTCTCGACCACCGTGGTCGTGGACCAGTTCGACGAGAGCGGCGATGACGGCATCACCAAGATCTACTGCACGATTCTCGTCGAGCGGGAATCGCAGAAGCCGATCGTGGTGGGGCGCGGCGGGACGATGATCAAGGCGATCGGCACGGCGGCGCGCGCCGAGATTCAGCGCGAGATGGATCGGCGGGTGTATCTCGACCTCCACGTCAAGGTGAAGGCCGAGTGGCGTGACGACGATCGGCTGCTCGACGACATCGCCAAGCAGAATCGGGAGGCGGAGTAGGCGGAGAGGGCGGAGAAAGCAGAGAGGGGAACAGGCCATGCGAATCGCAATGCTCGTGGTGCTCGGGTTCACCGCGCTGGTGGCGGCGCAGGGGGCGCCGTCGGCCGATGGGCGCGCGAAGGCGGAACAGTTGTTGAACCGCTACATCGCGCTCGAGGCGGCGTTCGATCCGGCGGTGGCGGACCTGTACGCCGACGATGCGGTGATCCGAAACCGGCGCACCTACCCGACCGGCGAGGTGCGCGAGGCCACGGTGCCGGCCGCCCAATACAAGGCCTTGATCCGCCAGGCGATCCCGCTCGCCAAGGCGCAGAACGACATCAGCCGCTATTCCGGCTGTGTCTACACGGCAGCGGCACCGCGCGTGCGGATTGCGTGCGCCCGCTTCTCGACGCTGAAGAACTACACCTCGCCCATCACGCTGCTCGTCGGGCCGGGGCCGGACGGCGGCTGGCTCATATTCGAAGAGTCGTCGGAATCGCGCCCCTGACCAGTAGAATCCGCACACGCGCGACATGACGGCGGCGGCCGTCCCAACGTCTGGAGCAGTGACATGGGCGACAACGCGGCGCTGATGCGGCGATGGTTTCGTGACGTGTGGCGGCCCGGGGGCGAGGCGACGGTCGACGAGTTGCTGGCGAGCGACGCGACTGGCGTGATGGAAGACCGCCAGGTTCACGGCCGTCAGGATTTCCACGACGCGAGGACGCTGCTGATGGGAGCGTTCCCCGATATCGCCGTCGAGGTGGACGATGTGGTCGAACAGGACCACAAAGTCGTGGTGCGGTGGCGCGCCACCGCGACACACTCGGGCGACAGCCTGGGTGTCGCGGCGACGCATAGGAGCGTGGCGTTTCGCGGCATGAGCTGGGTCGAGATCCAGAACGGCCAGATCGTCCGCGGCTGGGACGCGTGGAACCTGGGGGCCTTGCTGCAATCGCTGGGCGTCGCGCCGGCGGACGTCAGACCCTGACGGGATGAGCCACGACGGGCGAGACGACGCGTTCCTGAGAGAAGCGATCGGGCTGTCGCGCGAGGCTCGGGCGGCCGGCGACCACCCGTTCGGGGCGTTGCTCGTCGTGGACGACGCCGTGGTGTTGAGGGCCCGCAACACCGTGCACACCGACGGCGACCCGACCGCCCACGCGGAGACCAATCTGGTTGCGGAGGCGGTGCGTCGCTTGTCGCCAGCGGAGCTCGCGCGAAGCGTGCTCTACACGAGCTGCGAGCCGTGCGCGATGTGCGTGGGGAAGATGTACTGGGCCGGCATCCGTGCGCTCGTCTACGCACTGGCCGCGGATGATCTGGCCACGCTCGCCGGCGGCAGCTTTCTGGTACCGTGCCGCGACCTGCTCGCGCGCGCGAACGATCGCGTCGCCGTGACAGGACCGCTGCTGGTGGACGAGGCACGGGCGGTTCACGAGGGCTTCTGGACGCGCACCAGATGAATGGCACGCTGGCCGCCCTCGTAACGCTCGCGATGACGGTCGTTCAAAGCCAGGCCCCGGCGCCGGTGCCCGCGAACGTTCGTCAGCGGGCCGAAGCAGCGGGCGTCACCGCGCCTGTCGTCGCCTGGTGTGGAGGGCAGTTCCGCCCCGGCCAGCAGGGATACGCGGTGGCGGCCGGCGGGCGGTATCTGGTCATCGACGGCAACGGACCCGCTGCCAGCCTGGCCACGTTCAAGAGCACACCCGAACTGGCGTGTTACACGCGCGCCCAGGCGCTCGCCCTTCACCGCGACATCCAGCGATCCGAGACACTGAGCGGCCGGATTGCGCCGCGCTTCGAGACAGCCGTGGTCTGCGGGTTCGTCGACGCGACGACGGCGACCTGCTGGCAGTACTCGCCGTCTGAGCGTGTGTTCGTCGAAGTCGGCACCTGGTCGACATGAGAGGAGGCCTCATGCGCATGCGCATCGCGTCGTGGACGGTTGTCTGCCTGGCTCTTGCCTCGGTGGCGTACGCGCAGCGATGGAGTCCGCCAGCCGACAGCGCGCGATGCCCCTCGAAGTGGGGCCCCAACGATCAACGCGGCGCCGGCAATCACATGAAGCCGGAGACCGTGCTCAGAGCGGCGCGGTTGATCAAGACCGGGGAGGTTTTCGAACTGGGGCGCGCGCTCTCGGAGACGATGCCGCTTCCGGCTGGCCGGCGCTTCGAGGTGCTCACGAAGCGGACGCGCAACGATCCCGGCCGCAACCGCCGCGCGTCCAACGAGGAGCTGGTGGTGTCGGAGATCGGGCAGGTGGGCACGCAGTTCGACACCTTCAGCCACCAGATGATCGGCACCAGCATGTACAACTGCGTGACGCTCGAGTCGGCCGCCAGCCGCACCGGGTTCACGAAGCTCGGGGTCGAACAGGTCGGGGCGCTCATGACCCGCGGCGTGCTCATCGACGTCGCCGCGCTCAAGGGCGTGGCCGCGCTGGCCGAGACCTACGAGATCACGCCGAAGGACCTGCAGGACGCGCTCGCCGCGCAGAAGCTGACGCTGCAGCCGGGCGACGCCGTGCTGATTCACACCGGCTGGGGCACCCTGTGGGGCAAGGACAACGCGCGCTACCAGCGCGTCAGCCCCGGCATCGGGACGGCTGCCGCCGAATGGCTCGCGAAGCAGGATCCCATGCTGGTCGGCGCCGACAACACCGCCGTGGAGATCTCGCCGAACCCCGATCCGGATCTCGCCGGGCCGGTCCATCAGATCATGCTGGTGGTCAACGGCATCCATCTGCTCGAGAACCTCCGCCTCGACGAGCTCGCGGCGCGCCGGGCCCACGAGTTCGCGCTCATCGTCGAACCGCTCAAGATTCAGGGAGGTACCGGCTCCACTGTGGCGCCGATTGCTCTCCGTTAACGTGCACGGCCGTGCAATGCCGGCGTGATCGCTCGAGCTCGGCTACGTGCCTCGACGCCCTACCATCGATCGAGGGGGGACGGGGCGCATGCATGCACGACGAATCGTCGCGCTGGGACTCCTGCTGCTGACGGCGGGGCTCGCTGATCCCGCCGGCGCCTGCGATCGGCGGTGGCCAGTGCGGCGCGGTCTTCCGCGTCGCGTCCAGGCGCGCGTGGTGGGCGTCGTGTCGGGCTACAGCGTCGCGCCGCCATCGCTCGGCGCGCTCGCGGGAGTGCCGGTGCTGCTCCTGCGGGTGGACGAGGTGGTGAGCGGCGCCGTCGCGCGGGGCGACGTGCAGGTGGTGGCCACGATCACCGGGCCCGGCTGCCGGACCGTTCCTGCCACACGCACCGTGCTCGAACAGACCTACGCCATTGGGACGGCGGTCGTGGCCTCCGGCGAGGCGCGACGGGCGCCATTGACCCGGGCCGGCGCGGTGGTCGTGGCCGACGAGGCGAAGGGCGGGTTCGTACAGGCGGTGCCGTCAAGCGTCGTCCGCACGAGCGCGGGAGACCTCGACTTCGCGCGCTTCGACGCCAACCAGCCCGGCGCCTGGGCGTTCGTCGAGTTCGAGTTCGATCGCGCGGCGCTGACGCTGGGGAGGTCGCGCCCGCGCGAGCGCATCGCGCGGGTAGAGAACCTGGCCGCCTATCCCGGGTTCGCGCACACACCCGCCGCGCGGTTCATGTATCGCAACCTCGTGGTGGCCAGTGGCGCGCCGGTCGCTGAACGGGACCGCTTGCTGCGCGCGTTCGAGGAACGCATCGGAAAGCCGTAGCGCGTGTCCGTGCTAAAGTGAGTCGTTTGTGACTTGATGGACGACCCACCATGGCGGCGCAGCGCAGAATCGACCTCGTCCTCGACTCCGTCCGGCGTCTCCTGCGCGTCGGGGCGACCGCCAACCTGCTGAATCTGCTGCAGAAGCAGCATCCCGCGGACCTCGCGCAAGTCTTCAAGGAACTCGCCGACCGCGACCGCGACGCCAGCTTCAACCTGCTTGCGGACAGGCACGGCCGCCTCGCTATGGAAGCGGTGTCGGAGCTCGGGCCCGAGGCGGGCGCCACACTCCTCGCCACTCGCTCGGCCGAGGACATCGCCCGGCTCGCCCAGGAGATCCCCTCCGACGACGCGGCGGCGCTGATCGACCACCTGCCCGAGGACCTGTCGGCCGCGGTCCTCGACCTGATGCGCCCGAAGGAATCGGGCGAGGTCGAGAACCTGCTCGAGTACGCCGAGCGGACCGCCGGCCGCATCATGAACCCGCAGGTCTTCGCGCTGGCCGAAGACCTCACGGTGGGTGAGGCGATCACCGAGCTGCAGCAGAACCGCGAAGTGGAGATGGTGTTCTATCTCTACGTCGTGGACGACCGGCGTCACCTGGTGGGGGTCGTGTCGCTGCGCCGGCTGCTGCTGGTCTCACCCGAGACGCCGCTCAAGCGGATCATGTCGTCGGATCTGGTCAGTGCCCGCGTCGACACCGACCAGGAAGAGGTGGCGCGGCAGGTGGCCGCCTACAACCTGCTCGCGATCCCCGTCGTGGACGAGGAGAACAAGCTGGTCGGCAGCATCACCGTCGACGACGTCATCGACGTCATCAAGGACGAGGCCACCGAAGACATCTACCGGCTGGCGGGCGTGGCCGGCGACGAGCGCGCCTTCACCCCGGCCGCGGAATCGCTCCGCAAGCGGCTGCCGTGGCTGGCGGTGAATCTCGTCACCGCGTTCGTGGCCGCCGGCGTCGTGGCGCTTTTCGAGGGCACGATTGGGCTGTTCCCGGTGCTGGCGATCTTCATGCCCATCGTGGCCGGAATGGGTGGGAACGCCGGCACCCAGACCCTGACCGTCGTGGTGCGCGGGATCGCGCTCGGCGAACTCACCTGGACCAACGCCCGCAAAGCCCTGTTGAAGGAGACCCTGGTCGGGATTGGCAACGGCGTGGTGCTGGGGCTCCTGGCCGCGCTCGTCGTGTGGGCCACTCGCGGCAACCCGGTGCTCGGCGTCGTGCTCGGCCTGGCGATGGTCATCAACATGTTCGTGGCCGCGGCGGCCGGCACCCTCGTCCCGCTCGGCTTGCGAGCCGCCAACATCGATCCGGCGCTGGCCTCGTCGGTATTCATCACCACCATGACCGACGTGTTCGGGTTCTTCTCGTTTTTGGGGCTGGCCACGATGTTTGCGCAGTATCTGCCGCGCGCCTCGTGAAACGACGGTAAAATACGGGGTGTTCCGTGCCCCTGTATACCGCCGACGCCTTGGTCCTGCGCACCTACGCCCTGGGCGAAGCCGACCGGCTGGTGGTGTTTCTCACCCGGGACCGGGGCAAGAAGCGGGGGGTGGCCAAGTGGGCGCGCCGGCCGAGGTCGCGCTTCATGGGCGCCCTCGAGCCGCTCACGGAAGCGCGCGTGGCCTACTTCGAGAGTGCGCGCCGTGAACTGGTCGGCTTGAACTACGCCGAGACGATCCGGTCGCCGTTGGGGCTGTCGAACGCGGTGGCGCAGGACGGCTTGACGCACGTGGCCTACTTCGCCGAGCTGATCAACGAGTGGGCGCAGGAGGCCGACGCCGACGAGCGGCTCTACCGTCTCGGCGCCTCGATGCTCGAGGCACTCGACGCGGGCGCGCCGGCCGAGCCGCTGGCGCGCTACTTCGAGTACTGGCTGCTGCGGCTGCAGGGGCTCTACCCGGACGCGAAAGAGTCGCTCTCGGCCGGGGCCAGGTCGTTCCTGGCGGCGGCGCGGACGGTGGCGCCGCACGACATCGGCACGGTGCCGGTGGATGGCAAGGCGATACGGGAATTGGAACGTGTGCATCGGGCGCTCATCACGATGCACCTGGAGAAGACGTTGAAGTCAGAACGCGTGCTGCGCGACCTCCGGCGTCACGCGTGATCCGGGACGCCGCGTGACCTTTCAGGACCTCATTCTCAAGCTGTCGGCGTTCTGGGCCTCGCAGGGCTGTCTGCTGCAGCAGCCGCTCGACCTCGAGGTGGGTGCGGGCACCTCGCACCCCGAGACGCTCTTCCGCGTCCTCGGTCCCAAGCCGTGGAGCGTCGCGTACGTGCAGCCGTCGCGCCGGCCCGACGACGGCCGCTTCGGACAGAATCCGAACCGGCTGTTCAAGCACCACCAGTTCCAGGTGATTCTCAAGCCGTCGCCCGACGAAGTGCAGCAGACGTATCTCGACAGCCTCGAGGCGTGCGGGATCAACCCGCGGCAGCACGACATCCGCTTCGAGGAAGACAACTGGGAGTCGCCGACGCTCGGCGCCTGGGGCATCGGCTGGCAGGTGCTGCTCGACGGCATGGAGATCACGCAGTTCACCTATTTCCAGCAGGTGGGCGGCCTCGATCTCGAGCCGATCACGTGTGAAATCACCTACGGCCTCGAGCGCATCGCGATGTTCCTGCAGCGCGTGGACAACGTCTTCGACCTCGAGTGGGGCGGCGGCGTGAAGTACCGCGAAGTGCGGATGCAGGAAGAAATCGAGCAGTCGAAGTACGCGTTCGGCCAGGTGCAGATGCCGCCGGGCGAGTTCGCGGCGCTGCATCGGGACCTCTTCGACAAGACGTTTGCCTTTGCCGGCATACTCCTCGAGTCGGGCCTGATCCTGCCGGCGCTCGAGCACTGCCTGAAGTGCTCGCACCTGTTCAACATCCTCGATTCGAGCGGCAGCATCGGCGTCACCGAGCGCACCGCCTACATCCTGCGCATCCGCCAGCTGGCGGTGAAGCTCGCCAAGGCGCAGCTCGAGGCCACGACGCCGCCCGGAGACGCGGCACTTCCGGCGGGACTCTAGGCCGATGGATCGCGAGCTGCTCATCGAAATCGGCTGCGAGGAGATTCCTGCCTCGTGGCTCCCCGGCCTGACGGCGCAGATCGGCACGCACCTCGAGGCGCGCCTGAAAGAGCTGCGGCTCACGCCCGAAGCGCCGATCGAAACCTTCAGCACGCCGCGGCGGCTGACGGCGCGCGTGGCTCGCGTGTCGGAGCGCCAGACCGACTTCGAGGAGCTCGTGACCGGCCCGCCAGTGTCGGCGGCGTTCAAACCGGACGGCGAGGCGACGCCCGCGGCGACCGGATTCGCCAAGAAATACGGCGTCGAGGTGTCGGCGCTGGAGAAGCACGAGACGCCCAAGGGCCTCTACCTCGCCCACCGGGTGCACCAGCGCGGCAAAGCGACGGTGGACGTGCTGGCCGACGTGATGGCCGGCATCCTGCGCGACATGACCTTCCCGAAGCAGATGCGCTGGGACGCGTATCTCGAGGACGGCAAGGGCGAGCTGGTGTTCGCCCGGCCGATTCGCTGGCTGGTGCTGATGTACGGCGGCCGCGTGGTGCCCTTCGTGATCCGCCGGCCGGAGATTGCCCAGGGGCCGACGGTGCAGGACATCCGTTCGGGCTCGAACACCTATGGCCACCGATTCCTGACCACGAGCGGCCGCGCCGGGCGCGCCATCAAGATCAAGACGTTCGACGACTACAAGGCTCGCCTGCTCGAGAACTTCGTCATCCTGGAACGCAGCGAGCGCGAGTCGCGGATCAGGCGCGAGCTCGAGACGCACGCGCGCAAGCTCGGCGCCCGCGTCAGCCCGCTGGTGGCGTCGCAGTCGTCGCTGCTGGCGGAAGTGCCCGATCTCGTCGAGTACCCGTCGGTCGTCGCCGGCCACGTGCCGGTGGAGTTTCTACAGCTTCCCGAGGAAGTGCTGACGACGACGATGATCCACCATCAGCACTACTTCCCGGTGGTGGGCGACGACGGCAAGCTCAAGCCGGCGTTCCTCGCCGTCACCAACATGCAGCCCGAGAAGCCCGAGATCATCGCGCGCAACTCGGAGCGCGTGCTGACGGCGCGCCTGCGCGACGCGCGCTTCTTCTGGGACGAGGACCGATCCTCGGCGCTCGAGTCGAAGCTCGATCGGCTGTCGACGATCCTGTTCCACAAGAAGTTGGGGAGCTATCGCGAGAAGGCCGATCGCGTGTCGCAGCTGGCGGCGATGATTGCGCGCGATGCGTTGCAGCGGCCGGAGGCCGTGCCCGATGCCGAGCGGGCGGGACGCCTGTGCAAGGCCGACCTGGCGACGGACATCGTGCGCGAGCTCACCGAGCTGCAGGGCACGATGGGCGGCATCTACGCCCGCGAGGACGGCCTGCCGGAGACGGTCTGGAAGGCGATTTACTACCACTACCTGCCGGTGGGCGTGGAGCCCGACGCGCCCCCGACCCGCAAGCAGCTCGGCGACGCGGCGGTCACGTGGGCGGCGGTATCGCTGGCCGACAAGCTCGACTCGGTGGTGGGCATGTTCGCGGCGGGCGAGCGCCCGACCGGGTCTCGCGATCCCCTCGGGCTGCGGCGCCAGGCACAGGGCCTGGTGCGGATCCTGGTGGATCTGCCGCGGCTGACCGGGATCGAGACCCCGGTCATCTTGAAGACACTGGTCGATCGGGCGGCCACGCCGTGGCAGCCGTCGAGCGAGGTCCGGCAGGCGCTCGATACGTTTCTCACCGAACGTATTCACTTCCTGTTCGAGCAGCGCGGATTCGACATCCGTGCCGTGCGGGCCGTAGTGAAGGCCGGCCTCGACGTGGATCTCGTGCAGGTGCGCGAAAAGCTCGAGGCGCTGGTGCAGTTGGCGGGCTCCGCGGAGCTGCAGGGCGTGGCCGCGCTCTTCAAGCGGGTCAAGAACATCACGAAGGACGTGGCGCGCGGGGGCGACATCCCGGCCGGCGTGCTGAAGGAGCCCGCCGAGACCGCGCTGGCCGAGGCGCTCGTCCAGCGCCAGGCCACGATTTCGGCGGCCGTGGGCCGCCGCGACTACCGGGCGGCGTTTGCCACCATCGGCGCCATGCGTCCGGCGGTGACGACCTTTTTCGACGACGTGCTGGTGATGGCCGAGGACGCGCAGCTGCGCGCCGCGCGCCTGCAGCTGGTGGCCCGGCTCCGGGACGTCGTCCTCGACATTGCGGACATTTCGGAAATCGCGACAGGAGACTGAGAATCAGATGGCGAAGAAAGTGGCTCGAAAGGCGGGGAAGGCGAAGGCATCGAAAAAGTCAGCGTCGGTGCGGCCGCAGGTGCGGCCGCTGCTGGGCAGGCGCGCAGCGGCGAAGGGCGCGGCCAAGGCCAAGACCGGCAAGCACGTCTACCTGTTCGGCAAGAAGACCGACGGCAACGGCACCATGAAGCCGCTGCTCGGCGGCAAGGGCGCCAACCTGGCCGAGATGTGCCGCATCGGACT
>Ga0207648_10005457_pt1 | contig 12809 bp, 7 predicted proteins | sample KBSMisM32_FD_184310 | JGI IMG/M metagenome (GOLD analysis project Ga0207648, IMG submission 184310) | Miscanthus rhizosphere microbial communities from Kellogg Biological Station, Michigan, USA - KBS Miscanthus M3-2 (SPAdes) (version 2) | ecosystem: Host-associated > Plants > Roots > Rhizosphere...
AGTTCCGGCATGTGGAACATGTACAGCGCGTTGTTCACGCTGTCGATGGTGTAGACCTCGTGGTGCTTCGGGTTGATGGCGACGCCGGCGGGCCAGATCAGTCCGGAGGCCGGCCCCTTGATGACGCCGCGCGGCGGCACGTCGCCGCTGTCGTTGACGCTCCACACGCCGATGAAGCCGGTCTTGTCGGGGTTCCACGGCGAGGGGCGCTCGTCCTCGACGTCGTAGTTCTCGAAGTTGTTCTTGATCGTCGCGAAGATCTGCCCGCGTTCCTCGTCGACCACCACCTGGCGGATCTTGATGATGCCGGTGCGCGGGCCGGCGATGATGCCGCGCGGCACGACGTCGCCGTTGTCGGTGCGGTTGAACACCAGGATGCCATCCGACGAGTTGCGGCCGCCGAGGTCGACGCGGTTGGCGATGACGATCAGGTTGTGCACGCTGTCGACCGCCATGCCGTAGATGTTGCGGATCTGCGTCTTCGGTCCGCCCAGCTTCCTGAGCGGCGGCACGTCGCCCGAGGCGGTGCGGTTGAAGACCAGCACGCTGTCGTCGCCCGAGTCGACGATCATCTCGTCGTGCTCGACGTCGACGTAGAGCGTGTCGGGCTGGACCAGCCCGGTCTTGCCGCCCTGCAGGACGCGCAGCGGTGCCGCGCCGCCGTCGGCGCCGCCGGGCAGCGTCAGGACCGCGCCGCCGAGCGCGACGGGGACGATGATTTCGTCGTGCTTCGCGTCGTAGAAGATGCCGTGCATCGTCCGGCTGGCGCGCGTCGTCTGGCCGGAAATCACCCGTGTCGGTTTCGCGTTGCCGTTTGCCAGCCTGGCAAACGCCGAGATTCTCGGCTCGCTGACTCAATTGGGCACGAGCAGCTCGTCGCGCTTGGAGTCGTAGGCGACGGCGCCCGGGTTGCCGAAGCCGACCGTCGGCGATCCGGCCGGCGCGTTGCGCACGATCCGTTTCGGCGCCGCATCGCCCCGCGCCGTCCGCGCGAAGACGAGGGCGGTGTGGTCGCCGTAGTTGGCGACCCACAGCTCGTCGTTCTTGACGTCGTAGGTGACGCCCATCGGTCCCTGGATCCCGGTGCGCGCTCCCTTGAGGATGCGAACCGGCGCGGTGTCGCCGTCGGCGCCGCGGCTGAAGACGCGGATCGAGCTGTCGCCGCTGTTGGCGACGGCGATCTCGTCGTGCGTCTCGTCGACGCTGAGGGCCATCGGCCAGTTGAGGCCCGTCCTGGCTCCCTGGATCCTGCGGATCGGCGCCGCGTCGCCGGTGGCGTCGCCGGCGTAGACGGTGATCGACGGCTCGTCGAAGCGGCCGCCGACGAACGCGCCGCGCTCGCTGCCGCCGCCGCCCCCGCCGCCGCGCCGGCCGGCGGCCACGCTGCCGGGCAGCGTCTCGCGGCCGTTCTGGTTGCCGTGGTTGGCGACGACGATCTCGTTGTGGCTGCCGTCGAAGTAGACGCCGTGCGGATCGCCGAGGCCGGTCTTCGGGCCGCGGATCATGCGCAGCGGCGCGTCGGCCCCCTGCGCGTCCTGCTTGTAGATGACGATCTGGCGCGGCCCCTCGACGCTGACCGCGATCTCCTTGCGCACCGGGTTGATCGACAGCCCCCACGCCTGGTGCGGGACGTCGAGCGCGCGGATCGGCTTGACGTTGCCGTTGGCGTCGTACTTGAAGACCATCATCCGGTCGCCGATGTCGTTGTCGACCGTGTAGATCTCCTGCCGCTGCGGGTCGACGGTGACGGCGGCGATGAACATCATGCCGGTGGCCGGGCCGCGGATGCCGGTCAGCGGCGTGACCGGCTCGGATCCGGTCGAGGCGGCGAGCCGTTCGTACGACCACAGCGCGTGGCGGTTGGGATCGCTGACGAAGACGCGGTCGTTGATCGGATCGACGGCGACGCTGTGCAGCGTCGGGAAGGGGTCCGAGACGACCCGGGTCGGCGGCACGTCGCCGCCGGCGATGTGCGCTTTGACCCAGTCGGGCCAGGCCTGCCCGGCCGGCTCTGGGGTAGGCCTGTCCCGAGCACCGTCGAGGGGCTCGTCGAGGCAGCCGTTGTCGCGCTCGAGCGCGAACAGCCGCTGATCGGCGAGCAGCGTGCGCAGCGGCGCGCGGCCGGGGCGCGGCGCGGGATCAGGAAGCAGGCCGAGTGCGCCGTAAACGACACACCCCGCGAGCGCGAGCACGACCCGTCGAGGCATGCCGCAGAGTATGCAGAGTCGGTCCGGCGGCGGTCAAGCCGTTTGGTCCGACCATTGGCTTTTTCTCTTGACTTGATGCCGGGCGCGGCGGCACGCTGCGCTCACCTCAATGGCCTGACCTTCGTCGTCAGCAAGGCGCGCCGGGGGGCTCGAGCGGAGGGAGGAGCAATGCAGGGATTCCGAGCAGCGGTTCTGACACGCATCGTCGCCATCGCCGTGGCAATCCTGGGGTCCATCGCCGCCGTCGCGTCCGCGCAGGGCACGACCGCGTCCATCGCCGGCTTCGTCACCGATGAGTCGAAGGCCGCCCTGCCGGGGGCGACCGTCACCATCAAGGACGTCGACACCGGCCAGAACCGGGTCATCGTCACCGACGTCCAGGGCCGCTATCGCGCCGACGCGCTGGCGCCCGGCAAGTACGCCGTGACCGTCGAGTTGTCCGGGTTCCGCACCGCGCAGTACCAGGACGTCAATCTCTCGGTCGGCCAGGTCTCCACGCTGAACGTCCAGCTGGCGATCGGCGGCGTCACCGAGAAAGTGCTGGTCACCGGCGACGCCACGCTGGTCGCGACCAGGCAGTCGTCGGTCACCGCGGTGGTCGATCAGACGCAGATCCGCGAGCTGCCGCTCAACGGCCGCGACTTCAGCCAGCTCACGCTGCTCCAGCTCGGCGTGACCGCGTCCCCCAGCTCGCAGCAGCAGGTCGATCGCGGCATGGGCACGCAGGTCTCCATCGCCGGGGCGCGTCCCAACCAGATCAGCTACCAGCTCGACGGCACCGACGCCAACACCCAGGGGAACGGCTCGCCCGGCAGCGCCGCCGGCGGCCTGCTCGGCGTCGACACCGTCCGCGAATTCCAGGTGCTGGTCAACAACTACAGCGCCGAGTACGGCCGGAGCACCGGCGGCATCGTCACCGCGGTGACCCGCTCGGGCACCAACGACTTCCACGGCTCGGCCTTCGAGTTCAACCGCGACAGCCGCTGGGACGCCAAGACCTACTTCGACGATCCCAACAGCGACATCCCGAAGCTGACGCGCAACCAGTTCGGCGGGCAGTTCGGCGGGCCGATCGCCCACGATCGCACCTTCTTCTTCGGCAGCTATGAAGGACTGCGCCAGGAACGGGGCGTGACGACGATCGCGACCGTGCCCAGCCGCGCGACGCGCGCGCGCACCGACATCAGCCCCGTGACGCTGCCGTACCTGCTGCTCTATCCCGAACCGAACGGGCGCGAGACCGGCGCCACCGGCATCTACTCGACGCAGATCGTCGCCCCGACGAAGGAGAACTACGCGCTCGGCAAGATCGACCAGACGCTGTCGAACACGCAGTCGTTCTCGGTGCGCTATTCGTGGGACAAGGCGCAGGTCGATCAGGATTCGGCGATTCCGTACTGGACGGTCGACACCAAGACCCGCACGGAGTCGGTCGTCGGCGAGCACAAGTGGATCGTCACGCCGCGGCTGCTGAATGTCGGCAAGGTCGCCTGGAACCGCGCCTTCGAGTCAACCGACAACCTCGAGAACCGCAGCTTCGACGAAAGCCTCTGGTTCATCCCCGGCACGCGCTTCGGCAACATGTCGGTCTCGGGCATCAACGGACTGGGGCCCGACACCAACACGCCGACCTTCATCGATCTCAAGAGCCTGCAGCTCATCGACAACGTGACCTGGACGCGCGGCAGCCACAGCGTGAAGACCGGCATCAACTTCACGCACTACATGAACGACCAGGACTCGTCGTTCGACTTCGGCGGCAACTACGCCTTCACGTCGCTCGAGAACCTGATCCAGAACCGGCCGGGCACGTTCGAAGGGCAGTCGCCCGGCTCGACGACGGCGCGGCGGTGGCGGCAGAGCCTGGTCGGCATCTACGGCCAGGACGACTGGTCGGTGACGAGAGATTTGACGCTCAACCTCGGCGTCCGTTACGAGTTCATCACCACGCCGCACGAGCTCGACGGCCGCGAAGCGAGCATGCCGGACCTGCAGGCGGCCACGGTGACCCAGGGCGGGCCGATCTTCAAGAACCCGTCGCTCAAGAACGTCGCGCCGCGCGCCGGCTTCGCCTGGAACATGACCAGCGACGGCAAGAACGTGCTGCACGGCGGCGCCGGCTACTTCTTCGAGCCGATCCTGAGCAACGTCTACCGCGCCTACGGCAATCGGACGCCGCCGTATTACAACATCATCAATCCGTCGAATCCGCCCTTCCCGCATCCGCCGGCCGCCGGCGCGCAGCCGCTGCTGCGGCTCGACCTGGTGCAATACGACCTGAAGAACCCCTACCGCCTGCAGTTCAACGCGACCTATCAGCGCGAGCTGTGGGGGCGCACGGTGGTGACGGCGGGATTCATCGGCTCGCGCGGTTACGATCAGATCCGCAACGTCGAATACAACCAGGCGGTGCCGCAGGTGCTCACCGACGGCAGCTACTTCTTCCCGCCGAATCCCGTGCGCCGCAACCCGGCCTTCGGCAGCATGCGGCTGCGCAGCACCGACGGCAAGTCCTGGTACAAGGGGCTGGTGGTCGGCGGCACGCGGCGCTTCACGCAGGGGCTCGCGATGCAGGCCTCCTACACGCTGGGCAAGTCCGAGGATCTCGGATCGCAGGCCGTCGGCAGCGGCGACTTCGACAACAGCTTCCAGCCGGCCTACTTCGCGGATGCAGCCAGCAACAAGGGACTGTCGGATTTCGACATCCGCCACAACTTCGTCTACAACGCGACGTGGGAGCTGCCCTTCGGCCGCTCGCTGACCGGCGTGGCGCGCGGCCTCGCCTACGGCTGGCAGCTGTCGGGGATCATGACGGCGCGCTCCGGCATCCCGTTCAGCCCGGTGCTCGGCTTCGATCGCGCCCGCGCGCTGCCGCGTTCCGGCGGCGCCGGCCAGCGGCCGGATCTCGCGCCCGGCTGCTCGCTGAACCCGGTGCTCGGCGGGCCGGATCAGTATTTCGATCCGAACTGCTTCCTGCTGCCGGCCGCCGGCACGCTGGGCGCCGTGCCGCGCAACACCCTTATCGGGCCGGGCTTCATGACGCTCGACATGGCGATCTTCAAGAACGTCCCGTTCGGGGCCGGGCGCCGGCTGCAGTTCCGCGCCGAAGGCTTCAACGTGACCAACCACGTGAACTTCGGGCTGCCGGCGTCGACGGTCTTCAACTCCGCCGGCCGGGTCGGCAACGCCGGGCAGATCACCACCATCGTCGGCACCGCCCGCCAGTTCCAGTTCGGGCTCAAGCTCGAATTCTGATCGCCGGCGCGGGGAGGGGGGTTGACACCTCCCTCCCCCGCGACGGACACTGCCACTCCATTGGTATGACCATTACGCGAGGTGCATGCGCCGTCGCCGCGATCGCGGCGCTGGCGGCGGCCGGCTGTTCGCGCGGCGGCCCCGCGCCCGACGCGGCCCCGCCGTCGACGGCCGACTATCCGTCGCCGCGCTTCCCCTCGTACCTGAAGCCGCTGTCGTCGGTCGACGAGGTGCTGCCGCACGTGCGCACGCTGGCCCGCGCCAAGACCGGCGTGCAGGGGGCCGGCCTCGGCGTCGCCAACCCCGGCGACACCGTCACCTTCGTCACGACGAGCGCCTCCGACCCGCTGATCGTCGAAGCGGTCAAGCGCGCGATGGAGGAGCGCGGCGTCAAGGTCAACGTCGTTCCCGAGTACGAGATGGTCGGCATCGGCAAGGACGACGCGCTCGAGTACGACCGCATCCGCCGCAGCTACACCTCCGAACAGGGCTACATGGAGGCGGCCACCTGGGTCGAGGCGAACTTCCCCGATCCCGAGGCGATCAAGAAATGGCTGCGCGAGCGGCGCCCGGATCTGGCCGACAAGCTCTTCCCGCAGAGCCGCGAGCTGCCGCCGAAGCTGAAGATCGTCCAGGAGAAGATGCTCTGGCCCAGCCTCGGCAAGGGCATCCAGGCCTATCTGACGAAGCATCCCGAGGTGCGCGGCATCTTCTGGGGCAAGGGAGGCGGCACCTTCCTCCGCCGCAACCTGCACCCGATGGAAGACAAGTTCCTCGGGCTGTTCCTGGTCGACAACCGCTGGGACGTGATGAGCGCGCTCGGCACCTATCCCGGCGACGTCTGGCAGCTCGCCGAGGAGCAGGTGATGGAGCCGCTGGTGCACGTCGACAAGATGACCGCGAAGGACCCGGAGGGCACCGACGTCTGGGCCGACATCAACGAAGAGCAGGCGGCGCACTGGGCCCGCGGCGTCTACCAGCGCGGCCACCTGTACATGTTCCCGAACCAGGCGACCGGGCGGTTCGGCTATTCAGTCGTCGACTACCCGGCCTTCCAGAAGGAATGGCTGCCGCGCGAGCCGCTGGCGATCATCCATGGCGTCATCGCCGGCACCACCAACCACACCGGGTTCTTCCCGCGCTGGGAAGTGCATTTCGACGACAATGGCTACGTTCACGAGGTGAAGGGCGGCGGCGTCACCGGCGAGGCGCTGCGCGAGTTCATGAAGCTGCCGGGCATCAACGATCTCGTCTACCCGTTCCACAACCCGGAGCACAAGGGCTACTGGTATCTCTACGAGATCGCGTTCGGCACCAACCCCAAGGCGTTCCGCAACCCGCAGGGGCTCGAAGACGGCACGGTCATTCCCGAGCGGCTGCGCGCGGGCGTGATCCACTGGGGGCTCGGCATTACCCTGCACCATGATCCGGGCGTCCAGACCCAGTCGCAGAAGCTGCTCGACTTCACGACGCAATACAATATGCCTCGCGATCACGGGTTCCACACGCACACCTACTTCACGACCTACAAGGTGCACCTGCGCAACGCCGATCGCTGGGTCACGCTGCTCGACAAGGGGCGCATGACCAGTCTCGACAACCCCGAGGTCCGCGCGCTGGCCTCGAGGTACGGCAACGCCGACGAGCTGCTCGCGGAAGACTGGCGGCCGGAGATTGCCGGCATCAACGCGCCCGGAGACTATATGAAGGAGTACGCGCCCGATCCGTGGACGCGGGTCAAGCTCGTGATCGATAAAGTCCTGAACGGCACCTACGAACACTTCTACCCCAACGCCAAGACGGAGAAGAAGTAAGATGCGCCGCCTCCTGCTGACGGCTGTCTCTGCCGCGGCGGCGCTGCTGCTGCTCGTGCTGCCGAACGGCCCGTCGATCGAGCAGATGTTCGTGGCCCAGACCGAGGCCGCCTCGGCGACCGACGCGACGTGCACGATGCCCCCGCTCGAGGGCAGCGAGCAGGAGCAGGCACGGCTCACCGTGCCGAAATCCAGCGACAACGGCGGCGCCGACCTGGCGCCGATCCGCATGGTCGTAGATCCCTATCCCAGCTTCAACGGCGTCGTCGTCGATCCGGTCACCGACCTGGTGATGATGAGCGACACCAACCGCAAGAGCCTGCTGCTCTACAAGCGGACGGCGGGCCATCCGACCTCGCCGGAGCCGGCGCAGGCCTTCGGCCAGATCATGGGGCCGCAGACCGGCATCGGCTTCGTCGCCGGCGTGGCGATGGATCCCGCGCACCGCGAGCTGTTCACCGTCAACAACGACGTCGAGGACCGCATGGTGGTCTTCGACTACGACGACCGCGGCAACGTCACGCCGAAGCGGCTGCTCTACGTGCCGCACCAGTCGTGGGGCATCGCGTTCAACAAGAAGCGCGACGAGATCGCGCTGTCGGTGCAGACGCCGAACATGTTCGTCGTCTTCAAGCGCGACGCGCAGAAGTTCGACGCGCCGATCCGCTCGGTGCGCGGGCCGAAGACCGAGATGGCCGATCCGCACGGCATCTACTTCGACGAGACGCACAACGAGGTCTTCGTCGCCAACCACGGCAACTTCCGCCCCGCCGAGCTGATCACCTCCTACACGGCCTACGACGCCCGCGAGTCGCGGCAGGAACGCACCGGCAACGCGTTCAGCGAGACCGCGCGCGGCCGCTTCGTGCCCTCGTCGCTGACCGTCTACGACGGCAGCGCGAAGGGGGACGTGCCGCCGCTGCGCGCCATCTCCGGGCCGCTCAGCCAGATCGACTGGCCGATGGGCGTCGCGGTGGACGAGGCCAACGACGAGATCTTCGTCGCCAACAACGGCGACAACTCGGTGCTGGTGTTCAACCGCACCGCCACCGGCAACGTGCAGCCCAAGCGCGTGATCCGCGGTGCGGCCACCGGCATCAAGGGCCCGATGGGCGTGGCGATCGCGAAGGACGAAATCTGGGTGGCGAACTTCGGCGCGCACTCGGCGCTGGTGTTTCCGCGGCTCGCCGCCGGCAACGTCGCACCGCGCCGCATCGTCCGCAACGCCCCCGCCGGCAAGGAAACGAGCGGGTTCGGCAACCCGTATGCGGTGGCCTACGACACCAGGCGGAAGGAAATCCTGGTCCCCAATTGAGTCAGCCAGCCGCGTATCGCGGCGTTTGCCAGGCTGGCAAACGGAAACGTGGCACCGAAGCGGGTCATCCAGGGCCAACTCACGCACCTGAGCCGGACGACGCATGGGATCGCGTATGACACGACGAACGACGAAATCATCGCCCCCAACCCGCTGGCCGCGGCCGTGGTGATCTTCCGCGGCGGCGCCACCGGCGAGGAAGCGCCGGCGCGCACCATCCAGGGCGCGCGGACGGGATTGTCGCGCCCCGAGACGGTGGCGGTGGACGAGAAGAACAACGAGCTCTACGTCGGCGATCCGGGCGACCGCCGCGTGCTCGTCTACAGCCGCACCGCGGACGGCGACGCCAAGCCGATCCGCACGATCCAGGGAGACAAGACGAAGCTGCTGCAGATCGTCGGCATCTCGGTCGACCCGGTCCGCGATCTGCTCGTCGTCTCGACGTATTCGCGCCTGCCCGGCGGCATCACGGGCCTCCTGATCTTCAATCGCACCGATGACGGCAACGTGGCGCCCCAGCGCGTCATCGCCGGACCGAAGACCGGCATCACCCGGCTCCGCCAGATCGGCCTCGACCCCGAGACCGGCCGCATCTTCGTCGCCGCGATCAACAACGAGTACCTGCCGCCGTACAACATCGACAAGCCGCGCGAAGGGCTGCCGCCCGACGCCGAGCTGCCGTCCCCCTGGAATACCGGCACGGAGGGCTTCGTCGGCGTGTGGAACGACGTCGGTGACGACGGCGATGTGCCGCCGCACTCGATCATCAAGGGGCGCTCGACCGGCATCGTGCATCCGGCGGGCGTCACTTTCAACGCCGCCGACGGCGAAGTCATCGCGCCGGATGCCGTGTGGAACGGCCTGTTTACTTTCCTAAAACCCGAATTGTTCAAAGGCGGGCGCGGGAGCGAGGGAGCGGCGCGGGGCGCAGGGGTCCCCGCAAGCGACCGAGCCGGGGTGTGGGGCGGAGCCCCACGCAAAAATGATTAGACGACTTCTCGCGATCCTCGGCCGCCGGACGATGCTGACGTTCGGCCTGGTCACGTTCCTGGTGGGTGCGCTGCTCGCCACGGTCAACATCACCTCGCGCTACGCGCTGAAGGTGTACGTGGACGATCAGCTGAAGCGGATCCCGTGGGATCTTGCCGTCTACCAGACCGGCGCGGTCAACGGCGATCGCTCGCTGCAGGGCTACGTGGCGCGAACGCCGGGCGTGACGAAGGTCGAGTCGATGGCCTTCCTGCGCGCGCGGTTCCCCGAAGGCGGCGAGGTCGAAGCGCAGATCGACAACAAGCCGTTCACCACGCCGTGGCTGTGCCTGCTGGCCGCGTCGGATCCCGCGATCCTGCCGCCCGAGCTCGGCTTCGCGCTGTCGCGCAACGGCGCCGACGGCAAGAAGGGGGCGGTGCTGGCGCTGGTTGGCCCCGAGTACGCGATGGGCAAGGCGTTCCTCGCGCTGCAAGGCGCGAAGAACTTCACGCTCCAGGTCCACGTCGCCGAGCAGCCGCGCTTCCTCTTCAATACGCCGCTGCAGTCGGTCGTCCGCCTCGATCGCGACGATCTGAACCGATGGCTGATGGACCAGACCGGATCGGTCAGCTACATCCCGTACATCGGCGCCATCCTGCTGATGCCGTACGACTGGGAGATCCTGACGAAGTTCGACCAGGTCGCGTCGGGCTTCGTGCCCGAGGACGTGCTCGGCGTGGGCAACCAGGAAGCCGGGCACATCCAGATGGCGGAGTACGCGCCGGAGCTCGTCTACGTCGCGAAGATCGATCGTCCGTCGCTCATCTCGGGCTGGGACATCCCGGGGTCGCTCGACCGCGTCGCGGAGATCAACCGGCAGCTGCACCGCGGCGCCATCGAGACCGCACCGGTCGCGAAAAAGATCTACCAGGGGCCGGAGCACACGCACGGCGACAGCCAGGAGGTCGGCGACGACGACACCAAGTTCGGCGCGACCTCGTTCGTCGTCGACAGCACCACCGAGGTGCTGCTGGCGCGGATGCAGAACATCGCGCGGCTGATCGGCGTGGTGTCGCTGCTGGTGGCGCTGCCGCTGCTGTGGATGGCGTGGGTGCTGGCGGCGAACCTTGCCGGCCTGCTGATGCTCAACGAGCGGCGCACGCTCGGGCTGATGCGCCTGCGCGGCATTTCCGGTCAGCTGATGGGCCGGGCGCTGCTGATCAGCGTCACGATGGGCGGCCTCGGCGGCGGCCTGCTCGGGCTCGTCGCCGGCTCGGTCGTGCCGCTGCTGATCTACGAGCGCGGTCATCTGCCGCTCGGCGTGCTGTTCGACGGACGCCAGTTGGCCATCTTCACCGCGTTCCTCGTGATCTCCGTCGTCCTGGCGCTGGTCATCAGCCGGCGCCTGGTCAAGTACGCGACCACGATCTCGCCGCTGGAAGCGTCTGTGCGCGTGTCGGGATCTGAGGCGACGAGCGCCTCGCTGCGCTTCGGGCCGGTGCAGGCCGTGGCGATCATCCTGGGCAGCTATGTGCTGCTCGGATGGATCTTCGACCTCGCCATCTCCGACCTGCCGCGGATGGCCTGGTTCCGTCTCGGCGACCGCCTGCTCGACTTCCTGGGGCTGCCGCTGTTCCTCTACGGCGTGGCGACGCTGCTGGCCTCGAAGCGCGAGCGCATCCAGCACGTGATGGCGCCGGCGCTGATTCCGATCGGCGGCGTGCTCGGCCGCTTCGCCCTGCGCCACATGTCGGCGAAGCCGCACCGCACCGTCGCGTTCCTGCTGATCGTGGCGCTGATGTCGAGCGTCAGCCTGTATCCGATCGTGACCAGCCGGTCGTTCGAAGACAAGGCGGTGCGCGGCGCGAAGGTGCAGATCGGCACCGACTGGCAGGTCCTCTACAACGCGCCGGACCTGATCGACGTCGATCGCCTGAACGGTCCCGCCGAGACGCAGATCGCGGCGATCAAGCCGGAGATCGACAAGCTGGTCGCGTCGCTGAAGCGGATCGACGGCGTGCGCGATGCGACCTACATGGTCGAATCGATCCTGCCGACGTTCTATCTGCCCGGCTACGGCCTGCGCGGGGTGCCGCTGTTCCTGCTCGCCAACGCCGAGACCTACCGCAAGAGCGTCTATGCCGAGCCGAGCGTCGGCCTGAGCGACTCGTTCGACGACATCATGGCGCGCACCGGCCATGACGACGTCGCGGTGTCGCCGCCGGTCGCCGACTTCTGGCGGCTCAACACCGGCACGCCGATCCTGCTGGGACTCGACGCGGAGCGGCGCGCCACCGGGTCGAACACCGCCGGCGTGCTGGCGTTCCTGCCCGGCATCCCGCCCAAGAGTGTCAGCGACCGCCAGGGCTACGTGCAGGCGCGCATCGACTATCTCAACTACCTGTTCAGCACGAACGCGTACATGGCGACCGGGATCGACAACGCGAAGCTGAAGCCGCTTCAAATCCTGCTGCCGCGCGTCATCGTGCTGCTCAAGGCCGATCCGGCCGTCGATCCCGTCGCGTTCCCCAAAGCGATCGCCCGCGCGAACGCCTTTCCTCCGCTCGAGATTCACAGCCTGACGCAGGAGGTGGCCAAGGTCGGCAGCGACATGTACATCTCGCTGGCGCTGGCCAACATGCGGATTTACCTGATCGGCGGGCTGATTCTGGCAGTCGTGGCGATCCTGGCGATCGCGATGGCCAACTACAGCGAAGATCGACGCACCCTCGGGCTGCTGCGGATCCGGGGTGCTTCACCGGCGGCGATGCGGCGGTTCGTCCTCGCGATGCTGCTCTCACCCGCGTTGGTAGGGCTCGCGCTCGGCGCGACGTCGGCGGTGTTGGCAGGGTTCGGTCTCGCCAACTAAGTGTGGAAGCTGCGCGAGATCCGCACGGTGGTGCAACTGCTGCCGACCCACCTCGTCATCTCGGTGCTGACGGCGTGGATCGCCCTGCTGCTGATCTTGTTGCTGGTCGCCGTGGCGACCGGTTTCAGCTGGTGGGTGTACCGCCACACCGCCCACCGCTCGATGCAGGGCGCGTGATCACGGCGGGACGCGCGAACGGATGTCGGTAAGGGGCAGAGCCTGATGGACAATCTCTTCAAGAACCAGGGGCTGGGCGTGACCGTCCGTGGCCTGACCTATGTGCGCTCCGAACTGAATGGCCGCGATTCCTTCTCCGCCAACGGTGGCCGCTCGCTGAACTTTGAAGACGTGCCGCCCGAGCTGATGGCCGGCGTGGACGT
>Ga0207648_10005459_pt1 | contig 12808 bp, 10 predicted proteins | sample KBSMisM32_FD_184310 | JGI IMG/M metagenome (GOLD analysis project Ga0207648, IMG submission 184310) | Miscanthus rhizosphere microbial communities from Kellogg Biological Station, Michigan, USA - KBS Miscanthus M3-2 (SPAdes) (version 2) | ecosystem: Host-associated > Plants > Roots >...
CGCCTGAACCACCACCCGAAGAGGAGATCAACATGAAAATTCAACGTCGCACCGTCGTCGCCGCTATCGTCGCTTCCGGCCTGCCCATTCCAACCCTCGCTCAGAACAAGATCGTCCTCGGTTTCTCGCAGGTCGGCGCCGAGAGCGAATGGCGCACCGCGAACACCGAGTCGATCAAGTCGTCGGCCAAGGACGCCGGCATCGACCTGAAGTTCTCCGATGCCCAGCAGAAGCAGGAGAACCAGATCAAGGCGATCCGCGCCTTCATCGCCCAGAAGGTCGACGTCATCGCGTTCTCGCCGGTCGTCGAGTCCGGCTGGGGCACGGTGCTGCGCGAGGCCAAGGCCGCGAAGATCCCGGTGATCCTGTCCGACCGCGCCGTCAACGAAAAGGACGACAGCCTGTGGGTGTCGTTCATGGGATCCGACTTCGTCGAGGAAGGCCGGCGCGCCGGCCGTTGGCTGGTCGAGAAGACCAAGGGCTCGACCACGCCGGTCAGCATCGTCGAGCTGCAAGGCACCGTCGGCTCGGCGCCGGCGATCGATCGCAAAAAGGGCTTCGAGGAAATCATCAAGGCCGATCGGAAGTTCAAGATCATCCGTTCGCAGACCGGCGACTTCACGCGTGCGAAGGGCAAGGAAGTGATGGAAGCGTTCCTGAAGGCCGAAGGCAAGAAGATCAATGTCCTCTACGCGCACAACGACGACATGGCGATCGGCGCGATCCAGGCGATCGAGGAAGCCGGCATGAAGCCGGCGAAGGACATCCTGATCATCTCGGTCGATGCGGTGAAGGGCGCATTCGAGGCGATGATCGCCGGCAAGATGAACGTCAGCGTCGAGTGCAGCCCGCTGCTCGGGCCGCAGCTGATGCAGGCGGTCAAGGACCTGAAGGCCGGCAAGACGCTGCCCAAGCGCATCGTGACGCAGGAAGGCGTATTCCCGATGGAAGTCGCGGCGAAGGAATTTCCGAACCGCAAGTACTGAGCGGCCGGCTTGGCCTCCTCGGTGGTGCTGGAAGCGCGCGGGCTGACCCGCCGCTTCACAGGCGTCCTTGCGCTGTCGGGCGTCGACTTCCGGCTGCTCGCCGGCGAAGTGCACGCGCTGATGGGCCAGAACGGCGCCGGCAAGTCGACGCTCATCAAGGTGCTGACTGGCGTCCATCCGGCCGATGCCGGCGAGTTGCGCCTGAACGGCCAAGCCATCAACCCGACGTCGGCCGCCGACGCGCAGCGCCTCGGCATCAGCACGGTCTACCAGGAAGTGAACCTCTGCCCGAATCTGTCGGTTGCGGAGAACGTGTTCGCGGGGCGCTATCCGCGCTTGGGCGCAGCCGGGCTGTGGCGCATCGACTGGTCGAAGATGGAGCGTGACGCCCGCGCCCTCCTCGCCCGCCTGAACCTCGACATCGACGTCTCGCGCCTGCTCTCGAGCTACCCGGTCGCGGTGCAGCAAATGGTCGCGATCGCGCGCGCGCTCGGTGTCGATGCCAAAGTGCTGGTCCTCGACGAGCCGACTTCGAGCCTCGACGAGCACGAGGTCGCGCGCCTCTTCGACGTGCTGCGCCAGCTCCGCGCCGAGGGCATGGCGATCTTGTTCGTCACCCACTTCCTGGCCCAGACCTACGCGATCGCCGATCGCATTACGGTGCTGCGCAACGGCGAGCGCGTCGGCGAGTACCTGCCGGCCGAGCTGCCGGCTTCGGCGCTGATCACCGCGATGGTCGGTCGGGAGCTGGGCGCGGCGGCGGGTCGGAACGCGCGCACGACCGAGACCGCCGGCGCTGTGGTGCTCGAAGCGCTCGGCATCGGACGCCGCGGCCAGCTGAGCCCGCTCGACGTGACCCTGCGCCGCGGCGAGGTGGTCGGCGTCGGTGGCCTGCTCGGCTCCGGACGGACCGATCTCGCCCGGCTGCTGTTCGGCCTCGACCAGATCGACAGCGGCGAGCTCGTGATGGACGGCGCGCCGGTCCGCTTCGATGCGCCATCGCAGGCGATCCGGCACGGCCTCGCGATGTGCCCCGAGGAACGCAAGCACGACGGCATCGTTGCCGAGCTCTCGGTGCGCGAGAACATCGCGCTCGCGCTGCAGGCGCGCATGGGTCTCTGGAACTTCCTGACGCCGGCGCGCCAGCAGACGATCGCCGAGCGCTTCGTGCACGTGCTGGGCATCAAGACGGCCGACCTCGACACACCGGTCGCGCTGCTGTCGGGGGGCAACCAGCAGAAGGTCGTGTTGGCGCGCTGGCTCGCGACCGAGCCGCGCGTGATGATCCTCGATGAGCCGACCCGCGGCATCGACGTCGCCGCCAAGCAGGAGATCATGAACGAGATCCTCCGGCTCGCGCGCGAAGGTCTGGCGGTGCTCTTCATCTCGTCGGAGATGGACGAGGTCGTGCGCGTCGCCGATCGCATCGTCGTGCTGCGCGACCGCCGCAAGGTCGGCGAGCTGCCCGGCGACAGCTCCGAGCAGGCGGTCTACCACCTGATCGCATCCGACGCCTGATGACGATGCGACGCCTTTCGAGCCATCGCCTGTTCTGGCCGTCCGTGGCACTGGTCCTGCTGCTCGGTATCAATGCGGTCTTCAACCCCGGCTTCTGGCAGCTGCAGTGGCGCGACGGCCATCTGTACGGCAGCGTCATCGACATCCTCAATCGCGCCGCGCCGCTCGCGCTCGTCGCGATCGGCATGACTCTCGTGATCGCGACGCGTGGCATCGACATCTCGGTCGGCGCGGTGGTCGCGATCAGCGCCGCGGTTGCCGCGCTGATGATCGGCGGCGAGCTTGTCGTCAAGGACGGCGTGCAGACGCACGTGAGCCGCTACCCGATGAGCGTGGCCATCGTCGGCGCGCTGGTCGTCGCCGCGCTCTGCGGCCTCTGGAACGGCCTATTGGTTGCGAAGGTCGGCATGCAGCCGATCATCGCGACCCTGATCCTGATGGTGGCCGGCCGCGGCATAGCGCAATTGCTGACCGGTGGCCAGATCATCACGGTCTATTACGCGCCCTACTTCTTTCTCGGCAACGGCTTTCTGCTCGGTCTGCCGTTCGCCGTTTTCATCGCCGCGGTGGTCTGGGGCACGGTGCATGTGCTGCTGACGCGCACCGCCCTCGGCCTCTTCATCCAGTCGATCGGCATCAACCCCGCCGCATCGCGGGTCGCCGGCGTGCGCGAGCGGCTGATCATCGTCTGCGTCTATGTCTTCTGCGGTGTCGCCGCCGGCATCGCCGGGCTGGTGATCAGCTCCAACGTGAAGAGCGCCGACGGCAACAATGCCGGCGTGCTGCTCGAGCTCGACGCGATCCTCGCGGTCACGCTCGGCGGGACGGCACTGACCGGCGGTCGCTTCAGCCTCGCCGGCAGCGTGCTCGGCGCGCTGATCATCCAGACGCTGACCTCGACGATCTACTCGATCGGCGTGCCGCCGGAGGTCAACATGGTCGTGAAGGCGGCGGTGGTGTTCGCGGTCATGCTGCTGCAGTCTCCGGAGTTCCGCAGCACGGTTCGCCGGATCACCGTCCGGCCGGCGACGGGATCCGCGCGATGACCGCTTTCGCCCTCACAGCGCGCGCATGGCGTGTCGACTCGCGCTTCGTGCCGCTGCTCGGCACGGTCGCGGTGTTCGCGCTCGCCGCCGGCTACGGGTCGGTGGCCTACAGCGGCTTCTTCTCGGCGCAGGTCTTCCTCAACCTACTGATCGACAACGCGTTTCTTTGCATCGTCGGCGTCGGCATGACGTTCGTGATCCTGTCGGGCGGCATCGACCTGTCGGTCGGATCGGTGATCGCGCTGACGACGATGATTTCCGCGGCGTTGGTCGAGCACGCCCACTGGAGCGCGTGGCAGGCGATTCCGGCTGTGCTTCTCATCGGCACCGCGTTCGGGGCGCTGATGGGTTGGCTGATCGAGCGCTTCCGGCTGCAGCCGTTCATCGTGACCTTGGCCGGGATGTTTCTCGCCCGCGGCCTCTGCTACCTGATCAGCATCGACTCGATCAGCATCACCGACCTGCACTACACCGCGATCTCGCAGGCGCGCCTTCCGCTCGGCGCCGACACATCGATCACGGTCGGCGCGCTGATCGCGCTGGTCGCGGTCGCCATCGGCGTGTGGGTGGCCCACGCCACCGAGTTCGGCCGCACCGTCTATGCGATCGGCGGCAACGAGACGTCGGCGCTGCTGATGGGACTGCCGGTGGCGCGCACGCGAATCCTCGTCTACACGCTCAGCGGCTTCTGCTCGGCGCTGGCCGGCGTCGTCTTCACGTTCTACATGCTCTCGGGCTACGGCCTGCACGCCGTCGGCCTGGAGCTCGACGCGATCGCCGCGGTCGTGATCGGCGGCACCTTGCTCAGCGGCGGCGTCGGCTACGTCGCCGGCACCCTTGTCGGTGTGCTGATTCTCGGCATCGTGCAGACCTTGATCTCGTTCGATGGCACCTTGAGCTCGTGGTGGACGCGCATCGTGATCGGCGCGCTGCTCTTCCTGTTCTGCCTGCTTCAGCGCGCCTTCGAAGGGCGCCAAGGAACCCGCTGACGGTCCGTGGCCCTATGCTCTGGATCCAGCCGGCCATCGCCAAGTGCATGCACATCGATGTGCGCACTGCGCCGGCTGGGACAAGACAGTCGTTGCGTTCAACACCCCAACTCGAAAGAAGTAGCAATGTCTTCAAACGTCATTCGGTCCGTCGTCGCCGTCGCTGCGATGTCGTTCGCCTGGGCAGTCGCATTCGCCCAGACAGCGCCTCTCGCGCCTCGAGAGGTGCCGGCCAAGACCATCCCGGTACCGAATACCGTGAGCCCCGAGTTGCAGCAGGTCATCGCGCAGCCGCTGCGCACCGCGTGGAACACGCCGCCGACGACGCCCGAAGGCTGGAAGCAGCTCGCGGAGACGCTGCGCGCAGCGGCGGCCCCCAATGTCGAGGCGATGCGTCAGCGCCTGAAGGTGAAGGTCGAGCCCGGCACGATGGCCGGCGTCAAGATCTACAACGTCACGCCCGAGACCATCCGACCGGAGAACAAGGATCGGGTGCTGGTGCAGATCCACGGCGGCTGCTACGTACTGAATCCCGCGGAGGCCGCTCTGCCGGAGGCGCTGCTGATCGCGGCGATCGGCGGGTACCGGGTGATCGCGGTCGACTACCGCATGCCCCCAGAGGCGTATTTCCCGGCCGCACTCGACGATTCGATGGCGGTCTACAAGGAGGTGATCGGCAAGACCGACCCCAAGCGGGTCGGCCTCATCGGCACGTCGGCCGGTGGCGCCCTGGTCCTCGAAATGGGCCTGCGCGCCAAGCAGCAGGGCTTGCCGCTGCCCGGCGCCATCGCCTCAGGTACGCCGATGTCCGACAGCACCAAGACCGGCGACACCTTCTACACGAACGCCATGGTCGACAACGTGCTGGTGTCAACCGACGGCTTCTGCGACGCGGCGGCGGCGTTCTACGCCAAAGGGCATGACCTGAAGGACCCGTTGATCTCGCCCATCTACGGCGACATGAGCGGCTTCCCGCCGACCATCCTGACCTCGGGCACGCGCGACTTGCTGCTCAGCAACACGGTGCGGGTCCACCGCAAGCTTCGCAACCTCGGCATCGATTCGTTTCTGCAGGTCTACGAAGGTCAATCCCATGCGCACTACGGGCGCGACGATCGCATTCCGGAGGTCCGCGAAGCGTTCACCGAGATCGGCACGTTCCTGAACAGCCATCTCAAGAACTAACTGGATCGAGGCGAGTTCACAACATCGCTCAGAGCAGCATTCGCAACCGTATCGTCATCTCTCTTTTGTCGGTCCTCGCCTTCGCGGCTGTCGCTGCCGACATGGTCGGAAAGAACACCCGGGAATCAGCCACGGCGACTCCGACGAGGGTGTCTTCCCCGGTCGCGAGCTTCAAGGATTCTTCCGTGCCTGCGGCGAGCGTGGTGGCCGAAGGCGTGGAGTACATCGCGACCGAGCTGCCGGCGCAGTTCTGAGCCCTGCCGAGAAACGGCGGGTTGATCGACTCGCCGTCACGGCGCGCCCGATTGAATTGGACGTGCCGCGTGAACCGCCGGCACGCTCGTCGCTCAGCGCAAGGTGCTGAGCCAGCTCGCGAGGGTGTCGATGTCCGCCGGGGTCAACGGCTGCGCGGCCGCCGTCATGTTGCCGTCCATGTCGAAGCGCGTGCCGGCCTTCAAACCGAGCAGCTGGACGCGCAGGTACTCGGTCTGCTGGCCGGCGAGGCGCGGGATGTGCTGCTGACCTTGCAGCTCCGCGCCGTGGCACTGGGTGCAGTTGAGCTTCTCGGCCAAGCTGCGGCCCGCAGTGGCGATGTCGGTGCCGAGCGGCTTGCCGGAGGGCGCCGATGTCTGCACCGAGAAGTAGCTGCCGAGCTCGTTGATCTCGGCGTTGCTGAGTGGCGCAGCGATCGGATTCATGATCGCGTTCTTCCGGTTGCCCTCGCGAAACATCACCATCTGCGTCGTGATGAACTGCTTCGGCTGGCCCGCGAGCGACGGCACTTCGGCCGTCAGAGAGCGGCCCTCGACGCCGTCACAGCTCTCGCACAGCGCGGCCTTCTGGCGCTGCGCATCGGTACCGGCCGCGAAAGCCGAGATCGCGCAGGCCAGGCCGACGAAGCCGGCCGCCACATAACGAAAGGGGCCTAGACGCGCAACGCGCAACGGCATCAGGGGCGGTAGCTGACCCGGTAGACGACGCCGTTGTAGTCGTCGGAGACGAGCAGTGACCCATCCTTCATGACGAGCACGTCGGTCGGGCGGCACCACATCGGCGGATCGGCCTTGGCGTCGCTCAGGAATCCCTCGAGAAAAGGCTCGACGTTGCCGCTGCCGTCGACGCTGGCGCGCACGACACTGTAGCCCTGCTTGGTCGAGCGGTTCCACGAGCCGTGCATCGCAATGAAGATGCTGTTGCGGTACTCCTCCGGGAACATCGAACCCGAGTAGAAGCGCATGCCGTTCGGGGCGATGTGCACCGGCGTCTCCGGTCGTTGTCAGGCGTTTCGAATCTGCCCTCATGGAAGGCCATCAAAGACGCCGAGAACTCGTGTACGTAGGTTCAAGAGAAGGTAAATTCTTGAGACCTTCCATCTGCTCCTGGAGAACGATGACATGGTCCGTTCGACCTTTGCGATCCTTCGGCTGCTGAGCCTCGCACTCATCGCGCTGCCCTTGTGGTCGCCCTCCCCCGCCCAGGCTCAATGGCAACGCTGCGCGAACCAGGACGAGACCTGCCGCTTCAAGGGTCAGGCCCTGGTGCGCTACGGCGCGGAAGGCCGTTACACGTACCAGGTCGCCCGCAATCGCATCCTCTGCGATGTCAGGGACTTCGGCAGTGATCCGGCGCAGGGCGTCCTCAAGCAGTGCGCCTACACCTACGACTTGAATCAACGTGATCCGGGCTCGCGCGGGTGGACGCATTGCGCGCGCGAGAACGAGTACTGCCGTGTTCCGGGAACGGCGCGCATGCGCTACGGGGTCGACGGTCGCTATGTGTACCGGGACGTCACCGGGGGCGTCCAGTGCTCCGTCCACGTCTTCGGCGATCCGGCCAAAGGCCAGCACAAGACGTGCGAATACCAGGGCGGAGGACGTGACCCCGGCAACGGTGACGGCGGACGCGGCTGGGAGTATTGCGGCAGCGAGGGCGGCTTCTGCTCCTTCCGAGGACCGGGCGAGGTGCGCTACGGCATCAACGGCCGGTTCATCGTTCGACGGGCCATCAACGGAATGCCCTGCTCGTTGAGCGCGTTTGGCCAGGATCCCGCCATAGGCGAGCACAAGCAGTGTTTTGTGAGACGAGGCGGGGGGTAGCTTCCAGCGGCGCGATTTAGGGCTTCGCTTTGCAAGCGCGCGCTCCACGATGTCGAGGATGGCGGCGAGCCCCGCCACCTCGAGACCCGGGCCGCAGAGGAGGCCGAGAATCCGTTCATCGAAGGCACATGGAACAACGGCTCGAGCTGCCGTTGCGAGTCCCCGCCAATGACCGCCAACGGACCTGAAACGGCAAGTCTCTATTCGGCAGCCGCGTAGACGACCTTGCCGTTGACGACGGTCTGCACGGGCTTGATGTCCTTGATCTGAGCCTCGGGGACCGTCATGTAGTCGGCCGACAGGACGACCATGTCCGCCAGCTTGCCGACTTCGATCGCTCCCTTGGTGCGCTCATCGAAGGTGTAGTGGGGACCGGCGTTTGTGTAGAGACGCAGCGCTTCCTCGCGCGTCAGTGCCTGATCCGCGCCATAGACCTTTCCCGTCGGGTCCTTCCGGGTGACCATGACGTAGAGGCCGACGAACGGATTGAGGATGTTGACCTGGTTGTCGGTGCCGGCTGCGGTTCCCTGCACTCCCAAGGTATCGATCAGCCACCGGCTCGGAACTGCGCGATGCGCGAGCGTGCTGCCCATGTTGCGTTCCACTGCAGCCGCCTTGTCCCACATGAAGATGTTCTGGGCATCCACCCGCACGCCGAGCTGCCTCGCACGCTCGATCTGCTCGCGCGCCATCAGGCTGCCGTGGATGACGATGAAGCGACTGTCCTTGATCGACTTGTCCTTGTCGGCTGCGGCGTACGCATCGAGAACCAGATCGACCGCGGCGTCGCCCACCGCGTGGGTCCCGACCCGCCATCCATGGCGGTTGGCCAGCAACACAATCTGCTTGTAGGCGGCAGCGTCGACCGCGAGCGTGCCGTGGTTGTGCGGTTCTCCGGCATAGGCCTGGTGGGTGAAGGCCGAACGCAAGGTCATGCCGCCGTCGGAAACGATCTTGATGCCCGACACCCGGACCCAGGCGTCGCCTTGGTTCTCCTTGAATTGGGCCGCCTTGAGTGCACGCTCGAACTCATCCGGCGTGGCAGCACTCGGTTTCCACATCAGGCCGGTGCGCACCGATGCGAGCTGGCGCTCGGCGACGACGAAATACGCTCGCATCTGTTCTTCTGACAGCGCCGCGTCGATCGTGCTGGTGATGCCGGACTGGTTGTAGACGCGCTGCGCCGTGACGAGCTGCGCGACCACCTGCTCGAAGGTGGGCCTGGGAATCTTGTGCTCGACCAGATCGATGGCGGTCTCTTCGAGGAGCCCGGTCGCATCGCCGTTGGCGTCGCGGAAGATCTTGCCGCCCACCGGGTCTGCGGTCGCACGCGTGATGCCGGCGAGCTCGAGCGCCTTGGTGTTCGCCATCGCGAAGTGGCCCACGGTCTGCACGTACACCGGGTGGTTCGGCGCTACTGCATCGATCTCCTGACGCGTCAGGTATCGCCGCTCGACCAATTGGGAGGGCGGGTGCCAGCCACTCGTCTGAACCCACTCGCCGGGTGGCGTGTTCTTCGCCTTGATGAAGTCCGCGATGATGGCCTGGGCCTCGGCGATCGTCTTCGCCCTGAACAACGGCGCTCGGGTCTCCGCCGCGCCGGCGCCCAGCATGTGGGTATGGCTGTCCATGAGCCCGGGTATGACGGCTCGACCCTTCAGGTCGACGACGCGCGTTGTCGATGACACGTACCGGCGCATCTCCTCCGACGTGCCGACGCCGACGAACCGGCCGTCCTTCACGGCGACAGCCTGCGCGATGGTGAACACCTTGTCGACCGTGATGATCTTGCCGTTGACGTACACCGTGTCAGCGACCGGCGGCGCGAGCGCTGCGCACGCAGTGACCAACGCGAGCGCGACGAGAACGGTGAACGCCTTCAACGATTGCGACAACGAAGCCATCTTTGATCTCCTCCGTGGGGATCGAAGTGCATGGCGGAGGTCGAACCGACGATGTCCGCGACCGCGCCCCACCCGATCCGCAGGCATTGTGCGGGTTCGGGTGCGCGCTGGTCTTCGAAACCCTGGCCGCGCGTCGCGCGGACGCCGATCTCAGTCACTTAGGCGGTGGTCAACCCGCTCAGGAACGCCTCAACGCGGCGTCGATACCGGCGCCTCAGGCAACGGCTGCCCACCCGGACCGGCCTTGAAGGTCAGCGGCGAGACGGCGACCTGCTGGCCTACGCCCGGCTTGCTCCAGTCGCACACGCCGGCAGGGAAGACCGCCTGCAGTCGAGAGAACTGGCTCGCACTCAGCGAAGCGACCGGGTAGTCCGATTGCGTCAGCGGCTTCAGCTGGCACTTCAGCACGTCCTCCGCGCGCGGACCGCCGGCGACCTGGCGCGGCGAGAGAGAGGGCTTCAGGTACGGGTTGGCATCGCAGACCGCGTTGTCGAAGACCTTCGTTGTCTGCGCTGCATCTTCGGGCAGCAAGCAGAAGTCGCGCGTATCTCGAGGGCCGCTGATCGGCCGCGCGCTGCGCACCTTCTGCTCCAGCGTGTTCGTTCCCGTGTCCGTCTTCAAGGTGGTCAGCCAGTCGTTCATCGACAGGAACGCATCGAGCGCCAGGGTGCCCGGGGGCGTCAGGCCGGTCCGCGCGAAGCGCCACAACGCCTGGTTCTGCGCATCGCCGGCGCCGGCGACGAGGCGGTCCCGGATCGCGAAGCTGAACCACTGGTGGTGGATCGGAATCGTGCCCGGCGTCTGGCTCGGGGGCAGATTGGCCACGACGTTCGAGTCATCCCAGCCGCGAAGGTCGATGATCGCGGTCTTCGCCAGCTGCTTGCCGCTCGCGACGATGCCGGCGCGGTAGGCGATGTCGAGCGCTTCCGCATCGGCGGTCGAGCGTTCGGCGCGCGCGGTGGAATCGCGGTCGATGCCTCCGACCAGCTCGTTCAGCGTCACGAATTCTTCGGCCGTGATAGCGCCGGTCGTGAACGCCTTCAGCCCGTACTGCACGCCGACGTTGTCACGCGTGTCGCGCGCGGCAAAGCCACCCGCCACGCGGCCCCAGATCGACTCACCCCACGACCACGCGTTGCAGCGCGGCAGGCTCGCGGTGGTGACCGGATTGGCCGGGTCGTAGACCGCGCTGTTCGGCAGCTCGCAATTGTTCGTCACCGTGGCCGACTGGGTGATCGCACCGGTCGTGTTGTTGGTCACGAGCCGTTGCTGGTAGAGGCCGGCGCGGCCGTTGCTGCCGAAGGCGTTGTACCAGCCGTGGCACGCCGTCTGATCGACGTGGCCGTTGATCGCCGCCTTCTTGGCATTGACCTGGTCCTGCGTCAACCCGCTCCACAAGGTGGCCATGCCCGCCTTCTGATAGGCCTCGACCAACAGCACGCAGTCGCCCACTTCGAGGGTCGTCGTTTCCGAGTCGGGATAGGTGCAGCTCGTCACGATGCCGTCGAGCAGACCCGGGTTGATCGACGCGTTCATGTTGGAGTTGATCGAACCGCCGGAACAGCCGGTCCCCATCGTGAACTTGATCGGTCCGTAGGTGTCGGCGATGTGCTCCTTCATCATCATCACCGTCTCGCTCATCAGCACGCGGTTCGAGTTGCGGGCCGAGTCGGTCATGCCGTTCGTCGCAACCAGGTAGCCACGCTTGAGCTGCTCCTCGGCACTGGTCCAGTTGGTCGCGGGCCGCGTCTGGCGGCGTGGCTGGCCGGTGCTGGCGCCGAAGGTGTAGTAGACCTTGCCGTTCCAGGTCGACTGCGGCGCCACGGCGCTTCGCGGCTGCGTCGGATCGGTCAGCACGGCAATGTCGTAGATGCCGCGGTTCAGGGTGCCGCGCTCCACCGAGACGATGAACGGCACGGTCGCACCGGCTTCGGTCGTCGTCGTCGCCATGTCGCTCGGCGTGCTGCCATTCGCATACGGCTTGAAGCAGCCGTTGGTCGGTCCCGCGGGCTGGGCCGGCACCGTGGTGGCGGTGGCACCGATGTTCCAGACGGGATCGGGCAGGCCGAGCGAGCAGCCGCCAGGGTTGGCCGTGCTGGCGACCGTCGCGGTGGTCCGGTAGTAGAGCTTGATCTCGCTGGCGATGTTGCAGCTCGCGTCGGGCGTACCGGCCAGGCCGCTCGCCGGTGTCGCCGGGGTGTTGCCGTTGACGACCTGCGGGGTCGGCGTCGCACAGTAGTAGGGCGCGACGAGTGCACCGGACAGAACCGGCCCGCTGCGCGGCGCGTTGGTGATGGTCAGCTGAGCAGCGCGCGCGTTGTCGATTTGTGCGACGACGACGTTGTCACCCTCCGCCAAGCCGTCGATGACGCCGGTGATGCGGCCGTCCGCACGTTGCGCGAACGAACTTGTCACGTCACGCGCGCCGACCTTGACCGACAGGCCGGTGGTGCTCACACCGCTCGGCGGCACGATCTCGACCAGCGCATTGCCACCGCTGATCAGATCGGCGCGGTTGGACAAGGTGCGAATCTGAAGGGCCGCCGGTTCATCGCCTCCACCGCCGCAGGCAGTGAGTGCCAGGAGGGCACCCGACACTCCGATCAAGGCCAATTGACGAAACTCAAAGCCAGCGCCGCGCCAGCCCACCATCGGCAATGTCATCTCTTGTCTCCTGATTTCTTGTGAAGCGCTTTGAACGCCAGAGACCCGTGGCATTCAGCGTGCCTGTGTCGGCGAATGGGTTGAGCCGGCATCGTCGATCTGGATCCACACCGGCGCGTGGTCGCTCGCCTTGTCCAGCCCTCGCTGCTCGGTGTCGATCCCTTCATCCACCAGGCGCCTTGCGAGCGCTGGGCTGAGCAGCAGGAAGTCCATGCGAAAGCCCGCGTTGCGCCGAAAGGCGTCGGCGTTGACCCAGAAGGTGTAGATGCGGCCCTGCGGCCGCATGCGCCTTGTCGCATCGACCCAGCCCTGGGACAGCAGCCGCTCGTAGGCCGCCCGGGTCTGCGGCTGGAGCACCGCATCGAAACGCCAGGTCCCCGCGTTGTAGATGTCGGTGTTCGTTGGCACCACGTTGAAGTC